>Ga0075420_100002793_pt1 | contig 15157 bp, 14 predicted proteins | sample SoiMetdeltSBSDD4_FD_75296 | JGI IMG/M metagenome (GOLD analysis project Ga0075420, IMG submission 75296) | Bulk soil microbial communities from a Populus tree surrounding site in Tennessee, USA - Soil MetaG P. deltoides SBSDD4 | ecosystem: Environmental > Terrestrial > Soil > Tree plantation... | reverse complement strand
TACGACGCCGAGCCCAGCGACAAGGGCCCGAAGGCCGTCAACGTCACGCCGCTCTAGGGGCGGTAACCACCTGCGGGCGCGGTGTCTAGCGGCACCGCGCCCTCCATATTTTCTCGATCGACCGGCGGCGCTGTGAGCGCGGCCTGCTCGGCGAACGCTGCAACCCCCTAGGGGGCCCCTACCGAAAGATCAGGGTCAGGTCAGGGGTGTTTCCCCGATGCCCGCGCGCGCGTGGGAGCGGAAGATGGCGGCATGGAATTCATGTACGAGCACACGGACATTCCGCCGGGCCTAACGCTCGCGGACTGGAGGCGTGCGCGGCCCCGCCGTGAAAGGTGGACGCTGCTCGCCGGCCTTAGCTCGTCGCTGTCCCCCCGCCGTTACTCCCCAGTCGGCGGGACGTACTTCGCACGCTCATCCACCTCGCGGTAGAGAGGCATCCCCAGCGGGTGCTCCATCTCCTCCGCGAGGTGGCCGAGCAACCCCGCCGTCCGCGCCAGTAGCGCAAAGCCGCGAAGAAGCGGGATCGGGAAGCCCAGGTCGGCGAGCGCCGCGCCGGCCACCCCGGCGCCGTTGACCGGGAGCTCGCGACCGGTCTGCCTGCGGTGGGCCTCGGCCACCTCCCGCAGGCGCCGCAGGTGCGGTCCGAGCTGCCCGGTCTCCTCCGCGATGGCGTAGATGCGGGGAGTGCGCGGGTCCTCGACCTTGTGCACCGGATGGCCAAGTCCCGGGATGCGCCGCCCCGCCTCGAGCTCGCGCGCCACCTCGGCGTCCACGTCGTCGCCGATCTCGTCCAAGAATCGCGCCGTGTCCTCAACCACGCCGAGGAAGACGCTGCCCGCGCCCAGGAGGCCCGCCGCAATGGCGCCCTGGATCGACTCCGGGGCGCCCGTGTGGGTGAGCCGCGCGGCTAGCACGGTCGGCGTAAGACCGTGGTCCGCGAGCGAGACCAGGACGGCGTCCAGCAGGCGGGTCTCCTCGGGCGTCGGCATGCGCCGCTGGACCATCAGGAAGGTCAGCTCGGTGAGCGTGACGTTCCCCATCAGCTCCGTGGCGAGGTCGCGCCCCATCAGCGTGATCGAGTCGGCATCGGAGGCGCCGATTCCCGTGCGCAGCCAGGTCATGGCGGCAGCTTATGCCAGGGGTCTGGCGCTCACAGCGAGGGGGCGTGATACTGAGCTTCCGATGTCGAGGAAGATCATGGCTGCGGCGTTCGTGGGGGTCCTTGCGCTGAGTGCGCCGGCTGGTGCGGCTTCCGTTGGGCCCTTCCGCGAGGTGGCGGTTGTCAAGGGCGCCCGGTACGTCCAGAGTGACGGTGCGCGGTTTGCGTGGACGACGAACCAGTGGGGGTCGGAACACGGGGTGGTGCGCGTGTTCGACACGCTGCGCCGCCGGAGCTTCCGGCTGGAGGCTCCGCGCGCTGGATGCTCTTTCGGCTCGATTGGCGGCGGTCTCGCGGTCTGGAACTGTGGTTCGCCGGAGACCATGCTGCTGACGAACCTGTCGACGGGGCGAAGCCGCGCACCGGCAGGAATCGGCCAGGTCGAGCAGATGGCTCAGCCGACCTACTTCTTCTGCGGCGCCTGGTCGATCGGCCGCTACTGGTTGGGATTCAGCTGCGGCAACGGATTCGGGCCGGGCGACGATCCCGTCTACCTCAACCATCGCACCGGGAGCCTTACCGAGTACTTTGACCCGTTCTCGCCCGACACGCCGTTCATCGACCCCGATTACGTCCGTCTGTTTCGCCCGTACTGCGCGCCGCTCGAACGGCCGTCCGACGGCGGTCATGCGCCGCCCTACTTCGACTACGCGCCGCCGTTCGCTCTCCACGCATCCTTAGGGGCGGGAGTCGGGGGAGTCGTCACGGGGACTCGGATCGACTCGATCCGCTTGCGCCGCTGCGGCACGAAGCCGGCCGAGACCCTCAGCCACTGCCGGCTGACCGACTGTCGAACGCCTCAACTCGGGAGTCGCTACGTGACCTGGGGCGAGCACAAACGGGTATATGCCTACCTGCCGCGAGTTCGGCGCCGACTACTGGTTGGCCGGGCGCCGGGCGACTTCCTGCGGGGACGCAAGCTCAGCGTCGCGCACACGTGCGACCGCGTCTTCGCGCTGTGGGGACACACCATCTATGCCGCGCGCTTCGAACCGCGTGAAGGGGCACCGCGCTGCCAGACAGCCAGGTAGCCTGCTACCGGGCGTGCTTCGACAAGGGCAGCTTATGCTTGGCCACCCGGCCGGTGGCGGTGTGGGGCAGCTCGTCGAGCGCCTCGAAGTGCTCCGGGACCTTGAACTTCGTCAGCCGCTCGGCGGCCCAGTCGCGCAGGGCATGGAAGTCCGGCTCCGCGCCCTCGCGCACCACGACGAAGGCCTTGATCTCCTCCTCGGAGAGCTCCGACGGCACTCCCACCACCGCGGCCTCGACCACGTCCGGATGTGACTCGAGCGCCTCCTCGATCTCGGCGGGGGCCACGTTCTCGCCGCGCCTCCGGATGACCTCCTTCCTGCGGCCCACGAACGTGTAGGTGCCGTCCGCGTTCTCCGTGACGAGGTCGCCGGTCTTGAGCCAGCCGTCGGCGCCGAGCACGGCGGCGGTCTCCTCCGGCATCCCCCAGTAGCCCTTCATCACCGCCGGGTTGCGCAGCTCGAGCTCGCCGTCGGCGTTCACGCGCGCCTCGTTCACCTCGCCGAGCGTAGGGTGCTGGCGCGGCGCGCCGAGTGTGCCGTACGGCCGCGTGCCGCGCGTCCAGACGGTTCCGTAGGGGGTCTCCGACATCGCGTAGCCCGAGGTGAGCTCGATTCCGAAGCGCCGCTCGATCTCGAGGTGGCGCTCCTTGGGTGGCGCCGGCCCGGTGTAGCCGAGCCGCAGCGGGTTGTCGGCGTCGTCGGGGCGCTCGGGCTGGCGCATCAGGATCTCGATCATCGCGCCGATCGCGTTGAACTCGGTGGCGCCGTAGCGGCGGGCCGAGTCGAGGAAGCCGCTCGCCGAGAAGCGGGGGAGCAGCACGAGGCTCGCGCGCGCGGCCACCGAGCCGAGCACGGAGTACGCCGGCGCGTTGATGTGGAAGAGCGGCAGCGACGTCATGAGCCGGTCCTCGGCGGTCAGGCCGAGCCACCACGGAAAGCCCTCCCCGGCCATCGCGTACGCGCGCTGGGTCTGGGTCACGAGCTTGGAGCGGCCGGTGGTGCCGGACGTGGGGATCAGCACCGCCGCGTCGTCCGGCCCGGCCGGCGCGGGCCCGTCGAGCTTGCCCGGCTCTGAGAAGAGCCCCGGCAGCTCCGTGTCGGTGACCACCAGCCTCGGCTCCACCTGCGCCACCAGCCCCTCGAGCTCGGTCTGGGTCTGGCGCGGGTCCACCGCCACGTGGATGGCGCCGAGGTAGGCAGCCGCGAGCCACAGGAACACGTAGCGCGGGTCGTTGCGCGCGGTCGCGAGCACGAGCTCCCCGTGCCCGACGCCGCGCGCCGCGAGCCCGGCCGCGGCGGCCGCAATCCGTTCCCGCGCCTGCTCGTATGTGTACGACTCGTCCTCGAAGAACAGCCAGGGCTTGTCGGGAACGTCGGCGACCGCCGCCTCGAACAGCTGGGGGATTGTCAGCCGGGCATCGGTGATCCGCGGAAGATACGCGCCGGGCCGGGACCGGGCCCGGGCCCACCGGGCCCGAGCCGGTCACCGTGGCGCGGGGGGATCGGGCGGGGAAGCTCGTCGAGCGCCTTCGCCACGTCGTCGGTGGAGAGGTCGAAGCGGTCAGCGAGGAACTTGGCGAGCGCCTCCTGGTGCTCCTCGAAGCGATTCTCCGCGCCGGCACGCAGCTCGCGCGGCGCCGTGCGCAGCTCGGCGCGGCTCACGCCGAGGGCGGAGGCCAGCTGGCGCAGGGGCAGGCCGCGGTCGTGGTGCATGCGGTCATGGTCCGGGCGCGCCTCGAAGAGCGCGCGGCGCACGTCGGTCACGCCCACGCCGAGCTCGTCGGCGAGCGCCTGCGCGAACTCGTCGGGCTTCGGCGTGTCGCCCATGAGCTTGTCGAGAGCTGCCTGCACCCTGTCCGCGTTCACGTTCAGAGCCGCACCCAGCCTGGCGGCGAAGCGCGCCTCGCGCTGCTTGTGCATCTGCTCGAAGGCCCCGGTCACCTTGTCGGTCGAGATGCCGAGCGCCTTTGCCAGCGAGGCGGCGAACTCGTCGCGGCGGTCCGCGTCCTTGCTCGCGTGGTACGCGCGGAAGGCCCGCGCCAGCCTGTTGGCGTCCACGCCCAGCTCGGTCGCCAGAGCCTGGAATCCGGGCGGCTGGCCTCTGCGTTCGGAGCTCTGGTCGCCGCCCGCGATGGCCGTCCCGTCGTCGGCCTGCGTGCCGAGCCCGTAGCCCACGGACGCGACCGCAAGCGCGCCTCCAACGACGATCACTGTGGTCCTTCTTCTCGATTGCATGCGGGCAGCCTTGCGCCGCTGTGTAGGAGGACCATAAGAGCCGCGTAGGAAACACCGAAGAGCCCGGCGGCGCCCGCCAGAATGGGGGCGGTGAGGATCCTCATCGTGGACGACGACCGCGCGCTGCGCGACGCGCTTCGCCGCGCGCTGGTGCTCGGTGGCTACGACACCGTGCCGGCCGAAAGCGGCGAGTCCGCCCTGGCCGAGGTCGCTAGCGCCGCGCCCGACGCCGTGGTGCTCGACGTCGGGCTGCCCGATATCGACGGCCTCGAGGTCTGCCGGCGGCTGCGCAGCTCCGGCAACCGCGTGCCCGTGCTCATGCTCACCGCCCGCGACGCCGTGTCAGACCGCATCGACGGTCTCGATGCGGGTGCCGACGACTACCTGGTGAAGCCGTTCGACGTCGGCGAGCTGAGAGCGCGCCTGCGCGCCCTGCTGCGCCGCAGCCGCAGCGACGGCGACGTGGACGGCGTCTCGTTCCAGGAGCTGCGGCTCGACGGCGCCCGCCACGGGGTCAGCGTGGGGGAGAGCTTCGTGGAGCTCACGCGCACCGAGTACCAGCTGCTCGAGCTGTTGATGCTGAACTCCGGGCGTGTACTGCCGCACAACCTGATCTACGAGCGCGTATGGGGCTACGACTTCGGCCCCGCTTCCAATGCGCTGCGGGTCTACATCGGCTACCTCCGCCGCAAGCTCGAGCAGGCCGGTGCGCGCCCGCTGCTGCACACCGTGCGCGGCGTGGGCTACGTCCTGCGGGAGCCGTGAGCCTGCGCACCCGCATCGCCGCGGCCGCCGGGGTGGTGGTGGCGCTCGTGGTGCTGGTGGCCGCCGCTGCCATCTACATCGGCGTGCGCGCGGAGCTGCGCGGCGAGGTGGACCGTTCGCTGCGCGATCGGGCCGGCGCGATCGCTCGCCTGGCCGACGGGCCGCGCCCGGGCGTCGGCCCTGCCGACCGGCCGCTCGATGGGCGCGACCGCCGCGGCGGGCTTGCCCTCCCGCCGCCCGAGCCCTTCGGCGGTCCCGAGGGCTTCGCGCAGCTCGTGCTGCCCTCGGGCCGCGTGCTACGGCGGCCGGGGAGCGAGGAGTCGCTGCCGGTGGATGCGCGCGCTCGCGAGATCGCCCGCAGCGGCAGCGGCGAATACCTCACGGACACCACCGTCAACGACACGCACCTGCGCGTGCTCACGCGCGGGGCGGGCGACAACGGCGCCGTGCTGCTGGCGCGGCCGCTCGACGAGGTGGACCGCCAGCTCGACCGCGTGGTGCTCGTGCTCCTGCTCGTCGGCGCAGCGGGCGTGGCGCTCGGCGCCGCCCTCGGTGCCCTGGTGGCTCGGACGGCGCTCTCGCCCGTGGCGAGCTTCACGAGGCGCACTGAGGAGCTCGCCGGCGACGGCGACACCTCGCAGCGCATCCACACCGAGCGCACCGACGAGCTCGGGCGCCTCGCGCGCACCTTCAACACGACCCTCGACGCGCTCGAGCGCTCGGTCGAGGCCCAGCGCCATTTGGTGGCCGACGCCAGCCACGAGCTGCGCACGCCGATCGCGAGCCTGCGCGCGAACATCCAGACGCTCGAGCACGATCAGCGCCTGCCCACCGCCGAGCGCGAGAGCCTGCGAGCCGACATCCTCCAGCAGCTCGACGAGCTGACCTCCCTGGTGGCGGACATCGTGGAGCTGGCGCGAGGGACGAAGCCGGGCGAGCTGATGGACGACGTGCGCGTGGACCGCATCGTGGAGGCCGTGGCCGCACGGGCCGGCGCCCGCACCCAGGATGGCGTGACCGTCGACGTGCGGACCGAGCCGACGCTGGTGCGCGGCGAGCCCGAGCGAATCCAGCGCGCGGTCTCGAACCTCGTCGACAACGCGCTCAAGTGGAGCCCGGACGGAGCCAGCGTGGAGATCGAGCTGGCGGGTGGGGAGCTCGCGGTCCGCGACCACGGCCCCGGCTTCGCCGAGTCGGACCTGCCGCACATCTTCGAGCGCTTCTACCGCGCCGACAGCGCACGCGCGCTCCCGGGCTCAGGCCTCGGGCTCGCGATCGTCCGCCAGGCGGCGGAGGCGCACGGCGGCCGCGTACAGGCGGCGAACGCCGTCGGCGGTGGCGCGCTGTTGCGCGTGTCGTTCGGCCGGACGCTCAGAACACAGGCTCAAGCCAGCGCCGACGCTGGTCAATGGTCACGCTGATCCGCGAGGCCAGCGCGGGATGGTCCCGCTCCAGCTTCCTGAACGCGGGGCCGGCGACGATCATCAGGGTCATCGGCGTCGTCGCGATCACGTGTGCGTTGCGGGGCGCGCCCTCGCGCAACCCCATCTCGCCGAAGAAGTCGCCCGGACCGAGCTCGTCGAGGTACTGCTCGTCGCGCACCACCTTCGCCGTCCCCTGCTCGATCACGTAGAGGTTGTGCGCACTGTCGCCCTTGCGGCAGACGAGCGTCCCGGGCTCCACGTCGATCTCGTCGGCGCAAAGCGCCAGCAGCTTGCGCTCCTTCTTCGAGAGCTTGCCGAACAGCGGGATCTCGCGAAGCTTGGCTTCGTCCATCGCACTCCTCTCCTGACCATCCTCTCACTCGGTCACGCGGCAGGCAACATGGAAAACTGCGCGCGTGGCGACTGTGCTCGTCCTCGGCGTCGGCGGCGTGCTCGGCGAGGCATGGATGTGGGGTTACCTCGGCGGGGCGCAGGACGCGACGGGCGAGGATTTCCGCCGGGCGAAGCAGCTGATCGGCACGTCGGCGGGGTCGATCGTCGCCGCCCGCCTCGCTGGTGGCGAGGATCCTCGGCGCGGCGAGGAGCGCGTGCGCTGGGACGGCGAGGCCGAGCCGGACCAGCGTCCCGGCACGCTGCGGGCGGCGCTCGAGCGTGCGAGCCGGGTGTCGCTGGGCGCGTTCTCGCCGCTCGCCGCCCCGGCCCTCACCGCGGCCTCTCCCGGTGGCGCACTCGCGCGGGCCGCGCTGCTCGCCAGGGTGCCGAGCGGGCGGATCGAGCTCCACGACCTGCGCTCGCGCGTGGCCGCGCTTGGCCCCAGCTTCGACGGAAGGCTGCGACTGGTGGCCGTCGACCGCGGCTCCGGCCGCCGGGTGGTGTTCGGAGACGACGGCGCGCCCGAGGCGAGCGTCGCCGACGCGGTGGCGGCCTCGTGCGCCGTGCCGGGCCTGTTTGCCCCGGTCACGATCGGCGACCGCGAGTACGTGGACGGCGGCGTCTGGAGCCCCACGAACCTCGACCTGGCGCGGGCCGGCCGCGGCGATCGCGTGCTCTGCCTCGTGCCCACGGCCGCGATGGGCACGGGTCCGTCGCTCGCGATGCGCGGCCTCGCCACGGGCTGGCGGCTCGCCACCTCGGTCGAGGCGGCGGCGGCCCGGCGGCGCGGAGCGCACGTGGAGATCGTGGCGCCCGACACCGGCGCGGCAAGCGCCATCGGACCGGACCTCATGAACCCGGCCCGCCGCGAGCGGGTCCTGGCCGAGGGCTTCAGGCAGGGCACCGCACGGGCGGGGTAGGCGGCAGGCGCGCTAGCTCAGCGCGGGTAGGCCCACCATCGCCCGGAACGAGGTCGCGTCGTTCAGGTGTGGCATCGGGGCATCCGGCACCGGCACGCCGAGGAACTCGCAGAGCGGCTCCCAGCCGTCCTTGATCTCGTAGACGAGCAGACGATCCGCCGGGACCTTGCTGATCACGTCCGCGTTGTGCGCGTTGAAGATGCCGATCGCGAAGTCCTTGTCCTCGAATCGGCCTGCGAAGGTGCCGTCCCAGATCAGCCCGTTGATCATCCTCATCGCCTCAGGCGAGACCTCGACGCTCCCACCCTCGAGCTCGCCCCTGCCGGCGGCCTGCGCCGAGGCATGGATGCTCTTGAGGCAGCTTGCGTACCAGGCCTCCGGATCGCGGACGCTGAGCAGCACCTTCGCGTCCGGGAAGGCCTCCCAGATCTGCTCCCAGAACGTGCAGGCCGGCCAGTCCACGGTCGACTCCCAGCCGTCGAAGAGCTGCCGCCAGTCGACCGGCTCTCCGTCGACCGCCGCCTGCCACCCCGGCAGCAGCTCGGGCTGCCGCGCCACGTCGATCATGTGGAACGACGGGCCGAAGCCGAGCTGCTCCAGCGCTCCCTTGAGCGACATCGTCCCCGTCCGGCCGAAGCCGGCGCCTATCACCTGCATCGCATCCTCCTCACCAGGTCAACAACATCAGTCCGACGGTCACTCCCGGGCCTATCGAGATCAGGAGACCGCGCTCGCCCGGGCGCGGGTCACGCATCTGCTCGGCGGCGCTGAGCACGAAGAAGCTGGAGGCGGTGCCCACGTTGCCGTACTCGGACAAGACCGCCGCGCTGGGCGCCACCTGCTGGTCCGACAACCCGAGGCCGCGCTGCGCTCCCTCGAGGATCCCGCGGCCGCCGGGATGCAGCAGCCAGTGGTCGATGTCCGCGCCGTCGAGTTCGTTTGCCTCCAGGAAGCCTTCGACCAGGCCAGGCAGCTGCGTCTCGGCGATCAGGGGGAGCTCGCGGCCGATCTGCATGTGCGAGTCGCTCTCGCTCACCATGAAGCACACCTGGTCCAGCGAGTCGGGCACCTGGTGGACGGCGCTCGCGACTATCTCCGGTCCCCCGGCATCGCCACCGAGCAGCGCCGCTCCGCAGCCGTCGCCGAACAGCGCCGAGCCGACGACCTTGGTGCGTTCGTCACCGGGGAGGGCCGGTGTCATGAAGCCTGAGACTGACTCGGCGGCCACGACGAGCGCGCGCTCGCCGGGGCGATCCCTCAACACCTGACCCGCGAGTCGCAGCAGCGGAACCGCGCTGGCGCAGCCGACTCCGGTCACGTGGTACTTGTCCGTCCGGGCGCCGAGCGCGAAGTGATCGATCAGGCGGTGGCCGAGGGTCGGTCCCCCGAGCGACCAGTAGCCCGCGGTCACGAGCACCCCGATCTCGCCAGGGTCGAAGTCGAGCCCGCCGAGAGCGGCAACCGCCATCTCGAAGAGCTGCTCCTCGGTTGCCGCGGTGCGGGCCTGGAGGGAGCGCCCGAGGGACTCGCGCGAGAGGCTCAGCCGCCGCGTCCTGACCCCGCTGCGGGCGAAGATTGCCTCCGCAAACTCGTCCCCGGCCAAGCCGAAGAGCTCCAGCAGCTCAGGCTGGCTGTACGTCCGCGCCGGGTGCGAAACGGACACTCCGCCCAGGAGCGGGCCGCGAGCCACCGGCGGGCGGTCGCGCGCGGCAACCGCCGTGGCGGACACGCCTCTCGGATCTGACACGCGACGGCACTCTCGCGACGGGTTCCGCACTCCACAAGCGGAAACGACCGTAGAGTTCCGTGCGTAGAAACTACGCACCCCGAAGCCCAGCAGGCCCTCACCGTCGTGCTCGCCGACGATCACGTCGTCGTTCGCGGCGGCCTGCGGCTGCTGGTGGAGTCGGAGCCGGGGCTCGAGGTGGTGGGGGAGGCGGGCGACGTGCCGGCGGCCCTCGAGGCGGTCGAGCGCCTGCGCCCGGACGTACTCATCCTCGACCTGCACATGCCGGGCGAGCCGAGCCTGCCGGCGATCGCGCGCCTCCGCGAGGATCACGCCGAGACACGCGTGATCGTGCTCACCGCCCAGCGCGATCCGAGCTTCGCCGCCGAGGCGCTGCGGCTCGGCGCCGCGGGCTACCTGCCGAAGGAGGCGGCCGAGGACCAGCTGCTCGAGGCGATCCGCGTGGCCGCCGGCGGCGGCACCTACCTGGAGCCGCAGCTCGGAGCACGGCTCGCTGCGACCGCCAGCGTCACCTCGCCCGAGCTGACCGACAGGGAGCTCGAGGTGCTGCGGCTGATCGCCCGCGGACAGACGAACCGCGAGGTGGCCGAGCGGCTGTTTCTCAGCGTGAGGACGGTGGAGACCCATCGCGCGCGGCTACAGCGCAAGCTGGGGGTCTCACGCCGGTCGGACCTGGTCGAGTACGCGCTCGAGCGCGGCCTCGTGGAGGCCTCGGAGCTGCCGACCTAGGCGAGCGGGAGCTCGGCGAGCACCTGGGTGCCGCTGCTCGGCTCCGAGGTGATCCTGAGCTCGCCGTCGAGCAGCTCAACGCGCTCGCGCATGCCGCTCAGGCCGAAGCCGGCGTTCTCGCGGGCGGGGTCGAACCCGCGACCGTCGTCGCTCACCCGAATGCGCATCGAGCCGTCCTGGCGCGTGACCTCGACCACCACCAGCTTGGCGTCGGCGTGCCGAGCGGCGTTGTTGAGGCACTCCTGCACCAGCCGGTAGGCCGCGGTCTCGATCTCGGAGGCCGGGCGCCGCTCGGACGCGGCAAGCTCGAGGCGCGCTTCGACGTCGAGGCCGTACACGTGCTGGATGCGCTCGGCGAGGTCACGCAGGGAGGCCTCGAGCCCGAGCTCGTCGAGCGCCGCGGGGCGCAGCTCGGAGATCAGGCCGCGCAGCTTCTCCATCTCGTCTGCGATGTGCTGCTGCGCCTGCCGGACGCAGTCTCGTAGCCCCTCGCCCATGCCGGCACGCGCGCCCGACGCGAGCAGCACGTGCAGCCCGGCCAGCCCCTGAAGCGTCTCGTCGTGTAGCTCGCGCGCCCAGCGCGAGCGCTCCGCCTCGGCGGCCTGGAGCCGGCCGCGGGCCGCCTGCTCGCGGGCGCTCTCGAGCGCGGCCTCCATGCGCTCGCGCTCACTCTCGTCGGAGAACACGACCACCGCTCCGGCGCCCCCGCCACCCGGTACCGCGTCACTGCGGAGCCGCACCGCGAAGCTCGTCCCGTCGCGCCGCACGAAGCGCGGATAGGCGCTGCCCTCCGCGTGCGTGTCGTGCAGCAGCTCGTGCGCGGGCTTGCCCACGAGCTCCTCGGGGCTCCAGCCGAGCATGCGGCCAGCAGCAAGGTTCGCGAACGTGATGCGGCCGCGCTCGTCGACGTGGTAGATGCCCTCGCCCGCGAACGTGAGGATGCGGTCGTGGTCGCGCTCGAGGCGCTCCAGCTCGGCCTGGGCCAGCTCCAACGCCGCTCGCCGCTCGCTGATGTCCTGCACGATGCCGAGCCCCTTGAGCGGCCGCCCCGCGTCGTCGCGGATAACCGACACGGTCAGCGCGCCCCAGACGATCTCTCCGGTCTTGCGGATGTAGCGCTTGTCGATGCTGTAGCTGCGCAGCTCGCCCGCGAACACCTGCCGCGCCAGGCGGAGGTCGGCGTCGATGTCGTCCGGGTGCGTGATGTCCGTGAAGGTGAGCCTCGCGAGCTCGGCCGGGCTGTAGCCGGTGAGCCGGCAGAAGGCGCCGTTCGCCTCCGTCAGACGGAAGTCGTCGCCGACCAGGGCCATGGCGACGGGGCTGTCCGCGAACACGCGCTGGAAGCGCTCGCGCGCCTCCCTCAGAGACGCCTCGCGCAGCGCGTGCTCGCGTCCGTCACGGATCGCGGCCACGACCATCTGCCCGTCAGACGTGTCGAGCGTGGACAGCGAGATCTCGGCGGGGAACTCACTCCCGTCACCGCGCAGCGCCGGCAGCTCGACGCTCGAGCCGGGGCGGCGCAGCCGCAGCCAGGGACGGGAGAAGAGGTCCTCGACGGGTCGTCCGACCAACTCCTCGCGCGGCAGCCGGAAGAGGTCCTCCATCCGTGCGTTGACGGCGCGGATCCTGTCCTCGCCGTCGACGAGGAGCATCGCGTCTGGCGCGAGCTCCAGCAGGGCTTCGTGTTGGGCGGCCTGCGTTTGCAGGCCCGGCAGTCTAGATTGCGCCTGTGCCCTGCCTCATCGCGCTGCTTGCTCTGCTCTCCCCGCGGCTGGCGCTGTTCTTCGTCTTCCTGTTCAGCGACATGATCGACAGGGCCTACGACGGCTGGCTGCTGCCCCTGCTCGGGTTCTTCCTGCTGCCGTGGACGACGCTCGCCTACACGGTGATGTGGGACACGGGCACGCGCACCGTCGATGGCTTCGAGTGGTTCGTCGTGGTGCTCGCGTTCCTCGCCGATCTCGCCTCGTACGCCGGCGGTCGTAGCTATCGCAACGCAAGCGACTGAGCCCCAGGCAGGCCTGCGCCGCGACATCCGCGAGCTCGGGGTCCTGCTCGGGCGCACCCTTGTGCGCCAGGAGGGCCAGGAGCTGCTCGACCGGGTGGAGGAGATCCGTCGGATGATCCGCTCGGACAGGGACAGCGCCGCGGCGCTGCTCGCCGAGGTCGAGCCGGTCGAGGCCACCAAGCTGGTGCGCGCCTTCACCACCTACTTCCACCTCGCGAACGTGGCGGAGCAGGTTCACCGCGGCAGGGAGCTGGCGGCCATTCGCTCGCGCGACGGCAGCTGGCTGTCGCAGGCGGTCGACCGCATCGCCGCCGCGGACATCCCCTACTCCGAGGTCGCCGCCGAGGTGAAGCGCCTGGCCGTGCGGCCCGTGTTCACCGCCCACCCGACGGAGGCCGCGCGCCGGACGGTGCTCTACAAGCTGCGGCAGATCGCCGAGCTGCTGGAGGGAGCCGACCCGCGGGCCACCGCGCGGCTCGAGGAGACCGTGGACCTGCTCTGGCAGACCGACGAGCTGCGCATCGCGAAGCCGGACGTGGTGGACGAGGCGCGCAACGCCGTCTGGTACTTCGACGGCCTGCACGCCGACGCGGTGCCACACGTGCTCGAGGAGCTCGCCGACGAGCTCCGCCGGCTGGACCTGGAGCTGCCGCCGGACGCGCGACCGCTCGCGTTCGGCAGCTGGATCGGCGGCGACCGCGACGGCAATCCGAACGTGGGGCCCGACAGCACGGGACGCGTGCTCGGCCTCCAGCACGACCACGGCCTCCGCGACGCAATCGCGGCCGTGGACGTGCTGCGCCGCGACCTGTCCTCGTCGGTGCTGATAGCCAACGCGACGCCGCAGCTCCAGGCGTCGCTGGCGCACGACCTCGAGCTGCTGCCGGAGGTCGAGCCGCGCTTCCTGCGCCTGAACGCCGAGGAGCCCTACCGCCTGAAGCTCACCTGCATCCAGCAGAAGCTCGTGAACACGCGCCGGCGGCTTGCCAGCGGCCGCCCCCGCGAGCCGGGCCGCGACTACGTCGGCGCGGCCGAGCTGCTGGCGGAGCTCGAGCTGGTGCGCGAGTCGCTCCTGGCCCACCGGGGGGAGCTGATCGCGCGCGGGCGCCTCGAGCGGGCGATGCGCACGCTCGCCGCCTTCGGCCTGCATCTGGCGACGCTCGACGTGCGCGAGCACGCCGACGCTCACCATCACGCCGTCGGCCAGCTGATCGACCGCCTCGGGGAGGACGGTGCGCCCTACGCGGAGCTGACCCGCGACGAGCGGCTCGCGGTGCTGGCGCGGGAGCTGGCGTCGCGGCGGCCGCTTGCCTTCCGGCCGCCGCCGCTGGACGACGCCGGCGAGCGCACCTACGCCACCTTCGAGGCCATCCGCGCGGCGCACGAGCGCTACGGCGCCGAGACGATCGAGACCTACATCGTCTCGATGTGCCGAGGCGCGGACGACCTGTTCGCGGCGGCGCTGCTCGCCCGCGAGGCGGGCGTCACGAGCATCGGCTTCGTGCCGCTGCTCGAGACGATCGAGGAGCTGCGCCACGCGGACCGCGTGCTCACCGAGCTGCTCTCGGACCCGACCTACCGCGCCATGGTGGCGGAACGCGGCGACGTGCAGGAGGTGATGCTCGGCTACTCGGACTCGAACAAGGAGGCCGGGATCACCACGAGCCAGTGGGAGATCCACCGCGCCCAGCAGCGTCTGCGCGACGCGGCCGCCGAGTTCGGCGTGCGCCTACGGCTCTTCCACGGCCGCGGCGGGACGGTCGGGCGCGGCGGCGGCCCGGCGCACGACGCCATCCTGGCGCAGCCGCCGCGCACCCTCGACGGCGAGATCAAGGTGACCGAGCAGGGCGAGGTGATCTCCGACAAGTACCTCGTGCCGAGCCTCGCGCGAGAGAACCTCGAGCTGATGGTGGCGGCGGCGCTCGAGGCCACCGTCCTGCACCGGCGGCCGCGCATGTCGCCGGAGGCGCTCGCGAGCTGGGTCGAGGCGATGGACCTCGTCTCGGGCGCCTCGCTCGAGCGCTACCGGACGCTGGTGGAGGACCCCGAGCTACCCGACTACTACTTCGCCTCCACGCCCGTGGAGCTGCTCTCCGAGCTTCACCTCGGCTCGCGGCCCGCCCGGCGGCCGGAGTCGGGCGCCGGCATCCAGGGGCTGCGCGCGATCCCGTGGGTGTTCGGCTGGACGCAGTCGCGCCAGATCGTGCCCGGCTGGTACGGCGTGGGCAGCGGCCTGGCCGCGGCGCGCGAGGCGGGGCTGGGGGAGCGGCTGGCCGAGATGCACGAGCACTGGTACTTCTTCCGCAACTTCCTCTCGAACGTGGCGATGACCATGGCGAAGACGGACCTCGAGATCGCCGGCCACTACGTCGAGCGGCTCGTGGCACCGGAGCTAGGGCGCTTCTTCGACGACATCCGCGCCGAGCACGAGCTCACGCTCTCCGAGCTGCTGCGGCTGCGCGGCGAGGACGAGCTGCTGGGCGCCGACCCGGTGCTCCAGCGCACGCTGCGGGTGCGCGACGCCTACCTCGCCCCGATGCACTACCTCCAGGTCGCGCTCACCGAGCGAAGGCGCGCGGACCGCCAGGCCGGCCGGGAGCCCGATCCGGACCTGGCGCGCGCGCTGCTCCTGACCGTCAACGGGATAGCGGCAGGCCTGCGCAATACCGGCTGAACTCGACGATGTCGGCGGCGAAGCGCTCCGGCTGCTCCCAGTGGACGGCGTGCCCAACGCCCTCGTAGA
>Ga0075420_100002792_pt1 | contig 15160 bp, 15 predicted proteins | sample SoiMetdeltSBSDD4_FD_75296 | JGI IMG/M metagenome (GOLD analysis project Ga0075420, IMG submission 75296) | Bulk soil microbial communities from a Populus tree surrounding site in Tennessee, USA - Soil MetaG P. deltoides SBSDD4 | ecosystem: Environmental > Terrestrial > Soil > Tree plantation... | reverse complement strand
CTACCGAGTGGGCTCAGTACGCTCGAGCACGTCACGTACTCACCCGCGAAGGTCTCCGACCGACAGCATGCGCTGGTTGCCGAGGTCGACCTCGTCGCGCATTGACGCGACAGAAGAGGGCGCCGCTCACGCGGCATGACCGGCGTACATCTCCCACGATCACGGGAGCTGCGGCTCGAGGTGCCAACGTGCTCCAGATCGTACACAAGCTTCCCGACGATGCGTGCTGGGCGCTTGCTCCAGCGCAGTTGCTGGAGCGGATCGGCAGCACGCGGCTGGGACTTTCGTCCGAGCAGGCTGCCGAGCGCCTGCAGAAATTCGGTCCCAATCAGCTGCGAGAAGAGCGGCAGCTGTCTCGCCTGCAAGTACTGCTGCGTCAGTTGGCAAGTCCGTTGCTCCTGCTACTCGTATTCGCTGCGATCATTGCCGCGGCGACAGGTGAGCTTGCTGATGCCGCCATCGTGCTCGCAATCCTCTGCGCAAGCGTGTTCATCGGTTATCGACGAGAGTACAGCGCGCACGCCGCGGCCGCAGCCCTGCGGGAGCGCATCAAGACGCGCACGAAAGTGCTGCGCGATGGCCGCGAGCTGCAGGTGTCAGTGGAGGCAATCGTCCCCGGCGACGTCGTCCTGCTGTCCGCAGGTAGTCTCGTCCCCGCAGACGCACTCATACTCGAGGCGACGGACTGCTATGTGAGCGAGTCCGTTCTCACGGGGGAGAGTTTTCCCGTCGAGAAGGTACCGGGCGTCGTTGCCGCCGACGCGCCGCTGAGCAAGCGATCAAATTGCGTCTATCTGGGGACCAACGTGCGCAGCGGCACGCTTCGTTGCGTCGTGGTTGCCACGGGCGGCAGCACGCAGTTCGGGGCGATCGCCCACCGCCTGGCGCTGGATCGGCCACAGACCGAGTTCGATCGCGGGATCCGACGCTTCGGTTACTTGCTCACGAGCGCCATGCTCGTGATGGTGTTGCTGGTGTTCGTGGCGCACATGTTCGCCGGGCGGCCGATTGTCGAGACGCTGTTGTTCGCCATTGCGCTGGCCGTCGGTCTGAGCCCGGAACTGTTGCCGGCGATTCTGAGCGTGAGCCTGGCGCGCGGCGCGGAAATGATGGCGCGGCATGGCGTCCTGGTTCGGCATCTGGACGCAATCGAGAACCTGGGAAGCATGGACGTGCTGTGCACCGACAAGACGGGCACGCTCACCGAGGGCGTCGTCAAGCTGGAAGGTGGCTACGACGCAGCAGGAGTGCCTGCGCCAGCCGTCGTCGAACTCGGCGCCATCAATGCCGCGCTCGAAACCGGGCTCGCGAGCCCGCTCGACGATGCCATTCTTGCCCACTGCAAGCCCGAGCTGTCCCGCGTGCGCAAGCTTGCGGAGGTTCCCTTCGATTTCGTCCGCAAACGCGTCAGCGTCGTGGTCGAACGGGATGGCCGCGTGGAGCTGGTCGCCAAGGGCGCATTTCATCAGGTGCTGGATGCTTGCACGACGCTGGCGAACGGCGCGGAGCTCGATGACCGGGAGCGCACGCAGCTCGAGCAACACTTCACCGATTGGACCAGTCGCGGCATTCGGGTCGTGGCCGTCGCCACTCGAGCGCTGACCAGCAAGGAAAGCTACGGCCGTAACGATGAGCAGGGTCTCGTCTTCAACGGCTTTCTGACTTTTCTGGACCAGCCCAAGGACGGTGCGGCGCCGGCACTGGCCGCCCTCGCCAGGCTCGGCGTGTCGGTAAAGCTCATCACGGGAGATACACGGCTGGTCGCGCAGCACGTTGCCGAGCTGGTCGGCATGAAACACGAGCGCGTGCTCACGGGTGCCCAGCTCGATGAGCTGCACGACGAAGCCTTGTGGCGTGAAGCCGAGCGAACGGATCTCTTCGTCGAAGTCGATCCGAACCAGAAGGAGCGGATCATCCTGTCGCTCAAGAAGATGGGACACGTCGTCGGCTTTCTGGGCGATGGCGTCAACGATGCGCCGGCGATGCATGCTGCGGATACGAGCCTGTCGGTCGAGCAGGCGGTCGATGTTGCGCGCGAGGCGGCCGATTTCGTGCTGCTGCAACGAGACCTCGATGTGATACGCCGCGGCGTCGAGGAGGGACGCCGGACTTTTGCCAACACGACGAAATACGTGCTGACGACCACCAGCGCAAACCTGGGGAACATGGTCAGCATGGCAGCTGCTTCGATGTTTCTGCCGTTTCTGCCGCTCACCGCCGGCCAGATCCTGCTCAACAACTTCCTGTCCGACATTCCGGCGGTGGGGATTGCCAATGACAGCGTGGATCGGGAGCTGCTAGAGCGTCCGCGCCGCTGGAACATCCGTTTCATCGGCCGCTTCATGATCGAGTTCGGACTGCTGAGCTCGCTATTCGACCTGCTCACGTTCGGCGCGCTGCTGTGGATCTTCAACTCCTCGGTGGAGGCATTCCGCACCGCATGGTTCGTGGAGTCTCTGCTGACCGAGCTCGTCATCGCCCTGGTCGTGCGGACGCGTCGGCCGTTCTTCAGAAGTCGACCCGGCAGCGTATTGCTGGTATCGACGCTCGGGCTGATCGTGCTCACGCCTGCGATTCCCTATCTACCGTTCGTCAGCTCGCTCGGATTCGTGCCGATACCGCTGACACTTACAGCGACGCTGCTCGCGATCACCGGTTGCTACGTGCTGGCCGCAGAGGCGACCAAGCATTGGTTCTATCGTGCGGGCAGCAGCGCTGCGTAATCCTAAAGAGAGCTCGTATGACCGATGAATTCATCCACGAACCGCGCATCGCCTACTTCTCCATGGAGATCGCCCTGCGCAACGAGATCCCGACCTATGCCGGCGGTCTGGGCATCCTCGCGGGCGACACGATGCGCTCCGCAGCCGACCTGCGGCTGCCACTGGTGGCAGTGAGTCTCGTGAGCCGGGCCGGCTACTTTCGCCAGCAGATCGATCAACAGGGTCGCCAGCATGAGCACCCCGAGCCTTGGGAGCCGTCGCGTTGGGCACGGCTCATGGAAGCAAAGGTTGCAGTGCCGATCGATGGACGGCTGGTGTGGGTGAGCGCGTGGCTGTACGTGATCGAGAGTCATCTCGGCGGGCGGCAGCCGGTGCTGCTGCTCGATACGGACCTGCCGGAGAATGCAACCGATGATCGCCAGATCACGCATTACCTGTACGGCGGCGATGAGGCGTATCGCCTCAAACAGGAGATCGTGCTGGGGATTGGCGGCGTGCGGCTCCTGCACGCGCTCGGGTTCGAGATGCGTCAATATCATATGAACGAAGGTCACTCGGCGCTGCTCGGCATCGAATTGTTGCGGCGTCATGCCTACTCGCCGGAGGACCTGCGGCCTGGCGAGTCACGCTATGACATTCCCCGGGTGCGCGAGCTGTGCCGTTTTACGACGCACACTCCGGTCGACGCCGGCCACGATCGGTTCTCTTACGAGCTGGTCGCACGAACGCTGCGGGGCCCGGACCCCGCCGGAGACTTCATCGACCTCGCCACGCTCAAGCATCTCGCAGGCGAGCGCGATCTCAACATGACGCAGCTCGGCCTCAACCTCAGCGAGTACGTGAACGGCGTCGCCGAGCGGCATGCAGAGATCTCCAGAAGGATGTTCCCCGGCTACCAGGTGCATGCGATTACCAATGGAGTGCATCCGTTCACCTGGGTGTGCGAGAGCGTGCGCCGCCTCTACGATCGTCATGTCCCCAGCTGGTGCCACGAACCCGAGTTGCTCGTGCGTGTGGACGGATCCGTTCCCGATGCCTCGCTGTGGGAGGCGCACATGCATGCCAAGCGGGCGCTCATCGAAAGCATTCGAGCGTCCGGCGCGATCGCGCTGGATGAAAACGTGCCGATTCTCGGTTTCGCCCGGCGCATGACTGCCTACAAGCGCCCGGACCTGATCTTTAACGATCTGCAGCGTCTGCAGGCGATTGCGCGCAGGCATCCCTTTCAGCTCGTCCTCGCGGGCAAGGCGCATCCGCGGGACGAGGGCGGCAAGCGACTGATCGCGCAGCTGCACGAGCACGCACGCGGCCTCGCGGATTCGATTCGGATCGTCTATCTGCCGAACTACAATCTCGATCTCGCGCGCCTGCTCGTCGCGGGCGCTGACATCTGGCTGAACACGCCGCTACCGCCGTTGGAAGCTTCGGGGACGAGCGGCATGAAGGCCGCATTCAATGGAGTGCCGAATCTGTCGGTGCTCGACGGCTGGTGGCTCGAAGGGTGCATCGAAGGAGCAACAGGCTGGGCGATCGAGAGCAAGGGCGCGTTGAATGGCGATGCGCGTTCGCTCTACGACAAGCTGCAGGATGTGGTGCTGCCGCTCTACTACAGCGAGGCCGATGGACGCAGCGGATGGCTGCGAGTCATGAAGGGTGCGATCAGCAGGAATGCATCGTACTTCAACAGTCATCGCATGATGCGTCGGTACGCTACGGAGGCGTACCTGCGCTGACCTGCGATGTGCACACATATATATGTAGGCCGCGAGGCGGTCGCTGGCAGCTCGCGTGTCCCATCACCCGAACAGGCGGAATGCATGATCGAGGCGGCCAGGAGCAGCGGTGACCACGATCTGCTTGCGCGTCTTTCGCGGCACGTGGCCTGGTATGAGGCGGCGCGAGCTTTCGGCCGAATTGTCTCGCAACGTGGTGGCGCCGAATCCGTACACCACGCCGGAGCTCACATTCCGCTTCCACTACTTCGCCATGCGCAAGATGCACCTGGCCACGCGCGCGAACGCCCTGGCGATCTTTCCCGGCGGGTTTGGCACGATGGACGAGCTGTTCGAGATCCTGACGCTGCGTCAGACGCAGAAGGCGCCACCTATTCCCATCGTGCTGTTCGACAGGACCTATTGGCAGCGGGTGATCAACTTCGAAGCGCTCGCAGCCGAGGCGATGATCGATCGCAACAACCTGGAGCTGTTCGACTACGCCGAGTCGGCGGAAGAAGTGTGGCAGATGCTGGTGCGCCGCGGATTACGCGCGCATACACCCGATGGAGGAAGTGCCTGAGACTCACGCGCGCTCTCGCCACGAGGTCACCGGGAGATTTCGCTCTCGCGGGCGCGCGCACGCGTGAGTAACGTCGAGACTTCGGTATCGCTCGTCTGTTCGAAGCGTTCATACCACTCACCGACCGATTGGAAGGCGTCCGGCGTGAGAATGCAGGCAACCTCGTCGGCTTCGGCGCGCAGCGTGCGCAAGGCGTGAGCCGACGCGACCGGCAGTGCCACGACGATCCGTCTTGCCCCCAGCTTCTTTGTTGCGCGAACTGCGGCATCCATGCTCGCACCCGTTGCGGCACCGTCGTCGACGAGGATGATCGTGCGGCCGCGGACCTCCAGAGGCAGACGATCGTTGCGGTAGAGCGCTTCGCGGCGCTTGAGCTCGGCGCGCTCGCGCGCGATCACGCCGGCAAGAGCGACGGCGGGTGAATCCTCGAACGAGGACATTACATTCTCGTTGATGACAATCACGCCACCGGATGCCAACGCTCCAAGAGCCAGCTCGGGCTGTCCAGGTGCGCCGAGCTTGCGGACGATCAGCACATCGAGCGGCGCCTGGAGCGTGTCGGCGACTTCGGCAGCCACCGGCACTCCGCCGCGCGGCAGTCCCAGAACGAGCACATCGTCACGTCCACGATAGGCGGCGAGGAGTGCTCCCAGCGATCTGCCGGCGGCCGCGCGGTCGTAGAAACGGGTCATGGCAGTCGTCTTCCGATGCGGGTCCTGCAGACCTATGTACGCTGTCAGCTCGGGATGCGCGTTCAGGACGTTCCCGGAGTCGCATTCGGCTTCTCCGGGGGAACCCGAGACTCGCTCATGGAAACCCCCGGATGCGTGCACGCGCTGTGCGGAGCAGGCTGGCCGCCGTAGTTGGGAGGGCAACGATGCTTCAGCGGCTGTCGAGAATGATGAGCAGTGCGATCATGGTGCTCGCCCTCGCGTTGGTTGCGCGGCCCGCCGCCGCTCAGACCGAGCGAGGAACGGAAATCATCGAAAGCGCGCTCGCCGCGGCGCCGAACCAGCGCGTCGGTGAGAGGATTTATCGCGAGCGCTGCGCTTCGTGCCATGGCGGAAATGCGCATGGCAGCGCCGATCCCGTCACACCGTCACTCGCCGCACAGCAGGAGCTCTACTTGATCAAGCAGCTGGTGGACTTTGCCGAAGGGGATCGGATCGAGCCGGAAATGCATCGGATCGTTGCCCTCAAGGAGCTCAGTACCCCGCAGGCAATTCGCGATGTGTCGAGCTACTTGAACGGACTGCCCGGCAACACGCGGCCCGAGACTGGCGACGGCAAGAATCTCGCGGACGGCAAGCGCTATTACGAAGGCCTCTGTGCGTTCTGCCATGGCCAACATGGCGAAGGGAACGAACAGCACGCGACACCCTCTCTGCAGCGGCAACACTATTCGTACCTGCTCATGCAGTCACGGCGCCTCGCCGTAGGTCATCGATACAGCGTGCCGGTGGAGGTCATCGAAGTTCTCGAGAATGTGCCGTTCGATACGCTGACGGCAATCGCGGACTACGTCTCTCGGCTGCCGGCACCCGTCACCATGACCCCGGCAGCAGACAACGCGAATCACAAATGAGCCGGAACATCCTCATCCTGGACGGACATCCTGATCCCGCCAACGACCGGTTGATCCATGCGCTGGCGGCCGCGTATCGCGAAGGGGCGCAAGCAAGCAACCACACGGTGCACGTGATCCGGCTCGCCGACCTCACTTTTCCTGTGTTGCGTTCGCAGGCGGACTACGACAAAGGCGAGCCTGTGGACTCCGTCCGGCGTTGCCAGGACCTCATGAACTGGGCCGAGCACGTCGTCATCCTGTATCCGTTGTGGCTCGGGTCCATGCCGGCATTGCTCAAGGCGCTGCTGGAACAGATGCTGCGTCCCGGCTTTGCATTCAGCACGCTCAGACTCGGCAAATGGCCCGTGAAATTTCTCAGCGGCAAGAGCGCACGCATCGTCATCACCATGGGAATGGCTGCACCGATGTACCGCTGGTACTTTCGTGCACACAGCTTGCGCAGCCTGCAGCGGAACATTCTCAAATTCGTCGGCTTCAGGTCCATCCGCTCGACGCTCATTGGCAATGTCGCCGATCTCAGCAATGCCAGACGCATGCAGTGGCTCGAGAATCTACGCGCCCTTGGGCGAGCGGCGGCCTGAGCGCTTACCTCAGCCTGACGCCGCGTCCAGCAAGCTCTGCAGTTTTCTATCGTATCCGTAGATGTCTTCGAAGAAGAGCACGCCCTCGGAGCGTGTGGCGACAGCGGTGCTGTAGAACACGACTACACTTACCGGCCGCGTGAGCGCGACGCGCCGCGTGATGGTGTCGCACAGGGCAGCCTCGATCGCTGCTTCGTTCCAGTCTCCCGCTGCGTTTCGCAGGACGTAGGCAGCGAGCGCGGCGGGCTCGCTCACACGAATACAGCCGTGACTGAACGTGCGTTGCGAACGCTCGAACAAAGCCTCCTCCGGCGTTGCATGCAGGTACACGTTGTACGGGTTCGGCATCAGGAACTTCACCGGCCCGAGGGCATTGCCAGGCCCCGGCCGCTGCCGCAACCGCAGCCGGCCCGCCGCAAGCTCGTCTAGCGCGCTGGAACTGGCCGTCACCACACGCGCATCGTCTCCCTGACCCTGAACGATCTCCATTTGGTAGCGCTCGAGAAAGGACGCGTCTTTGCGTATGCGTGGCAGCAGCTCGCGTTTCAGTATTCCCGCCGGCACGTCCCAGTAGGGCTGGAACACAACTTGCGTGATGGCGCTGACGAACATCGGTGTCCGGGTATGCGGGTAGCTTTGGCCGACGATGACCCGCATCTCGAGCATCTGGCCGGACGGCGCCTCCGCGGGCGGCAGCGCAAAGAGCATGAACTGCGGAATGTTGACGACGATGTTCGGGCGGTCGATCGATGTCAGCCATCGCCAGCGCTCCATCGACAGCTCCAGCTGCAGCACACGCTCTTCGAGCGGCCGGGTCATGGCCGCAAAGGTGCGTGATCCCAGCTCACCGTCGGTAGCGAGTCCATGACGGCGCTGAAAGCTCTGGATGCCAGCGACGAGCGTCGCGTCAATGGTTCGCTCGTCGCGCCGCGCGAGAGTGCCCGTCGCATCAAGATCGCCGAGCGCTTGCAGCAGCCTGCGCAGTGCTGCGGCTCCAGCATATTCGTCGCCCTGTGAGAGGGATCGGCCGGGCAGCGGCGGCAGAGACGTCCAGGTCGCCTGCCGCGCGAGTTTTCTATACTGCGCGAGCGCTTCCTTGAGACGCCCGTAGGGCAGTGGTGCGGGTTCCAGCGAAGCAAGCTTGGCCGCGAAATTCGGGCTTGACGCGAGTTGCTGCAAGGCATCCGTCGCGTCGAAGCTCCCGCTGGAGCGCGGTAGGGACAAGCCGGCGCTGGCTGGGTTGATCCGCCCGCTGTGCACATGTGTCACAAAACGAGTAGCAGCCTTCGTAAGCTCGGATTCGAAGCGCTGCCTCGTGCTGGCATCGGCGCGTCCACTGCGGACCGCTTGCAGGTCATCTGCGGAAATCCGCACTGCATAGTCTGCCGGTCGAAGTCCGTAGATGTCGGCATTGCGCATGGCGTCGAGCATGTCGCTTGCTTGTGCGACGGCGCGCCCGTTCTGGAGCCAGAGCGTCTGCTCGTCGGCGCGCGTCTGCGCAGATGTCGCAAGCGCCAGGACGATGGCCAGCAGGATTCTATGGAACACGGCGGAATGACACGCCTCGCAAGCGGACGAACAGCAGTATTCGCGCTATCAGGCGCCGCCACCAATCCGGACATCCGCGCAAGCGACCGTGGGCAGCCACGGAGCACGGGTTGTTCCCGGGTTGCATTCACGTTCCCCGTAAGGTCACGAGGCCCGCGCGCGTGCACACTCCATGCGCCATTACTCACCATGGGAAACCGCCGACATGGCGCACAAGCAAGTCACATTCCAATCGGCGGCTCGCGAAAAAATCCTCCGCGGCGCTACCCAGCTGGCGGATGCCGTCCGGATCACGCTCGGTCCGAAATCGAAGTCAGTGCTGATCCAGAAGTCCTGGGGCGCGCCGATCGTTTGCAACGACGGTGTCACGATCGCCAAGGAATTCGACCTTCCCGATGCCGAAGAGAACCTCGGTGCACAGATGTTGCGGCAGGCGGCTGAGAAGACTGGCGAGCTGGTGGGCGACGGAACCAGCACCGCAACGATCCTCGCGCACGCCATCTACGCCGATGGATTGCGCAACGTGACCGCGGGCGCAAGCGCCATCGACCTGAAGCGCGGTCTCGATCGGGGATTGAAGGCGGCAGTCGATGCACTCAAGGCGCAGTCGAAGCCAGTGGTGAGCCGCAAGGAGAAGGCGCAGGTCGGCACGATCTCCGCGCATAACGACGAGACCATCGGTGAGCTGGTGGCCGAGGCGATGGAGAAAGTGGGTGGCGAAGGCGTCATCACGGTCGAGGAGTCGAAGACCACGGAGACCATCCTGGAAGTCGTCGAGGGCATGCAGTTCGACCGTGGCTACATGTCTCCCTATTTCGTGACCGACACGGAGAAGATGGAAGCCGTCCTGGAAGACGCTTTGCTGCTGCTCACCGATCGCAAGGTCAACATCATGAAGGATCTGATCGGGCTCCTGGAGCAGATCGCGAAGAATGGCAAGCCGGTTCTGGTCGTCGCGGAAGACGTGGAGGGAGAGGCGCTCGCCACGTTGATCGTGAATCAGATCCGCGGCGTGCTGAAGAGTGTCGCCGTCAAGGCTCCGGGCTTCGGCGATCGACGCAAGGAGATGTTGCAGGACATGGCCGTGCTCAGCGGTGGCCAGGTGATCTCCGAGGAGCTCGGCTTCAAGCTGGAGGACGTGACGGTGCAGCAGCTCGGCCATGCCAAGCGTGTGGTCGTCGACAAGGATACGACCACCATAATCGGCGGCGCCGGCGAGCGTAAGGAAATCGAAGCGCGGATGGCGCAAATCCGTCGCGAGATCGACAAGTCGACGAGCGACTACGACAAGGAGAAGTTGCGGGAGCGCCTGGCAAAACTGGCAGGTGGCGTCGCGGTGATTCGCGTGGGAGCCCCTGCCGAATCGGAGATGAAGGCCAAGAAGGATGCGCTCGACGATGCCATCGCTGCGACCAAGGCCGCAGTGGCGGAGGGCATCGTGGCTGGAGGCGGCCTGGCATTGCTGCGGTGTATCGATGCAATGAGTCGCCTCGAAGCCCAATGTGAAGGAGATGAGCGCACTGGCGTGCAGATTCTCAAGCGCGCACTCGAGTCTCCTGCCCGGCAGATCGCCGTGAATTCGGCTGTCGACGGCGGCGTCGTGGTCAACAAGATGCTGGAAGGTGCCGTCAACGTCGGCTTCGATGCCGCGCGCAATCGCTACGTGGATCTGTTCGAGGCGGGAATCATCGATCCGACCAAGGTCGTGCGTGTGGCGCTGGAGAATGCGGTGTCGGTGGCAAGCGTGCTGTTGCTGACCGAGGCGACCTTGACTGAGATACCGGACGAAAAGAAGCACGCGCCGGCAGCACCTATGGAGATGTGAGCGACGCGGCTCTCATGTATCACGTAGTCGTTAGGGCCATCCCCGCATGGAGAGCGCCGGCGCAAGCGTCAACACTGTACTGGCGTTTCAACAGAGCAAATTGGCAGGAGACAGCAAGATGAACATCATACGCTGGGAGCCTTTCCGGGAAGTCGAGGAAGTGCTCCGTCAATACTCTCCCTTCTTCAATCGGGGGATGCGCCGCACCGGCGGAGAAGCGGGTGAGTGGACCCCCGTCGCGGACATCAGCGAGACGGACAAGGAGTACGTGATCAAAGCAGAGCTTCCGGAGGTCAGGAAGGAAGACGTGAAGGTCACGCTGGACGGCGGCGTCATCACGATCTCCGGCGAGCGCAAGCACCAGAAGGAGCAGAAGGATGCGAACGAGATCCGCATCGAAAGCTTCTACGGCACATTCTCGCGCAGCTTCTCGCTGCCCGAGAACATCGATGCGAACGGTATCCGTGCAGAGACCAAGGACGGCGTGCTGCGCGTCAAGATTCCGAAGACCGAGGCCGCGGCGCCGAAGGCCGTTTCGATCGAGGTGAAGTGAGCACGAAGGCCCGCGGGCGGTCAGTCTTGCACCGCCCGCGAGCGCTCGAAACTTCACCGTCCGTACTGACGTCCATCCAATTGAGCGCGGGGAGTGCATCATGAAAATCGGTGAGTACTGCAAACGGGCGGTTGTGGCGATCGCATCCAAGGCGGACGCCGCCGATGCGGCGCAGCTGATGCGGGCTGAGCACGTCGGCTTTCTGATCGTGTACCGGGAGGGCGACGAGCTGCAAAAGCCGGTCGGCGTGCTGACCGATCGCGACCTGGTCCTGGGCGTGCTGGCCCGGAACGTCGATCCGCACTCGGTCACTGTCGATGACGTGATGACGCGTCAGCCGCTGATTGCCAATGAGACCGACGAGTTGAGCGACATGCTGCAAGCGATGCGGCTCGCAGGGATTCGCCGCGTGCCGGTTGTGGACCCGCGCGGCGCGTTGACCGGTGTCATGGCAATCGACGACGCGATCGATGTAATCACCGGTCTCATGTGCGACATCGCCGGGTCCATCAAGAGCGAGCAGCGACAGGAGTGGCGCACGAGAGCAAGCTGAAAGTGCGAGCTCGAGCGGGGCTATTCAGGAGTCGGCGAGCTGCTTCAGGTCGGCGAGGCGATCCACGCTCGCACGGTTCTCTGCATCCATGTCCTGCCCGTGATCATGCAGTAGAGCCTTCCTGTTTGGCGGTAGCAGGGAGGCGAAGCCAGAAGCGCGCTCCCCCGCTCACCACGTTCTCGAAGCCGATCGAGCCTTCGTGTGCTTCAGCGATTGCTCGGCTCGAAGCCAGCCCCAGACCGGTGCCGCGCTCCTTCGTCGTGAAGAATGGGCGAAACAGGTGCTCGCGCGCTTCGTCGGCAATGCCAACACCTCGGTCTTCAATAGCGACCTGGACACTGTAGCGGTCGGCGGTTACGTCGATGCGTACGCTCGGCGCTTCGCCGTTCCGTGTCGGGGCCTCCAGGGCGTTCTGCACGAGAGCAAACAGTACGTGCTGAATGCGCAGGCGATCCATGGCGACCTTGGGTAGATTGGCTTGCATCGAAAGCGCGAGCTTGGTGCCGTGGCGCTGCGCTACCAGGTCAAGAGCTGGCATGAGTTCCGCAAGGACCTCCGAAAGATCGCAGGGTGTAAGGCTGTGGGCATGACCATTGAACAAGCTGCGAATCCGACGAATGCCCTGACCTGCGCTGAGCGCCTCATGGCTGATGTGCTCGAGCACCTCGGCGGCGGGCTGGACCATCGGTTCGGGACGGTCGAGCATGCGTTTGCCCGCCTGCGCAAAGGTCGTGATGGCGCCGATCGGCTGGTTCAATTCGTGCGCAATGCCACTCGCCATCTCTTCCAGCGCCGAGATGCGCGCAATCTGCAGCAACTGCTCGAGCAGCAGGGCGGTGCCCGGTTGGGTTGACTCGGAAGCTGGGGGATCTGCCATTGCGGTGCCTGACGCTCTTGCCTTGCGCGAGCAACCGTTACTGTTTGCTGAGTTCCGAGGATACGGCGTCAGCTTCCTTCGCCGCGTCTTCGTAGTACTTCGCTAACTTCTCGCAGTGCTGCGCAACGCTCGTGTAGTTGCCTGAGCCCTTCGGGGGAGTCCGGGTTTGATAGATCGCAGCAAGCTTGCGATGGTGCTCGGCCATCTCGCGCAACTGCGTCGCCTCGCTCTTGTACTCGGCGGCGACTTCAGAGTCTTTCTTGCTGTGGTTCATGTCGGACTTGTGCATGTGCATCGGCGGCTTGTTCTCTTCAGCCGCAAAGCCCAACGAGCCCGCGGCAAACAGCGCGACTGCAGACAGGCCGACCAGGGCGGCGATTCGATTATTCATGCCAGTTCTCCTTGGGCGCGTGAATGGGAGCTTCCTGACCTCAGTCTAGTCGTGAGCGGCACTGTGACCATTGAGGGGTTCTCCGCAGGCGACCAGGAAGTTCCCATAGCAGGTGAACCGGTTGGATGATGCCGTCGCAACCGCCCACGGCCCACAACACTAAGCTGACTGCGTGCTCCCTGCGGGGAAGTCCGGGCTTGTCGTAGGAGTGGCCGACGCTAGCATGGCGTCAAAAGCTGCTGCCATGCCGCCTCTAGTCGAAAGCTTCTACGACCTCGCGACTTGCACGTTCACGCACGTCGCGTACGACCGTGCGGGAGGCCGCGCCGCAATCGTCGATCCGGTCCTGGATTTCGACCCGTCTACTGCGCGCACCTCGACTGACTCCGCGGATCGCGTGCTCCGCTTCCTGCGGGAGCATCGTCTCGCTGCGGACTGGATACTCGAGACGCACGCCCATGCGGACCACCTCACTGCAGCGAGCTACCTGAAGGCGAAAACCGGTGCGCAGGTCGCGATTGGCCGGGGCATCACACTCGTGCAGCAGCGCTTCAGCGCGCTGTTTGGCCTGGGGCCGGAATTCCCCACGGACGGCAGCCAGTTCGACCGTCTGCTCGACGAAGGCGACACGTTCCAGATCGGCGAGCTCAGCGGACGCGCGCTCGCGACGCCGGGACATACCGACGACAGCCTGACGTATGTAATCGGCGATACGGCCTTTGTCGGCGACACGGTTTTCGCCGCGGACACGGGCACTGCTCGCGCCGATTTCCCGGGCGGTGATGCGCACAAGCTCTACCGCTCGATCCGGAAATTGTTCAGTCTGCCGGAGCAGACGCGCATCTTTCTCTGTCACGATTATCCGCCCGCGCCGCGCGAGGCGCGGGCGCAGAGCTCGGTCGCCGAGCAGAAGTCCTGCAATGTACACGTCGGCGGCGACGTCTCCGAGGAGAGCTTCGTGAGAATGCGCACCGCGCGCGATGCGAAGTTGCCGGCGCCCAGGCTCATCCTGCCATCGCTGCAGGTGAACATCCGGGCGGGCGCCCTGCCGCCGCCGGATAGCAATGGCATTTGCTATCTGCGACTTCCAGTGAATCAGCTCGGAGGCGTGCGATGACGGCTTGGTTGATCGCACTGGCCGGAGGCGTTTTGATCGGGCTGGCTGCGACGCTCCTGCTCTGGCTCAATGGCCGAGTCGCCGGCGTGAGCGGAATCGTCAACGGCGTGATCTTCCCGAAGAGGGAAGACACCGCCTGGCGAGCTGCATTTCTGATCGGGCTGATCGCGGCGGGCGGCCTCTATATGGCGCTGGTGCCGGGGGCGGCGCTGCCGCGTACCGACTATTCGCGTGCAGGTCTCATCGTCGCGGGCATTCTCGTGGGCTTCGGCACGCGCATGGGCAATGGGTGCACGAGCGGGCACGGCGTCTGCGGCCTGGGTCGCCTGTCGCTGCGCTCGCTGGGCGCGGTGCTCACGTTCATGGCCACGGCGATCATGACGACGTTCGTCTTACGTCACCTGTGGACCGCAACGTGAGACCGCTGTCCATGGCTGCGCTTGCTTCGGGTGCGCTGTTCGGGATCGGCCTCGCCATGTCCGGCATGACCGATCCACGGCGCGTGCTCGGCTTTCTCGACCTGTTTGGCGACTTCGACCCGACGCTGCTGTTCGTGCTGGGAGGCGCGGTGATGACAACCGTCGTCTTGTTCCGGTTCGTACTCCGTCGAGGAAGCCCAGTGCTCGCAAGCACGTTTCACCTATCCAACCTCCGCCACATAGACCGTCGCCTGCTGGGGGGCGCTGCAATATTTGGCGTCGGCTGGGGGATCGCCGGCTACTGTCCGGGCCCCGCCTTGGCCGGACTGGGCATCGGATCGCGCGAGGCGCTGTGGTTCGTACCCGCGATGATCATCGGCATGCTGCTGCATCGGATCGTCAATCGTTCCTGAAGAACAGGAGGGAGTGACGCTGCGTTGTTGTGCATGCGGCGGTCGCGCATGGGAACCCGTCTTCCTAGGGTTGATCCGCCGCTACGCGTGTCTGGTCTTCGGTAAAGATCAGCTCGACACGCCGGTTCGACTGGCGTCCGTCCGCGCTATCGTTACTGGCGATGGGGAAGTTCTCGCCCTTGCCCATCGCCGTGATCTGACTGCGCGCGACATCGCGTTGCATCAGCGCGGACTGCACTGACTGCGCGCGACGCTCGGACAACCCTTGATTGCTCTC
>Ga0075420_100002791_pt1 | contig 15162 bp, 6 predicted proteins | sample SoiMetdeltSBSDD4_FD_75296 | JGI IMG/M metagenome (GOLD analysis project Ga0075420, IMG submission 75296) | Bulk soil microbial communities from a Populus tree surrounding site in Tennessee, USA - Soil MetaG P. deltoides SBSDD4 | ecosystem: Environmental > Terrestrial > Soil > Tree plantation... | reverse complement strand
CCGGCATTCCAACGAGCGATCGGACGATGGTGGTCGTGCCGGCGCTTGTCGACTCGGAAGAGCGGCTGCACCGGCTGCTCGACGATCTCGAGGTTCGATTCTTCGCCAACCGCGACGAGCACCTGCATTTCGCGCTGCTCTCCGACTTTGCCGATTCCGCGAGTCAAACGCGGCAGGATGACGACGCGCTCGTGGCCGCAGCGCTTCGACGCGTCGATGAGCTGAACGCGCGGCACGGACAGGATCGCTTTTTCTTCTTCCACCGGGCGCGCCAGTGGAACGAAGGCGAGCAGCGCTGGATGGGACACGAGCGGAAGCGCGGCAAGCTCGCGGAGTTCAACCGCCTGCTGCGCGGCGCCACCGACACCAGCTTCGTCGTCCAGCATGGCGAGCTCTCGATCCTGTCGACCGTGCGCTACGTCATCACGCTGGACTCGGACACGCAGCTTCCGATGGAGGCCGGGCGCCGGCTCGTTGGCACGCTCTCACATCCGCTGAACCGCCCTCGGTTCGACGAGCGGCGGCGGCGCGTCACTGAAGGCTACGGCGTGCTGCAGCCGCGCATCAGCGTCAGCGTCGTGAGCGCCAACCGAACGCTCTTCTCTCAGATCTTCTCCGGTCACGTCGGCGTCGATCCCTATACGACGGCGGTATCCGATCTCTACCAGGACATGTTCGGTGAGGGCAGCTACGTCGGAAAGGGCATTTACGACGTCGATGCGTTCGAGCGATCGCTCGACGACCGTGTCCCGGAGTACACGCTTCTCAGCCACGACCTCTTCGAAGGGTTTTTCGCGCGCGCCGGGCTGGTCACAGACATCGATTTGGTCGATGACTATCCTGCCAGCTACGTTGCGTTCTCGGCACGTCAGCACCGCTGGGTGCGCGGCGATTGGCAAATCGTCCGATGGCTGTGGCGTACGGTGCGGACCGCGAGCGGCGGCGCTGCCCCTAACACACTGCCGGTCATTTCGCGCTGGAAGATCCTCGACAACCTCCGTCGCAGCCTGATTTCCGCGGCTCTTCTCCTGCTGTTGACGCTCGGCTGGACAATCCTTCCCGGCTCACCAGCGTTGTGGACGACGCTGGCACTGCTGGTGCTGGCATTTCCCGCATACATCCAGGTCGCGCGATCGATTGGCAGTCACATCGCGGGCGTGCCGCTGCGCGACCATCTGCGCGCCGAGCGCGACAACATCCTGACCAGCTTGAGGCAGGCCGCGTACTCGGTGATCGTGCTGGCGCATCAGGGCGTGATGATGCTCGACGCGATCGGGCGGGTGCTCGCACGCATGCTGGTCACGCGCCGCCGGCTACTCGAGTGGGTCACCGCGGATCGTGTCGAGAACCACGTGTCGTCCATGCCGAAGGTCTTCTGGCGCCTGTGGCAAGCGCCGGTGGTCGCGCTGGTCGTGGCGGGGCTCGTACTGGCGGTCGCGCCGGACCGGCTTCTGCTCGCGAGCCCCATCTTGATCCTGTGGTTCATCTCGCCAGCCCTCGTCTACATCACCGGCGTCCCGTTGGCCCATCGCCACGGAACCGTCAGCAAAGTGGAGCGCGCCGCGTACCGCACGGTCGCGCGTCAGACGTGGCGATTCTTTGAAGACCTCGTCGGCCCCAAAGACAACTGGCTGATCCCGGACAACTATCAGGAGAACCGGTTCGACGTCATCGCGCATCGGACGTCGCCGACGAACATCGGGCTGCAGCTGCTCTCGACGCTCTCGGCGTACGACTTCGGATATCTGAGCTTTACCGAAACCTTGGATGCGCTCCAGCCGACGTTCGACACGCTGCTGCGAATGCATCGGTACCGCGGCCATTTCTACAACTGGCACGACACGACGACGCTGCAGCCGTTGGTACCCGCGTACATCTCCACGGTCGATAGCGGCAACTTTGCCGGGTACCTGCTCACGCTCCGATCGGGACTGGCCAGCATTCCCGATTCCGAGCCGATCATCGGCCCGGCGTTTCTCGAAGGAATCGAAGACACGATCGGCCTCTTCGAGTCCGAAGTCGAATCGCTGACGCGTGGGCGAATTGCCTCGGGCTTGAAGAAGGAGCTGGCCAGCCTTCGCGGCCATCTCGCACGGCGACCGGTGACATTGTTGGAGTGGCGGCGGCTGCTGCGGCAGCTCGAAGAGCGGCTGCAAGCCATCAGCGTGCTGCTGCATGAAGTGGAAGAGCCCTTGCTCGCGAGTGCGACGAGCGAAGGTCCCCCGTTAGCGTGGGTCGAGGCATCCGTATGGCTCGAGCGCGCCGCGGTGAGCGTCAACTCGCGTCAACGAGAGCTCGAGCGGCTCACGGGCTGGATGACGCGCATGCAGTCGGCGGGCATGCGCGCGATCCCGACGGAAGTGCCAACCCTGACGGAGTTGATCGCGGCGTGCGAACAGGCGCTCCACGAGGTCTCTCCTTCGGGAGAGGCGGGCCACGCGATCTCGGGCGCGCGCCGTCATGCGGAGGAGCTCATCGAGCGAGCCGAACGTCTCGGCGCGCTGGCCGACGACCTGATTGAAGAGACCGAGTTCGGCTTCCTGTTCAACACCGAGCGCCAGCTGTTTTCAATCGGCTTCAGCGTGACGGACGGCCGCCTCGATAACTCTTACTACGACATCCTGGCGTCGGAGGCGAGGCTGGCGAGCTTCATGGCGATTGCCACCGGCACGCTGTCGCACGAGCACTGGTTCAAGCTCGGTCGCGCGTTGACACCCGCGGCCGGCTCGCGTGCGCTCCTGTCGTGGAGCGCTTCGATGTTCGAGTATTTGATGCCGTTGCTGGTCATGCGGTCGTATCCGGGGACGCTTCTCGACGAAACGTACGAGGCGGTGGTGAAGCGGCAGATTCAGTACGGGCACCAGCGCAGCGTGCCGTGGGGGATCTCGGAATCCGCATACAACGCGCAGGACCTCGACAAGAACTATCAGTACCGCGCGTTTGGCGTGCCGGGTCTCGGGCTGAAGCGCGGGTTAGCCGAAGATCTCGTCGTCGCACCGTACGCGTCGATCCTCGCCGCGCCGCTGGCGCCGAACGACGTCGTCACGAATCTCGAACGGCTGGCCCGCGAAGGCATGCGCGGGCGCTACGGCTACTACGAGTCGATCGACTACACGCCCGAGCGGCTTCCGCCGGATCACAAAGGCGGCGTCGTCCTCAAGACATGGATGGCCCATCACCAGGGGATGAGCCTACTGGCGTTGAACAATCTGCTGAACGGCTCGCCGATGCAGGCGCGTTTCCACGCGGATCCGCGAATCCAGGCGGCCGATTTGCTGCTACAGGAACGCGTGCCGCAGCTGGTGCCGCTCAGGAATCCACCGATCGAGACGGCCGAGCACGTACCGATCGCCCGGCGCACGGCCGCGCCCCCGGTGCGGCGCTATACCACGCCCCATACGCTCAGCCCGCGCGCGCATCTGCTGTCGAACGGTTCGTACACCGTGATGGTGACCAACGCCGGCGGCGGTTACAGCCGGCGGCAACACCTCGCCATGACACGGTGGCGCGAAGACATCACCGCCGACGCGTGGGGCACGTTCATCTTCGTTCGCGATCTCGATAGCGGCGATGTCTGGTCGACGACCCATCAACCGACCGGTCGCGAAGCCGAAGAGTACGAGGTGACGTATTCGCTCGATCGCGCCGTCTGGCGCCGGCTCGATGCCGGCCTCGAGACGCGTACCGAGATCGTCGTGTCGCCGGAAGACGATGCCGAACTACGCCGCGTGTCGATCACGAATCACAGCCACCGCGCCAGGACGCTCGAGCTGACCAGTTATGCGGAGGTCGTGCTCGCGCCAGCGGAGTCCGACCTCGCTCACCCCGCGTTCAGCAATCTATTCGTGGAGACCACCGCGCTGCCACAGTGGGATGCGCTCCTCTGCGCGCGCAGACCGCGCGCGGGCACCGATCGCGTCTACCTGATTCACGTCCTCAGCGGACGCGGCCGGGTCGGCAGCCCGATGGAGTACGAAACGGATCGCGCTCGCTTCATCGGCCGTGGTCGAAGCATCCGCAATCCGATCGCGCTGGCCGGGCCCGGCCCGCTCTCCAACACCACGGGACCAGTGCTCGATCCGATCGTCAGCCTGCGGCAGTCCGTTCGGCTCCCGCCGGGCGGCACCGTCCGCCTCGCCTTCACCACAGGATTTGCCGACAACGAGGCCGCTGCGCGGCACCTGATCGAGAAGTACTACGATCGCCGCGCCGTCGCCCGGGCGATCGCGTTGGCCAGCACGCATTCGCAGATCGAGCTGCGGCATCTCGGCCTCACGGTTGAGGACACGCTGCGCTTTCAGCGGTTTGGCGGACGCTTGTTGTTCGCCGATCCTCGACTGCGTTCGCCGGAAGCGGTCGAAGCCAACAAACGAGGGCAGCCAGAGCTCTGGAAGTACGGCATTTCCGGCGATCTTCCCATCGTCCTGCTCAACATCCAGGATGGCAGCCAGCTCTCGCTCCTGAGCGATCTGCTCAAGGCGCACGAGTACCTCCGCAACAAGGGCTTGACGTTCGATCTCGTCGTGCTGAATACGCACGGCGCGACATATCGGCAGGATCTACAGGACGCCGTGCAGCAGATGGTTGAAGGCGGTCCCGAACAGGCATGGATCGATCGACCCGGAGGTGTGTTCCTTCGCCGTGCCGATCTCATCCCGCCGGACGATCAGCTGCTGCTTCGCGCAACCGCTCGCGCCATCATGGACGGAGATGTCGGCAACCTGCATCAGCAGTTGAGCCGCCCGCAGCTGCCGTTCGAGCCGTTGCCGGACGAAGTGACGCCGCGCACGCCGGCCCCCGTTGGGACGCCTGCCTCTCCGCCGACGCTTCATCTGGAGCTCTTCAACGGCCTCGGCGGGTTTGCGGACGATGGCCGCGAGTACATCGTGCGCGTCCACCAGAACGCCGGTGTGATGCCGCCCGCGCCGTGGGTCAACGTGGTCGCGCATCCGACGTTTGGCTTCGCCGCGTCGGACGGCAGCACGGGCTTCACCTGGTCCGAAAACAGTCACGAGAATCGCTTGACGCCGTGGTGCAACGATCCGGTGTGCGATCCACCCGGCGAGGCCGTCTATCTCCACGACATCGATTCCGGACGAGTGTGGTCGGCGACGCCGCTTCCAGCCGGCGGCGGCCACGCCTACATCGTCCGCCACGGGCATGGGTATTCGATCTACGAGCACGCGCGCGACGGGATCGAGTCGTGGCTCCGCGTGTTTGTCGCCGCGGCTGAACCGGTCAAAGTGTTCGAGCTCGGGATCAGGAACGCGTCGAAGACTCGCCGGCATCTGTCGATTACGCTCTACGTCGAGTGGGTGCTGGGCGAGAATCGCAGCCGCACCGGCCTGCACATCGTCACGAGCCCTGAACCCGCGAGCGGCGCGCTCTTCGCTCGCAACGCGTTCCGCGAGGCCTTTGCCGATCGCGTGGCGTTCCTCGATCTGTCCGGCGGCGACGATCGCACGATGACTGGCGATCGCACCGAATTCATCGGCCGCAACGGAACGCCTGCCGCGCCGGCAGCATTCACGCGCGTTGGATTGTCAGGTCGAACCGGAGCCACGCTCGATCCCTGCGGTGCGATTCAAGTGAAGATTACGCTCGAACCTGGCGAGCAGAAAACTGTGATCGGTTTGCTGGGTGAAGCGGCGGATCCGGAAGGCGTGGCGTCGCTGGTGCGCCGGTGCCGCGCGCCGCAAGGGATCGGCGCTGCGTTCGACGACATGCGGCGCTTCTGGGATGGCCTCCTCGGCACTATCCAAGTGCGAACGCCGGATCGACGGATGGATGTCCTCGTCAACCGCTGGTTGTTGTACCAGGCGTTGTCGTGCCGAATCTGGGGACGATCGGGCTTCTATCAATCGAGCGGAGCGTTCGGGTTCCGCGATCAACTTCAGGATGTCCTGTCGCTGCTCTTCGCAGCGCCGCACATGGCGCGCGATCACATCCTCCACGCCGCCTCGCGTCAGTTTGTCGAGGGCGACGTTCAACACTGGTGGCATGAACCGGGCGGTCAAGGTGTCCGTACCCGCTTTTCCGACGATCGATTGTGGCTCGTGTATGCGACGCTGCAGTACGTGGCCGCGACGGGCGATTCCGGCATTCTCGACGAGAGCGTGCCGTTCCTCGAAGGACGGCCGCTGAATCCGGACGAACACGAGGTCTATGATCGCCCCACGGTGTCACGACAGCGCGCGCCGCTCTACGAACACTGCACCCGTGCCGTCGCCCTGAATTTCGCTGTTGGAGATCATGGTCTGCCGCTGATGGGCACGGGCGACTGGAACGACGGCATGAATCTCGTCGGTGCAGGCGGTAAGGGCGAGAGCGTTTGGCTCGGCTGGTTCCTCTATTTCATCCTCGGTCCGCTGGCGGACCTGGCAGAGTCGCGTGGCGACGCGGAGAATGCGAACACGTACCGAACTCATGCCGCACGACTCCGAGATGCGTTGAACGCTGCATGGGATGGCGAGTGGTATCGTCGCGCGTATTTCGACGATGGCACGCCGCTCGGGTCGCACGTCAACGAGGAATGCCGCATCGACGCGCTCGCACAGTCCTGGTCTGTGCTCTCTGGAGCTGGCGAACCCGAACGAGCGCGAACGGCGATGCAGTCGACAGATAGCCAGCTCGTTCGACGGCAGGATCAGCTCATCCTCCTTCTGACGCCGCCATTCGACAGGATGCAGCCAAGCCCTGGATACATCCAGGGATATGTACCTGGCGTTCGCGAGAATGGCGGGCAGTACACCCACGCTGCGTTGTGGACGGCGCTGGCGTTCGCGCGGCTTGGCGACGGCGATCGCGCGCACGAGCTGTTCTCGATCCTGAACCCGCTCAACCACACGCGAAGCCGCGACGAGATCGATCGCTACCGTATCGAGCCCTATGTGATCGCGGCGGACGTCTACTCTCAGGCGCCGCACGTCGGACGCGGCGGCTGGACCTGGTACACCGGTTCGGCTTCGTGGATGTATCGCGTTGCCGTCGAGGGGATTCTCGGCCTGTCACTGGAGGGCGGCGCGCTCCGCATCGACCCGTGCATCCCCCGCTCGTGGCCTGCGTTCGAGGTGAGCGTGCGCCGAGGCCGCGCCGACTATCGGATTGCAGTCGAGAATCCGGACGGTGTGTCGAAGGGAGTGGTTCGCATCGAACTCGATGGTGCGGTGATTCAGGACAACCTGATTCCAAATCTGGAGGACGGAAACACGCATCGCGTCCACGTCGTGCTGGGAAGCCCTGACCCGCGAAAGACCGGAAGTCCGGAGGTTCTACAAACCGGAAGCCCGGAAGTCCCCTAACGAACTTCCGGACTTCCGGACTTCCGACAGCGTTAGAACGTATACCGCAGTGCGACCCAAATTCGGCGGTTGCCGCCGTCGGTGCCCCACTGGTTACACGCCGGGTTCTACACGGCGGGTTCTACGGGCCGGGTTCTACACGGCGGGTTTTCTGCGGATCAGGCGCGGCTGGGGGCGGTTTTGGCCAGGCGGGCGGCGACTGCGCGCTTGCGCTTCGCCCAAAAAGGAACCCAGAACATCCAGAGGCCGCCGCACCAGAGCAGGAGTAGTGCAACTCCAGAGGGAAGGAACAATCCCAGCTTGGTCCAGTCGCCTGCGAAGAACGAGCCGTCATGGATCGACTCGATGAGGTCCGACCTCCGGTACGCGACCTGAAGAATCTGACCGGTCCCGAGATCGACCTGGACTTCGTAGCCGTTCTCCAACCAGACCTTGACCAGGCCGCGACCGGGACGAACGTCGAGCCTGTTCACGTCGTCCCAGCCCTTCACGTGCATCTCGGGCACTTGCCTCACGCGATCGAGAACTTCAGCGAGCGACAGCACCGGCGAGGTACCGCTGCCACGTTGCTCGGGCGGCTGTACCCACGCCCACTGCTTCTTGGCCTGGAGCAGCAGACCACTCGTGATCATGATCAGCAACGGAATCGCGACGATGGCGCTGACCCAGTAATGAATTCTTCTATTGAGAACGTTGAAGCTCACGACGTCGATTTCAAGCCACAAACCACTTCTACTACCAGCAATCGTACGCGCACGCCTTATCGATCGAGCACGAGGGCCTGAAGACCGGCTGCCTTCAACCGCGTGTTGAGCGCCGGCAGATCGATCGTGCGCAGCGCGTCCCAACGTGCCATCACTTTTGCGGCGTTCTGTTGAGCAGCGGTGATGGCTTTCAACGTGTTCGCCGTCGGCGCGACATCCGCCGCCTGGAGCGAGTTCATCAACGCCGCAAGCGAGGAGCTGACAGCCCACAACGTATCGGCCGGTCCTGCACTCGTGGCGGCACCCGGCCCGGCGCCTCGGCCACGGCCGCCACCGGCGGCTGGCGGCGTACCTTCGAGCGCACCCGCCTTCTCGAGGAACTGCGAGAGCGCTCCTGCTGCGGCGCCCGGCGATTGCAGCTTCGCGGCCTGCTGCCGTGCCGCGCCGAGCCGCGTCGCGGCGAGCCTCGCGTCAACGGCACCGTAGTACAAGGATTTGGTCAGGCCATAGACTTGCTGCATCGTCAGCGCCGGCGTCTTCACTCGCGGATCCTGCTTGACGACAATCGACTGCGTGTAGCTCTTGCCATCGACGATCAGGCTCACCGTATACGTCCCGGGATTGACCCACGGCGTCGTCGGCGCTGGAACGGTATTGAAGGGAACCGCCTGAATCGGCAGTTGTGTGGGAACGGCGCCAATCGCCGGCTCGCTCGCCCCCAGGCCCGCAAGCGGCTGATAGTGCAGATCCCATTGGAAGCGATGCATCCCGGCTGCGGTCGACAGCGCTTGCGGAGCGCGATACCAGTAGACCGGGGCCGGCGCTGCCGCGGCGTCCGGGATAGGTGCGACCGGGTCGGCACTCGAATAACGCCTCACCAGCTTCCCGTCCTGCTGACGAATCTCCAGAACGACCGGAGCATTCGCAGCCGCTTTCAAGTAGTAGTTGATCGACGCGCCTTCAGGCGGATTCGGACCCGTCGGCTCTTCCTTCGGCCACGGCATGTCGACGCTGGTGTTCCACCGCACGCGCCAGGCTGTCGTCGGCTTGAACAGGATCACGTCCTGGTCGGCAGACTTCGCATCGATCTGTCTGAGCGGCGTAATGTCGTCGAGGATCCAGAATCCGCGGCCGTGCGTAGCAGCGACGAGATCGTCATCCTTGACGATGATGTCGCGCACCGACGACACGGCCATGTTCTGCCTGAGCGACTGCCAGTTGGCGCCATCGTCAAGCGAGAAGTAAACGGCGCGTTCTGTTCCGGCGAAAAGCAGTCCCTTTCGTTTGGGATCCTCACGTACCGCATTCACGGTCTCGCCGTTTGGAATGCCGTAGACGATCTCCGTCCAGGTCTTCCCGCCGTCGTGCGTCCGCAGAATATGCGGACGAAGATCGTCGAGCCGGAGCGTGTTGATCGCTGCATAGGCCGTGAGCGGTGAGAAGCGGCCCGCATCCATCACGGACACCTTCGCCCACGGGCCGACCGCTGGCGGCGTTACATCCTTCCACGTCGCACCGCCATCCGCCGTCACGTGAATCAGCCCATCGTCGGTTCCGATCCAGATCCTGTTGATGTCTTGATACGAGGGCGCGACCGTGTAGATGACGCCTCGTTGCGACGATTGCGCCGTCGGCTGGTCACTGTACTTGCCGACGCTTCCGGGCGTTTTCCACGTTGCTCGTGTAAGGTCCGGGCTGATCTGCGTCCAGTGCATCCCGCCATCGACGGTCTTCCACAAGTGATTGTTGGCAAAGAACAGCGTCCGCTTGTCGACTTCAGAAAAGATCACCGGCATAGTGCGGACTTGTCGAAACGTGCCGGGCGGTGATCCGACGCCGCCGCGTCCGCCTACGGGACCGACGACAGAGACCTGGCCGGTTCGTCGATCGAATCGCGTGACGTTGCGTCCGCCGTAGACAACGTCTGGGTTGAGCGGATCGGGTGCGACGAATCCGTACTCGTCAACGCCGACCGGCAGCCAATCGCGATCAGAGATCGCCCCATAGTTGCCGCGGCTCGAGACGCACACCGAGCCGCTCTCCTGTTGTCCGCTGCAGACGCGATACGGGAACGCGTTGTCGGCCGACACGTGATAAAACTGCCCCGTCGGCTGGTTGTACCAAGAGCTCCACGTCTCGCCGCCGTTGAGCGTCACCACTGCTCCCTGATCAGCGGCCAGCAGGATGATGTCGGGATTGTCAGGATTGATCCATCCGTACTGATAGTCTTCGCCGCCTGGCGCACCCTTGAATGAAGCCCACGTTTTTCCACCATCGATCGACTTCCATGACACGGTGCTTGCGATGAGGACGATGTCCGGGTTCTTTGGATGAGGAATCGGCATTGACAGGTCGCCGCCGCCAATGCGACCGGCCGGACGCGGGTCGGTCGTGATCACGCTCCACGTCTCGCCAGCGTCGTCGCTGCGATAGAGGTTTACCGTGCCGCGATCCCCACTGCTGCCCGATGCCTTGTATCCCGCAACCGACGCGTAAAGACGACGTGGGTTTGCGGGCGAGATCGCGAGGTTGGCCTGAACGACGGCTGGCAATCCGTTCGTGAGTTGCTTCCAGGTCACGCCGCCATCGGTTGATTTGAAGATGCCGCCATTGGTGCCGGCCCACACGGAGTTTTCCCACGGTCCCTGCCGTTCTTCCCACATCGTCGCGTAGACGATGTCAGGGTTCGACGGATCGATGTCCACGTCGTTACCGCCGGTGTTTTCATCGCGGCTCAAGACCTTCTGAAAGCTCTTGCCTCCATCGGTGGAACGATAGATCCCGCGCTCTTCGTTCGGGCCGTAAGGATGTCCCAGGGCTGCGACAAAAAGGCGCTCGGGGTTGCGAGGATCGACGGCGAGAGCAGGAATCTGCTGAGCGTCGCGCAGGCCAAGATGCGCCCACGTCTTCCCCGCATCGATCGACTTGTAAATGCCGTCGCCCGTTGAAAGGTCCGGACGATGCAAACCTTCGCCGCTGCCGACGTAGACGATGTTCGGATCGGAGGGCGCGACGACGATGGCACCAATCGAGCCCGTCGGCTGGTCGTCGAAAATTGGCTTCCACGTTCGTCCAGCGTCGGTCGTCTTCCACACTCCGCCGTTCACCGGAGCCATGTAGAACGTGAACGGGTGACTTGCGTGGCCTGCAGCCGCACGGGTCCGGCTGGCTCTATGCGGACCGATGCTCCGCCAGCGCAGCTCGGCAAAGAGGCTCGGGCTCTGACCGCCCTGCTGACGTGCGGGTAGAGTGACTCCCATCGCGAGGCCGAGCAGGCACACCCAAGGGAGGCATTTCAGGAGCGGTTTGACGATCGGCATGCGCGCCAGTATAGCCGTGGGCACACCAGACGGTCTGTCAAGCGTTAGGAATTATCGCTCCGCAGGTGAATGCGAGTACGATCGTGCTTCCAATGGACCGGATTGAACGACGCAATCGGCTGGCGTTCGCGACCGCGGGAGTTGTGGTACTCGCCGTCGCGCAGCTTGCCAGTTATCTCGTAAACCGGCTGTTGCCGCTCCACGACACGTACGTCGTCAACAGCGTGCTGCACCTGACACACATTCGGAATACCGGCGGTGTGTTCGGTATCTTTCCCGGGAACAGCCTGCTGTTTGTGGCGACGAGCAGCTTGATCGTCGTAGCTCTGAGCATCTACCTGCTCAAAAGTCCGAGCACCGCGCTGTACCACTACGTCTGTTCCGGCATTATCGTCGGCGCGGCGGTGAGCAACATCTGCGATCGGCTCGTCTACGGCTCGGTCGTGGACTTCATTGACGTGCAGGGCATCCCTGGCTGGCACTACATCTTCAACGTCGCCGACGTGGGAATCCACGTCGGACTCTGGCCGTTGCTGCTCGGCACGCTCTTGTGGGAGCGTCGTTCGCTCCAGGTCAGTTCGGAATCCGCGTCACCACCGAAATGACGTCCGCGCGGCCTCGTCCGAGAGCTGCTCGTAGACCTCGCCAGCGGTGTCTCTGCCCAGATATGGAATAGCGACGCGATGTGACGCATCGCCGGCACCGGCTGTATCGACACGAACGCTGGCCATCTCGTTTCGCCGATCGAATGGCGATTCTCCCAACGTCACCGATTGGATCTTCGTGAACCGTGCGATGGTCTGCTCGCGAATCAGCCAGCCGCTGCGAAAGAGGACGGCGCGATCGCCTAGCGCCCAGCCCAAATGTCTGACGCGCATCCGCGCATCGGCGTACGCGAAAAAAGCCAAGGGCACGATCACGATCAGCGACCACCAGTCCAGCACCGAGATAAACGGCACGGACATCACCGAGTAGAACACAATCGATACTTTGATCACGCGTCGAAACGCGCGCGGGTGGACCGGACGCCAGGCCACTTCGGTGAGATCGATCTCAGGCAGGACATCGTGCAACAACTGCGGCAGTTGCGCGCGCCTGACGATCGGCGCCAGTGACTCCCGTTTGACAGCAGTGCCAGACGAGCCAGGTTTCGCGTCCGACCCGGCGGAATCAACACGAATCGATACAGTCTTCGAGAGCCGGTGAAATGGGCCTTCGCGAATCGTCAACGTCTGGATGCGATGGAGCGGGATGTTGGCCATCACTCGCGTGAACAGGCCAAACCGGGCTTGGAGATCGTCACCCGATCGCTCGAGTCGAAAGCCGTAGAGACGGATGAGCGACCACACCATCGACAGGATCCGGAGGCCGAACAGCACCGCGACAAACACGAGCGCCATTTGCAGGACCTGACCGACCGGCCACGGCCCCCCATCGAACACGGCGCGAAACACCCGCCGGGCAAGCCCACGCCCCGACGCGTTCTCGCCGAAGATCATGTCCATCGTTCGATCGAACAATCCGAGTTCCCACAACAAGCCAAATGCCGCGCCGGCGATCACCATGCCACGGCTGTCGATGAAACCGGCCAGGAGCAGCTCTCGCGGACGCAGTTCGAGCAGCGTCTGCACCTCGGGCGTGACAGCGTCCTCGGCAACGTCAGGCCGGGTGGAACTGCGGCCGGCGAACACTCGGTCGCGAATTTCGCCGAGGGCGGGCAGCGGCAGCACGCGCATCGCGGCTTCTGGCTCTTCGCCGCCGCCGGTTTCAATTCGCACTTCGACGACGCGAAAGAAGCGATGGAGGAGATTCTGCCTCGCGTCGATGTTTTGCACGCGCGCGTACGGCAGGTGTCGTTCCTTGCGAAAGATGAAGCCGCTCGTGATCACGAGTTCGGTATCGTCGAAGCGGTAACGGAACGACAGGCAGCGGAGCAACGCGAACAGCGCGGACGGAATGATCAGGGACATCGCCCAGATCTGCCAGTCGAGTCCGGCAGACCCAGCTCCGACGAGAAGGACCAGGCCAGGCACGACGAGTTGCTGCAGCTGCCCGCCGACGTGAAACACGAACGACAGCGGATGCAGCCGCCGCTCAGACGGCATCGTCACTGCCTCGGGGCAAGAGGTGATTGCGAAGGGCGTATGCGACTTGGTGATTCAAGCCGGGCAGCTCGACGCGTGAATGTTCCGTACCGGCCGTAAAGATAACGAGTCGCCCCAACCCGTAGGATCGTTCGAGTGGTCCCTGCAACACGTCGATGTGTTGAACACGAGACCGCGGCACGTTGGTTACGGCGCGCCACCACATGCCAGCGGCAATTTCAATTCCGTCATCATCGAGCACGTACGAGGTGTAGCGCATCTCGATCGGCGGCCAGACGTACGAAAGCCACGCCAGTCCCGCTGTCAGGAGAACCCAGGCCGGCAGGAGCAGGAGGTTTCCCCATCGGGGGAGCTCCCCCGTGATCCAGGTGATCGTCGCTCCGATGAGCAGGCCGAACGACAGGACCGCAGTGACGATCATCCCCACAACTCGTTGTAGCGGAACGTACTGCGGATCCAGAGTGCGCCTGACGCCGTCAGCTATGGATGGGGTGGCCGGCGGCGAGACGTCTGCTGGTCCGTCCGCTGGAATCGGGAGGGATTCGGCGTCCTCGTGTGTCATCACAGAAACTCAATCCGGGACCGTTCGGACGACCGTGCTATGCGTTATGCTCAAGGGAGCCCACCACTGAAGGATCCTATATGGCCCTGGACATCGGCGCCGAACTTCGAACCGCCCGTGAAGCCAAGGGACTTTCGCTCGGAACTCTTGCCCAGCGCATTCGGGTACAGCCGCGAATGCTGGCGGCTATCGAGCTGAATGATCTCTCGCTGCTCCCTCCGCGGCCGTTCGGCCGCGGCTTCGTAAAAGCCTACGCTGAAGAAGTGGACTTGGATCCGGAGTATACGGTTCACAATTTCTTCTCGCAGTTTCCAGCGAGACCCGTACCGAACCCGTCCACCGCTCGGCGCGAGATTGCCGAAACGTTGTTGAACCCGCCATCCAATTGGGTTGGACTTGGCGCGGCTACAACGATCCTGGTTCTCGTCGTTGCGGCAGCGGTGATCTTGGGCCGGCGAAACGAGACGCCGCCCGTCAGCAACGCCGTCGGGACCACGGGATCGGCGTCAACAGCGGCGCAGGCACCCGCTGCAGCGCCAGAGAGCGCTGCGCCCGTGGAACCCGCTCGCACGGTGCCTTCAGTGCCGGTGGCGCCGCTGCGGTTTGCGTTCGACGTGAGTCGTCCGTGCTGGGTGACTGCGGTGAGCGACGGGCAGCGCGCGGTGTATCGGATCGTGTATCCCGGCGATCCGCAGGTCCTGAACGCGCAGCGCGAGATTACGATCCGCTTCGGCGATGCCGGAGCCGTGACCTGGTCGATCAACGGCCGCGCCGGCACGCCACTCGGCGGGAACGGCACGATTCGCGACCTCCGAATCACTCCAGAGAACGCCGCGACACTGCGATAGCGAGCGGGGGTCAGAGCCTGTATTTCAACATTCTTGGGTCAGGAATGTTGAAATACAAGATCTGACCCACTCAATCGACCACCATCAACAGCAACGTCTGATCGTCGTCGGGTTCGCGGTCGCCGCCGAAGGCGTCGAGATCGCGGACGATTGACTGGACCTGCTCGTCCGGCGGCAGCTCACCGCTCTGCCCGAACGACGCCGTGAGGCGCGGAAGATCGTACATATCGTCGTGCGGATCGTGACGCTCGGTGACGCCGTCCGTGTAGAACAGCACGCGATCGCCAGGCTGCAGCACGTGCCTCACCTCGCGCACGGCCTT
>Ga0075420_100002787_pt1 | contig 15175 bp, 14 predicted proteins | sample SoiMetdeltSBSDD4_FD_75296 | JGI IMG/M metagenome (GOLD analysis project Ga0075420, IMG submission 75296) | Bulk soil microbial communities from a Populus tree surrounding site in Tennessee, USA - Soil MetaG P. deltoides SBSDD4 | ecosystem: Environmental > Terrestrial > Soil > Tree plantation... | reverse complement strand
GACCGTGGCGAGGTGGCTGGGCATGTTCGAGTTGCGCTGACGTATGGCGTCGCGGTGGACCGCCAGACGGGCCATGGTTGCCAGGTCAGGATCGTCGCCGGCAAGGACCGCCGCCTGTGTGCTGACAATCTCCCCGAGGGCGGCGCTGTCCCCGCCGGTGATGTCGAGCATCCGGTCGTGCCGCTCCGGATCCGTAGCCAAGGCGATCATTCTGGTCAGGTCGCCGATGGCTTGCAGCAACCGGTAGTAGCCGCGCAGTAGGTACTCCGGCGTCTCACGTGGCCATTGGTTGGCCCGGTACCGATCTGCCCACTCATGTAACTGCTGCCGGTAGCGCTCCAGTCGTGCCGGCCCCAGATATCTGGTGGCCGTCTGCTGGAGTTCTTCGTGGCCGAGCACGTACACCGGAGTGTCCGTAAGCCAATGGCCCACGCGGCTGCGGAAGGTGCGGCCGGACACGGCCTGCAGGTGATCCTCGATCTCCTGCGGGGCGTAGCCCGTCAGCTCGGCCAAATCCGCGCCACTAAGACCGCCGCCAGCCGCCGCGACGAGACCAAGCAGTTGCTGCTCGGCCGGCATGCCACCAAGGAGCCGTTTCAACTCGCGCTGGGCGTCGTGTTTGACCACCTCCGCATGCGGAGACGCCGCCAGCCGTCTCACCACCGCCGGATCGCGTAAGGGATGATCGGCAGGAACATCAGCGGGCAGCGGCGGGTCCGGCCGTCCCGCCACGATGATCCGCATCCCGGCCGGGGGAGACGCCGGCAGAAGCGCGGCGACGCTGTGAGCATCGGGGCTGGTAGTCCACCCGAGGTCCTCGTCCAGACCGTCGACGATCAGCACCAACCGCTGCCCGTCGCGGCTGCACGCCCGCGCCGCCTGGTCCAGCATCCCAAACAGATGCGCCTCCCGGTTCGCGTCGGTCAGGTACGCCGGCATCGGCAGGCTTAACAAGTCAGCCAACTGCTCCAGCACTACCTCGGCGAACGCGACCCGGTCGCCTTGACCACTGAGCCGGGCGGTGATGAAGAACGACACCAGCCGCACCCCGGCGGGCGGGTGGAGCACGAACCACGACATCAATGCGGACTTGCCCGACCACGCCGGCGCCCGCCACCACTGGTACGAACTGCCCCGGGGTTGGGAGCAGAACTCCGCCAACTCGGCCAGTTCCGTTTCCCGCCCGGTCAGCTCCTGGGGGGCGATGCGCCGCACCTGCTGCAGGTAAGCCGACCGCACTACCGGCCCACCGACCGAATCAGAACCGACGACCGGGGCACCGCCGACCTCGGCGTCGACGGGTCGGGTGCGGCGACGGCCGCCGCGCTTGGCATGCGTCTGCGCCCACGCCTGTGCGCGCAACTGTTCCCACCACGGGGTCTTGCGCGCGACGTAGTCACCGCGCTGCTGGGCGCGCCCCTCCAGGAACTCGACCAAGAACCGCAGCGCCTCCGGCCTGCTGGGTACCGACACGCCGTTGAACCAGTCGCTTAGCGTCGCGTCCTTGAGCACGACACGTGGCATCTGGCGCTGGCCTTGACGGACCAAGCTGGCGAGGTCTGGACTGCCGGCGGCCTGGTACAACCGGCGCAACTCGCCGGCGAACCGCGTCGCAGGTGGCTGCTCGCTCACCGGCCGACCCTCCACCCCTTGCATGGCCCTCCGGACCGGAACCAGATCGGAACCATCAATGAGCAGGGCACATCCGCACCCTAGCGGGCGGGTTGATCGCCGGAAACTGACCGGACACGCACAAACAGAGGCACCACCGACAACCCGGACCTGGAAGGTGCCCGCCATGTCAAACCTGCCCACCCTGCTGTACGACGGCGCTCTCGCCGCTGGCGCCGGTGCTTTGCTGTACACCGGAACCATCACCACGGCCGCCCTGGTCGCGCTGCTGGCCCCCACTCCGCAACGCCGCCGAGCAGCCCAGGCAGTCCTCAGTCTCCTGCTCCAACGCACACCCCGATGAACCGGCAATCAGCCGCGACGATCATGGTTGTCTGGTATGACGAGGTCGAGAGCTCTGTCTCGACCACCGAGACCATGGCGCGACCTCCTCCAAACTCGTTGCCGCCGCGCGATACCCACCGCCTGTTTGTGCGGCTATCCCTACCTGGCGGGCAGCACGACGCGGTGTTCGATCCTCACGCGAGAGAGTTTCCGCAGGTCGTTTCGTGGGAGGGACGTTCTGCGTTTCCTGCCCAAGGCCGCCCCGAAACCCCGGCACCGCAGCCAGCGGCACCGTCGGGCATCGACTACCTGCGCCTGGTCGACACCGCGCACCAGCAGCACCTGGCCGCACAGATCAACTACGCCGCCCTCACCGACGACGCCGACCCAGCGGCAGACATCCCATGACCAGCCCCACCCCGCCACCGAACCAGGTAAGCACATCCGAGATCGCCGAGCTGCTGGCCTGGGCCCGATCCCTCACCGAGGCCGGCACCGCCGCCGACCCCGACCAGCGGGCCGCCTACCTGGCCACTAAGACCGCCCTGCTGGCCCGCCTCGCCCACACCACCCCAGACTCCACAAAGGACGCTCTGTGATTGAGAAACTGCAAGGCTTCTACGGGTTCACCCGCATGCCTTTCGGCCGCGACCTCGCCCCCGGCATGCTGCACCGCCACCACGCCCACGGCGAAGCCGCCGCCCGCATTACCTGGTGCGTCACCGAACGGCGCATCGGCGTCATCACCGGCGAAGTCGGCGCCGGCAAAACCGTGGCCATCCGCGCCGCCCTGGCCACCCTCGACCCAACCCGGCACACCATCATCTACCTACCCAACCCCACCATCGGAGTGCGCGGCATCCACCACCAGATCGTCGCCGCCCTCGGCGGACAACCCCTGGTCCACCACGCCACCCTCGTCCCTCAAGCCGCCGACGCCCTGGCCACCGAACACGCCGAACGCGGCCGCATCCCCGTCCTGATCATCGACGAGGCCCACCTGCTCGACCACCCACAACTCGAGTCCATCCGCATGCTCACCAACCACGACATGGACAGCCGCAGCCCGTTCGCCTGCCTCCTCGTCGGCCAACCCACCCTGCGCCGACGCATCAAACTCGGCGTCCTCGCAGCCCTCGATCAACGCATCGGACTGCGCTACAACATGCCACCCATGACCGACCAAGAAACCGCCAGCTATCTACGCCACCACCTCAACCTCGCCGGCCGCTCCGACCCCCTATTCTCCGACGACGCCATCACCCTGATCCACCAAACGAGCCGCGGCTACCCCCGCGCCGTTAACAACCTCGCCATCCAATCCCTCATCGCCGCGTTCGCCGCCGACAAGTCCATCGTCGACGAATCCTCCACCCGCGCCGCCGTCGCCGAAGTCACGGCAGACTAAACACCAACCCGGCAACCTGAACACCAAGACCCCGCCCGGCACCCGCCGGCGGGGTCTTCCCACACCCAGACGTCCTCACCATCAACGCCGACTTCGTGCTCATCCTCAGCGCCGGCCAACAGTCGGCCAGCATCCGGGCCTGGCTGTGGAACTTGTAGCCCAGGCTGCGGCGCATCGCCACGTACTGCTCGGCACGCCCGTGCAGAACGCTCACCGCGGGGCTCCCTCTGGGCAGGGCCGGGCAAGGACAGCCAGCGCCTCGACGTCGTCGGCGGCATACCGGGCGGTGGTGCGCTCGTCTTGGTGGCGCAGCAGTTGGGCGATCTCGCTCAGCGAGGCGCCCTCGCGTCGCAGTTGCGCGGCCACGGCGTGGCGCAGCCGGTGCGGCCCGACCTCGGGCAGACCCGCCCGCCGGCAGGCGCGCTGCACCACCGCGGCGATCCCGGTCCCTGCCAAGCGGGTGAACGGTGCTTTGGTCCGTACGAACAGGTACGGGCTGTCGCAGCGGACCCGGCCGCGGCGCAGGTAGTCGGCCATCGCCTCGCCAACATCGGCAGGCAGCGGAAGCTGGGCCGATCCGTCGGGCCGTACCGGGGCCGGGGCACCTGCCGACGCAGCACCGCCAGCTGATGCCGCAAGATCGCGATCTCCACCTCGTTGGCATCTGGCCTCGCACCGCACCCAAGCAAGCCCAGCACCCGCCGGATGACCATCAACGCCACCGTTCGCACCACCACCACACTAGCCTGGCAGCCAGCGTTGGCGCAGGTCAGAGCCGTCCCTGAAGTGGCACCCTTCACCCGGCGAGGGCCACGGCCGCGTAATTCGCAACACCCCCGCTCCGCTGTCCGTTCTGTGACGCGCTCGCTGTCACCAAGATCAACCGGCTCAGTTGACGTAGTCTGGCCGCGCGTTCAACAGTTGCCAGCGCCTCAGGTCAGTTGAAGGACGGTTGCGCTCGCCCCAATGGCTTCGACATGATTCCGCTGGTGAGATCCTCACTCGGGAAACGATCATTACAGTGGATCGGTGTCGCGACGTTCTTTGTGGCTGTCGGTGCAGTGATGGTATCGCTGGCCTCTGGGCCTGAGCGACGGCTCGCTCTAGCCGACCAGCTAAGCAGCACAGGCGGCTTTATCATCGGTATTGCGGCGCTCTTTGTCAGTATTTCGACGTTCTGGGCTTCCAACCGCATTAAGCAAGCAGAGACAGATCGCCAATTGAATTCAGCTGCCGAGGAGTTGGCTGAGGCAGTTGAGCGTGAATGGAGGCGAGAGGCCTCGCAACGAGGGCTTCAACGACCTGAGCCAATACGCATTCGGTGGTCCACGACTGGACGGCCGGTAGCACCGTCTGATAGGGAGGTGTTCGGTGAATTGGCAGATGAGAAACCCCGCGTCCTGCATGGCGATGTTACGGACATCGCTATCGCATGGCGCGGACTACCAGCACAACAGCTCGTAACGTTAGGGGAGCCGGGAGCAGGTAAAACGTGTCTCGCCGTGCTACTGGCACTAGGCATGCTTGCTAACCGTCAACAGGATGAGCCGGTTCCGGTGCTGCTTACGTTGTCTGCATGGCAGCCTCAGCGGCAGCACTTCGAGATGTGGCTGGCGCGCAAGGTCATTGACCTCTACCCCATGCTCACTGATGAAACCCGCTTTGGGCGGAGTATTACAACAAGTTTGATCACCCGAAAACGTATAGTGCCGATATTAGACGGTCTCGATGAGATGCCAGAAGATTTGAGATCAGCTGCTATCGAGGCGCTAACTGAAGCGGTTGGGCGGGATCGCCCTTTGGTTCTTACATGTCGGACTGCGGACTATGAGAGGCTGATAGCCACGACCGGCTCGGCCCTTGCGCGGGCAGCCGTCGTCGAACTCCAACCCGTTACAGGTCCAGAGGCGGCATCCTATCTACCTGGTGGCCAAGCGGGCGGTGACGCGCGCTGGGCACGAGTGACAACACGCCTTCGAACAAAGCCGCACAGCGTCGTCGCCCGCACCATGTCGACACCGCTAATGGTGTTCTTGGCGCGTACTGCCTATCGAACGCCGGCAGCAAACCCGGATGCACTTCTAACCTTCAGGCGTCGTGACGCCATGGAGACACATCTGCTGGACGCATATATTGATGCAACGTATGCGAACCAACCGCAGCCACCCGGTAGCGATCGAGGCTCTCGACACTACTCGTCACAGAAGGCCCACCGGTGGTTGACCTTCGTCGCGCGTTACTTGCGCCGACAAGGAGTCCGCGAGTTTGCTTGGTGGCACGTAATATATGCGGTCCCTATACCAGTTTTTGCCATTGTAACCGCGCTCGTCGGAGGCGTAGCCTTTGGCGCAGGATTCCTCATTTCACACGAGGCAAGAGTGCCCGGCTCGCGCTCTCTTTCCTGGTTCTCCGTAGTTCTCGGCGCAATCGCCGCATTTTCGGTAGCCAGCACATCGTGCATGATCCTATTGATGGGCCGCGATGGATCGGGTGGTCAACCCTCGCGATGGCTTTCGATCCGTACTCCGCATCTTTTCGGTAGTCAGCCGACACGAGTGTTGTGCGGCATCATCCTAGGCACTGGAATCGCGTCAGCGATTCTCGTACTGGCAGCCTTCAACGGCGAGCAAGCCGCGGAGGTTCTGCCTCTCGCGCTCCTCGTCGGCCCGTTGGCTGGCATAACCCTCTGCTGGGCCCGTCCGGCATCACCGGAGCAACTTACAGCACCTTCGTCTGCACTGCGAAGCGATTGCCTTGTAATGCTTACAATTGGCGGAGCTGTCGCTACCGCAGCCGCTGTCGCCGAGGCTACGGTCAATTTCGGCAACCGCGCGGCGGCGCTCCTAGCTTTTGTGCAAGGATTCGCGCTCACATGTTCAATGGTTCTGATGTTTGCGCTTCCTGGTTCCATGTGGCTGAAATTCGCCATAGCTCGTTGTTGGCTTACCATAGCCGGGCGCCTCCCGTGGCGTTTGATGCCCTTTCTAGATGATGCTTACCGGCGAGGAGTTTTGCGGCGAGTCGGGGCAGAGTACCAATTCAGACATGCTCGCCTCCAAGATTACCTTGCCCCTCCACCATCTAAGGCGCAGCGAGGTACGTAACTCCGAGGTGACCAATCCGGCTGTGCATGTAGAATTCGTGCGCGTGAACCGCAGACCAGGTAATACCTGACTCTTATCAAATTAGTGCGTACCTGATGGCGTAGGGATCGCTGGCGTTCTCAAGGCCGTCTGGATTTTCGTTTCGCGGATCGGTAACGTAACCGGTATGTTGCGGTGGGGCGCCGTTGCGTTGGCTGATCGGTGAACGCGTCTGGGCTGTGATCGGCGGCGGCGGTCAGATTGCACGGGCGTGTTGGCTGAACGCCGCGGCGATTTGTAGTCCAGGTGAAGCATCAAGTCCGAGTTCGTAGTGTCCGCGGCGGAGGTTCTGGACGAAGGCGTGCCCGGCGATGACGACCTGAGCGGTCCGATTGGTCAGCAACCCACGCATCGCTTTGAGTCGGTGTTTGAGCCTGCTGTGGTCGGCCTCGATCGGGTTGTTGGCGTGCTTGTCGACGTGATACCAGGCCGACGGGATCAGCTCGTCGAGCACAGCCAGGTATACCGGCGCGGCGTCGGTCACCACCTCCGCCGGGGTCACCTTGGGCACGGTGAGTATGCGTTCGAAGAACCGCCGGGCATTATCGGCGTCGCGGCGAGCCGAGACGAGCACGTCGATGATCTGCCCGTGCTGGTCGACCGCCCGGTACACATACCGCCAGAATCCGTTGACCTTGACCTAGGTTTCGTCGACGAACCACCTGTTACCGGGTGTGTGGCGGGCCAACCGTGCGGCGTCGATCAGCTGTGGAGTAAACCGCTGGACCCAGCGGAAGACGGTGACGTCGTCGACCTCGACACCGCGTTCGAGCAGGAGTTCCTCCACGTCCCGGTAGGACAGGGTGTAGCGCAGGTACCAGCGGACCGCGACCACGATCACCTCGGCCGGAAAGCGGAACCCGTCGAACGCAGAAGGCACCGTCGCCTGTGCGCGGCCCCGAGTCGACAGCATCACCGGACCATCGTGCCGGATCTTGCCATCGACCAACGCAACGGAGCCCACCCGCGAAGCTCTGGCCACCACCGCAGCCCGCCCGTTTACCGCTGATGCCACCGTGGCTGTCCTCGACGGGCTGGTCACCACGCTGGGCCGGCGACCGCAGCACATCCGCACGGACAACGGCCCGGAGCTGACCGCCCACGCCCTGGCCGACTGGTGCCGTTACAGCGGCGTCGACCCGGCCTTTATCGACCCCGGATCACCCTGGCAGAACGGAACCTGCGAGTCGTTCAACGGCCGGTTCCGCGACGAACTACTGGTCTGCGAACAGTTCAACACGCTCCTTGAGGTGCAGGTGCTGGCCGAAGACTGGCGCATCGAGTACAACACCTACAGGCCCCACGGCTCGCTGGGCGGGCTCACTCCCGAGACCTTCCACCAGCAGTGGATCAACAACCACGAGATGCTCTCTCATAAGCCGTGGACCAAGAACCGGGATCCAGTCAGGTGCCGCATCGCCTCGGTGGACGTCGGGTTCTGCTCCACGCGCCGCGGGTAGGAGCGCACAACGACGGCGTCCAGGCGCCGCCTCGAGGGCCAGACGGGTCAGGTTGGTGTCGTCGAGGACAGTCACGTGTTCGATCACGGCCCCGCCGTACCGGCACCGCCGACGTCGCTGCCGTCCGCCCCACGCACACACATCGCCGGAGCCACCAGCCGGGTCGCCACCGGCGGAGCAGGACGAGCAGCGTGAACAGCCCGGACACGACGCCGCTCCGGATCTCGTCGCGCTACTACCGGCCGCCCGTGCCGCCCGCGAAGCGTTGAGCCGCCAAGGGCGCAGCCTCACCCGCGACTCGCTCGCGGTCCAGATCCGCCGCGACGGGCAGACTATCCGCACCAGCCGAGCATCGGCCCTGCTGAGCCTCCTCAAGAACGACGAGCCTGCGTGGGCGCATCGTCTATCGCTACAAGTAGTCGGTTCTCCATTGTCCGTCTTCCGTGGTTCGACGCTGGTCGATCACAGACGAACAAAGGCAAACCTGAGTGAAGGCCAAGCCAAGCGTCAAGAAGATCTGCAACACCGCCTTCAACGGCCGACAAACCACGTCGCAGATCTGAACAGATGCAAGGGAGCTGATGAAAGGATGTAGCTGTGCTCACAAGTGGGCATTAGTACGCCGACGGTTTGCGCTGTTCGCAAAAGTCGCAGCAGATGCTGCCAACAGCGGACCCGTAGCCGATGGGTGTTACCGGCTCGGCTCGTACACGGTGTCGTCTGCCTTTTTCTCGATGTTGCCGATGCGCAGTTCTACGAAGAGGTCGACAAGGTCGAGGCATTGTTCTCGCATGGTGCTTCCCGGTTCCGCGCGAGTGTATAGCCCGAGGACGACATCCGCCACATCGTATGCCTCGGCTGTCTCCCGGTTGGCCATATCGTTCGCCATGGTTGCGAATCTGTCAGCCCATTTTCGACACAGCTTTAAGGTAGCGGGCGGTAGCTCGCCGAGTCGTTGGCTTAGGAAGTGGAACAAGCTGCCAGGGTGGTTCTGGAAGGCTGCGGTGTCTGCCAGGGAACCAAGCAAAGCATCGTAGTCGGCAAGAGGTCGACCCATGTATCTACCGATGTCCATGATCTCGGCTCGTACCTCGTCTGATGCATCGTTGGCGAGTTCGATGAGGAGAGAATGGTCGGCCTGTTTCCCGGCTCCTTGACCGATGTCGTCTGCGGCGGGAAGGTCGTCGATGAGTTGGACGATGAAGTCCGCGATTCCTCGGCGACCAGCGTTGTCGGCGAGTGCCAGCGTCAGCGGCGGCTCCTCGCTCGACGCTCCGACGTCGACACCTCGGACGTCGAACAGGGTAGCGAGTTGGCCGGCGCGCCGCTTCGCGTCCGGATAGGTCGAGGTGACCATGCGCGCGAGTAGGGATTCCGCGGTGGCCGGCCTGGTGACCGCGAGTTGCCATGTCAGACGGTCCAGGTAGGGGGCCGCGAGTTCTTGGTCGGTAGCCCTGGCTAGCCAGCGTTCGGCGAGTGAGCCGGCGAGGTCGGCGTCTCAACGTGGATTAAGAATAGCGCTGTGGGGAGCCAGATGCGGACTTGTGGGTGTTCGTCTTCGGCGGCTTTGGCGAGAAATGGCGCCAGCTGTGGGAGTCTGGCGGCTCTGGTGTGGGAGTGGTTGAGCAGTTCTGCTGCTGTGGTGATGACCGCTCCGCGTGGGTGGTTGAGGCCTGCGGTCTCCAGGTCGGCCCAGGGCCATTGCTCGGGCGGCGGGTTGCGGTCGTATATCAGCGGCACGGCCGCGAGGATGTCTGCTGGCAGGTCCTTGGCTGCCATCTTGTTGATAAGCCGGAGCACGTCGAGGTCCAGGGTCGCGATCGGCTCACGGGCGAGCACGGCGCGGATAAGGTCAAGGACCAAGTCCACGTCACTGTCGTCGAGCTTGGAGACATTGTCTGCGACGCCTCGCATGACGGCGTTGACGATCGGTGCCGGAGTGGTCGTGGGTAGGCTCGCCGCGAGACGGGCGAAGCGGGGTGGGTCCTTCGCAGTTTCCTGCGACAGTCCTGTTGTGGTGTCGTAGAGCTTGTCCTCGAATGGGTTCGCTACGCCTGGTTCCACTCCCGTAGTCACGCGTTCGATGTGGCCAGTCCATTCGGTGTCGTTGAGGCCCGACGGCACGTCACGTTGGCGGTGCATCTCGATAACTCGCGTCCAGGCGACCGGTTGATCCGGAGCTTGACCGTGGACCTGTTCCAGCTCACCGATCCGCGCGTCGAAGTCGGCGGGCATGTCAGCGCCCATGGCTACTTTGAGGCGGCTGAGCACGACGAGTTCCTCATGCGTCAGGGCTTTCAGCGTGTCGTCGTCCCCCAAGGGTGATGAACCCGTCGGTATTCCATCCGTGCCTGCGGGCTCGCTGTACGCCTGGCGAACACATCCGAGCACACGGTCTCTCTGTTCTGCCGTGCCCGCCGCCGCAACGCGCCCCGCGACAGTTGCCCATGCCCAGCCTCGGGTTGCTCCGTGGGGCAGGCCGCGCACGCGCGGATCGCATACCCAGTCACATGCTTTGTCAAGCAGCGGTCCTTCCGCCGTGCCGTAGGCGTGGCTAAGCAATTCGTGGACGGGCAGCAGGTCACTGCTGTGAAGGGGAGCAAGGATGCCGTCCAACTCGTCCGGTTCGGCCTCAGCAGCAAGGGTGGCGGCGACGACGAGTGCGTCGTTTATCTCATGCTCGATTGAGTTCGGTGACAGGCTCACCAGGTAGCGGGTGTGGCGGAGACCTGTGGTCTGTTCCTGGGTGCCAGTCGGTGTCCATCGGAACTCCTTCGCCGTCTTCTCCCAGTCACGCATGATCGTGGGTAGGACGGCTTCGACGAAGGACCGTGAGGCTGCCTGCGCGGCGCGGCTGAACACGCCGAGGCCGGTCGCGTCGTGGCCAAGGACGCTGCCCGTTTCGAAGAGTGACCCGACACTCCGGGTGGTATTGATGGAGACGGCGGCTTCGAGCCACGCTTGCAGGGCGGACGGGGCCTGAGCGGGCGTGTGCTGGGCGATGGTGGCGAGTGCGTAGCGACCGTCGCGGAACAGCATGGTGCCTATGCGTTGCAAGATCACTGTGCGTTCGACGCCGAGGCGCTGGGCTGCCGCCTCGGTGTCCGCCCGGTAGCTCTCCTCGTCGAGGACTGCGGAGGTCGCGGCACGTGCCAGCTCGACGAAGAGGTCTGCAAGTGGGCTTCCGCTCGCGGCCGGTCCGGCGATGTGGATGAGGCGGAGGAACCCGTTGAGCCAGGTCGTGACTTGGTGACTGTTGGAGGTGAGGGCGAGCGCTGCCGTTGCCGCCGCGTTCGGCTGGTGAGCTGCGGCTCGCATGAGCAGGCTGCCGCAGCCTTCCGCACCGACCTGGCTTAGCAGCTGGGCATCCTGGCTCTGAGAAGGTGAAGTCATGCCGCCCAAAATCGCCACGGCGACGTCGAGAAGGCCAGAGCTGGCTAGCCATCTGGCCATTGGCTCCGTCGTCAGTGTGCCCAGGGCGTGCTGGCGCATGGGGTCTGTGTTGTCGGCAGCGATCTGAAGGATGAGTGTTAGTTCCTGCTCCCGGACTTCGTCCATCTCGCTGAGCATGGAGAGAACCGCTGCTCGAATGTGGGAGCGGGACTTCGTACGGTCGAGCACGCCGGAGATGTCGGTGAAGTAGTCGTTTGGCGTGCCGTCCTCGCGGGTCAGTGCCAGCATCGCGCGGATCTGCCCCCGGCGAAGCAGCTCCTGGGGGCCTGCGGCTAGCAAGGTCGTAGCGGTCGCCCCGGTCGATCGGAGGGCGAGTGCGGCGAGATAGTCGAACATCGCCTCGTGGAAGAACCGTAGTCTCCCGTTGTCGTCGACCATCACGCCGTGGTGCAGGAGAGCGTTGAGGGTATCGATCTCTGCCGCCATGATGGCTCGGCCGACGGACTGCGTACCTTTGTCGCTCATCTCTTTGGCGACTCGCAGGGCCGCGGCCGCGTACACGTTGGGCCCGAGGGTTGGCAGCATTCGCGCGTTCATGAGCACGTGGTACTCGCGCAACAGTTGCAGTCGGGTGTGAAGGGCGGTTAGAGCCGGACGAGCCGTTGGGCTGGCGGCCTCATAGACCTGGATGAAGAGGGCGAGGTTGAGCAGGTTAGCGGTCAGCCTCAGCAGAGGCGCAGGGATCCGCGAAACGTCCAGGTCGAGCGATGCCAGAGCTTCTCGTACCTGCTCAACGGTCAGGTCTCCGAGATCGATCCTGGCAACATTCGCAGGCGAAGGATGGTCCAGGTTCACTAGGCGACGAAGGTTCGCGTCGAACCGTAGATCCTCTGTCCGGCACGCGACGAGCACCTTCATTCCGGCGGTCGAGCGTGCCTGCTGCAGCATGTCGCGGAGAGCACCGTAAATTGTGTGGCCGCGTCCCGACAGCATCGACGCCGAGTCGGCTTGGTCGACGACCAAAACGGACTCGTGGCCCGCGCTCGCTCGCGCCAGACTCTGGGGTGGCGAACCATCGAAACCAATCGCCTGTTGTGCGCCCAACTCGGCGGCGGTCTGTGCCGGCTGAGCCACGTCGAGTCGAAGCACGCCCGTCGTGACGCCTAGCGAAGTTAGTGCCTTGCACGCTTCGGCGAGCACATCCGACTTGCCGGAGCCCGGTTTGCCCGTCAAAACAACGACGGGCGGGCCATCGGGTCGCTGGAGCTCATCGATGATCCGACCGACTTCGGATCGGGCCACGCGACTGAGCGCCGCGGGTCGGGACGCCTCTGCGTGGCTCACGTATGAGGTCACCGTCTCCCGCACTCGCTCCGAGAACGCTGGGCTGAAGCCGGTTGCCGGATGGTGACCCTTGTTGCGGAGAAAGCTCCAGATTTCGTCCGCCCTGAGATTCTCGGCGAAGTGGTCCTCGATGTAGCCGCGCAGAAGGCCGAGTACGGCCTCTGGGTCACCGGTACACGCGGTGTTCAGCGCCGCAACAAGGACGTGGCGGAGAGTGGGGTCCCCGATCGGCTCAAACGTCGTCATGCGCAAGCGCCTATGGACGTCCTCGGATCCGACGCCCCACGCTTGCTGGAGCTGCGTACGAGCGAGTCCTTCGTCATCGGCGAGGTCGGCAGACCAGGCATCGACATCGGCTCGGCGTCGTGCCTTGTCTGCCATCGGGCCAAGCACGGAACGCTGTTCGGAAGCGAAGACCACATGAATGCCGGCGTCCGTCATCGTCGCCAACGGGCCGAGGAAGCTCTCTCCCTTGAGCGCTAGAACGGTCCAGGACGTCCTGTGTGTCCTCTTGCACTGGTGGCCCTCGTCCGGTTTGCCGTCGCGACCCCCGACGAGACGAAACTCGATGGCGTCGAAACCCGGCTCCTCGACGCGGACGGCCTCGAACTCATCGGCAAGGACAGGCAGAACGCCGCGCCAGATCGTCCACCAAGCCTCGTACCGGTCACCGAGCTTGCCAGCGACGCCGCCACCCGATGACGTGACCCGGTGAGCTGCCTTCGCGGCAGCCTTCCCGCTCTTCCTGGATCTTGGCGTCACGAGTAGCCCCGACTTGATAGGCGTCCGGTTTGTCGGGATCATTTTAGCGCCGGCAGCAACGGCCCTGAGTCCCGGTCACCAGTAGAACGGAGGGGACAAGTGATGTTGCTCGGGGCCTACCCCCACGCTGTGCCTTCGCCCGGCACCGACTCCGTCGAACCGACTCGGACACCAGGTTGAGCGTCAGGCTACGCTTTGATCATCGGTTGGTGAATGCCCGTACGAGGGAAGAAACGTCGGCATGCGTTGGGATGACATCGAGATACTGCGGCGGATCGACCGCCGCCAGGAGCAGCACGGCGGCGGGGAGCTGTGGCACGTCAACGGTCAGCACCTAATGGAGGAGATCGCGGGTGGGCCCGTGGCCGAACAGCAGCGCCACTTCGGGTTCGTGCAAGAGTTGCACAACCTGCGCGATGCTGGCCTTCTCAGGTTCCACGTCGCCTCGCCGCCTGGAGGTGATCCACCGCAGCCGGGTGCCAACCCGTCCTACTACCTTCAGCAGGTCAGCCGGTTCACGCTGACAACAGCGGGGCAGGACCGGGCACGCGGACGGGTCGTGTTCCAGCCGCCGCCCGATCCTTCCGAAGACGACGGCCGACCCATCAGTCGCCTGATCCTCAAGCAGGTCGCCGCGGCCGTCGAGGACGAATACCGCTCCGACCAGCTTCCGGACTTCCTCCGGGAGTCCGGGATCCCACTCGACCGAGTTCCCCCCCAAGCAGGTACGTCGGAGGACGACGTCAACGCGGTCCTCGCCGCGCTCGACCGATGGGGCTCGGAGGGCCGGCGTATTTTGCGCAGCTTCCTCGGTCGATGGCTGGACGACCGGCTCCACACCGGACCGAGCAACGACCTGCGAGTCACGCTCATCGAGCAGCTCGCCCGCCAGGGGTGGTACCTGAACGATGACCGCCTCGTAACCGGCGAGCCGGCAACCGGTCAGCGGGTCCCCTCGCCCGTGCTACGCGAGGCACGCCTCGCTGCCCTACACCCTCGGGTGGCCTCCATCGCGGCGCGGTACATCGGGACCGGGCTCCACGCGGAGGCCGTGTTCGAGTCGATGAAGGCCGTCGTCAACCGGGTCAAGGACATGACCGGCCTCGACCTCGACGGGGTACCGCTCATGAACAAAGCGTTCTCCGCTGACCGCCCCCATCTCGATCTTGGCGGCTCCACGTCGTCGACGAGCCGGCAGAACGTCCACGCCGGCTACCGTTCCCTGTTCGTCGGTGCCGTGCAGGCCATTCGTAACCCCTCCGCACACGAACGGTTGAACACGATGGACGAGGACGATGCGTTCGAGCAGCTCAACCTTGCGAGTCTGCTTATGCGCCGCCTCGACCAGGCGATCAAGCCGGTCACTGCCCCATGAATGACACCGGGTCCGGGTCGCTTCGCCGGCTGCACCCGTGTCACCCCAACGGGTTGCGGAGGGCCGCATTGATTAGACGCTGCCCCGTACGCTCGGAAACGTTGAGGCGGCGGCCGAGTTCCGAACCGAGGCCGGTGCCGTCCGTACCAGCGGCTCCAACTTCGGTGATCAGCGCGAACGCGGCGTCGAGGCGGGGGTCGTCGGTCGGCGTAAGGGTGGGGGTAGCGTTGCCCTCCCGGCTCGACGCACCAGTCGGATCGAGCATCGGAGGACTCGTTGAGCTCCACAGTGGACCGCGTCGTCATCGGCATGGACCCGCACAAACGCTCGGCCA
>Ga0075420_100002785_pt1 | contig 15179 bp, 15 predicted proteins | sample SoiMetdeltSBSDD4_FD_75296 | JGI IMG/M metagenome (GOLD analysis project Ga0075420, IMG submission 75296) | Bulk soil microbial communities from a Populus tree surrounding site in Tennessee, USA - Soil MetaG P. deltoides SBSDD4 | ecosystem: Environmental > Terrestrial > Soil > Tree plantation... | reverse complement strand
CCGACTGGCTGGGCGGTTTCTACTGCCCCTGCCACGGCTCCAAGTTCGACCTGGCCGGGCGCGTGTTCCGCGGCGCGCCGGCGCCGACCAACCTGCCGGTGCCGCCCTACCAGTTCCTGTCCGACAGCACGCTGCGGATCGGCGACGACAAGAAGGGAGCCTGAACGATGGCCTCCCGCCTGATGGCCCTGTGGGACTGGTTCGATGCGCGCATGCCCACGGTGGGCGAGGAGTGGCGCAAGCACGCCGCCGAGTACTACGCGCCGAAGAATTTCAACTTCTGGTACTACTTCGGCGCGCTGTCGCTGCTGGTGCTGGTGATCCAGATCGTCTCGGGCATCTTCCTGACCATGCACTACAAGCCCGACGCCGCGCTCGCCTTCGGCTCGGTCGAGTACATCATGCGCGACGTGCCCGGCGGCTGGCTGATCCGCTACATCCATACCACCGGAGCGTCGGCCTTCTTCATCGTGGTGTACCTGCACATGTTCCGCGCGCTGCTGTACGGCTCCTACAAGGAGCCGCGGGAGCTGGTGTGGATCTTCGGCGTGCTGATCTACCTCACGCTGATGGGCGAAGCCTTCTTCGGCTACCTCCTGCCCTGGGGCCAGATGTCCTACTGGGGCGCGCAGGTGATCGTGAACCTGTTCGGCACCGTTCCGTTCATCGGCGAGACGCTGGCGCTGTGGATCCGCGGCGACTACGTGGTGTCCGACGTGACCCTGAACCGCTTCTTCGCGCTGCACGTGATCGCGCTGCCGCTGGTGCTGCTCGGCCTGGTGGTGGCGCACATCCTCGCGCTGCACGACGTGGGCTCCAACAACCCCGACGGCGTCGAGATCAAGAAGAACAAGGATGCCAGCGGCAAGCCGGTGGACGGCATCCCCTTCCACCCCTACTACACGGTGAAGGACACCGTGGGCGCCATCGTGTTCCTCGCCGTGTTCTGCATCGTCATGTTCTTCATGCCGGAACTGGGCGGCTATTTCATCGAGCACAACAACTACATTCCGGCCGATCCGCTGAAGACGCCCGAGCACATCGCCCCGGTGTGGTACTTCACGCCCTACTACTCGATCCTGCGCGCGGTGCCGCCGCTGTTCAATTCGCAGTTCCCGGGCGTGGCGGCGATGGGCATCGCCACCATGATCCTGTTCCTGCTGCCCTGGCTCGACCGCTCGCCGGTGAAGTCGATCCGCTACCGCGGCGCCTACTGGAAGAGCGCGGTGGCGATCTTCGTGGTGGTGTTCCTGGTGCTGGGCTACCTCGGCGTGAAGCCGACCACGGTGTGGGGCCAGTTCGGCTTCGACGCGTTTTTCCTCGACACCAAGGACCGCGCCACCTGGGTAGCGCGCCTGTGCACGGTGCTGTATTTCGCCTTCTTCATCCTGATGCCCTGGTACACGGCCAGGGACAAGGTGAAGCCGGTCCCCGACCGGGTGACGATGTGAGGGCCGCCACCGTGAGAAAACTGCTGGCTGCCCTCCTGTTCGCCCCCGCCGCGCTGCTCGCCGCCGGCGACGGCGCGCCGCTGGAGCAGGCGCCGATCGAGCCGCGCGACCTGGTGAGCCTGCAGTCCGGGGCGCGCAGCTTCGTCAACTACTGCCTCGGTTGCCACGGCCTGCAGTACATGCGCTACAACCGCCTCACCGAGCTCGGCCTGACCGAGGCGCAGATCCGCGACAACCTGATGTTCAGCGCCGACAAGGTCGGCGAGACCATGAAGGTCGCCATGACGGCGAAGGACGGCAAGGCCTGGTTCGGCGTGCCGCCGCCCGACCTGTCGGTGATCGCGCGCTCGCGCGGCGCGGACTGGCTGTACGGCTACCTGCGCGGCTTCTACCGCGACGCGAAGTCCGCCCACGGCTGGAACAACAAGGTCTACCCCAACGCCGCCATGCCGCACGTGTTGTGGCAGGTGCAGGCCGAGTCCAGCGCCGTGCAGTACGACATCGCGGTGCGCGACCTGGTCAACTTCCTCGTCTACGTCGGCGAGCCCTCGGCGCAGTCGCGCAAGTCGATCGGCATCGTCGTGCTGTTCGTGCTCGGCGTGCTGTTCATCCTCGCGTATGCCATGAAGAAGGCATTCTGGAAGGACGTGCGCTAAGCCCGCGCAACACCAAACCAGGAGCCGGGCGCATTTTGCCGCCCGGCTTTTTCATCAGGACCTCCGCCCCATGATGCAACTGTATTCCGGCACCACGTGCCCCTTCAGCCACCGCTGCCGCTTCGTGCTCTACGAGAAGGGCATGGACTTCCAGGTCATCGACGTGGACATGTACAACAAGCCCGAGGACCTGGCGGTGATGAACCCGTACAACCGGCTGCCGGTGCTGGTGGAGCGCGACCTGATCCTGTACGAGTCCAACATCATCAACGAGTACATCGACGAGCGCTTTCCGCACCCGCAGCTGATGCCGGCGGACCCGGTGATGCGCGCCCGGGCGCGCCTCATGCTGTTCAACATGGAAGTGGAGCTGTTCAGCCAGGTCGAGGCGCTCGAATCGGGCAAGGAAAAGCCGATGGACAAGGCGCGCCAGCAGGTCACCGACCGGCTCACCGAGCTCTCGCCGGTGTTCACGCGCACCAAGCACATGCTGGGCGACGACTTCACCATGCTGGACGTGGCGATCGCGCCGCTGCTGTGGCGCCTGGACCACTACGGCATCAAGCTCGGCAAGCCGGCGGCGCCGCTGATGAAGTACGCCGAGCGCATCTTCTCGCGCCCGGCGTTCATCGAGGCGCTGACGCCCTCCGAGAAGGTGATGCGAAAGTAGCGCCGTGAGCGAGATCTCCACCAAGCCCTACCTGCTGCGCGCCCTGTACGAGTGGTGCGTGGACAACGGCTACACGCCGCATGTGGCGGTGAAGGTGGACTCCAAGACCCAGGTGCCCTCCGAATACGTGAAGAACGGCGAGATCACGCTCAACGTCGCGCCCTCGGCGGTGCACAAGCTGCAGATGGGCAACGAGCTGATCGAGTTCTCCGCGCGCTTCGCCGGCGTGGCGCGCCAGATCTCGGTGCCGGTGGGCAACGTCTACGCCGTGTACGCGCGCGAAACCGGGCACGGCATGACCTTCGACGTGGACAGCGCCAAGCCGGCGACGCAGGCGGTGGCGGAGGCCGAGCCGGCGGCGCCGAAGGACGCGCCGCCCGCCCTGCCGGCGCCGGCGAACTCCGCCGGCGAGCCGCCGAAGAAGCCCGGCGGCAAGCCGACGCTGCGCCGGGTCAAGTAGGAATCGCAACGCAACCCTGGAGCCATCATGAAACGCAAATCCGGCGCCGCGCGCGCCACCGAATCCCTCGCCGAGCAGCGCATGCGCGAGGCCGCCAAGGAAAAGGGCGACAACAGCTTCAACTTCGGCTCGTTCCTGAGAAAGGGCTCGCCGCAGCGCGGCAAGAAGCGCGGCCGCGTCTACCGCATCAAATAGCGGAAAATAGGGTCTGACCCTATTTTCGGGCCGGCTTAGCTCAGTTGGTAGAGCAGCGGTTTTGTAAACCGTTGGTCGGTGGTTCGATTCCTCCAGCCGGCACCACTTCCACCGCGCAGGGCAATTTGGCAGGCAGGGGCGCCGGCTTCTTCGGCGCCTTGACGTGGACGACGGGCGGCGGCAGGGCGAGGACGTGCTCGCCGGCCGCCTTCTGCCTTTCGTAGGGCCGCAGCTCCTGCGGCATGTCCTTCGCCACTTCCTGCAGCTGGCGCGCCGAGAGGTTTTCCAGGCGCTGCTGCTCGATGAGGCTCGCGCCGCGCAGGCGCGAGGCGAACTCCGCCGACTGCTGGTCGCGCTGCATAAGCGCCCGCTGGATCTCCTGCTCCTGGGCGGACGCGGGCAGGGCAAAGGCGAGCAGCAGCAGAAATCTCATCCGCTTGAGGCAGGCTGCGCCCGGCACAGTTCCCTCAGCCGGGCGCGTTCCGCCTGTTCCAGGCCCTGCGGGTCAAAGCGGTAGCGCTGGTGCAGGCGCAGCGCCTCGCCGTATTTCCCGGGCGCGACGCGCTCCAGCCACGCCTCCAGCGGCTCGCCCTCCGCGCGCGTCGGCAGGTCCCCGGTGAGCGCGTAGAACTCCGAATCCATCCCCGGATAGCGGCGCCCCGCCGCAGCGCTTGCGCCAGGGCGCCGCACGCGCTTGCCGCGCAACAGCCGCCAGGCGAGGATCGCGACCAGCAGCGCCAGCACGCCCCACCAGGCATCGCTCGCCTCCAGCGCCTCGCGCTGGCTCCAGCGGTAGGCCGCCCAGCGGAAGAAATCCAGCACTTTCTCCCAGAGTGGCGCAAGGCGGTTCGTTTCCTCGCCGAACCAGTCCGGCGGCGTGGGGTCGAGGTCGATCCAGCGGCCGTCGACGAAGGCGCGCGTCCAGGCATGGGCGTGGCGCGCGCGCACCACGTAGGCGCCTTCGAGGGCGCTGTACTCCATCACCGCGTAGCCGGTGGCGTAGCGCGCCGGAACGCCGGCGGCGCGCAGCAGCAGCGTCGCCGCGGCGGCGAAATACTCGCAGTGCCCGCTCTTCGTGCGCGTCATGAAATCGGCGAGCGGCGTCACGCCCGCGGGCGGCGGCGACGCGCGCCAGATCGAGTAGGTGAAGCCGGAGAGTTCGCGCATCACCCGCGCCACGGCCGCGGCGGCTGGCAGGCCGGCGAGGCCGAGCGCATGCGCCAGTCCCGCGAAGGTCTCCCGCTCCTGCGGCGGCAGCTGGTCGTCGTCCACCGCCGGCGGATCGTAGTAGGCGATGGCCGGGCCGAACTCGGCGCCGTACTGGATCCAGTCGCCATCCACCGTGGCCTGCAGCACCCCCAGGCCGGTGCGCAGCGCGCCGGTCGCCGCCAGGCCGGTGACCCGCGTGACGCCCGGCGGCAGCGCGAGCAGGGTGGCGCGGCGCTCGGTGCGCAGCGCGACCTGCACGCGCTGCGCTCCGGGACCTGGCGCGAGCCTCCAGTCGACGCCGCCTTCCTCGGCGTCCAGGTCGCCGCGCGTCGAGCGGCGCCCCACCCAGGTCGTGCCGACGTAAGCGTTGTAGCTCGCGCGGTGCAGCAGCCGCGCGCGCGCCACGTCCTGCGGCTTGCCGGTGACGCGCGCCACGATGGTGTCGCGCTGCTTGAGCCGCCCGAGCGTGCCGATGTCGGTCATGCCGCGCGATGGATCCGCCTCGCCGCGGCGCAGGTGCCAGTCGGCGATCACGCCGCCCACCCAGTGCTGCAGCTGGGACAGCCCTTGGTGGCCGGCGTAGCCCAGTCCTGCGCCGGCGGCGAACAGCAGCGCCCAGGCGGCGGCGCTCGCGCGGCGCGGCCGCGACGGGTAGAGCGCCCAGGCGGCCAGCAGCACGGCGAGCGCGTAATAGCCGGGCGCGCCGGGGTTGCCGACGCCGCCGCAGATCACGCACAGGGCGACGAACACGCCGCCGGTGTCCACCATCGGCACCTTGAGCTCTGGCTGGCGCTCCTTCAGCTTGCGCAGGTAGCGGAACAGCGCGGTGAGCGGCACGCGGTCCGCCTCGCCCAGGCGCTGCGCCAGCAGGATCGGCGCGAGCACCACGGGGGCCCACTGGAAGGCGCCGATCACGCCGTGCGCCACGCCGCGGTTGGCGGCGAGCACCACCACGAGGCCGACGAAGAACACGGTGCACAGGTCGGCGATGCGCGCGTAGTCGGCGGCGTCCAGCGCGAAGCGCAGCCGCAGCCAGCGCGGCGCCTCGAGCGCGAGCGCGATCGGCGCGGCGAGCGCCAGGTTGCCGCTGTGCCAGCCCCAGGCGAGGAGCGCGGCGCCGGCGATCAGCGGCGGCAGTCTCACCGCAGCACCCTGCGCTCGAGGCCCGCCAGACCGGCCTCGATCGCCCCCGGGTGCACGGCCAGCAGCCAGGGCGGGGCGGCGCGCGGCGCGCGTGCGCGCTCGCACACCAGGATGGCGCGCACCTCGATGCCGCTCGCCGCCAGCTGCTCGGCGAGACGGCGGCGCGCCTCGTCCCAGCCCACCAGCACCAGGACGCAGCTGGCGAGCTGCGCGCGCTGCTCCAGCACCACGCGCGCCAACGCCGCGAAATCCTGCGGCGCGCTCGCACCGACGCCGGCCAGCACTTCGAGCATGTGCTCGGCTTGCAGCTGGCCGCGGCCCGCCGTGTAGTGGCGCACCGCGCCGCCGACGAACAGGAGGTCGAGCAGGCATTCCTGCGTGTCGATGGTGTAGACGAAGGACGCCGCCACCGCCACCGCGTCCTCGAAGGCCGCGTCCTCGCCGTGCGCGCCGCCGGTGTCCAGCACCAGCGCGTGCCGCTCGAAGAACTCGTCCTGGAACTCCTTGACGATCGGGCGCCCGGTGCGCGCGAAGCTCTTCCAGTGAATGCGCTGCAGCGGGTCCCCGGGCCGGTACTCGCGCAGCGCGAGAAACTCCTCGGTGTCGCCCACCGAGCTCGACTGCGTCACCCCGCCCGGCTGGTGCCGGCGGCGCCCGGGGAGCGCCAGCGGCGGCAGCCGGTAGCGGCGCGGCAGCGCGATCACCTGCGCCGGCAGCGGCACTCGCGAGAGCCCCTTTACCAGGCCGAGCGGGTCGGTACGCGCCAGCGCCAGGCCGGCGAGCTCGATGCGCCCGCGGCGGCGCGGGGTGAGCGCGAGGCGCAGCGTGCGGCGCGCTCCCGGTGCGAGCGCCGGCAGCACCGCCTCCTGCGGCGTCTCCGGCGTGCGCCGCTCGATCAGCCAGCGCCAGCGGAAATAGCCCGCGTTGCGGTCGAACCAGTTGCGCCGCTCCTCGCCCGGCTCGCGCGCGCGCTTCCAGTCCGCGTACTTCGGGCGCGGGTCGCGCAGCGCCTCCACCAGGGTCGCGCCCTCCAGCGGCCGCGCGCCGCGGTTGGCCACCGCGACGGCGTAGGTGAAGGGCTCGCCCGCCGTGGCATAGCGCGGCAGTTCGCGCTCGATGTCGACGCGCGCGCGGAACGCGAGGCTCGAGGCCCAGGCGAGCAGGAGCAGCGAACCGAGCAGCGCCGCCGCCTGGTAGCTTGCGTTCTGCGTGGTATCCAGCCCCGCCGCCAGCGCGGCGAGCCCGGCGCCCAGGGCCAGCCACCCGGCTGGCGTGAGCCGCTGCCGCAGGCCGTGATCGAGCGCGCTGACGGCGCGCAGCGCGGCATAGACCGCCCGCTTCACGCGGGGACTTTCACCTCGCGCAGGATCTCGCCCACCAGCGAGGCGGCCGAGACGCCGGCGAAGCGCGCCTGCGGGTCGAGCACCATGCGGTGCGCGAGCGTTGCCACCGCGAGCTCCTGCACGTGCGCGGGGCGCACGAACTCATCGCCGTCGAACAGCGCCAGCGCCTTGGCGGTATGCGTGAGGGCGATCGAGGCGCGCGGCCCGCAGCCGAGCAGCACCTGCGGCGCGGCGCGGGTGCGGCGCACCAGCTCCACCACGTAGTGCTTGAGCTCGTCGGCGACGCGCACCCGGCGCGCCGCCTCCTTCAGCGCCAGCACCTCCTCGCGCGAGGCCACGGCGCCGATCGACTCCAGCGGATGGCCCAGCTCCTGGGCGTTGAGCACCGCCACCTCGGTGTCCGCATCGACGTAGCCGAGCGCCAGGCACAGGGCGAAGCGGTCCATCTGCGCCTCGGGCAGCGGGTAGGTGCCGCGGAATTCGACCGGGTTCTGCGTCGCCACCACGAAGAACAGCGGGTCCATCGGGTGGGTGCGGCCTTCGACCGACACCTGGCCCTCGGCCATCACCTCGAGCAGCGCCGACTGCGTGCGCGGCGAGGCGCGGTTGATCTCGTCGGCGAGCAGGATGCAGGTGAACACCGGCCCTTCGCGGAACTCGAAGCTCTGGTCGCGCTGGTTGAACACCGACACGCCGAGGATGTCCGAGGGCAGCAGGTCGGGGGTGAACTGCACGCGCGCGAAGCGCGCGCCGATCGAGGCGGCGAGGCTCTTGGCGAGGGTGGTCTTGCCGGTGCCGGGGAAATCGTCCACCAGCACGTGGCCGCCGGCGGCAAACGCCGCCAGGAGCTTTCGCACCTGCGCATGCTGGCCGCGCATCACCTGCTCGATGTTGGCGGCGATGCGCTCGAACAGGCGCCGCGCGTCGCTCGCCGCCACGGCTAGAACTTCTCCGCCCAGGGACGCAGGTCGGCCTCGAAGGTCCAGGCCGAGCGCGGCTGCGCGTGGAGCTGGTAATAGAGCTCGGCGATCGCCGCCGTGTCCAGCATCGCGTCCGGCCCGAGGTCCGCCACCCGGTCGGCGAAGCGCGCGCGCACCGCCTCGGTGTCGATCATGCCGTCGATGACGACGTGCGCGACATGCAGGTTCCTCGGCCCGAACTCGCGCGCCATGGATTGCGCCACGGCGCGCAGGCCGTTCTTCGCCGCGGCGAAGGCGGCGAACTGCGCGGCGCCGCGGATCGAGGCGGTGGCGCCGGTGAACAGGATGGTGCCCTTGCCGCGCGGCGCCATGCGCCGCGCCGCCTCGCGGCCGAAGAGGAATCCGGCGTAGCAGCCCAGGCGCCAGACCTTCTCGAACATGTCGGCGGGCGTGTCCAGCAGCGAAGCGCGGAAGTTGGCGCCGGCGTTGAACACCGCCACCTCCACCGGGCCGTGCTCGGATTCCAGCGCGTCGAACAGGGCCAGCACCTCCTGCTCCTCGCGCAGGTCGGTGGGCGCGGCGAAGGCCCTGCCGCCCGCCTTGCCGATCTCCCCGGCGAGGCGCGCGAGGCGCTCGGCGCTGCGCGCGGCGAGCGCCACGCGGTAGCCGGCGGCCGCGAAGCGCCGCGCCAGCGCGAAACCCAGCCCTTCGCCCACGCCCGCGATGACCGCGACCGGCGCCTTGTCCATGGCCGGATGTTAGCCCAGGCGCCGTTCGGCCAGCGCCGCCAGCGCAGCGCCGCCCGCCACCAGCGCGCAGCTCGCCGCCAGCAGCCAGCTGGGCGATGCGTCGCCGCTCGCCACCAGCAGCGCGGTAGAGAGCACCGGCGCGGCATAGGACAGCGCGCCGAGCAGCGGCAGGCTGCCGCGCTTGGTGCCGTGGTCCCAGAGGAAGAACGCCGCGCCCGCCGGGCCGGCGCCGAGCAGCAGGATGGCGAGCCATTCGCGCCGCGAGGGCAGGACGGTCGTCTCCAACAGCGCATGCGCGACGAGCGCGAGGAGCGTCACCGCGACGCAGGCGAGCGCCACCAGTTCCGAGGGCGCGCCGGCGTGGCGCCGGTTGGCCACGGAGTATGCCGACCAGACGAGGGCGCAGGCGAGCGCCGCGCCATAGCCGAGGGCGTAGCGCGGCGACAGCGCGAGCGCGCCGCGCGAGGCGATGACCAGCCAGGCGCCCGCCAGGCCGAGCGCGACGCCCGCGAGGTGCCAGCGGTTGACCTGCGCTGCGCCGCTCGCCGCGGCGATCACCACGATGAGCAGCGGCCACAGATAGGCGATGAGGCTCGCATCCACCACCGGCGCATTGGCCAGGGCCACGAAGTAGAGCAGGTGGTATGCGCCGAGCGCGGCGACGGCGAGCAGCAGGGCGCCGCGGTGCGCGCGCGCCGCGCGCAACAGGTTCACGCGGCGCGCGGCGGCGTAGAGCAGCCCCACGACGCTCGCCACGGCGAAGCTGAGGGCGAGCAGCTGCAGCGGCGGGATGCGCGTGGCGCCGGCGGTGAGCAGCGCGAGCGTTGACCAGAGCAGGACCGCGGCGCCGCCGGCGAGCGTGGCGGCGTTCATGCTAGAGCGCCGCGGCCAGCTCCGCGCCTTCCAGCATGGCGCGCTTGGCGTCGAGCTCGCCTGCTTCCCTGGCGCCGCCGATCAGGTGCCTGGCCGCCACCGGGCGCAGCGGCTCCTGCCCGGCGCAGATCACCACGGTATCGGCGGCAATGACGCGCTCCTTGCCCTCCACCGCGACATGCACGCCGGCGTCGTCGATGCGGCGGTACTCCACGCCCTTGATGGACTGCACCCCGTTGCGCCCGAGCTCCGCGCGGTGCACCCAGCCGGTGGTGCGGCCAAGCGTCGCGCCGAACGGGGTGCTCGAGCGCTTGAGCATGGTGATGTGGTGCGCGGGATGCGGCGGCGGCAGGCCCCTGGGGTCGAGCGCGCCCGAAACCGCGGGGTCCTGCACGATGCCCCAGTGCTGCGCGAAGGCCTTGGCGTCGAGCGTCGCACGCCCGTTGCGCTCGAGGAGGTACAGCGCGACGTCGAAGCCGATCCCGCCGGCGCCGATGATCACCACGTTCCGACCGGCCTGCACGCGGCCGGAGAGCAGGTCCACGTAGCTCGCGACGCTCCGGTGATCGATGCCGGGGATGGCGGGCTTGCGCGGATCGATGCCGGTGGCGAGCACCACCTCGTCGAACTGCCCGAGTTCGGCCTCCGAGGGCGCATGGTCGAGCAGCACCTTGGCGCCGGCGCGGCGCAGCCGCTCGGCGTAGTAGGCGACCGATTCGCCGAACTCGAGCTTGCCGGGAATCCGCTTGGCAAGGTTGAACTGCCCGCCGAGCTCGGCGGCCTTCTCGAACAGCACCACTTCGTGGCCGCGCTCGGCGGCGACCGCCGCGCAGGACAGTCCCGCCGGGCCGCCGCCGACCACCGCGACGCGCTTGCGCTTGCGCGCTGGCGCGAACACCAGCTGCGTCTCGCGCCCGGCGCGCGGGTTGACCACGCAGCTCGCCGGCTGGTTGATGAAGTAGTGGTCCAGGCAGGCCTGGTTGCAGGCGATGCAGATGTTGATGCCGGCGCGGTCGCCCGCCCTGGCCTTGCTGGCGAAAGCCTCGTCGGCGAGGAAGGCGCGCGCCAGGGACACCATGTCGGCGTCGCCGCGCGCGAGGATCGCCTCGGCAACCTCGGGGGCGTTGATGCGGTTCGAGGCGATCACCGGGATCTTCACCGCCTCCTTGATCGGCCGCGTCGCCCAGGCGAAGCCGCCGCGCGGCACGGCCTGCGCGATGGTCGGGATGCGCGCTTCGTGCCAGCCGATGCCGGAGTTGAGGATGTCGGCGCCGGCCGCCTCGACCGCGCGCGCGAGCTGCTGCATCTCCTTGGTGGACAAGCCGCCCTCGACCAGTTCGAGCACGGAAATGCGGTAGACGATGATGAAGTCCCTGCCGGCCGCGGCGCGCACCGCCTTCACCACTTCCACGGGGAAGCGCATGCGGTTCTCCAGCGACCCGCCCCAGGCGTCCTGGCGCTGGTTGGTGCGCGGCACCAGGAACTGGGTGAGGAGGTAGCCCTCCGAGCCCATCAGCTCGACGCCGTCGTAGCCCGCCTCGCGCGCGAGCTTCGCCGCCGAGGCGAAATCGGCGATGGTGCTCTCGATCTCGGCGGCGGGCAGCTCGCGCGGCGCGTGCTGGTTGATCGGCGCCTTGAGCGGCGAGGGCGCGACGATCTGCGGGTGGTAGCCGTAGCGCCCGGCGTGCAGCAGCTGCAGCACGATGCGCCCGCCCGCGGCATGCACCGCCCGAGGGATGACTCGGTGCCTCGCCGCGTCCTCTGCCGTGCTCAGCTGCGCGCGGTGCGTGGTGAGATTGCCCGCGCCGTTCGGCGAGAAGCCGCCGGTGACGATCAGCGCCGCGCCGCCTTTCGCGCGCTCGGCGTAGAACGCCGCCAGCCGCTCCATGCCGTCGGGCCGCGCCTCGAGCCCCATGTGCATCGAGCCCATGAGGATGCGGTTCGGCAGCGTGACGAAGCCGAGGTCGAGCGGGCGGAACAGCTGCGGGTAGGCGCTCATGCGGCCCGCAATTCTATCTGCGGGTGACGAGCACCGTCCCGGCGAGGATCAGGGCGCCGCCGGCCAGCGCGGCGGCGGGCAGCGCTTCGCCGAGGAACAGCCATCCCCAGAGGATGCCGAACAGCGGGATCAGGTAAGTGACGGTGAGCGCGCGCGTGGCGCCGATGTCGGCGATCAGCCGGAAATAGAGCACGAAGGCGGCCGCGCTCGCCAGCAGCGCGAGCGCCAGCAGGTTGGCGACGGCGAGCGGCGTCGGCGGCGCAAGGGGCGGCAGCAGCGGAAGCAGCGGAATGAGGACCAGGGCCGCCGCGAGCTGGTTGCCGGCCGCCATGCCGCGCGGCGTCGCCCCCCGCGCGTAGCGCTTGATCAGCACGCCCACCACGCCGTACAGGCAGCAGGCGCCGAGCGCCGCCGCGACAGCCCAGCCGAACAGAGGATCGGCCGCGGCGGCGGCGTCGGGGCGCGCGATCAGCGCCACGCCTGCCACGCCGAGCGCCAGCCCCGTCGCCTTGCGCGCCGTGACGCGCTCATCGCCCGCGAGCGCGGCCCAGGCGAGGCCGAAGATGGGCGCGGTCGAGTTGGTGATGGACAGCAGCGAGGCCGGCGCGTGGATCGACGCGAAGGAGTAGAGGACGAAGGGCACTGCGATGCCGACCGTGCCCATCAGCAGGTAGAAGCGCCAGTGCGCGCGCAGCCCGGGATCGAAGCCCGCGATGCGGAACCAGGCGAGCAGCGCGAGGCCCCCGAGGAGCACGCGCAACTCCGCGGTCCAGGCCGGGCCGAACACCGGCGCGGCGATGCGCATGAAGATGAAGGCGGCGCCCCAGAGCGCGGCCAGGGCCACCAGGCGGGCATAGTCGGCCGGGGTCATCACCCGATTGTATGTCCTTGCATTTCCCCGGGCTCGCCATTTTCGGACGTCGCGGAGTAAAGTCCGAAAATGGCGAGCAGGCTTTGGCTTTTGTCGCCACCATCACGTCCATGACGCTTGACTCCGCCACCTGCTACCGGGCACTGCGCGCGCGCGACGCACGCTTCGACGGGCGCTTCTTCGTCGCCGTGTCCTCGACGCGCATCTACTGCCGTCCCGTGTGCACGGTGAAGCCGCCGAAGCGCGAGAACTGCCGCTTCTATCCCAGCGCCGCGGCGGCCGAATCGGGCGGCTACCGGCCCTGCCTGCGCTGCCGTCCCGAGCTCGCGCCGGGCAATGCCAGCGTGGACGCGGTCTCGCGCCTGGCGCAGGCCGCCGCAAGTCTGATCGAGGACCGCACGCTGGACGCCGACGGCCTGGATGCCGTCGCGGCGCGCCTCGGCATCACCGACCGGCACTTGCGGCGCGCCTTCGGCGCCGAGTTCGGCGTCTCGCCGGTGGAGTTCGCGCAGACCCAGCGCCTGCTGCTTGCCAAGCGCCTGCTGACCGACACCGGCCTGCCGGTGACCGAGATCGCGTTCGCCAGCGGCTTCGGCAGCCTGCGGCGCTTCAACGCGCTGTTCAAGCAGCGCTATCGCCTGCAGCCGGGACAGCTGCGCCGACACATGCGCGCCGCGACCTCGCCCGCGGCCGACGCCTTGAACTTCGAATTGAGCTTCCGCCCGCCCTACGACTGGCCTGCGGTCGGCGCTTTCCTCGGCGCGCGCGCGATTGCCGGCGTCGAGATGCTGGAAGGCGGTTGCTACCGCAGGACGGTGCGCATCGCGCAGGAAGGCAAGGAGCACCTGGGCTGGGTCGAGGTGGCCCTGTCGGCGAAGAAGCCCGCGCTGCGCGTCGCGGTGTCCCCGTCGCTCGCCCGCGTGCTGCCGCCGGTGCTCTCGCGCGTGAAGGCGCTGATGGACCTCGCCTGCAACCCGGCCGAGGTGGCGCAAGCCCTGGGCGCACTGGCGAAGGGCCATCCCGGTGTGCGCGTGCCCGGCGCCTTTGACGGCTTCGAGGTCGCGGTGCGCGCGATCCTCGGCCAGCAGGTCAGCGTTGCCGCCGCGCGCACCGTGGCGGGCCGGTTCGCCGAGGCGTTCGGCGATCCGGTGGACACGCCCTTCGCGGCACTGAACAGGATTTTCCCGGCTGCGGAGCGCATCGCCGGACTGCCCTACGGGCGCATCGCCCGCCTCGGCATGCCAGGCGCGCGCGCCCGCACGGTGCTCGCGCTCGCCCGCGCCGTGGCGGACGGCGAGCTCGACCTGGTGCCGAACGCCGACATCGAGGCGACCCTGGACAAGCTGCGCGCGCTGCCGGGCGTGGGCGAATGGACCGCGCAGTACATCGCCATGCGCTCGCTCGCCTGGCCGGATGCATTTCCCCACACCGACCTGGGCGTCATGAAGGCGCTCGGGATGAAGGACGCCAAACACGTGCTGGCCGCCGGCGAAGCCTGGCGGCCCTGGCGCGCGTACGCGGTGATGCACTTGTGGAACTCACTCGCAAAGGACCGACCATGACGACCTACGACTATTTCAAGAGCCCGCAGGGGCGCATGCTGCTGGTGGCTGACGGCAAAGGCCTGGCCCATGTCGGCTTCATCGGGCAGAAGTACGCACCGCGGATCGCCGCCGACTGGCACCGCGATGCGGCGCACCCGTTGCTGCGCAAGGCGAAGCGCGAGCTGGGCGAATACTTTTCAGGCAAGCGTCAGCGCTTTTCGGTGAAGCTCGCCCCGCGCGGCACGCCGTTCCAGCGCTCGGTGTGGAAGGCCATCTCGGGGGTCGGTTTCGGCCGCACCATCGCCTACGCGGAGCTGGCGCGGCGGGCCGGCCGGCCCGGCAGTGCGCGCGCCGCGGGGGCCGCGACCGGCAGGAACCCGATCGGCGTCATCGTGCCCTGCCACCGCATCGTCGGCGCGGACGGCTCGCTCACCGGCTACGCCGGCGGGCTGGCGAAGAAAAAGGCGCTCCTCGCGCTGGAGGCCCGCGCCTAGGCCTTCGGGCGCCTGTCCACCACGCGCTTCGCCTTGCCGATCGAGCGCTCGATGGTGCTGATGGGGACCAGCTTCACGTCCGCCGACACGCCGACGTAGGACTTGATCAGGTGCTGCAGCTTCGCTGCGGAGCCGGCGTCGGCCGCGCCGGGCGCGAGCTCCACCAGCACCGTGAGATGGTCCAGCGGGCCGTCCTTCGACACTTCCATCACGTAGTGCGGGGCGAGTTCCTTCTGCTTGAGGATCAGTTCCTCGATCTGCGTCGGGAACACGTTCACGCCGCGGATGATCAGCATGTCGTCGGAACGCCCGGTGATCTTCTCCATGCGGCGCATGCTGCGCGCGGTGGGCGGCAGAAGGCGCGTGAGGTCGCGCGTGCGGTAGCGGATCACCGGCATCGCCTCTTTGGTGAGCGAAGTGAACACCAGTTCGCCCCTCTCGCCCTCGGGCAGCACCGCGCCGGTTTCCGGGTGCACGATCTCGGGGTAGAAGTGGTCCTCCCAGATCGTGAGGCCGTCCTTGGTCTCCGCGCACTCCTGCGCCACCCCCGGGCCGATCACTTCGGACAAGCCATAGAGATCGATCGCCTCGAGCGAGGTGCG
>Ga0075420_100002784_pt1 | contig 15182 bp, 10 predicted proteins | sample SoiMetdeltSBSDD4_FD_75296 | JGI IMG/M metagenome (GOLD analysis project Ga0075420, IMG submission 75296) | Bulk soil microbial communities from a Populus tree surrounding site in Tennessee, USA - Soil MetaG P. deltoides SBSDD4 | ecosystem: Environmental > Terrestrial > Soil > Tree plantation... | reverse complement strand
TCGCTCCAGGACGTATGTGCGCAGACGTTCGATCGCCTCGGCCGTCTCGAAGCGGCGTTGCAGCGCACGGAAGGATTGGTCGCGGAGAAGCCGTGGGACTTCTTTGCACTCGCCCACAAGCGGCTCGAGCGCGTTGAGGAGACCGTACGTTGCATTCAACGATCGATCGACGATTCGACGCTTCCAGAGATGTGCGTCAACATCGAGAGACAGATCGTGCAGACTCGTATGGCTCTGCAGCGTACTGGCGAGACGGTCACCGACGAGTCGATCCGACGGCTGTGCGAAAACATCGACACCCGGCTCCTGCGAACAGAGGAGACGATTCAGCGAATCGAACAGCTTGTCTCCAGGCGGAGCTTCGGACAGATTTCGCCGCAAACAGACAATCAAGACGCATCGCTGCCGTCATTGCCGTGGATGTCCGGACTTGCGGCGACCGCGCTCGTTCTGGTGATCGTCGGGATTGGCGTGTTGTTCTCAACAAACCGCGGCAGGCCCCGCGAGCAGGCAGCGGCGCCAGTCAGGACACAAACGGTCACCGCCCCGGCGACAGCTCAGGTCGCGGCGCCGGGAGTGGCCGCGGCAGTCGCCGCGCAGCCGACCCAATCCGTTGCCGCATCGTCTCGCCAGCCGTTGCCCGTGCCGTTACTGACAGCCAACCCATCGTTGTCCAGTCGTGAGGAATCGGTTGCCGACCGCGATCGACTGCCGGCCCCTCGACCCTCAGCGCAAGTAGCTGCGCGGCAGATGTTCGTCGGAACGTTGTCGATCACGTCCGTTCCGTCCGGCGCCTCGGTGTCGATCAACGGCAAGGCGGCTGGTGTCACGCCACTGCGGCTGCCACGCCAGCGAGCGGGTTCACTCGCCGTCCAGATTGCGCAGGACGGATTTGAGCGCTGGTCGGCTGCTGTCCGCGTGCCGGCCGATCAGCTCACGCAGGTCACCGCGCGTCTTCGGCCGGTCGTTCAGTAATTGCCAGGACGGCGACGGGACACTGCTGTGTGCCCGTGGTGCCGGGCTAGGGTCTTGGCGCGCCCGGCCGCACAGGTTCTGTCTCGCCCGGCGCCAGCGGTTCCAGTAGTGCGCCCAGAGTGAACGTCCTATCAGACTGCAGGTAGATCTTCTGCGTCAGCGTGCGATGGCCCGGCAGGAACACTTCAACGGAGTGATTGCCGGGCTCGACTCTCAGCGCCCGCCCCTCATACGAGCCGTCGAAATCGTCCACGGTGCCGACATAAAACCCGTCGATAAAGACTTCCGCGTGTCGGGGAACGACGCTCAGTTGCAGCAATGCGTTGGGGCCATACGCATTGGACGAGTCGCGGTCAGGCGGGTAGTACGGGTAAGACGGGTAAGACGGGTAGGACCCGTAGAACGGGTAAGAGGGGTACGGCTCGTAATACGGATAGTACGGATAGTCAGGAAAGCGGTAGTACGGGTAGCCGGGTTCGATCCCCACCGAGAACGAAAACGGATAGGAGTAGTACGCTGTATTGAAGCCGCCGTACAAATAGGACGGTCTGCCGTAGTAATAGGGACGGTAGAGAGGCGCCCGGTAAACGGTGGGACCGCTGTATGGCGGCCGAGCCAAGATCGGAGGACGCGGCACCACATAACGGCCCTGAGCCGCAGGTGCCGGAACGCGTTGGATCCCGCGTTGCGCGTCAGCTGAACCGGCGCCAAGCACGACTATCAAGACCGCAGCACATCTCATTGCCGCGATGAATCGGCGATGCGAAGTCATCCTGACCTCCATTGGCGCTAGCGACGGGTGGCAACGGTCGTGCCGTGCGATAGCTGCCGGTTTACTGGCAGTTCGTGTCAACGCGCGTGCCCGACCACGAGATTTTGTCTCGTCGAACGCCGGGATACCAGCACGTTGTTGCTCGTCGGATCAAGGGATGACGCCAGAACCTGCTGAGCGCAGGAGCCACTGTTGATTCGCGCCGTTATGAGGCGTGTATTGGATCACCCGTGCGCCGTCATCGGTCGAGGCGAACTCGACGTCCATCGCCTTGCCGCTGTGCCGGGCGACGATGCGCACGTAGCCGTCGCCGGCGGGCTCGAACGTCCAGGCCTGGTTGTCACCGCCATGCGCGGGCCACTGAATGACGGGCGCGACGTCGTCGAGCGAGGCGCCAAAGACGTCGAGTGCCTGCCCGCTGTGGCGCGCGATGATTCGGAACGCGCCGCCGCCAGCCGGCTCGAGCCGCCACTGTTGATTCGGACCGCCATGGCAGACCCATTGGATCGCGGTTGCGCCGGCGTCGGTCGAAGCGTCGAACACGTCGAGGCACTTGCCGCTGTTGCGCGAGACGAGCTCGAAGAACTCGCCTGTCGGCGGTGGTGACGTTTCCAGGCGAATGCGGAACACGACGCCACGATCGTTCGGTCCGCCGTTGGGAGCCGCACCGTAGAAGGCGCCGTCGCTCGCCTGAAACAACTCGTTGACTGGATTCGCGCCATCGGCCAACGTGAAATCATGCAGCGTCGTCAGGCCGCCGGTGACATTGATGACGAAGACGGTTCCCTGACCAAACGCGCCGCCGTTTGTCGTCGTGCCGTAGAGACGCCCATCGGTGCCCTGAGCGAGACCTGCGTTGGGATTCGCGCCGTCGTCACCAGCGAAGTGATGCAACGTGGTGAGGGTACCCGCGGCATCGAACGAGAAGACCGTACCCAGTCCGAAGTCGCCGCCGTTCCTTGTGACTCCGTAGATGAGACCATCATGGCCTTGCAGCAGCCGGCCGGCAGGCCTGATGCCTAGCGGAAAACTATGGCGGATTGCGGACGCGCCGGTAGTGGGATCGACCTGGTAGATCACTCCCGGTGCTTGCCCGATCGGCTGTCCTGCGGCGTTCAACAAGCCGCCGCCCTCGGTGATGCCATAAAGGCTGCCGTCGTCAGTCTCGATGAGCTCTCCGATTGGGTACGCACTGTCAGTGCCGTTGAACTGGCGAACAGTCGTCAACGTACGATTCGGCTCGACTCTGAAGACTCTCCCAATCAGTGGGACGCCCGGGTCTCCTGTTGCCCCATACAGCCTGCCGTCACGTGCTTGAATCACTCCGCCTCGAAGCCCGCGGACTGGAGCCAGGCTGGTGAAGACTCCTCCAGGGGTGATGCTGTAAATCTCGCCCGGCGGAATGAACGGGTCGCCGAAGCTGTAGGTCGCCCCGAACAGGCTTCCATCGGCGGCCTCGAACAGGTTCCTGGTCGGTGTGCCCCAGATGCCTGCAGAGAACGCCGCGAGGATGGTATGCAACGTTGTGCGTGCACCCGCTGCGTCCATCGAGAAGACAATCCCGGCGGGTCCTACGAGACTGGAAGGGAGGGGAATCCTGGTTGTCCCATAGAAGCGGCCGTCGCGCGCCTGAATGACACCGTTTGGCCGTCCTTCCGCGACTTCGAAGCTCGAGACGATCTCATACGTGGCGCGCTGTTGTGCGCTGACTGTTGTCGCCGCGACTGTCACTGTCACTGTCACTGCCGCGATCGCGAGATGAACGAGGGGAATCGTGAGAACAGATGTCTTCATAAAGAGTCCTTGTTCCTGCGAGTCAACGGCACGCGTCTGAGCGAGGCTCGCAACAACCGCTGCCATGGTCAGGCGGACGAACCGGTCCGAGAGGGGCGCGATCCACAATGACAGAACTCCTCAGGCGAACTTCGGATCCGTTCGACTTGCTCGGATCGTGCTCGCCACGGAGATGGGTGGGGGACCCGGGCGAGAAGGACCGCGTGCGCCAACTGCGGCGTCATTGTCCGCGTAAAAAATACGCCGATGCAAACTGAGCGGCGAAAAATGTGACTAGTGTCCTAGCGATCGCACCACGTACTCCGGTGTTTGCCGGAGACACGGCGCCTCCGGGCTTGCCGGAGGCGTAGTGCGATTGATTCACGACGTTGTCACAGTGGTGACGAGAACGTCGTCACGGCGCCGGACGAAGGAGCCACTGCTGATTCGCGCCGCCGTGAGGCGTGAACTGGATCACGCGTGCGCCGTCGTCGGGTGAGGCGAACTCGACGTCCATTGCCTTACCGCTGTGCCGAGCGACGATTCGCACGTAGCCGTCCGAGGCTGGCTCGAGCGTCCATGCCTGGTTGTCCCCGCCATGGACAGGCCACTGAATGATCGGCGCGACGTCGTCGAGCGAGGCACCGAAGACATCGAGCGCCTGGCCGCTGTGACGCGCGATGATCCGCACGGCGCCGCCGCCCGCCGGCTCGAGCCGCCACTGTTGATTCGGACCACCATGACAGATCCACTGGATCACCGATGCACTCGCGTCGGTCGAGGCGCCGAACACGTCGAGACACTTGTCGCTGTTGCGCGACACGATCTCGAAATACTGGTCAGAGGGTGTTGTCGTGAGACGGACGCGGAAGATCACGCCGCCACCGTCTGGTCCGTTCGTTGCAGCGGCTCCGTAGAACGTGCCGTCGTTGGCCTGAAACAGCTCGTTGACCGGATTCGTGCCTTCGCCCGACACGAAGTCATGCAGCGTCGTGAGTCCGCCCGTGACATTCATCACGAAGACGGTGCCGTAGTTGAACGCGCCGCCATTCCCGGTTATTCCGTAGAGACGGCCGTCGAATCCCTGAATGACACCGGCGCCGGGGTTGGCGCCATCGTGACCGGCGAAGTGGTGCAGGGTGGTGAGTGTGCCCGCGGCGTCGAACGAGAACACCGTGCCGAAACCGTACGCACCACCTTCGGTCGTGGTCCCGTAGATCAGACCATCGGTGCCTTGAATCAGCCGGCCGGTTGGTCTGGAGCCGTCAGGCCCGCTGAACACGTGGCGAATCGCGAACGATCCAGTAACCGGGTCAAGCCGGAAGATCGCTCCAGGTATTGGCGTCGGAGGATCTGGCGGTGGAAGACCTGGTGAAGGGAAGAAGAAGCCGCCCTCCGTTGTGCCGTATAGGCTGCCGTCGTCAATCTCGACGAGCTCTGCGGCAGGAAACGCGCTATCGGTGCCGTCGAACTCGTGGAGAACCCTGTCCGTGCCGTTCGCTTCGACTCTAAAGACAAACCCGTAACTGTGGAGAAAGGTGTTTATTTGCTCGCCGTACGCAGTTCCGTACAGCCTTCCGTCACGCGCTTGAATCACTCCCGCTCGCAACCAGTGGACGGTAGATAGGGTCGTGAAGTCGCCTGCAGGGCGAATCCTGAAGATCTGTCCCTCCGGAAAGACCGTTAAAGACGGGTTGTGTGTGGTTCCGTACAAGCTTCCGTCGGGCCCCTCGAACAGGTTCGACAACGGTGTGCCGTCGGCGAGAAAGAAGCTGCAGGTTGGGCAGAAGTAGAACGTGTGCAGCGTCGTGCGTGCGCCCGCGGTATCCATCGCGAATACGGTCCCTGATACCCGCCGCACGTCGGTAGCCGCCCCACCACCAGCCGTTGTCCCATAGAACTGGCCGTCGCGTGTTTGGATTACGCCGTTTGGCCGTCCATCAGTGGCACCGAAGCTCGAGACGACTTCGTAGGTGGCGCCTTGCTGAGCGTTGACAGCCGTCGTCGACGCGAGCGCGGCGACGGCTACGAGCGCGGAGCGAAAACATCGAGTGGTGTGTTGCGTGGTCATGGTGCATCTGCTCCCACCGGGCGAAGGAGCCACTGCTGATTCGCGCCGCCGTGAGGTGTGTACTGGATCACGCGTGCGCCGTCATCGGGTGAGGCGAATTCGACGTCCATGGCCTTGCCGCTGTGACGGGCGACGATGCGCACGTAGCCGTCGCCGGCGGGCTCCAGCGTCCATGCCTGGTTGTCGCCGCCGTGCACGGGCCATTGAATGATCGGCGTGACGTCGTCGAGCAAAGCGCCGAACACGTCGAGCGCCTGGCCGCTGTGGCGGGCGATGATCCGGAACGCGCCGCCGCCGGCTGGCTCGAGCCGCCACTGCTGATTGGCACCGCCATGACAGATCCACTGGATCGCGGATGCGCCTGCGTCGGTCGAGGCGCCGAACACGTCGAGACACTTGCCGCTGTTGCGCGACACGATCTCGACGAACCCGTCAGGCGGTGGTGGCGGAGTCCCGAGACGAACGCGGAAGATCACGCCGTTACCCGCCGGTCCGCCCGCCGCGACGCCGTAGAAGGCGCCGTCGTTCGCCTCGATCAACTCGGTTTGCGGAGAGGCGCCATCGGTCGACGTGAAGTCATGCAGTGTCCTCAACTCGCCAGTGACCGTCAGAGCGAACACGGTGCCAAACGCGAACGCGCCGCCCTTGCTGGTCGTTCCGTAGAGACGACCGTCGCGTCCCTGAATCACGCCTGCGCCCGGGTTCTCGCCATCGGCACCAGAAAAGTGATACAGCGTGGTGAAGGTGCCCGCCGCCCCGTCGAACGAGAAGACCGTGCCCAATCCGAAGTTGCCACCGTTCCGTGTGGTTCCGTAGAGCCGACCATCAAAACCCCAAATCAGCCGGCCGGTTGGCCTGATCCCGATCGGGAAGACGTGGCGGATGGCGACCTCACCGGTGGCTGGGTCAAGTTGGAAGATCGCTCCAGGTCGTTCCACAGGCGGGTTTTGCGGCGGCGCCGTCAACCTGCCGCCTTCCGTGACGCCGTACATTGTTTGCCCCGTCGGCCCAATCTCGACGAGCTCACCGACAGGATTCATCGTTTCAGTGCCGTCGAAACTGTGGACAGTCGTCACCGTGCCATTGGCTTCGATTCTGAAAACGCTCCCGAACAACTGTACCGTGGGGTCGATGACGAGTCCCTCGAGGACGCCGTACAGTCGGCCGTCACGAGCTTGAATAACCCCCTCGCGAGTAGAGACCGAAGCGACCCGTGGTGTGAAGAGTCCACCAGGACTGATCCTGAAGATCTGCCCACGCGGAAGGCCAGGGTCGGCAAAGATGTACGCGCTCCCGTACACGCTGCCGTCGGGGGCTTCGAACAGGTTCCCCATTGGAAAGCCGTCGCTGCCCAATAAACTGATGGTGCCCGCGAAAAACGTGTGCACCGGTGTTCGTGCGCCCGCGGCATCCATCGTGAAGAGGGTGCCTGACGTCCCACCGGAAAAGAGTCCGTCGGGCCCCAAGGTCGTCCCGTAAAACTGACCGTTGCGCGTCTGGAAAACAGTGACTGGACTTCCGTCTTCGCGAGCGAAGCTCGAGACGACGTCGTACGTGGCCGGTTCTTGTTCCTGAGCGCTGACCGCAGTCGCCCCCGCGAGGGCGATGGCGACCGGAGCAATACTGAGACGAATGAAACGGTGGCTGAGAAAAGAAACGGTCATCATAGACACCCCTCTTGGTGAACCGGTTCAGGGCCGCCCGAAGGCGGCGCCGACGTTCCACTCCCTATACAAGCAACTCGTTCAGCGAGCGCTGAGGGTCGACACGGCGCCTGCTGGTGATGGCACCGCGCGGAGGAGCCACTGCTGGTTCGCACCACCGTGAGGTGTGTACTGGATCACGCGCGCGCCGTCGTCTGTCGAGGCGAATTCGACGTCCATCGCCTTGCCGCTGTGACGCGCGACGATGCGCACGTAGCCATCGCCAGCAGGCTCGAGCGTCCATGCCTGGTTGTCGCCGCCGTGCACGGGCCACTGAATGATCGGCGTGACGTCGTCGAGCAAAGCGCCAAACACGTCGAGCGCCTGCCCGCTATGGCGCGCGATGATCCGTACGGCACCGCCGCCAGCCGGCTCGAGCCGCCACTGTTGATTCGCACCACCGTGGCAGATCCACTGGATCGCGGCTGCGCCGGCATCGGTCGAGGCGCCGAACACGTCGAGACACTTGCCGCTATTGCGCGAGATGATCTCGAAATACTCATCCGACGGTGGAGGTGACGTCTCGAGACGGATCCGGAACACCACCCCGCCATCGAGTGGTCCGCCGTTTGGAGCTGCGCCGTAAAACGCGCCGTCGCTCGCCTGTATCAACTCCGTGGTCGGATTGGCGCCATCGCTCAATGTGAAATCGTGCAGCGTGGTCAGGCCGCCGGTGATATTGATGACGAACACCGTGCCCTGCCCGAACGCGCCGCCGTTCGTCGTGTTCCCGTAGAGACGCCCATCGGCGCCCTGAATCACCCCGGCGTTCGGGTTTGCGCCGTCGTCACCAGCAAAGCTATGCAGCGTGGTGAGAGTGCCCGCGCGGTCGAACGAGAAGACCGTACCCAATCCGAAATCTCCGCCGTTGAAGGTCGTTCCGTACAGAAGACCGTCTCTGCCTTGAATCAACCGGCCGACCGGCCGAGACCCATCAGTGAAGCGATGCCGAATATCGAATTCTCCGGTGACTGGATCGATGCTGAAGATGGCTCCTGGGACTGTCGGCGGAGGATTTCCCACAAACACCGTGCCGCCGATCGTCGTGCCGTATAAGCGTCCGTCATCAGCCTCGACGAGCTCTGCGACAGGGTAGGCCGTATCAGTTCCCGGGAACGAATGGAGCGTCGTGAACGCATTGTTGGCTTCGATTCTGTAAACGCTCCCGTTGTTCGGTGGAACCGAGATGGTGTGTGAGCCGTCCGCGGTTCCGTACAGTCTTCCATCCCGCGCTTGAATGACGCCCGCTCTCATTTCCCAGGCGGCGGTGGCAAGTCTTGTGTATGCACCCGTCGGGCTGATTCTGTAGACGTGTCCCTGAGCGATCGGAGAACTGGCCTGGTTGTAGGTCGTTCCGTACAGGTTTCCGTCGCTGCCTTCGAACAGGTTCGACGCGGGTGTGCCGTCGAACAGGAAAGGGGGAGAAAAGGATTGTTGGAAGATCTTTAGCGTCGTGCGTGCCCCCGCGGGATCCATCACGAACACAGACCCGATCGTCGACAGTAAAAAATTGTCGGCCCCTCTGACGGTGGTTCCATAGAACCGGCCGTCGTGCGCCTGGATCACGCCGATCGGCACTCCCAACGTGCCATCGAAACTCGACACGACTTCGTAGGTGGCGCTTTGCTGAGCGCTGACTGCCGTCGTCGCAGCGAGCACGGCGACGGCCGCGAGCACGAGGCGAAGACATCGACTGTTGTGCCGCGTTGTCATGGTGTATCTCCTCCCACCGGGCGAAGCAGCCACTGCTGATTCGTGCCGCCGTGCGGCGTGTACTGGATCACGCGCGCGCCATCGTCGGTTGACGCGAACTCGACGTCCATTGCTTTGCCGCTGTGACGCGCGACGATCCGCACGTAGCCGTCCCCGGCGGGCTCGAGCGTCCACGCCTGGTTGTCGCCGCCGTGCACGGGCCATTGAATGATCGGCGTGACGTCGTCGAGCAGCGCGCCAAACACATCGAGCGCCTGGCCGCTGTGACGGGCGATGATTCGGAACGCGCCGCCACCGGCTGGCTCGAGCCGCCACTGTTGATTGGCGCCGCCATGGCAGATCCACTGGATCGCGGATGCACCTGCGTCGGTCGATGCGCCGAACACGTCGAGACACTTGTCGCTGTTGCGCGACACGATCTCGAAGTAGCCGTCAGTCGATGGCGGAGGTGGCGACGTGTCCACACCAATACGGAAGACCACGCCGCCGCCGCGCGGTCCACCCGCGTTGGTCGTGCCGTACAACACGCCGTCGCTCGTTTGAAAGAGGTCAGCGTTTGGATTCGCGCCGTCGGTAAACGCGAAGTCATGCACGGTCGTGAATGCGCCTGTCGTGCTCATCGCGAAGATGGTGCCGCGCCCGAATGCGCCGCCGCTCGCCGTCGTGCCGTACAGACGGCCATCGAGTCCTTGCGTGAGACCGGTAGCCGGCCCCGAGCCATCAACGCCGGAAAAGTGGTGCAGCGTCGTGAGCGTGCCCGCTGCATCGAGCACGAAGACCGTGCCCAATCCGCTGGCTCCGCCGGCCGATGTCGTGCCGTAAATGAGGCCGTCGGAGGCTTGAATCAGCCGCGCGACCGGCCTCGAGCCATCAAGTCCGGTGAAGGTGTGCCGTGTGGCGAATGCCCCGGTGGCCGGGTCCACCCGGAAGATCGTTCCATGTACTGGCGGCGGACTCGGCGCTCCGATTGGAGTCAACGGGGCCACGCCTATGGTCGTACCGTAGAGCGTGCCGTCGTCAATCTCGACGACCGCTGCGACCGGGTCCGCGCTGTCGGCGCCCACGAACTGGTGGAGAACGGTCCGTGCGCCGCTGGCTTCGACTCGAAAGACCGTTCCGTACGCACGCTGAGACTCCCTCACCAACGGGTCTGACGCGGCAGCTGACGTACCGTACAGCCGTCCATCGCTTGCTTGAATCACACCCGATCGCAACGTATAGGCCGAAGAGACGGTTGTGTATGCGCCGGCAGGAGTGATCCGGAAAATCTGTCCCGGCGGAAATGGCGAGTCGAATTCGTTGAAGGTTGTTCCGTACAGATTTCCGTCATTCGCCTCGAACAGATTTGACAACGGCGTTCCCTCGTACGTGACGCCGAAGAATATCTGGAACGTGTGCAACGTCGTTCGCGTGCCGCTGTCGTCCATCGCGAACACCGTTCCCGTCCGTCCACGGCCGGTAGGGGCATTGAGACGCGTCGTTCCATAGAACTGGCCGTTGCTGGCCTGAATCACGCCGTTTGGCCGGCCGTCGCTGTCCCCTTGCCTGAAGTCGTGGATAGTGGTGAACCCTCCGGACAGCGGGACCGCGTAGATCGTTCCTCCGGCATCGACGCCGCCTCTTTGCGTCAAGCCGAACAGGCGCCCGTCTGCGGCTTGAATCAACTCTCCTGGCTCGTCGCCGCTGGTGAAACTGTGGAGCGTGGTGGAGTTCCCTGCCGCGTCGATTCTGACGAGCCGTGCGGAAAACGAAGTGACGCCATAGAAATTTCCGTCGCTCGCTTCGAGCAAATCGGGACCCGGTTGGGCACCATCGACGCTGAGATTGAAACTGTGGAGGACCTGGTAATCCCCGGCGAGGCTGATCGAATAGACCGTCCCGTCGAAGGAATCGCCGCCGCCGCGTGTCACGCCATACAGGCGGCCGTCACTCCCCTGAATCAAGCCGATTGGCCCGTAGCCCAGTCCGTCGTCGAAGTCGAACTCGTGGAGGATCGTGAGCAGTCCCTGTTCGTCGACCGATAAGAGCGTTCCGTCTCCATCACCGCCTTGCTCCGCCGTGACGTAGAACCGCCCGTCGCTCGCTTTGACGAGACTCCTCAACGCGGCGCTGGCAGAGCCCGCAGGAAAACTGTAGCTAGTGGTGAAGCCGCCGCCTGGGTCGAGCACGAAGATTGTGCCGGTGTTGTTGTCGCCTCCACCTGCGGTCAATCCGTAGACGTTTCCGTCGCTTGTCGCAAAGAGATCGACGGGAAACCTGTCGTCCACGGAAAAGGAATGCACGGTGGTCGGCGCGGACCCAGGAACGAACCTGAACACGGTGCCAAACCCGGACGCGCCTCCTTGGGGCGTGAGACCGTAGAACCGTCCGTCGGCGGCTTTCACCAGACTGAACGGCGCCGCACCATCGGCACCACCGGTGAAGTCATACACCGGAGTGACGCCGCCGCCCGCGGCTTCCATTCGAAACACGGTGCCTTTGTCGTACGCACCGCCCGCCAACGTCGTGCCATAGAACGCGCCATCGTTGGCCTGACGCAGAGACGACGCAGCTCTCCCGGCAAAGAACTGGATCTCGAAACTCGAGACGACCTCGAACGAGCTCCCTGGTTGCTGCGCACCGATGGCTGTCGTCGCGGCCACGATCGCTGCGGCGATCGCAAGTCGAGTGAATTGGCGAGTGAGACGAGTGATGCACATGACAGAGCTCCTGGCAGACTGACTCAGGATCCCGTAGCGCGTTGCGCTTCGTATCGTTCTCGCCGACGAGATCGGAATGGGTGAGGACATCAAGGCGAGACAGCGATCGCGTTCCGAATTTGCCGCGCTATTGTGAGGCTCGCGCTGCACGCGCGCAAACTGAGCCGCACGCGTAGGACTAGCGACTTGCGAATGTAGGACTAGCGTCCTACTCGATGCGTCGCCGCGGTCGTTGTTTTGTTACGCGCCGGTCTTTGCGATCGTGTCGATGCGAACGTCGGAGATGCGAAGCGACAGCGTCACGTCCGATGTGGCGCCCTCGTGTCGGTATGTGACGTGGCAGATTGGCTCGGCGAGATCGACGCCGGCCTTGGTGGCACCCAATGCGACATGTGTCAACAGTTCCACGAGCCGCTGATCAACATCGTCCAGTTGAATTCGAACACTGTGGCCTGTAGCTATTTCGACCGGACACCCGAGGCCGCGGGAGAAATCGTGGACGAGACGACGAATCAAGGCGTTTTCGCTGACCAGCGTCACAGTGACCCTCATAACGTCCAAAACTCTACTCGATCTGCGCGGCGATGCACCTTCCCCCCGGCGGCGGCGGGAAGGTGCGGCGCAGCAGCTGGCGACAGCTGCTTACTTGTGCGGCTGGTCGAAATGCGCCTGGATGTTGCCGCCGTCGATCGGGGCGGGGGCGGCAACGGATCCGTTCGTCAGAGGCACGCCATTGATTGCAATGTATGCCTGATCCGCCGGTGCTCCGGCCTTTTCTCCGTTGTCGATGAGAACCAGAGTATACGGGACACCATCCACACCGTTGAGCGTCCCCGTGCCTTCGATGTGAATCCTGTTCACCGGCGCGTCAGGAGGGTTCGGAGGGGCGATCAGCGTGCATGAGACGACGTTTGGGTTCTTTTCCGTGTGGAAATTGTTGCCGCCGGCCCAGTTCACCTCGAAGTTGTTCGACAACAGCTCGTCGCAGTGAAGTTCGAAGCCACGAGTCACTTTGATGTCATTGAAGTTGATCTGGAAGCCACCGCCGGTGAATCGCCCAGAGGCAACTTCGCACGGAGGCGGAGGTGGTGGCGGTTCGTCCGGGTTCGTTTTGAAGTCGAGCCCGGCAAGTGTCGGGGCACAGGGGTCGCCAGTGTTGGGGCCGAACACGACGTCCCCACTCGACGATCGAAGCGTGCCGCTCGGTCCGGTCGGCAAGAGCGAACCTGATGCGGACGTCCCGGAACAGGCGGCCACTAGCGCAAGAGCGCCAAACAAGGCGATCACTGCGGAGCACCGTCGCAATACGGTGAGGGTCATAGGAACTCCTTGGGTGTGTGCTGGATTTTGGGGGAACCGCGGCTGCGGGCGTGCAAAGGGGGGACCGCAGCTCACTTCGGAAGAGCTGTAACGGTGTAAAGCTTTGAGAAGTTTAGTGAAATCTACGGATTGCCAGGCTGGGCAGACACGGGAAGATCGCGGCAATCTCTCACGCGCGGCTGCCTTTAGTCTTCGCTCGACGGACCTTCAGCACACCAAAAACCTTCCTGCCGACAGCCGGCAGGAAGGTGCGTCACAACTGGTTGTAACGGTAGCTTTACTTGTCCTTGTGCGGCTGATCAAAGTGCGCCTGAATGTTGCCGCCGTCGATCGGCGCCGGGTCCTCAATGGATCCGTTCGTGAGCGCGATTCCGTTGATCGCGATATACGCCTGATCCGCCGGCGCTCCGTTCTTTTCGCCGTTGTCGATGAGCACCAGGGTCACGCTCGCACCAGGCACGCCGTTCAGTTTGCCCGTGCCCGTGATCTGGATTCTGTTCACTGGTGCAGCGGGTGGCGCCGGTTCACCGACGAGCGAGCACACGACGTTCGTCGGGTTCTTGTCGATATGGAAGTTGTTGCCGCCGGCCCAGTTCACTTCGAAGTTGTTCGAGAGGATCGCGTCGCAGTGCAGCGTGAAGCCGCGGCTGACTCGCAGATCGTTGTCATTGATCTGGAAGCCGCCCCCGGTGAATCGGCCCCTGCCGCACGGCGGCGGCTGCGGGACAGGATCCTGGTTTGTCGTGAAGCCATTATGTGTGCTCAGTGTCGAGACAATCCGCACCGAACTGTCCGCGCGCACAAAGGCAAAAGGAAGGCCGCGCCGAATTCGTCATGGCGCGGTAGGTAACCCTCCGGGTGGCTAGGGTTTAACCGGCGTGTTCCAGATTGGAGAAGGGTAAGTAAATCTCTTGGAGCGCGGCCTTTTAGTCTTCGCGCGATGCGCCTTCAGAACCCGACAGACACGCGCAGCGACGCCGCGACGCCGCCGATCGATCGCTCACCAAAGACTGCCGACACACCGGTCTCGCCGAGCGGGCCGTCGACATGCCGATAGCGAACTTCGCCGCCGATGCTCACAAATTTCCAGATCGTCACATCCGCACCGCCAAGCAGCAGCAGCCCTGTGCCGCTGTCGTCGACGTCTTCATCGTCGGCGGCAAAGTCCGATCGTTCGGTGTAGGAGATACGGCTCACACCGACCGCCCCGTAGGCCGACACTCGACCTGGCGTGCGCCAACCTGCGGCCACGTCGAAGGGAATCATCGTGACCTGCAGCGGAATGTTCAGCGGGTACACCGTGCCTTGGTCGACGAACACACGCTGGCCATCAATCGACATGCGCTGGACGGCGACATCCACGAACACGCTCTTCCAGATCGTCACCGCGCCGCCGCCGCCGATGTTTGACGTGCGATTCGTGTCAGCGACCGCCTCGAATGAATCGGCCGCATTGAGCCAAGTCGAGCCGGCGACGAAGTAGCCGCGAACGTCCATGCTGCTCTGCGCGCCCGCAGTTGTCGGCAGCGTGAGCGCAGCGATCGCGCACGCCGTGAGGACGAAGAGCCTCGACGGCCTCATCGGGCCACACCGAGGCCGCGCAGCGTGGCACGCGCGTCGATGAGTCCGTTGCCGTACTCGTTGTCCTTCCCGGCCGTGCCGATGTCCTTGGCAAAACGCTTCATCGCGGCCTCGATCGCGGCGGGACTGGTGATGCCCTGAGAGTAGAGGAGGGTGGCCAGGCCCGCGACGTGAGGCGCCGCAGACGACGTCCCCTGCAGCGGTTCTTCGTAGTACCGATCGAATCGAGGTCTGATGACCGTGAACGGATCGAAGTCCGGGTCGAACAGGCCGACCTGGTAGATGACGCCGGCCAAGCCACCATCACGGACGTCGCCGCCAGGGGCTACCAGTTCGAGATGCTCACCTGTCTGCGAGTAATAGGCACGGCGCTCTGACGCGCCGACGGCGCCTACCGATACGGCCCCGTTGATCTGCGGCGCATATGCGGCCGGATACTGCGTGGCGTTGCCGCGCTCGTAGTTGTTGCCCACTGACATCGCGACGAAGACGCCGCGGCTCACGGCGTAGTTCAGCGCCTCGAGCGTGATGGCGGAAGTAAAGGGGCCGCCGAGGCTCAGATTGATCACGCGCGC
>Ga0075420_100002782_pt1 | contig 15187 bp, 11 predicted proteins | sample SoiMetdeltSBSDD4_FD_75296 | JGI IMG/M metagenome (GOLD analysis project Ga0075420, IMG submission 75296) | Bulk soil microbial communities from a Populus tree surrounding site in Tennessee, USA - Soil MetaG P. deltoides SBSDD4 | ecosystem: Environmental > Terrestrial > Soil > Tree plantation... | reverse complement strand
TTCGAGACGTTCCTGAAGGTGCGCGGCGGTTCGGCGTGGGAGGGGTACACGAACGGCGTCCGCCGGTGGATCATCCAGGCGGCCAAGGCGGCGGCCTGAGCCGCCATCCTGTCGCCGGCGCCCCCGCGGACGTCACATGCCCTTCTGCCAAATCTGGGCTGCCCGTCAGTATTGATCTCAGAAAATCCCCATAGCGACTCCCATGGCGGCTGGTTTGCACGCCGATGCGGTCACCCCGTCTCCGAACCCAGCGCGGGTGCGGGAACGGGGGTGCTTCCGGGCGAGGTGTCCGGGATTGGGAGGGAAGCGGGCGACCAGGAAACGAGCCCACACCCCCACACGAATGGTCTCCACAACACAGGAGCGTCACATGCGCACTCGCAAGACGGCAGTCCTCTTCGCATCGGCGGCACTGGCCCTGGGCGGCATCGGCCTCATCGGTTGCGACACCCAGGACACTGGGACGACCAGCGGCAGCGGGACCACGGGCAGCGGAGCGAGCAGCAGCGGAACGTCGAGTACGGGGACTGGCGCGGGTGCGAGCCGCACCGGAACCGGCGCTGGCACTGGCGCCGGGACGGCCACCGACGACGCCACGACTGCCGGCTCCTCGGGCGCCGGGACGGGTACCGGCGCCGGTGGCGCGACGGACACCGACACGTCCGCGACGGGCGCGGGCACTGGCACCGGTGGCACGGGCACGGGCCGTAGCGGCACCGGCGCCGGCGCCGGTGGGACTGGCGCGGGCACTGGCGCTGGTGGCACCGGCGATACGGGCGCTGGAACGGGGGCAGGTGGCACCGGTACGGGTGGCACCGGCGGCGCTGGCACGGGTGGCGCCGAGGGCGCCGGGACCGAGAAGAATCGCTAGGCCGACACCTGTTCGTAGAAGCAAAGCAAAATGCCCGAATGGCGTAGGGTGCAACTGCCCCCTGTCGTCATTCGGGCATTCGTTTTTCGCGCCTTCGCAGGTTACATCCTCTGCCGCCCGCTGATTGCGTCCGCCAGGATGTTCTTGTTGGCGTACTCGATGTTGCTGCCGGCGGGCAGGCCGCGGGCCAGTCGGGTCACCTGCACGTGCGGGAAGCGCGAGCCGATCAGGCTCTGGATGTAGAGGGCCGTGCCGTCGCCCTCCATGGTGGGGTTCGTGCCCATGATGATCTCACGAACGGAACCGGAGGCGAGGCGGCCCATGAGCGGCTCGATGGTGAGGTCGTCCGGCTCCACCCCCTCCAGGGGCGCCAGCCGGCCGAGCAGCACGTGGTAAACGCCTCGGTACAGGCCGGTGGATTCCAGGGCGAGCAGGTCCTTGGGCTGTTCGACGACGCACACGAGGGTCTGCTCGCGCGACGGGTCGGAGCAGATCGAGCACGGGTCCTGCTCGGTGAGGTTGTAGCAGACCGAGCAGTGGCGGATGCGGGTCTTCACGTCGCGGATGGCTTCGGCGAGCTTCATCGCCTCGTCCGCCGGCTGCTTGAGCAGGTGGAACGCGATGCGCTCGGCGGACCGCGTCCCGATCCCCGGCAGGCGCGCCAGCTCGCTCATCAGGTTCTGAATGCTCTGCGTGTAGGCTGTGCTCATGGAAGGGCGAATTATAGGCGCGCAGGCGCTTGTGCCCCGCGCCCGCTGAGCCTCGCCACCACCGTTGCCAGCTCCGTGGGCTCGACGGGTTTTGGGACGTGAAGCTGGTAGCCTTCCGAGATCGCCCGCCCGCGGTCCTCCCCCCGCGCGAACGCCGTCAGCGCCACCGCCGGGATTCGTCCGCCTTCGGAGTCGGGGAGTTGGCGCACCCGGCGGATCAGGGCGTACCCGTCCTCGCCGGGCATGCCGATGTCGCTGAGCAGCACGTCGATCCGCGCCTTGCGCAGCGCCTCCATGGCCTCCTGCGCCGACGACACGGTGGTGACGTCGGCGCCCCACTGGCGCAGACTCCGGCCCAGCACCTCCCGGGCGTCGTGCTCGTCGTCCACCACCAACACGCGCACGCCCTCCAGCGATCGTGGCGGGGGCGGCGGCGTGGTGGCGGTGTCGTGGTCGCCGTTCCCGAACAGGTCGGCCGGATCCGATGAAGCCGCCGGTGTCCTCGGCGCGACGGGGTGCGGCTGCGTCTCGGCGAGCGGGAGGCGCACGGTGAACGTCGCGCCCTTGCCCTCACCGGGACTTTCCGCCGAGACAGTGCCGCCGTGAAGCTCGACGAGGTGGCGCACGATCGCGAGCCCCAGCCCCAGCCCGCCGTGGCGCCGCGTGCTGCTGGCGTCGGCCTGGCGGAGGCGGTCGAAGACGTGGGGGAGGAACTCGGGCTTGATGCCGATGCCCGTGTCGCTCAGCCCCAGCTCCACGTCGGCGCCGGTGCCGCGGAGCCACACCTGCACGCGGCCGCCTTTGGGCGTGAATTTGATGGCGTTGCTGAGCAGGTTCCAGACCACCTGCTGGAGCCGCGAGGCGTCGCCGGCGACCGGGCCGGCGTGCGAGTCCATCAGCGGGATGATCTGGATCCCCTTCGCCTCCGCCGCCGGCCGCACCGACGCCAGCGCCGCCTCGATCACCGCTGGCAGGTCCACGGGCTTCACGTTCAGTCGCAACTTGCCGGAGATGATGCGCGACACGTCGAGCAGGTCCTCGACAAGCTGCGCCTGCGCCTTGGCGTTGCGCTCGATGCTCAGCAGCCCTTCGGTCGCCTCCTCGCCCTCGACGGCCCCCATCCGCAGGAGCTGCGCCCAGCCGAGGATCGCGTTGAGCGGCGTGCGCAGCTCGTGACTGAGGGTCGCGAGGAACTCGTCCTTCGTCCGGTTCGCGGACTCCGCCTCGGCGCGGGCCTCCCGTTCGGCCGTCAGCAGCCGCGCCCGCTCCTGCTCGCCGCGGACGCGCTCCGTGATGTCCAGCACGACCAGCACCGCGCCGATGATCCGGTCGTCCCGCACGATCGGGGCGTTGGAGCACATGACGGGGACTAGGGCGCCGTCCGCGCACAGGAACCGGTCCTCGTGGTTCGTGATGGAGACGCCGCTGAGGAACAGCGGGCAGTCCGACGCGGGCGTCTGGATTCCGCCCGGCCCGTGGTGGTGGACGACGTCGTGCAGCACCCGGCCGAGCAGTTCCTGCTGCGTCCACCCGAACGTCACCTCGGCCGCGGGATTCATGAACGTCACACGGCCCCACTCGTCCATCAGGAACAGCGAGTCGGCCGCGTGGTCGGTGATGAGGCGGGTCAGGTTGAGCTGGTGGCGCAGCTCCTCCTCGCGCCGCCGCGGCTCCGTGACGTCGGTGGACAGCACGACGAACCCTTCCACGGCGCCGTTGCCGCCGCGGTGGGGGATGTAGACGACGCTGTGGTACAGCCTCCCGCCCGCCGGGTCAGGCGACTCCAGCTCGAAAGACACCGTCTCGCCCGCCAGCGCCCGCTCGACGTGCGGGCGCACGCGCTCGTACTGCGCGTCGCCGAGCGCGTCGCGCAACGTCTTTCCCGGCAGCTCGCCCCGCGGGTGGCCGAAGAACGGCTCGTGGGCGCGGTTGACGAACTTGTAGCACCCGTCGCGGCCGACGTAGGACACCAGGGCCGGCAGCGCGTCGGCAATGAGGTGGAACTGTTCCTCGCGCCGGCGCGACTCGGCGGCGTTGCGCTCGGCAACGCGGCGGGCGGCCGCCTGGTTCCGCGCGAGGGCAAACAGGAGAACGGAAATGGCCCCGCCCCCGGCCAGCGCCGCCACCGTCGCCGCCCGCACCCGCAAGGCCGGGGGCGGCGGGTGCGCCGGCGTGAACACCAGCCTCCAGGGCCGGCCGGCGAACGTCACCAGCTGGTGCGGCAGCGCGTCGCCGACCTCGGGCGTGCCCGCCAGGAGCGCGTCCGAGGATGTAGAGTTCCCGTCGAATACGGCGACATGGACGGCAGATTGCGCGTCCGGGCCCAGAAGCGCTTCGATGAAATCCCCCGCGCGAAACGGGCAATACGCGAACCCCTCCAGCTTCGACTCCCGCTCCTCCGGCGTCGCGGGAACCACGCCGTCGCGATAGACCGGCTGGTAGACGAGAAAACCGGGGTGGTTCGACCCCTCCACTTCCTGAACCAGCTTCACTTTCCCCGTGGCGGCGGGCACCCCGTTAAGCCACGCCCGTGTCATCGCGTCGGCGCGGGTCGGGTCGGAAAACATGTCGTAGCCGAGGGCCTGGCGGTTGCGCGAGTCCTGGGGCTCCAGGTACATGATGGGAAAGTAAACTTCACGCGGCGACTCTGCCGGATGGACGCGGTAATCGGCCACGCCTTCGTTCCGCAGCCTCTCCTCCAGCGCGGGGATGCCGTCGGGCCCGACGCGCTTGGCAAACCCGATCCCCCGCACCCCGCGAAACACGCCGGCCAGGTCAAGGTGGGTCGTGTACGCCCGAAATTCGTCAACGGAGACGTCCTGCTTGGCGGCGTACAACCCGGCCAGTCCGCGGAGCAGCGCCAGGTGCTGGTCCAGCCGCCGGATGATCCGCTCGTGCAGGTCTCGCGCGGCGTAACGCACGTCGGCCTGGTAGCGCATGCGCTCCGCGGCGCGGGCGGCGCGGTCCACCTGGAAGGCGGTCAGGGCCGTTAATGCCAGTGCCGCGCCAAGGATCAGCAGGGGGATGGTCGAGCGGGAAGGTGCGCGGGCGCCGTTGGGCCCGGCAGGTGGCGCGCTGTCCCTGCGGCCGACCGGCGGGGGCACGGGCGTGGGTGACGACTCTTGGCTCATCGGACGTCGCGGCACCGGGGACGTGCGCTGTTCGTTTCGCCCCAGCCAATACCCCGGGTAGTAAAACGTAGCCGCGGCCGAAGGAGGCGGCAAGTGCACCGGCTGTCGTGTCCCGCACGCGGTCCTTAGAATGCCGCCCATGCCTATGGCCCAGACTGTCCGGAAGGTCGTCACCACGTTTCTCCCGAAGTGCCTCGCCGCCGCGCTGTTGTGCGCAACTGTGACCGGCACGTCGCTCGCGCAGAACAACCCCACGCCGCACGGACAGGACCGCCCGCCGGGGCCGGCGCTGTCGCCGCAGGAGGCGATGGCGAAGATGCAGTTGCCGCCGGGGTTCGAGGTGCAGCTCGCGGCCGCCGAGCCCGACGTCGTCAACCCGACGGCCATGACGTTCGACGACCGCGGCCGCATCTGGGTGTGCGAGTCGTTCGAGTACCCCCGCCGCGAGCCCGGGCCCGGCCGCGACCGGGTCCGGATCCTGGAAGACCGGGACGGCGACGGCCGGTACGAGACGGTAAAGGTCTTCAAGGAAGGCCTGAACATCCCCTGCGGCATCGTCCACGGCAACGGCGGGGTCTACGTCACGAATTCGCCCGACGTGCTGTTCCTCAAGGACACCGACGGCGACGACGTCGCCGACACCCAGGAGGTCCTGTTCACCGGCTTCGGCCGCGACGACACCCACGAGCTGCCCAACAACCTGATGTGGGGCCCCGACGGGTGGCTCTACGGGATGAACGGCGTCTTCAACGCCTCGATGGTCAAGAGTCCCGGCGACGGCAAGGTGTACAACTTCACCTGCGCCATCTGGCGCTACCACCCCAAGACGAAGATCTTCGAGCTGTTCGCCGAGGGCACGAGCAACCCCTGGGGCCTCGACTTCAACCGCCAGGGCGACTGGTTCCTCTCCTGCTGCGTCATCGACCACATGTTCCACATGACGCAGAGCGGCTACTACCTGCGGCAGGGCGGCCCTTACCCGCCGCTGACGGTCCGGCTGCCGTCGATCACGACGCAGCACCACCAGAAGGCGGCGTACGCGGGCCTGGTGATCTACGACGCGGACGCGTACCCGCAGCAGTACCGCGGCACGATGCTGATGGGCAATTTGCACGGGAGCTGCGTCAACCAGGACGTGCTGGCCCGCAACGGGGCCACCTACACCCAGCGCAACGGCCCCGACTTCCTCTCCGCCAACGACGCCTGGTTCATGCCCGTCGCCCAGAAGCTCGGCCCGGACGGCTGCGTCTACGTCATGGACTGGTACGACCGCTACCACTGCTACCAGGACGCCAATCGCGACTCCCCGGGCCTGGACCGGGCCAAGGGCCGCATCTACCGCATCGCGTACAACAAGACGCCGCTGGCCAGGCCCTTCGACCTCGAGAAGATGTCGCGCGAGGAGTTATTGCAGCGGCTCAGCCACCCGAACGTGTGGTGGCGGCGACAGGCGCAGCGAGTGCTCAACGAGAAGTTCGAGCCGTCGCTCGTGCCGACCCTCGAGCGAATGGCCCTCGACCCGTCCCTGGCGAACAACGGCCACATGCACGCCCTGTGGCTGCTCGTGAGCCAGAACGCGGTCGAGCCGAGCTTCCACGAGAAGCTGCTTGCCAGCCCTGACGCCGCGACGCGCAACTGGGGCGTGCGGGCCGCAGGTCAACTGGGGAGTGTCGAGCCGCGCATTTACGAAAAGCTCAAGGTGATGGTCAACGACTCGTCGCCGGACGTGCGGGTGCAACTGGCCGTGGCGGCGGGGCGGCTCAAGCAGCCCGACCCGCTGCCAGTGCTGCTGGCGATGATGACGCACGTGTCCAACGCCAACGACCCGATCATCCCGACCATCCTCTACAACAACCTTAAGTCGCTGGCCGGCAGTCGGGGTAAGGAGATCCTTGACTTCATCGATCGAACGCCCGTGGCCCAGGACGCGTTCGCCGACACGACGGCGAGATGGATTCGGGACGCGGTTAATGCGTCGGGGCGCAAGCCGCAGGAGATCGTCGGGGATCTGAACAAGGTGATCGGTGAAGGCGCCGCGGCCGGGGGGCCGGACCGGCTGCGCCAGTCGCTCCAGTCGGTGATCGACGGCATCGATGCGACCGGTCTTCGGCGGGGACAGCGGGCGGATTTGTTCGATGTGAAGCTCCGCGAGCGCCTCCGCACACTCGTCGAAGGGGAATCGGCGGCCCGCGTGCCGGCGACGATCATCGCCCTGTGGTGGAACGACCCGGAGGCGGTCCGCGCGGCGCGGGACATCATCTCCGACCCCACCGCCCAGGCGGCGCTGCGCGGCCAGATGTTGCGGGCGATGTCCGACCGGCGCGACCCGGCGGACTTCGAGACGTTTGCCCTGCTCGCCTCCGACGACGCCGCCCCCGTCCGCATCCGGCAGACGGCCGTCGACACGCTGGCCTCCTCCGGGAATGTGCAGGCGGCAAAGTCGCTGGTGGACCGTTACGCGAAGTTGCACGTGGAGCTCAAGCCGGTCGTCGTCAACGCGCTCACGCGGACGCCCGCCTCGGCGGCGGTGCTACTGGACGCGATGGAGTCGCAGAAGATCACCCGCGCCGACGTCAACGCGAACCACGTCCGGCAGATCCAGGCGCTGGGCGACGCGAAGCTCGCGAAGCGCATCGGCGAGGCGTGGGGCGTCGTGAAGACCGACCGCGACCCTGAGCGCGTGAAGGTGGTCGAGGCGTATCGGAAGCTCGTCCAGGGCGGCCGGGGCGACGCGGTGGCGGGGTGGAGGGTGTTCGAAAAGACGTGCGCCCAGTGCCACACGATCTACGGCAAGGGCGGGCAGGTCGGCCCCGACCTCACCGGCGTCGGCCGCGACACGCTGGACGCCGTCCTGACGAACGTGATCGACCCCAACCTGGTGATCGGAAAACCTTACTATGTGCACGTGGCAAAGACGAAAAATGGTCGGGTTTTCTCCGGGTTGCTGGTGGAGGAGTCGGACCAGCGGGTCGTGTTACGAGACGGAACCAAGACGGAGGAGATCCGCCGGGACGAACTGGACCGGCTCGTCGTGCAGAACATCTCGATGATGCCGGAAGGGCTGGAAAAGACGATGAGCGAGCAGGAGTTCCGGGACCTGGTGGCGTTCCTGCTCACCCGCGAGCCGCCGGACGGGAAGCCGGCCACAGAGGCGGGGAAGTAGCCACAGACGTGACGCAGGGGGGAGTAACGCCGTCACGCGCCAGGAGATTGAGACGACTAACTGCGTCCCATCCTACTTCACGGACTTGCGCAGCGACTTCAAATCGAAATGCTTCCCCGGGCACTTCGTCTGCCCGGTGACCCCGCCGTGCGTGAAGACGCGGCTGGCGGGGATGTCGTATTCGCGGCAGAGGTAGCGCACGAGCTTCTTCAGGTTGGCCTGCTGCGCGTCGGAGGGGCGGTCCTGGTCGAAGTTTCCGACGAGGCAGATGCCAATTCCGTGCTCGTTGTAGTAGTCCTGGGGGCTGCGGCAGTGGGCGCCGGTGCGCTGCTCGCTCCAGCGGGGGCCCACCTCGACGAGCCCGTCCTTGGTGTCGCTGCCGTTGCCGATGACGAAGTGGTATCCCAGCCCGTCCCACCCCTTCTCCTTGTGGCCGGTGTCGAAGCGATGCGCGCCGCCGTAGTCGGTGGCGCTGTGGTGGATGACGATGCAGGTCCACCTCTTCGTCTTCGGCACTCGCCACGCCCGCGGAACGGCGGGGGTGCGGCCGACGGAGCCCCGCCCGCGGGCGAGGTAGGAGAATCCCCAGCCGTCGGCGTCCGCGGTGACGCGGGAGGGGCCGGCGTTGACGCAGAAGAGAATGCCGCCCGCCACGAGGAGGACGGCGACGAAGAACAAATGCCTGGACATCCGCCTGCTCCCGGCCCGCTTGCGCCCGCGCCCGACCACCCGCCGGCCGCCGCGCGCGGGGCCCTTGCCCGAATCTCTCGCCCTGCCACTGATGCACGCATTATCGGCGGAATCGGGTGGAACGGTTCAACGAGGCTCCCCGGCTTCCCTGGCGAGCGTGACCGTGACTACACTCCGGCACGATAACCGGAAGGAGACGCACCACGTGGCTTCAACGACGATCGTTTTTGGAATCCTGCTGATCTTGCTGGGCGTGATCCCTTACCTCATGGCCCGCCAGCCGACGGCGATCATTCCCGCGGGCGTAGGGCTGCTGTTACTCGTGTGCGGGCTGATCGCGCGGAACGACAGGCTGCGCAAACACGCGATGCACGCGGCGGTGGTATTCGGGCTCCTCGGGTTCCTCGCGGCAGTCGGACGTCTCGGGATGGTGTTCGCGCGAGGCGGGCGCCCGACACCGTTGAGCGGCACGTCGTTGGGGCTCATGGCGCTGCTGACGGGAGTCTTCGTCGTGATGTGCGTCCGCTCGTTCATCGCCGCCCGGCGCGCGCGGAACGCACCCGGCGGATTCCCGGTCTCGTAATCCAGGGGATCAGTTCTGAGGGAGGATCTCGGCAACGTTGTCGAACGACAGTCGTTGCCGCTCGACCATCTCGTGGTAGAGCCCGCGGCGCTCCATCAGCGCCTCGTGCGTGCCGGTTTCGACGATTCGGCCCTCGTCCATGACCACGATCAGGTCCGCGCCTGTGATGGTGCTCAACCGGTGGGCGATGACGAACGTGGTCCGGCCCTCGAACAGGTCGGCGAGCGACGCCTGGATGAGCTGCTCGCTCTCGGTGTCGAGGTTGCTGGTCGCCTCGTCGAGAATGAGGATCTGCGGGTCGGCGAGGATCGCGCGGGCGATGCTGACGCGCTGCCGCTGGCCGCCGGAGAGCTTGAACCCGCGCTCCCCGATGAGCGTGTCGTAACCCTCGGGGAGTTGCTCGACGAAGGCGTGTGCGTTCGCACGCCGGGCCGCGTCCTTCACCTGCGCGTCGGTGACCCCTCTTCTCCCGTAGGAGATGTTTTCGCGCACCGTGCCGTCGAAGAGGAACGTTTCCTGCTGGACCACCGCGAGCAGGTTGCGGTAGGTGCTGAGCCGCAAGCGGCGGAGGTCGATCCCGTTCAACTTGATCGCGCCGGCTGTCGGGTCGTGAAACCGCGCGACGAGGTCGGTCAGGGTGGTCTTGCCGGCGCCGCTGGGACCGACCAGCGCCACCGTCGCGCCGCCCGACACGACGAGGTCAAAGTCGCGGATGACGCGGACGCCCGGGCGGTACTCGAAGTCCACGTGCTCGAAGCGGATCTCCCGCACCTGCCTCGGCGCGTCCACGGCGTCGGGGGCGTCGGGCTTGTCCGGCGGCATCTCCAACACCTCGAACACCCGCTCCATCGCCGCCAGCGACTTCTGCGTCTGGCTCACCGACGACACGATCTGAAACACCGGCTGGAGGAGCAGCAGGGCGTAGATCTGGAAGGCGAAGATGTCGCCGACGTCCGCCTGCCCCCGCAGGTGCAGCCGGCCGCCGTACCAGACGATGAGCAGGCTCGTGCCCGGAATGAGCAGGCCCCACACCGCCGACAGTGCCAGCTCCATCCGCTCGGCCCAGAGGCGCTTGCGGATGATGGTGTGGTGGCCCAGTGCGTAGCCCTTTTGCTCCCGCTTCTCGCGGCGGAAGGCGCGGACGACGCGGATGCCGCCGAACGTCTCGCCCACGCGGGCGTCGATGTTCGAGTTGTCCTCCCGCAGTGAACGGTAGATAGGCCGCACGCGTCGCAGCCAGAGGAAGCTGATCGCCGCCATCGGCGGGAGCATGATTCCCGCGGCGACGGCCAGGCGCCAGCTCAGGGCGAAAAGGATGACCGTCGTCAGCACGACGCGGATGAGGGCCACGCCGGGGGAGATCAACGCCATCTGCACCAGCCCGCTGACGGCGTCCACGTCGCCGCTGAGGCGCGACACGATGCCGCCGGACTTCATCTCCCCGAGCTTTCCCAGCGGCAGGTCGAGGAGCCGGTCGAAGAGCTTCTGGCGGAGGCGGAAGACGACCTTGGAGTTCAGCAGCGACGTGCGATAGCCGCGATAGGTCTCGACGATCTCCTTCAGCACCAGCAGGCCGACGATCGCGCCGCCGAAGACGTTGAGCCGGCGGAACTTCTCGGCGTTATCCACGCCGCCGGCCAGCAACACGTCGTCGATCACCCGCTTGATGGCCAGCGGCCAGACCATGTCCATGGTGGCCGAGACGAGCGCCAGCAGGAAAACGACGAGCAGCACCCACTTGTACGGCCACAACCAGCGGGCGTACTGGCGGAGGAACCGGCGGCGCTTCGCCCTTCGCTCCGGAGTTAGCGGTGACTTGGCTTGCCCGTCCTCTGCGGCGCCAGGCGTGGCCGGGGCGTCGGGTGAGGCCTGGCCGTCGGAGGAAGGCTTCTCCTTATCCTTGCGCTTCCGCCACTCGCGGCGGAAGTCGGCTTCACGTTGTCGGGAGGAGGTCGGCTTCTTCATCGGGGCCCGTCGCGGCAATGATAGCATCAAGCTTCCGGCGCTGGCGCGGGCGGCCGGCCCGCGTAGACTACGGCGCGGCAACGCTACTACAGGAGGATTTCACCGTGCGATGCTTCTCCCGGGGGACGCTATTTGGGTTGACGCTACTCGCGCTGGCCGCGGCGGCCGGCGGCTGCGGGAGTGACAATGACGACCTCGACGACCGGGACGTCTACCGCCGCGACCGCGCCGAGCGGCAGCGCGAGACAGAGCGGGACCTGCCGCCCAGCCGCGACCGCTATGACGACCGTACTGACGATGGCGTGATCAGCCGCGACCCGGCCCGCGGCGGCTCGACGGGCCGCCGGCGGGGGATCAACGAGATCCCCGCCGAGGCCTCCGCCGTCGAGGCCGCAAAGGACCGCTCGGCGCTGACGTACACACCGGAAAATGACGGGACGATTTACGTCTACGACGTGGATGACGACCGGCTGATCCACGTCAGCCGGGTGATGGCCAACGAGCGGTTCCGCCTGATACCCGAGGACGACGTTGCGACGCTGGACGGCCGCCCGGTCTTCCGCTCAAACCTCGACCCGCGCCACCGCTACCGCCTGTACTTCGACCGGCGGGGGTAGGCGACGGATCCAAAGGCAGAGTAGAGTCCTGGGGACGCCCGCGGCACCAGCCGAACCGGTTACTCCACCACCACCACTGCCTTGTCCCTTGGGTGGTACTCGCAGTGGTACTTGTACTTGCCCGGCTTCTTGAAGGTGTGGCGGAAAGTCTTGCCGTCGGGAAGGTTGCCGGAGTCGAAGGAGCCGTCGTCTGCGGTCACGGTGTGGTCCTTTTCGCCGGCGTTCACCCACACCACCGTGTCGCCCGCCTTCACCTTTACCTCGGCGGGCGCGTAGCGGGCGCCGATCGTCACCTTCACTTCCTTGGCCAGCACGGTCGGGGCGACGACGGCCACGATCAGCAGGCCGAGGAGGGCCGGCCCGCGCCACGGGTGGGGGATCGAACGATTACTTCTTAAGCCTTGTGTCATCAGCCGCTCTTCCTCGTGCCGCTCCATTTCAACAGACACCCGGGCCGTCGCTCGGTTAAGCAGCCCCAGTCGGGGCGCGCGGCAGCCCCCGTCCCTATATCTCTCGTCCGAGGGCTCGTTCTACGGTAAAAATCGGTTCCGCGCGTGGCCGCCGGACCGGACGTCCGCCGGTTCGGACGCGCCAGTCTGCTGGAATCGCGTGCACCTGATGGCCGAGAAGATCATCCGCGACCCGGTCCACGACGTCATCGCCTTCCGGACCGACCGGCCCGCCGACTCGCTGTTGTTCCGGCTCATCAACGCCGCCGAGTTCCAGCGCCTCCGCCGCGTCCGCCAGCTCGGCATGGCCAGCCTCGCCTACCCCGGCGCCGACCACTCCCGCTACAGCCATAGCCTTGGCGTCATGCAGACGGCCCGGCGGATGATCGAGCAGCTCCGCCGGTCGGTAAACATCGACGAGGCGGAGGAGACGGTGTGCCTCGCCGGCTGTTTGCTGCACGACCTGGGGCACGGGCCGTTCAGCCACGTGTTCGAGCGGGTCAGCGGCATCAGCCACGAGGGCCTTACCCGCCGCATTCTGCTCGACCCGGAGGCGGAGGTGCACCGGCTGCTGGCGGGGCACGATGCGACACTCCCGCAGCGCGTGGTGGACTTGCTTTCTGGGAAGGCGACGGTCCGGCCGCTGTTCTGCGACATCCTGGCCAGCCAGCTCGACGCGGACCGGTTCGACTACCTGCTGCGCGACAACCTGATGACCGGCAGCCGCTACGGCGCGTTCGACCTGAACTGGCTGCTGCACGCGCTGGCGGTGCACGAGCCGTCGGGCCGACTGGCGGTGACGTGGAAGGGTGTCAGCGCCGTTGAGGCGTATTTGCAGGCTCGCTACCACATGTACCGCAACGTCTACTTCCACAAGGTCGTGCGGGCTGCAGAGGGGATGGTGAAACTGGCCTTACAGCGGGCCAAGCGGCTGGCGGTGCAGGAGCGGCTCGCCTGGCCGCCGCCGGAGAGCGTCGTGCACAAGGCGCTGATGGGCCGGCGGTTCACCATCGAGGAGTTCACGGAACTGGACGACGTCTCGGTAACGCACTGCTTCAAGGTGTGGCAGGCGTCGGACGATGCCCCGCTGGCGCGGCTGTGCCGGGGACTGCTGTACCGGCGGGTGTACAAGACGATCGACCTGACGCAGCGGGGCCGTGAGCCTGCCGAGTTCAAAAAACTCTCGGAAGCCGCGGCGCAGGCCGTCGCTTCGGCGGGGGGCGAGCCGGCGTACGACGTGTTCGCCGACGAACCGAGTGAGACGCCCTACGAGGCGCACCGCCAGGAGCCGTGCGCCGACGAGGCGGAGATCCTCATCCTCGGTCGCGACGGCGTGCTGACTCCGTTTACCGCCATCTCCCCAATGACCGAGGCGCTCAACCTCCAGCTCATGTTCCGCAGGCTGCACGTGGCGCCGGAGTACCCGGACGTGGTGGAGGCGGCGGTTCGGAACCGCGTCAGCCCGTGACGTCTTTGAACCGCACGTCCTGCCGGGCCTCGCCGCGCTCCTTCAGGTGTGTCATCAGCAGGGAGATGTAGCTGCTCTTGATCAGCGGCCTGTCGGAGAGTTGCAACCGCTCGCGGACCCGCATCACCGTCGGCTCGTCGGGCCCCTCGATCTCGACGAACTTGCCGAGGTACGGCACCTCGTCCAATTCGACCGTGCAGCCGTCCAGCTCCCAGCTTTGGCGGCGCTTTTCAAACGAGAGGGTGCGGACGTACCCGAGCCGCTCGAGCAGTATCGTCGCCGCCGCGGCGTCAGAAACCTCGAACTCAATTTCCTCCCTGCTCTTGAGCGGGCCGGCCTGACGCGGACCCTTGTACGTAATGACGTGCCGCTCCCGCGTCGTCCCGAAGTCGAGCTCGTGCCGCAGGCGCAGACCTTCACCAGCCGCCAGCAGGGACCGGTCTTCCGTGTCGAAAAACGCGTTCACCTCGAAATGATCTCCGAGCTTCCGTGCCGCGAACTGCCGCAGCAAGACCGCCACGGCCAGGTGGTCCGCCACGGCCATTTTCGCTTCAAGCTCGATCGCCATGTGCGATTCTCAGCGGGGCGTTCGTCACCCGACGACGAGGTTCACCAGCTTCTTCGGCACGTACAGCCGCTTGCGGACCGTCTTGCCCTCGACCCACGGCTTGACGCGCTCGGCCGACTCGGCGGTGGCGAGGATGTCGGCCTCGGGGGCGTCGGCGGGGACGGTGATCTTGTCCCGCACCTTCCCGTTCACCTGCACCGGCAGTTCCATCGTGGATTCCGAAAGCATCGCCTCGTCGTAATCGGGCCACGCATGCCGCGCCAGGCTCGGGTTGTGGCCGAGGCGCTGCCAGATCTCCTCCGCGATGTGCGGCGCGAACGGCGACAGCAGCAGCGCGAACGTTTCGGCCACCCGCCGCGGCACCGACGGCAGGCCGGTCAACTCGTTGTTCAGCTTGATCAGTTCTGCGATGGCGGTGTTGAATCGCAGGGCAGCGATGTCGTCGCCCACCTTCTTGATCGTGCGGTGCAGTTGCCGGTCCAGTGCGTCAGGCACGGGTTCGTCCTTCACGCGTGTCGTGCCGCGCGCCGTTTCGCTCACCGCCTCGTCGTCGCCGACGAGGTTCCGCCAGGCGGCATTCAGGAACCGGCTCATGCCGACGATGTCGCGCGTGCTCCATGGCTTCTGGGCCTCCAGGGGCCCCATGTACATCTCGTAGAGCCGGAACGCGTCGGCGCCGTAGTCCGCCACGATCTGGTCCGGGTTGACGACGTTGCCCCGGCTCTTGCTCATCTTGAAGCTGCGCGCATCCACTTTGATTGCGGGGTTGGAGCGGAGGACGAAGCCGGTGGTCGTCTTCTCAACATCCTCCTCGCGTAGCCGCCGGCCGCGCAGCTTCTTTCCCGTCGTCTTGTGGGTGCCCACCAGGATCGGCAGGTCGGAAGTCGCCTCTTCGCCCACGTCTTTTACTTCCGCCGCCGACACCTGGATGCCGTCCGGCGTTTCGAAGACGTGGTACTCCATCTCGCCCAG
>Ga0075420_100002781_pt1 | contig 15187 bp, 17 predicted proteins | sample SoiMetdeltSBSDD4_FD_75296 | JGI IMG/M metagenome (GOLD analysis project Ga0075420, IMG submission 75296) | Bulk soil microbial communities from a Populus tree surrounding site in Tennessee, USA - Soil MetaG P. deltoides SBSDD4 | ecosystem: Environmental > Terrestrial > Soil > Tree plantation... | reverse complement strand
CGCGCTTCCGCAGGGCGCGCGACTTCCTGGTGGGCGAGCTGAACGGGATTCCAAAGGTGGAAGTGGCGAGCCCTTCCGGCACCATGTACGCCTTCTTCCGCGTCGCGGGCATGCGCGACAGCCTCGCGTTCTGCAAGCAGCTGGTCGCCGAGCAAGGGCTCGGCCTTGCGCCGGGCGCCGCCTTCGGCGAGAGCGGCGAGGGCTACGTGCGCTGGTGCTTCGCCGCGGGAGAAGACAAGCTCGCCGAGGGCGTGGCGCGGCTGAAGAAGGCGCTCGCCTGATGCTCGAGATCAAGGCCAAGCTGAAGATCGCCAGGGCGGCGTACAAGCTCGAGGTCAAGGGCCGGCTGCGCCTGCCGTTCGCGCAGCGCCGGGGCGGCGAGGCGCAGGCGCGGCTGGAATCCGGCGAGGAAGTGGCGCTGAAGCTGCGGCGCGGCGAAGTGCTGCGCGGCGGCGACCTGGTCACTGCCTCCGATGGGCGCGTGATCGAAGTGGTCGCTGCTCCCGAGAAGCTGCTGCAGGTGACTGCCGATTCGCTGGCGAAGCTCGCCTATCACCTCGGGAGCCGGCATGTGCCGGTCGAGGTTGGCAAGGACTTCCTGCGCGTTCCCGCCGATGCCGGGGAAGTGCTCGAGGAGCTGGGCGCGAAGGCGAGCCCGGTGGAGGCGCCGTTCGAGCCCGAGGTGACGGAGCCGCACGACCATGACGACCACGGGCATGGCCATGACCATCACCACCACGACCACGACCATCACCACCACAAATAAAAATAGGGTCTGACCCTATTTTTCAGTGCATCGCGGGTTTTTTCAGGTAATCGTTGCGGTCGGCCGAGGCGAGGCGCACTTCCGAGCGCGCGCCCGAGCGCGACAGGCTGAGGGGCACTTCGACGCCCGCCGGCCCCAGGGCCCAGATCCTGCGGAACAGGTCGGCCAGGCCCGACGGTCGCCCGCCGGCCACCGCCAGCACCTGGTCGCCGAGCTTCAATCCCGCGCGCTCCGCGGGCCCGCCGGCGGCGAGGCCCGCCACCACCAGCTTCTTGCCGATCTCGGTGGTGTACATGCCGAGCCAGGGGCGCGCCGCGCGCCGCGTGCGCCCGCGCTGCACCAGGTCCTCGAGGATCGGCTCGAGGAGGTCCACCGGCACGAACATGTTGCCCTGCACGCTCTCCTCGCCGGCCTTTTCCTCGACCAGCAGCGAGCCGATGCCCAAGAGCTTCCCGTCGGCGCCGATCAGCGCCGAGCCGCCCCATTGCGGGTGCGCGGGCGCGGCGAACAGCGCCTCGTCCAGCACGTACTCCCAGTAGCCGGCGAATTCGCGCTTGTCGAACAGTTCGCCCTTGAGCGCATGCGCGCGGCCGCCGTGGCCCGCCACGACGACGTCATCGCCGATGCGCGCCGCCGCCGCCGAGCCCCGCGCGAGGGGCGGCACGCCCAGGCGCCCGAGCGGCAGCACCAGGCCGAAGCCGGTCTGCTGGTCGTAGGCGAGCGGGTGGCCGGGCAGCACCGCGCCCTGCGCGGTGGTGATCCAGACCGAGCTCGCTTCGGTGATCAGGTAGCCGATGGTGAGGACCAGGCCGTCGGCGCGGATCACCACGCCGTTGCCCAGCCGCTCGGTGCCGAGGATCTGCGCGGTGAAGGCGTCCTCCGGCACCTCGGAGCGCAGCAGCACCATCGCGCCGAGCGCCTGTTCGAGGTCGAACCGCCATTCCTCCGGCCGCGGACGCAGCTCGGAGGGGAACGCCCAGTCGGCACCCCCGCTCATGCGGGCACTGTTGCGCGCCCGCCGGCGATCGTCAAGTCCCGGTGCGCTTCACCAGGACGCCCTGCGGGGAGCGCTCCATCATGCTGATCTCGCCCGCCAGCTCGGCGCCTTCCTCGACCTTGATCTTGGCATAGCGGATCTTGCCCGAGACCTTGCCGGTGGCGTGGATGATGAGCTGCTTGCGCACTGTGAGCTCGCCTTCCAGCTTGCCGTGGATCTCGGCGGTGTCGACCGCCACGGTGCCGCAGAAGATGCCGTTCTGCGCGATCTGCAGCACGCGCGAATCGAGCGTGGCCTCGATGCGGCCCTCGACCACCAGCGTGTCGCAGTCGGTGACCTCCACCCCCTTCATCTTGATGTCGGGGCCGACGATCAGCTTGGCTTCCTTGCGCTCGTCGTCCTTGCTCACCGCGGGCTTGGCGGCTTCCGGGTGCGCCGGGGCCGCGGGCGCAGGCGTGGCGGCGGGGGTCTGCGTGGGCGGCATCGGGGTGGGGCTGCGGAAGAACGAATCGTTGCGGCGGAACAGGCTGTCTTTCTGAAGCATGTCGGTCTCCCGTTGGGTTGTCATCGGTAACGATCCGCATGCACAGTTCGTGCCTGTCATGAAATGCAATTAAAACAACCGGATGCAAAATCAACTTCAAGTGCAACTGTCGCCCTGCGACGACGGCACTTCAGGCGGAAAATTCGCGCAGCACGCGCCCGGGGAGCCGTGCGAGCTCGCGCACGCCGTTCACCCAGACGCCGTGCACGCCGCGCGGCGGCGTCGTGAGGCGCGGGTGCCCGCCGGGCAGATCGAACACGCGCTGCTTCGGCCCGCGGCCGACGGCCGCCGGATCAAACAGCATCAAATCAGCGGCATAGCCCGGTTGCAGGGCGCCGCGCCCGCGGATCCCATAGAGCTGCGCCGGCGCGCCGGTGAGCCTGTGCACCGCCTGCGGCAGCGAGAGCGCGCCGCGCTCGCGCACCCAGTGGCCGAGCAGGTGCAGGCCGAACGCGGCATCGTTGAAAAAGGTGAGATGCGCACCGGCGTCGGACAACGACACCAGGCTCGCGGGATGGCGCAGCATTTCGCCCACCGCGGCCTCGTCCGAGTTGAGCAGCATGGCGTTGAACACCGTGTCGAGGCCCTCCTCGAGGGCGAGGTCGAGCATCAGGTCGAGGGGATCGCGGCCCGCTGCGCGCGCGAGTTCTCCGATCGAGCGCTGCTCGAGGTCCCTGCGCCTGGACTCCACCACCTCGACCTGGTCCCACTGGCCGTTGAACAGGCGAAAGTGCGCCGGGCGCGAAAGCTCCGCGCGCACGCCGTCGCGAAAGCCCCGGTCCCTCAGCTTCCCGGCATAGGCCGCGCCCTTGAGCGGCAGCGCCGGCTTCCAGGACTCCAGCCCCTCGAAGGTGTAGGGCGAGTGCAGCGTGAAATCCATCGACAGCGGGCAGCAGGAGATCGCGCCGACCAGCTTCCGTCCGCGCGCGTTGGCCTGCGCGATCGCCTCCAGGTCGTCGAACACCGCGCGCGGGTTGGTGCTGTTGTGCAGGAGCGCCGCGATCACCACCGGGCGCCCCGATTGCGCCGCCAATTCCTCCAGGAACGGCACCCCGGTGTGCCCGCCCTTGGTGAGCATGAACACCCCGCGTCCCGCGTCCTTCAGCGCGCCGACCAGCGCGCGCAACTCGGCGTCGTCCGCGAGGCGCGAGGGCATCGGCAGCCCGCCGTCGCCGTTGTGCGCGGGCGAGGTGCTGCTGGCGAAGCCCACCGCGCCGGCGCGCATCCCGTCGAGCACCAGCGCGCGCATGCGCGCCACCTCCTCGGGCGTCGCCGCGCGCCGCGGCGCGTCCGCGCCCATCACGTAGGTGCGCACCGAGGAGTGGCCGACGAAACCGGCGATGTTGATCGCGCAGCCCCGGCGCTCGAGCATGTCGAAATACTGCGGGATCGATTCGAACTCCCAGCGGATCCCCTGGCGCAGCACCTCCAGCGACATGCCTTCCACCTGCGTCAGGTTCTTCATCACCAGCTCGCGGTCCGCGGGCCGGCAGGGCGCGATGGTGAAGCCGCAGTTGCCGATGATCGCGGTGGTGACGCCGAGCGCCGGGGAGGGCGAGACCTGCGGGTCCCAGGTGATCTGCGCGTCGTAGTGCGTGTGGTTGTCGATGATCCCCGGCATCAGCGCCAGGCCGCCGGCGTCGATGACTTCCTTGCCCGAGAGCGACTTGCCGATCTCGGCGATTTTCCCGTCCTTGACGGCGAGGTCGCCGTGAATGGGTTCGGCGCCCAGGCCGTCGTGGATCGACGCGTTGCGGATGACGAAATCATGCATGCCCATATACTAACGACCCTATGGAACTCAAAGGCTTGACGACCGTGGTCACGGGCGCCGCCCGTGGCATTGGCAAAGCCGTTGCCGACCTCTTCGCCTCCCAGGGTTCCACGGTCGCCCGGCTGGATCTTCAGCCGGGCGAAAGCATTTTGCAGTGCGACGTGACCGACGAAGCCTCCATCGAGGCGGCGTTCAAGCAAGTGGGCAGGGTGGACATCCTGGTCAACAACGCCGGCATCGCAATCCGCAAGAACTCCCTCGACATCACCCGCGAGGAATGGGACGAGGTGTTGTCCGTGAATGTCGCCGGGACCTTCCTGTGTTCCCGCATCGCCGCCCGCTCGATGAAGCAAACCGGCGGCGGCGCGATCGTCAACCTCGCCTCGATCATGGGCTTCTCCGGCGGCCTGTTCCCCAACCCGGCCTACCAGGCCTCCAAGGGCGCGATCGTGAACCTGACGCGGGCATTGGCGCTCGAATTCGCGGAGCACGACATCCGCGTCAACGCGGTGGCGCCGACCTTCGTGCGCACCGCCCTCACGATCCCGATCTTTTCCAACCCCGAAGTGTTGAAGAAGGTCATGCAGCACACCCCGCTCGGCCGGCTGCCCGAGGCCGAGGACATCGCGCAGGCGATCCTGTTCCTCGCCGGCCCTGCGGCGCGCTGCATCACCGGGGTGACGCTGCCGGTCGATTCGGGTTACCTCGCGCGCTAGGCGCGAAAGGAGAAGGCGCATGAAGTCCGTCGGCAAGATCTTCCTCACGGGGGTGCTCACCGTGCTGCCGGTGCTCGCCACCGTCTACTTCACGGTCTGGCTGGTGGGCTCCGCCGAGCGCTTCGTCGGCAAGCAGCTGATGTGGCTGATCCCCGACGAGTACTACCGCACGGGCATGGGCCTGCTGCTCGCCGCGCTGCTGATCTTCGGCGTCGGCCTGCTGATGCATGCCTTGCTGTTCCGCACGCTGTTCGGCTGGGCCGAGCGCCTCCTGCTGGAAGTGCCGCTGGTGCGCTCGGTGTACGGCGCGCTGCGCGACCTGTTCGGGCTGTTCGCCAGCCAGCAGGGCGAAGCCGCGCTGCAGGTCGTGTCGGTGACGCTGCCCGGCAGCAACATGCGCGCGCTGGGATTCGTCACGCGCAGCGATTTCGCGGGGTTGCCGGCGGGCATCGGCAAGCCCGGCGAAGTCGCCGTCTACCTGCCGATGAGCTACCAGATCGGCGGCTACACCCTGTTCCTGCCGCGCGGGGAGGCGGTGCCGGTGGACATGCCGCGCGAAGAGGCGATGAAGTTCATCCTCACCGCCGGCCTGAAGGCCGCGGCGAGCTAGACGGCCGCCGGCGCATGGACCCGGATCAGTACCCCGCCGCCCGGTCCACCAGGTGCAGCGGCGCCGCGCCGCGGCGCAGGCGCTCGAGGTTCTCCACGATGGTGAGCAATGCGGTGCGCGGTTCGGTGAGCGCGGCGATGTGCGGCGTGAGGGCGACGCCCGGATGCGCCCACAGCGGCGAGTCCGCGGGCAACGGCTCCTCGTCGAACACGTCGAGGTAGGCGCGCGCGAGGTGCCCCGCGTCGAGGGCCGCGAGCAGGTCCGCCTGCACGACGTGCGCGCCGCGCGCGACGTTGATGAGGCAGCCGCCCTTGCGGATTGCCGACAGCGCCGCCCGGTCCAGGATGCCCTTGGTCTGCGCCGTGAGCGGCAGCAGGCATACCACGGCGTCGCTCCTGGCGAGCACTTCGCCGAGGTCGGTGGAGCAGTGCACGCCCTCGAGCGCCTTCGGCCGCCGGCTCCAGCCGCAGACCTGGAAGCCGAGCGCGCGCAGCTTCTGCGCGGCGTCGCCGCCCAGCTCGCCGAGGCCCAGGATGCCGACCGTGCGGTCCTGCGCCATGTACTGCCGGTGGCGCTTCCATAGCTTCGCGGCCTGGCGCCGGCGGTAGGACCAGAAATTCCGGTGCCAGTCGAGCACGTGGGCGATCACCGTCTCGGACATCGCCGCCACCATGCCGGCGTCCACCATGCGCGCGAGCGGCACGCCGGCGGGAAGCTCCGGGTCGGCGAGCAGGTTTTCCACGCCCATCCACAGCGACTGCACGAGCTTGAGATTCGGCAGCCGCGCGAAGCTGCCCTTGGGCGGCGCGCCGACCAGCGCCACCTCGATGTCGGCGCGCGGCTCGAGGACGAAGCGGTCCTGCGGCAGCGCGCGCTCGAGCAGCGGCAGCCAGCGGTCCGCAGGCTCGATCGTCGAGGCGAAGAGGACGTTCAATTGCCGGGCTTGAAGCCGGACGCCTTGATCACCGGCCCCCACTGCTCGTAGTCGCGCCGGTGGATGCGCGCGAGCTCGGCGGGTCCGTAGCCCGTGGGCTCCATGCCGAAATTGTCCAGCTTCTCGCGCACGTCCGGCGCGCGAATGCCCTCGATGATCGCCCGGGACAGCCGCTCGACGACCTCCTTCGGCGTCTTCGCCGGCGCGTACGCGGCGTACCAGCCGGCGCCCTCGATGTTGTAGCCCAGCTCCTTGAAGGTCGGCACCTCCGGCAGGTGGCGCGAGCGCTGCGCGCCCGAGGTGGCGACCGCGCGCACCTTGCCCGCCTTGTGCTGCGGCCCGACGTCGGCCACCGTACCCATGAAGGCGGCGATCTGGCCGCCGAGCAGGTCGGTCATCGCCTGCGCGGTGCCCTTGTAGCCGATGTGGTTCATCTTCACCCCGGCCTTCTCCGCGAGCAGCAGGGAAAAGAAATGCGGCAGGCTGCCGGTGCCGGCCGAAGCATAGTTGGCGTACTTCGGGTCCTGCTTCGCCAGCGCCAGATACTCCTTCAGGTCCTTCGCCGGCGTGGACGGTCCCATGCCGAAGGCGAAGAGGAAATCCGCCGCGTGCGCCACCGGCGCGAAGTCGGCGAACGGGTCGTAGGGCAATGCCTGCACGTGCGGCGCGGTCACCACCGTGACCAGCGGCGTCATCACCAGCGTGAGGCCGTCGGGCGCGGCGTTCTTCACCGCGGCCATCGCGATCTGGCCGGCGGCGCCGGGCCGGTTCTCCACCACCACCGGATGGCCGAGCGAGGCGCGCATCTTGTCCGCCACCATGCGCGTCATCGAGTCGAGGCTCGCGCCGGCGGGAAAGCCAACCAGGATCCTGACCGAGCGCTCCTGCGCGGCGGCGGGCAGGGCGAGCGATGCGGCGACGAGGGCTGCGGCGATGCGATGCATGGGTCTCCTCCTTGGGTGCGGCGATGTTAGCATCGCCGCCACAGGGGGAAGCCATGGCGATCCGCAATTTCAGCGAGAAGACGCTCACCGCCGAGGTCCTGAAGCGCGTCGGCAAGGCGCCCGACAAGCGCACGCGCCAGGTGGTGCGGAGCCTGGTCAGGCACCTGCATGCGTTTGCGCGCGACGTGCGCCCGACGCAGGAGGAGTGGTTCCGCGGCATCCAGTTCCTCACCGCCACCGGGCACATGTGCGACGACAGGCGCCAGGAGTTCATCCTGATGTCGGACACGCTCGGCGTGTCGATGCTGGTGGACTTCATCAACTACGGCAAGGCGGGCAAGGCCACCGAGTCCACCGTGCTGGGGCCGTTCTTCGTCGAGGGCGCGCCCGAGCTGCCGCTCGGGGCGAGCATCACGAAGCCCGGCACGCCGGGCGAGCCCTGCGTGGTCGACTGCACGGTGAAGGACATGCGGGGCAAGCCGATCGCCGGCGCGATCATCGACGTGTGGGAGGCGGGCGGCGACGGGTTCTACGACGTGCAAAAGCCCGAGGGCACGAACCTCAGGGCGCGCTTCCGCTCCGACGCGCAGGGCAGGTTCCACTTCCGCTGCGTGAAGCCGGTGAGCTACCCGGTGCCGCACGACGGCCCGGTGGGCAGGATGCTCGAGGCGACGGGGCGCCATCCGATGCGCCCCGGGCACCTGCACTTCATGATCGAGGCGCCCGGCTGCGAGAAGCTGGTGACGCACCTGTTCGTGAAGGGCGACAGGTACCTGGACTCGGACGCCGTGTTCGGCGTGAAGGACTCGCTGATCGTCAACTTCAGGAAGAACAAGGCGGGCGAGGCCGAGTGCCGCTACGGCTTCGTGCTCAAGCCTTCCACACCTCGCGCGCAACGGAGACGATAAGCTCCAGTTTCCTCCACTGGTCCTCCTGCGACAGCGCGTTGCCGTGGTGCGTGCTGGAGAAGCCGCACTGCGGCGACAGGCACAGGTTCTCCAGCGGCACGAACTTCGCCGCCTCGCCGATGCGGCGCTTCAGCATCGCCCGGTCCTCGATCTCGCCAACCTTGGTGGTCACCAGCCCGAGCACCACCTTCTTGCCCCTGGGCAGGGCGCGCAGCGGCTCGAAGCCGCCTGCGCGCGCCGAATCGAACTCCATGAAAAAGCCGTCCACCTCCGCGGAGAACATCGCCTCGGCCACCGGGTCGTAGCCGCCTTCGGCCACCCAGGCGCTCTTGAAGTTGCCGCGGCAGGTGTGCATGGTCACCGTCATGCCCGCGGGCCGGCCCTGGAGCGCCGCGTTGATGGTGTCGGCGTAGCGCCGCGGCAGGCTCGCCGGGTCGTCGCCGTTCCTGCGGCAGGTCTCCTGGATCTTCGGGTCGCAGAGGTAGGCGAAGGCGGTGTCGTCGAGCTGCAGGTAAGTGCAGCCGGCCGACGCAAGATGCGCGATCGCCTTGCGGTAGGCCGCAGCGACGTCCTCCCAGAAATCCTCCAGGTCCGGGTAGGCGTCCCTGGAGATGGCATTGCGTCCGCCCCGCAGGTGCAACATCGACGGCGAGGGGATGGTGAACTTCGGCGTCGCCTTCGCCACCGACTTGAGGAACGCGAAGTGCTCCACCATGATCGGCCTGGAGCAGCCGACCTTGCCGGTGACGGTGGCGATCGGCGGCTGCTCCTCGGTGCCGCCGAACTTCGGACCCGGGTTCTCGCGCGTGGTGACGCCATCGAGCTGGGCGAGGAAGTCGAGGTGCCACCAGTCGCGGCGGAATTCGCCGTCGGTGACCGCCTGCAGGCCGAGCGCCTCCTGCTTCGCCACTGCCTCGCGGATGGCGCGATCCTCGATCACCTTCAGCGCATCGGCGGCGAGGGCACCCTGCTTCCACTCCTTGCGCGCCGCGGAAAGCTCCGCGGGGCGCAGCAGGCTGCCGACCTGGTCGGCGCGATAAGGGGGCTTCATCTCCTGGGGCCGAGTCCGCTCCGGGTCACGCGGCCGTGCAGCTCACGGCCAAGCACCTGCTCGCAATATTCGGCGGCAGCGAGCAGCTTGTCCAGATCGATGCCGGTATCGATGCCCATCGTCTCGAAAAGGTTGACCAGGTCCTCGGTGCACACGTTGCCGGTGTGGCCCCCGCCGTACTTCACCTTCGCCGGATGTCCGCCCACGCCGCCGAAGGAGGCATCGAAAAAGCGCACGCCTGCTTCATGCGCCGCCACATAGTTGGCGAGCCCCGTGCCGCGCGTGTCGTGGAAGTGGGCGATGGGAATGGCGCCCGCGGGCATGCGCCGCACCATGTCCTTCACGGACGTCGGCGTGGCGAGGCCCGTGGTGTCGCCCAGCGCGACGTGCGCGACGCCGAGGGAGACGAACTTCGCCACGTCCGCCGCCACCACGCCGGGGTCCACCTTGCCCTCGAAGGGGCAGCCGAAGGCCACCGACACCGTGCCCACCAGCCGGAAGCGCCCGCCGGCGAGCTGCACCATCTGTTCCACGTTCGCCCACTGCCCGGCGCGCGTGCGCTTCAGGTTCTTCTGCGTATGCGCCTCGGTGGCCGAGACCAGCAGGCTGATCTCGTTGACGCCGAACCCGGCGTCGAGGTCGGCGAGGGCGCGCTCCACCGCCTTCGGGTTGGCGCAGGTGGCCTTGTAATGCGCGCCGTCGCGCCGCGGCAGCGAGCGCAGCAGCTCGCTCGCGTCGGCGAACTGGGGCACGACTTTCGGGTTGGAGTAGGAGGTGGCCTCGATCCTGCGGAAGCCGAGCGCGGCGAAGCGCTCGACGAGCGCGCGCTTCACGTCCGTGGCGATGAAGGCGGGCTCGTGCTGCAGCCCGTCGCGCGCGAAGCACTCGCACAGCGTCACGTCGGCCATAGTTGACATCATCAACTATCCGGCGCTAGGCTGTCAACGATGGACTACCGGATCGCCCCGCGCGACGAGCGCACGCAGCCGGCGCGCATCGTCCCGGGCTACCCGCAGACGCCCTGGCGCAACCCGCGGGAGCCGCTGGTCAGGCGCGCGCCGACGCTCTCCGAGCTCACCGGCCCGGCGGGCGTCGAGAAGCGCGTGCAGCTCCTCGGCGGCGACATCGCGGGCCGCGGCGAGACGCAGGCGATCGGCCAGCTGATGCACCTGCGGGTGCGCGTGGTGGACGAGGACGGCGCGCCGGTCGGCGGCGCAGTGGTCGAGATCTGGCAATGCAACGCCGCGGGGCGCTACATCCACCCGAACGACGACGAGCATGCGCCGGTGGACCGCAACTTCTACGGCGCGGCGCGCCTGGTGACGGACGAATCGGGCGCCTTCACCTTGCGCACCGTGAAGCCGGGCGCCTACCCGGTGCCGACGAAGGACGGCTGGTGGCGGCCGCCGCACATCCATTTTTCGCTCTTCGGCAAGGTGTGGCTGTCGCGCCTGGTGACGCAGATGTACTTCCCGGGCGAGCCGCTCAATCCCCAGGACCGCATCCTGAACGCCGTGCCGGATGCCGCGGCGCGCGAGCGGCTGATCGCGCGCCTGGTGCCGCCGGCCGGCGAGCCGCACGGGGCGCTCGTGTTCGAGCACCAGATCGTGCTGCGCGGCAGCCAGGCGACCCCGGTCCAGCCGTGATTCCCACCGGAGAAGCCACCCTCGGGCCGTTCTTCCCGCCGCGCTACGTGGACGCGGGGGCCAACGACCTCACGCAATGCGGGGGCCGCAAGGCCGGGGGAGAGGCGATCGAGATCGTCGGCTGCGTGCGCCAGGAGGACGGCGCGCCGCTGGACAACCTGCTGCTCGAGATCTGGCAGGCGGACGCGAACGGCATCTACCGCCATCGCGCCGACCCGCGCCACCGCGAGGCCGACGCGGATTTCCTCGGCTGGGGCCGCGCGGCCACCGACAAGGCGGGCAACTACGCCTTCCGCAGCGTGCGCCCGGGCGCGCCCGCGGGCCGCGCGCGGCACGTGAACTTCATGGTGATGTTCTCCGGGCTGATGCGCATCCTGAAGACCACGATGTTTTTTCCCGGCGAGCAGGCGAACGGGAAGGATCCCGTCTACCAGGCGGTGCCCGAGGCGCGGCGCGCGCTGCTGGTGGCGCGCGAGGAAGCGCCGGGACGCTACCGCTTCGACCTCAAGCTGCGCGGCGAGCATGAAACCCCGTTCTTCGACGATTGACGCGCCCGGCATCCGGGACCTGCTGTCGTACCGGCTGCACGTGGTCGCCAATCTCCTGTCGCGCGGCGCGGAGCTGCGCTACCGGCGCGAGTTCGGCGTCAGCCTGTGGGAGTGGCGCAGCGTGGCGCTGCTCGGCGGCGCCGCGGGCGCGCAGTCCCTCAACGACCTCGCGCGCGCCGCGGGCATCGACAAGAGCCAGATGAGCCGCGTGGTGTCGGGCCTCGCCGCGCGGCGCCTGGTGCTGCGCGCCATCGACGCCGAGGACGGGCGCGGCGTGCGGCTCACGCTGACGCGCGCCGGGCGCGCGCTGTACCAGGGGCTGATGCGGGCCGCGGCGGAGCGGAACGACGCCTTCCTCGATTGCCTTTCCGCGAAGGAGCGCGCCGCCTTCGACGCCGCGCTCGGCAAGCTCGCCGCGCGCGCGCGCGCCTTCATCGAGCGCGAGGGCGCGCCGCGGTGAAGACGCGCATCACCGAGCTGCTCGGCATCCGCCACCCGGTGTTCCAGGCGGCGATGAGCTGGGCCTCCTCCAGCGCGCCGCTGGTGATCGCGGTGTCCAACGCCGGGGCGCTCGGCGTGATCGCCGCGGGGCCGATGCGCAACGACGAATTCCGGCGCTCGCTCGCCGCCATCAAGTCGGGCACCGACCAGCCCTACGGCGTCAATATCCCGCTCAACAATCCGCGCTCCGCCGACCTGCTCGACATCGCGTTCGAAGCGCGCATTCCCGTGATGGTGGCCTCGCAGGGCGGGCCGAAGGAGCAGCTCGCGCGCTTTCGCGCCATCGGCGCCAGGTGGCTGCACGTCGTCGCCTCGGTCGAGCACGCGCGGAAGGCCGAAGCCGCCGGCGTGGACGCCCTGGTGGTGGACGGCATGGAGGCGGGCGGGCACCCGCCGCCCTCCGAGGTCAGCACCCTGGTGCTGGTGCGCCGCGTGGTGAAGGCGACGAAGCTGCCGGTGGTGGCGAGCGGCGGCGTGGCCGACGGCGCCGGCATCGCGGCGCTCCTCGCGCTCGGCGCGGACGCGGTGCAGCTCGGCACGCGCTTCATCGCCACGCCGGAGGCGAGCGTGCACGACAACTACAAGCGCGCGGTGCTCGCCGCCGACGTGGACGGCTCGACGCTCGTCGCGCGCGGCAAGCTGCCGGTGCGGCAGCTGAAGAACGCGTTCACCGCGAAATTCGACGCCGCGGAGCGCGCCGGCGCGCCGCAGGCCGAGCTCGACGCGCTGTTCAGGGCGGCCACCCTCAAGCAGGCGGCGCTCGACGGCGACGTCGAATGGGGCAAGGTCGAGGCGGGGCAGTCCGCCGGCCTGGTGAACGAGATCCTGCCCGCCGCCGAAGTGGTGAAGCGCCTGATGGTCGAACTGGAGGAGGCGCGCAAGCGCCTCGCGGCCCTGTGATCATCGTCCGGGACCAGGGCGCGGTGCGCGTCCTCACGCTCAATCGCCCGGAGAAGCGGAACGCGCTGAACACCGCGTTGACGCAGGCGCTGCTCGATGCGCTGCGCGCGGCGGATGCGGACGAGGCAGTGGGCTGCGTGGTGCTGACCGGCGCGGGGCAGGGCTTTTGCGCCGGCGCGGACCTCGCCGAATTCAAGGAACTCACGCCCGGGAACCAGCCGCTCGTCGAGGCGCGCGCGGAACTCAGCATGCAGCTGCACCTCGCCTTCCCCGGGATGGCGAAGCCCGTGGTCACCGCGATCAACGGCGCGGCGATGGGCGGCGGCGCGGGCCTCGCCATCGCCGGCGACCTGGCGGTGATGGCCGAGGGCGCGACGCTCGGCTACCCGGAGACCAGGCACGGCATCGTGGCGGCGATCGTGATGGCGAACCTCGTGCGCCAGGCCGGGCGCAAGGCGGCCTTCGAGCTGGTCGGCCTCGGCGAGCCGGTCGGCGCGCAGCGCGCGCTGGCGCTGGGCCTGGTGAATCGCGTGGTGGCGCCCGAGCGCCTGCTCGACGAGGCGCTCGCGCTGGCGCAGAAGCTCGCCGCCGCGAGCCGCCCGGCGATGCGGCTCACCAAAGAGCTGTTCCACGAGGCGGCGGACCTGCCGCTCGCCGCGGCGCTCGAACGCGGGCGCGAAGCCAACAAGAGGATGCGGTCATTCCGCAAGCCCTGAGCCATGGGCATCACCTACGCGCTGCTGGCGATGCTGTGCTTCGCCACCAACATCATGATCACCCGCTACGCGGTGGCGCGGCTCCCGGTGGAGGCGGGATTCTTCATCGTGCTGGCGACCAATGTGCTGTTTCCGGCGGCCCTGTTCGCAGCCGAGCTGGCGGTGCGCGCGGCGCCCTACGCCTGGAACTGGAAGGGGGCGGGGCTGTTCGCCATCGGCGGCGTGATCGGCACCTTCCTCGGCCGCAGGTTCCTGTTCGACGCGGTGCGGATCCTCGGGCCCTCGCGCGCGAGCGTGTTCCATTCGACGGCGCCGGCATTCGCGCTGGTGGCGGCCTGGCTGCTGGCCGACGAGGTCCTCGGCGCCTACGAGATCGCGCTGATGGCGCTGGTGTGGTTCGGGCTGTGGCTCACCCAGCCGCGCGCCGGGTCGGTGCAGGCCCTGTCGCCGGAGATGCTGCGCAAGGGGATGCTCGTCGGCCTGCTCACCGTGGCGGGCTTCGGCTTCGGCAACGTGCTGCGCGGCCTCGCCATGCGCGTCTGGGACGAAGCGGCGCTCGGCACCGTGGTCGCCTCGCTGGCGGCGCTCGCCTGCCAGTTCGTGGTGACGCGGGACTGGGCGGGGATCGCCGCGCAGCTGCGCGCCGCCGACCGCAAGGCCGTCCTGCTCTACACCGGCTGCGGGGTGTTCACCTCGCTCGGCTCGATCTTCATCTCGCTCGCCATGACGCGGCTCGAGATCGCGCTCGCGGTGCTGGTGGTGCACACCACGCCGGTCGTCATCTTCCCGGTGAGCGTGTGGCTGCTGAAGAACCGCGAGGCGCTCAATGCCCGCACCGTGCTCGGCGCCGCGCTGGTCCTCGCCGGCATCGCCTTCCTCGCCTGGCGCTGAGATGAAGCCGCTCGAGCACCTGACGATCCTCGACCTGTCGCGCGTGCTCGCCTGTCCGTTCGCGAGCATGATCCTCGCCGAGCTGGGCGCCGCGGTGATCAAGGTCGAGCAGCCGGGGGCGGGCGACGAGACGCGCGGCTTCGAGCCGCAGCTCGGGCGGGACAGCGCCTACTACTTCGCCTGCAACCGCTCGAAGGCGTCGATCACCGTCAACCTGCGCTCGGACGAAGGCCGCCGCATCATCCGCGGGCTCGCGCAGCAGGCCGACGTGCTCGTCGAGAATTTCCCGGTCGGCACGCTGGGACGGCAGGGCCTGGACTACGCCACGCTCTCGGCGCTCAATCCGAAGCTGGTGTACGTCTCCTGCACCGGCTTCGGCCAGACCGGGCCCTACGCGCAGAAAAAGGGCTACGACACCGTGTTCCAGGCGATGGGCGGACTGATGAGCCTCACCGGCGAAAAGGGCGGCGGGCCGGTGAAGCCGGGATTGCCGGTGGCGGACCTCAGCTCGGGGCTGTGGGTGGCGATCGCGATCCTTGCGGCGCTCTCCGGCCGCGAGCGGACCGGACGCGGCGCGCAGGTGGATTTCTCCATGCTCGACGGGCAGGTGTCGCTGCTCACGCTGGCCGCCGCACGCTACTTCGCCCTCGGCGAAGTGCCGCCGCGCCTGGGCACCGAGCATCCGGGCCGCGTGCCTTCGGCCACCTTCCGCTGCAAGGACGGCAAGTACGCGCACATCAC
>Ga0075420_100002778_pt1 | contig 15197 bp, 11 predicted proteins | sample SoiMetdeltSBSDD4_FD_75296 | JGI IMG/M metagenome (GOLD analysis project Ga0075420, IMG submission 75296) | Bulk soil microbial communities from a Populus tree surrounding site in Tennessee, USA - Soil MetaG P. deltoides SBSDD4 | ecosystem: Environmental > Terrestrial > Soil > Tree plantation... | reverse complement strand
TCCGAACCCTCGCTGATGGAACAGATGATTGGCCCGAAGCGGCCGTTCTACAAGGCCGGTCCGGTGATGCGTCTGCAGAAGATCCCCGCTGACGTCTTTGCCGAGTTCATCGAGTCTCGATTTGCCAGGGGCGGGTTCCGTCCCGAGGCGGGTCTTGGCGCCGCGATCGTGGAGCTCGCAGGCAACCTCCCGTACGATGTTCAGCGCCTCGCACACGAAACCTGGGACGACGTCAGGGCGGCGGGCGGCCGTCGTGTCGCAGGACTCGACCAGCTACACGACACGCTGGTGCGCCTGCTGTCCGAACAGGATCCGATGTTCGAAGCCATCTGGCAGCGCCTCACGCTGGCTCAGCGCGCGGTACTGCGCGCGGTCGTCCTGCAGAGCGGGCGTGAGCTACTCTCGGCAGAGACACGCACGCGCCATCGCCTCGGGGGCGCCTCGAGCATCCAGACCTCGCTCGGCGCCCTCGTCAAACAGGACCTGCTGATCAAGGAAGGGACCCGCTATGTCGTCGTCGACTCTCTTCTGAGAGAGTGGATCGCGCGGCGCACTTTTTGATTGCCATGAAATGACCCGACTGCTCGCCCGCGTCGGCTTGTCACGTCCGGAACTTCGCGCATGGGCGATGTATGACTGGGCGAATTCCGCGTTCCAATCGACGATCATCACCGCCGTCTTTCCCCCGTTTTTTGCAAGCGTTGCAGCGGCCAACCTTCCGCCGGCCGTGGCGACGGCGAGATTTGCGTGGGCGACAACCATTGCCGTCGCGATCACCGCAGCCTTGGGGCCGGTGCTCGGTGCCATCGCGGATGCCCGCGGCCTGAAGAAGCCCCTCCTTGCTGGCTTCATGTTGCTGGGCGTGTGCGCGACCGTCATGATGGCGTTCATCGGCGAAGGCGAATGGCAATTCGCCGCTCTGGTCTTCATCGTCGCCAACGTGGCAATCGCCGCAAGCTTCGTCTTCTACGACTCGCTCCTGCCACACATCGCAGCGCCCCATGAGATGGACCGCGTTTCGACCGCCGGATACGCCCTCGGCTATCTGGGCGGCGGCGTCCTTCTCGTCATCAACCTCGCGTGGATCCTGTCACCGGCCACCTTCGGTCTTCCCAACGCGGTTGCGGCCATCAAGCTGTCCTTTGTCAGCGTCGCCGTGTGGTGGCTGATTTTTTCTGTCCCGCTCCTCCGAGGTGTACGCGAACCGCCCGCACGTGCCGTCCAGACGGGAGCGCGCGGCTCCGGCGTGGCCGCTGCATTCCGGCAGGTGGGGCATGCCTTCCGCGAGTTGCGCACCTATCCTCAAGCGTTCCTGATGCTGCTGGCATTCCTGCTCTACAACGACGGCATTCAGACGATCATTCGGATGGCAGCAATCTATGGTGCGGAGATCGGCATCGACCGTGACGCTCAAATCGCCGCGTTCGTGGTCGTTCAGTTCGTTGGGGTTCCCTTCTCGTTTCTCTTCGGAGCGCTGGCAGGCAGGATCGGCGCGAAACGAGCCGTATTCTTCGCGCTGACGGTATACACCGGAATCAGCGTGCTCGGCTTCTACATGACGACCGCGTGGCAGTTCTTCGTCCTGGCATTCATGGTGGGCACCGTGCAGGGCGGCAGCCAAGCGCTCAGCCGCTCGATGTTCGCCAGAATGATCCCGCTGGCGAAGTCGTCTGAGTACTTCGGCTTTTTTTCGGTGTTCGAAAAATTTGCCGGCATCGCTGGCCCGGCACTCTTCGCCGCATCGGTCACTGTTTTTGGCTCGAGTCGAATCGCCGTGCTGTCGGTAATCTTCTTTTTCATCGCCGGCGCGCTCGTACTGAGCCGCGTGGACCTTGCCGCGGGTGAGGCAGAGGCCAATCGTCTGTCGGTAATCATCGAATGAACATCGTCATCGCTGGGGGATCGGGATTTCTGGGACGGGCGCTGAGAGCGCGTCTCCTCGAACGCGGCGACAAGGTCGTCGTGCTGACAAGGAGGGCGTCCGCGCCCGATGACGTGGCGTGGTCGCCAAACGACTTGAGCGGGGCATGGGTCAACGTGGTGGCTGAAGCCGATGCGGTAGTCAATCTCGCCGGAGAGTCGCTGGACGGAGGTCGTTGGACGGCTGCCCGTAAGCGAGTGCTGATCGACAGCCGGATGATTACCACGCGCGGCATCGTTCAGGCATTAGGTCGCGCGCAGCGGGCAAGCGTGCTGCTCAATGCGTCCGCCATCGGCTTTTACGGGACGCGTGGAGACGAAACGCTCACGGAACAGTCACCGCCGGGCAACAACTTCCTCGCAACGTTGTGCCGCAAGTGGGAGGACGAGGCCTTGAAGGCCAGCGGGATTCGCCGAGTTGTGCTGCTTCGATCCGGCTTGGTCCTGGACCCTCACCATGGCGCCTTGTCCAGATTGATACTTCCATTCCGGCTCGGACTCGGCGGGCCGATGGGGACCGGTCGCCAGTTCTGGTCGTGGATTCACCGAGACGACTGGGTCAGTCTGGCCGTCTTCGCCCTCGACGGAGAGATCGCCGGGCCGCTGAATCTCACCGCACCAAATCCGGTTACCAATGACGAGTTTGCGAAGGCGCTCGGCCGCAAACTGCATCGGCCCGCGATGCTCCGTGCTCCGGCTTTGGCTTTGAACGTCCTGCTCGGTGAAATGGCCGAGGCGGTGATCCTCGGTGGTCAGCGTGTCTCGCCAGCCCGCGCGCGCGCGCTTGGCTACGTGTTCGCCTTCGACCGCGTTGACGATGCGCTTCGCGATCTGATGGCCAGAACTTGAGCACCGTGGGCGTGGTAGTTCGTCGTCAGAGAATATTGGGCCCCGACTTGAAATTGCCGCCGAGCACGCTCACCGAGTTCACGCCAAGCCACGAATCGAGCACTTTGGCGTACACAGATCGGAAGTCCGTCTCGTAGCGAACGTCTGCCCCACTGTTCTCGAGAGTGGGATTGGCCGGATCCGGATCGAGCGAAGGGGTAGTGCCGTAGAGTCCTCCACGAACGCTGCCACCGAGCGCCATCATTACCGCGCCGGCGCCGTGGTCGGTACCCTGACTGCCGTTCTCAGAAATTCGCCGACCGAACTCAGAGAACTGAATCAGCATCGTGCTACTGAGCAGACCTTGGTTCTTCAGGTCGCTATAGAACGCGAACACGCCGTCGTTCACCGTCGTCATGAGGTTGGCGTAGCCGCCGGCGCCGGCGTTCCCCTCGTTCGAGTGCGTATCGAATCCTCCCGTAGACACCCAGAAGATGCGTGTTCCAACGCCTCGCACCATCGCACCAGCCACCGTCTTGAGCGCCAGACCAAGACCGGTGTTCGGATACGTTGTCGCGGGCTGATAGCTGACGACAGACCCGACGCGGTCGAGCGTGCCGAAGGCGCCGAGGGTAGTGCTGTTGACGAAGGCCAGATGGGGGCGGCTACTATCCGAACCCGCCGCCATGCGCGTCGCCGCATCCCGCTCCGCGACCGCCTCGGCGCCCGTGTTGGGACTGGCGAAGCTGTAGGCCCGGGCATCCGGAATCGCCGGGACGCCGACGGTTCGTGATACCAGCGCCCGCGGCGTCTCGCGGGTCGTGTTCCAGGCAACGAGCGGATCGGTCGAACCAAGCGAGTCGAGGTATCGGCCGAGCCAGCCCACACCGCTCGTCGTACCCGGATCGGCCGTTCCCCAGATGTCGGTTCCCTGAAAGTGCGATCGGCTCGAGTTCTCGTAGCCCGTCCGCTGTACGACTGCGAGCCGACCCTCGTTGAAGATATCGCGCAGTCCGGTCAGGCGCGGATGAAAGCCGACGGCCTTACCTGCCGAGTCCGTCCCGATCTGGAGCACCTGCCCTGCGGGCACGGCGATGTTCGGGCGCCGACTGTAATAAAACGGGTCTGTATAGGGAACGACGGTGTTCAGCGCGTCGTTACCGCCAGACAGATAGAGCACGACGAGGTTCCGTGAAGAAGCGCCCTGCGCACGGGCGATGTCCGACAGAAACGCGGGCGCGGCGTAACTGATTGTGACCGCGGCCACGCCATCGCGAATGAATCGACGTCGAGTGATGCTCGCCATGTCGTCTTGGTCCCTTCTGGCTAGACGAACTGATACTCGGCCGAGCCGAGAATCAGGCGCGCCACGCTCGGCGCCTTCGTGTTGACCTGCGCGTCGCTCCCGGTCCACGCTGCGCCGGATGCCACGTAGCCGACGAGCGCGGCGCGGGCTCCATCCGCATAGGCCATTGGCGAGAAGCGCTCGAGCATGGCGCTGACGAACCGATCCGGGGTCGTTCGCAAGGCAGTCGGGACCTCGCGCGCCAGGTTGAACTTCTGATTGGCCGCGAGCGTGGACGCGAAGTTCATGCGCGACAGCATCGAGCCCGTGGAGATCCAACCGGCGCCAAGCTCCCAGCCGTTGACGTCCGGCGGCTCGAAGAGCGTCTGCCCCATGTTGGCGAGCGGCGTCCTGGCGTTGTCGATCGAAAAGCCCTGCCAGCCCGTTTCCTTGACCGCGCGGGCGACAAACTCGACAGGCCAGGAATAACGGGCGTAGAGGCTGCGTGAGTCGAGGAACCACGTGGAGCGCAGGACATAGTCGACGAGCGGCCGGATCTCGGTGTCGTTCTTGAGGTACACGCCTGCTGCACCTTCAACGAAGGCCACTGGAGCCGATTCCTGTTCGCTGATGAAGAAGTTCCACAGCTTTCGGGCCAGGCGGCGTGCTGTCTCCGGATGGCTCGCAAGGGCGGTCAGGAAATCAATGCCGTCCTGCATGCCATCCGCCGCCGCACGCGACGGTATCGTCTGACCAGCGCTCGCCGAAATCGGGAACGTGAAGGTCTTGGCCGCGGTCTCATGCTGGTTCGCGTTGTACACGAACTCGTAGTACGAGGTCGGGTCCTGAGCGTTGCCGGCGGGATTGACAAGCCGCAGGTTCCAACCAGTGAACACACGGGCGGCCGCGTACACGTCCTGCTCGGTATAGTTGCCGATGCCGAACGTGAAGAGCTCCATGACTTCGCGGCCAAAATTCTCCTGGGGCCGGGTCCTGGTGTTGGTGCGACCGTCGAGCCAGACAAGCATCGCCGGATCCCGTGCCACTTCGATCAGGAGATCCCGGAACTTTCCGAGCGCGCGCGAGCGGAACAACTCAAGCTGCCCCTGGGGACCCGGAAGTTGCCCGGGCACGAGCGCCATCATCTTCGTCGCCTGAATCGCGTTCGTCCCTCCGGCGACCTTGCTATAGGCTGTCGCGAAATGCTGGTGCCAGAAGAGAGCCATCTTCTCCTGCAGCGGGCGCTGTGAATGCACCATGCGGAAGAGCCACCGCTGCCGCGCGTCCTCGATGTTGGTATTCGGCGAAAACATCCCGCCACGCGTGGTCACCCCGACATAGGCGTCCTGGCCTATCTTGGAATCAACCTCGTCAGGCTGTCGCTGGTAGTCGAGGAGTTGTCCGATCGCGGATGACAGGGACATGCCGCCATAAAGCGCCACGTCCGCGGCACTGGCACCAAACCCCGCACGCCGAAGCAGGTGGTCGATGGGCTGATCGCCTCGTGGCACGTCACACTCTCCTCAGGGGCAGGCTGGCCTTAGAGCTTATCGCCAGTTCGCAGGCTCCGTAAGTGACATTTCGATGGCACCCGAAAGACATCTATCCTATGTGCACCAATGGCAAAGCTCCCCCGTCGCAAGCGAACACCTCCCTCGCGCCCACGTCGAACCGTCCGTCGGTCTGCTCCCCGACCTCTGGCCCGCGCGTCGGCCGCCGAGACGAGCGGCCTTGCGCCAGGCATGCAGCCGATCGCGAGCTATCTGGCCGTGGCGAACGTAACCGCATCTGTTGAGTTTCTCGAGCGCGTCATGGGCTTCGCGCGGGGTGTCGCACTTGCTGACGCCTCCGGGCAGCTCCGTTATGCGGAAGTGCGGCACGGCGATGCGGTTGTGATGCTGGTGCGGCGAGGGGATGAGCTCTCTCCGTCCAACGGCGCACACGCCCTGTATGCCTATGTCACCGATGTTGATCGCGCCCTCACCCACGCCCGGGAGGCTGGCGCCGCGGTTGGTGACATCGAGGACACACCATGGGGTGATCGAGTTGGCGCGGTGACGGATCCAGACGGATACCGCTGGCTCCTTGCCACCTTCAAGAAGCTGGCTCCCTTCACCGAAGCTTAGCTAGCGGCCCGAGCGGATGCCGTTCATGAGGGCGCCCACACCATATTCACCGAGCGCTTGAGCGACGGGCGCGTCCCAAAGCATATTTGAGAGGCGCGGCTGCGCGGTCAGCGTACAGACGAACATTCGAATGTCCGTGCAGGAAGCTCGCAGGCCAGCGGCGATCTGCGGTTGAGGTCATGGTGCGCGCTACGACCTCACGCTTGCCGTTTCCAAACGCCAGTACGCGGATAGCGCGTGCCTCGAGAATCGTCCCCACCCCCATCGTGAGTGCGTGAGCGGGCACCTGATCGAGGCCACCGAACACCGCGGCCGCATCGTCTCGGGTGGAAGGTTGCAGCTCAACCAGTCTGGTCCGCGACGTCGCAGCGGATCCTGGCTCGTTGAAGCCGATGTGACCGTTGCGCCCGACGCCAAGCAACTGCAGGTTGATTCCCCCGGCTTCCCGAATTTCGCGCTCAAAGTCTTCGCAGCGTCGCGCAAGGGCTACGAGGGGCAGTTGCTTGCCCTGGGCCCAGGCATCTGGAAAATGCGTCCGCTGGACTGGGATGCCTGCAGGCTCGAAGAAGCCTGAGCGCATGGCCCAGTGAAAGGATCGCGGATCGGCTGGGTCGAGTTCGACGTACTCGTCCAGATTGAAGGTGCGAACGCGGGACAGGTCGAGCCCTTCATCCCTGTGCAAACGCACCAGCTCACGATAGACGCCGACGGGCGTGTCACCGCTCGCCAAGCCGAGCACCGCCTCGGGGTGTGCCGCGACGAGAGCGGCGATCTCGGCCGCGACCGCGCGTTCAGCTGCTTTGCGGGTCTCGAAGATCTGGAGATCCATACGGACCACGCCGTGATGACGTGCCAGGCAGTGAAAGCGCGCCTTCTGTTCTGACGTTCGTCGACCGTGGGAGCTAGAACGAAACCTTGAACCCGAACTGCACCTGACGCTGTTCGTAGCCGCCAGTGGACTTGAAAATCGCACCGGTCGTCACAACTCCAGGCGCCGGAAGGACGAGAGGCGCTCCGGCCGCGTCGATTGGATTTCCAAGCGCGTCGGTCCGCACCGTGCTCGTCGAGCCCGACCACTGAACGATGTTGAAGATGTTCTTGAATTCAGCCACGAACTCCACCTGCGTTGTACCGGCGACGGGGAAGATTCTCGAGTAACGCAGATCCACGTTATAGCGTCCGGGCAAACGATACGAGTTGCGGGCGACGCCGACCGGCCGATCGCTGCCGATGGCATCGTTGTTCAGCTCGCCCGTGCTGCGCAGCGTGACCGGTATACCACTGGCAAGCTGCATCGCTACGCCAAACACGTTGTGATTCAGGATAAGTCCCGCCACCCCATCGACATCGACCTGTGGCTGCGCGACGATGCTGCCAACGAAAGTGTGCCGCTGGTCGAGGATGTTCGGCCCGAGGTCGGTATCGAGGCTGGCCGGATTGCTGCGACCGCCGGTGTCGCCCTGCACCGACAGGGCGCTCGTGATGGGTGCATTGTCCTCGGCCTTGCCGAGTGTGTAGGCGAGATCCCACTGCACGCCGCGATACATCCGGCGCGTAAACTGCAGCATCAGGGCCTTATAGCTGGACTCGCCGATCGACTGTGTGCTGAAAATCGCGTTGAAGCGGGGATCCACCCGCGTCGACGGGTTCACCGCCGTTGAGAAGATCGGACGTCCGTCCGCGAGCGTGCCCGTTGGTGCCATCAGATTCACGTTGCTGACCACGGGCAGGTCATAGCCGCGCGTGTAGGCCAGGCCCGCTGACACGGCGTAGTGTTCTCCGACACCGCGTTCGACCTGTATGTTGGACTGCCACATCCGCCCGATCGTGAATGCGGGGTCGACGGTCCAGGCAGTGTTCGACGCCACCGCTGTCCCGCCTGAGAAGACGTTCGGGAACGTCGGCGCACTTGCTTGTGTCGGTGTGAAGGTGGCCGTGCCGCGGGTAGTGGTCCCATCGGCTGCAATCGCCTGCTCATAGACCGCATTGAGCGGCTGGTCGTACATCAGGCCGCTGTTCGCGCGCAACACCGTCTTCCTGTCGGCGCCGAGCGTCCATACCACACCGGCGCGAGGCTGCCAGTTGTTCTTGTCCGTCGGGAACTCCCTCGACGTCGCAAGAGGCGCATTCGTGACGCCGTCTGGTGGGGTGTACAGATCGTACCGGAGGCCATACAGCAGTTTCAGATTCGACGCGAGCCGCCAGTCGTCCTGCACGAACCCGGCAAACATCCTCGTCGAGTACTCGATGTTGGGGTTGCCGAAAAACTGCTGGAACGAGGTATAGCCCAGGGGATTCGCTCCGCTCTTTGCGGAAAGATACGCAGCGACGGTCGGAAACTCGTAGACCTGAAACTGCGACGACGTTCTCGTGTCCTTGACGGACTCGGCACTGAACCCGAACTTGTACGCGTGATTGCCTCGAATCCGTGTGAAGTTGTCGAGGATCTGGAACTGGTTTTCGGTGAAGGCAAAGCCGGCGCCGTTGCCGACGTCCGGAATCGGACCGCCGAACTGCGCGATACCGGTCACTGTCACCGCTGGCCCGGTCCCCGCCTGCGCACCACCTGCGCGTGACTGCGAACGAGTCGCATACTGCACGCGCAATTCGTTCAGCATGTTGCTGCCGATAGTCGAGATAAGCTGACCGGCGGTCGAGTGCTGCCGATCGACGAAGTCGGTTCCGCGCTGTACGGAGTTGAGCCCACCGGTGATGTTGTTGGAGATCGCGTTGTCGAAAAAAATATAGCGGACGTTCAGACGATTGGCCGACGACACCACGTGCTCGATTTTGCCGATAGCGAACTTGGTGCTGGCCTTCGTCGGCATGTAAGCCGGCTCGGTGAGCCCCAGCAGCGCAGCATTGGCCGGAGTGATCGTGATGACGCGTGCGCCAGACAGGTCCCGCTTGGTACTCTCAAACCCGCCGAAGTAAAAGGTCCTGTCCCTGACGATGGGGCCGCCGTTGTCGATGGTGAAAATGTTCACATCGGTCGGAGGCTTCACCTTCGCCGTGGAAAAAAACGGGAGGGCCACCAGAGGCTGACGCTGGAAGCGGTAGCTGAGCTGTCCCTTCACCCTGTTCGTGCCAGACGGCGTAACCGCGTTATAGACCATACCCATGGTCTGACCGAACTCGGGGGCGTAGCCCGAGGTGATGACCTTCACCTCGCGGATCATGACCTCGGACATCGGCATCTGACGCAGCCCGGCGCGATCCTTCTGCGTGTTGTCGTTGCCGTCGATCTGGTAGTTGACACGCAGGAGGGCGCCGTTGGCCGTGAGCCTGGGTACGCCAAATTCCTGGGTCTCGAAACCAACCACGCCAGGCTGCAACAGCGCGAAGTTGTATGGGTTGCGCGAGGTGAGCGGAAGGGTCTTGATCTCTTCCTCGGTGAGGGTGCGCCCCTGCTCGATCTTGGCAAGGTCGACGACTGGCGTATCCGCGGTCACCGATACGGTTTCCGTCACCGCCCCGACGCCCATCTTCACGTTCACAACAGCCACCTGGCCCGCGGACAGGTTGATGCCGGTCTGCTCGTACTTGCGGAAGCCCTGGAGCTCGGCCGTCACGCGGTACGCACCAAGAGAAAGAAGGATCGCGCGGTATACGCCGGCTTCGTTCGTGACAACGGTGCGGCTGGCGCCGGTGTCGGTGTTGGCTACCGTGACCGTGACGCCGGGCAACGACCCGCCGGATTCATCGGTCACTGTGCCTTCGATGGTGCCGTTGATTGACTGTCCCTGCGCGGACGCAGAAGAAGTGGCAGAAGAAGTGATCGCCAGGGTGAGAACGACGCTCAACAGGCCACGGAACATGCTGGCTCCCTCCAATCCGAGTAACAAGCGAGTATACGCCTCAGTCGGCAGTCGGCAGCGAGCGGTAGGCAGCGGCCTACTATTACGTACGAGGTTTGGTTTGCAGATGATCTCAGCCGAGGATTTCGCGGTAGTACGACTCGTACATTGGGATCACGCGGGGCGCATCGAACAGGGTGCGGACACGAGACCGTGCGGCCTCACCCATGCGCCGCCGGCGCGGTTCGTCTCTCAGCAGCGCAAGCACGCTGGAAGCCATGTCACCAAGAGCATCTGGATCGTGAAGCATGCCGGTGACGCCGTCCTCGATGACTTCCGGCAGTCCGCCGACATTTGATGCGACGACCGGCACCTCGCATGCCATGGCTTCAAGGGCCGCAAGGCCGAAGCTCTCCTGTTCCGACGGCAGCAGGAACACGTCCGCGGCCGAGAGCAGCGGCAGGACGGCTTCCTGTTCTCCCACCACGTGAACCAGCGACGTGATGTCGCGATCCCGAACCATCCGCTGAGCTGTACTCAGCTCCGGACCATCTCCCACGAGCAACAGATGCGCGGGCACGTCGCGCCGGACGCGATCGAAGACCTCGATCACGGCGGGCACTCGCTTGACGGGACGAAAGTTCGACACGTGAATGACTAGCTTCGTCTCCGGGTTGTCGCCGACAAAGCGCCGCCTCAGCGCAGGGTCCGGCACTCGCCGCTGCTCATTGCAGTCCACAAAGTTGGGGATGACGCGTATGTCACGCTTGACGCCAAGCTGGCGATACGTGGACTCCCGAAGACTTTGGGATACGGCGGTCACCCCGTCCGACTGATCGATGGAAAACGCCACGATCTCCGAATATGAGGGATCGCTGCCCACCAGGGTGATGTCGGTACCGTGCAGCGTCGTCACGACGCGCGGCCGCCCGCCCGGAGTCGAACTGGACAGCACCTGTCGCGCCAGAAATCCAGCGGTGGCGTGGGGAATAGCGTAGTGCGCATGAACGATGTCCAGGTCGAACTCGCGTGATACCTGGACGATGCGATTGGCGAGGGAGAGGAGGTACTGGGGCTCTCGAAAAAGCGGATAGGCCGGGGTGATTACCTGATGAAACCGAAGGCCCGCCTGAAAGTCTCCCAGGCGGAACGGGCTGTCGGTGCTGATCACGTGCACCTGATGACCGCGACGCGCGAGTCCCTTCCCAAGCTCGGTTGCGACGATGCCACTGCCGCCAACCGAGGCGTAACAGACAAGACCGATGTTCACGATCGAGAGGCGTCCTTCAACAGGTGAGCACGAACCACGGGTTCCTTGACGACGAGCCCTTCAGCGAACGCGACCCCGGCGAGCGCCCCGAACTGGGCATCACGACTCTCAATCAACTGACGAAAAAGAACAGATGTCAGTCGCGTTGGCACCGCCTCCGGTCGTTGGGGCGCAAACTGACTGACGTAGCAGGCGAGCGCCCGCCGCTTGGTCTCGTAGTACTCGCTGACGTCAACGACGAACGACGGTGTCGCTGAATCGTTGATGAAATAGTAGCAGGTCCATGTGGGCCGCCACGGTTCGCCCTCGGCGGCATACTTTCGAAGTCCCGCATTGAACACCGCCTCAGTGAGCAGATGACTCGCTGCCACGTGATCCGGATGTCGATCGGACCAGTGCGGTACTGCCACCGCGGACGGCCGAACCCGTCGTATCAATTCCGTGGCGGACCGTACATTCCCAGGCTCACGTCCCAGGTTCCGATCCTGCCATCGCAGATTTTCACGCCAACGGGCGCCGAGCACGATGCGCGCCTGCTCCGCCTCGGCCAGTCGCTCTTCGATGGTGCCGTTGCTTCCCATCTCGCCTGCTGTCAGGTCACAGAGTCCGACGCGGTGGCCCAGTGAGACATGCTTGGCAATCGATCCCCCGAGTCCAATCTCAATGTCGTCTGGGTGTGGACCGAACACGAGGAGATCGACCTCGTCATGCTTGGCGTTCATCGGGTAAAGCCAAAGGTCTCGTCGGAGGTCTCCGACTTCCCCTCCAACGCCCGCACCACGATCTTGGCGGCGAGAAATGCTCCGGTCGTGGACTCCCCTGCGGCGCCACCCAGCGCGAAGAGATGCCTGGGATAGTTGCGGTGCGGTCCGATGTAAGGCAAGCCGTCCTTGGTCACGGCAGACGCCAGACGCCAGCCGTAGGCGGGCTGGAGTCCAGAAATAGCTGGATACATCTTGAGCAGCTCGTACATCAACTCGAACGTCCACTCACGGACACGCGCATCCCTAATCCGAGTGGGCGCCTCAGCCTGTTCGGCCCCGGCGATGAGGGCGCGGTGATCGGCCGTCCAGCGGATACGGTGAGGAGGAGTGTGTGAGTCTCGGATGGTGGCGCTCGCAACACCTACCTGTCGTCGCACGCTCGGAGACATCATGTCGGTCAGCACCTGGTACGTGTCGCGCGCGGCGAAATGTCGGCGGAGAGGCGCGAAGAGCGACGTGGGCGCACCGGTCGTCACAATTACGGTAGCGGCGCGCAGGGTGCCATGCTCGGAAACAATCTCCACGTGCCGTGGTGCCACACGCACCTTTCTGACTGGCGATGCTTCGTAGAACGTCGCGCCTCGAGTACGCGCCGCCGAGGCAATGCCAAGGCAGGCGCGATAGGGATCGAGCGCGAAGGCGCCCGCCTGCCGAAACGCGCTGACATCATCGGCGCGCGTCACCGCGCGCGTGTGGCGCTCGGTCAGCCACGCGAGATCGAGGCCAGCGTCCATGCGAGCATCGTATTCACGCCGGAGGGTCTTCTCGGCGTCTTCGTGAGCCGTAACAAGCGAGTCGAGCGGCTCGAGGCCGCATCGGATGTTGAGCCGGCGCAGGAGTGAGGCCGCGTCAAGCGCCGCGCGGCGCCACGCGGTAAACGCGTGTTTGCCCGCACGAAGGCCATGGGCACGAACGATGTCGCGGAACGCGGGTCCCGGCTCTGGAAGGATCAGACCCGTCCCATATGCGGTCGCTCCGCACCCGACTCGATCGGACTCGAGCACCACCGACTTGATGCCGCCAACCGCACACGCGTAAGCCGTGGCGCAGCCGGTCAGCCCGGCGCCAATGATGACGACATCGGTCGAGGCATCACCCTTGTACTTGGGGAATGCCGGACGTCGGGCTCCTGGAAACTGGGAGGTCCATGGTGAGACCCCGTAGCGAAGAGGCACGGCAGTCGTCCCGCTAAACTTTCGTAGCTCTCGTGAGAAGAAAGCCCTGATGGACCATGTTGTCCTTCAGATACTCGCTCACGAGCGCCTCGTATTCCGTCCGGAATGCCGCAAGGCGGGCGGGATCAGACGCGCTCAGCGTCTCAACCACCCGAATGATGGGTCCCGCCGTTCGTTCGATATTCTCGCGATGATGCTGGGGGCTGAGCGCCGGCGAGAACATCACGCCTCGGTCGAACACGATGTTTTTGACGGCTGACCCCAACCGTTCACGAACCACCTGCGGGTCTCCCCACAACGGGGGAGGCTGCACCCCGGGCGGGGGCGGTGGAGAGTATCGGCTCGTCATCGCGAACATCCGTCCCGTGAACAGCTCCGGCGGCCACGTATTGAACGCAATCGTTCCGCCCGGCTTGAGCACTCGCAGCATTTCGGCAAGCGCCACATCAGGGCGCGGCGCGAAGATGTGTCCGAACTGGCTCATCACCACGTCGAAGCTGGCGTCGGGAAAAGGCAACTGTTCCGCGTCGCCTTCGTGCCACTCGACCTGTACGCCCGCAGTTTTCGAGTTCTCGCGCGCCCGTTCAAGCAGCGCCGGCGTGAGATCGAGCCCGACGACGCGGCTGCCGAGGCGCGCTGCAGTAATGGCCACGACACCGGTTCCGCAGCCAACGTCGAGCACACGTTGGCCGGCCTTGACTTGCGCGTGGCCAACCAGTTGTGCGGCTGGCGGCGTGGTTTGCGCTTCCAGCGGCGCAAAGTGCGACCAACCGTTGCGCTGCACGTTCTTGAACTCGGCAAATGGATCCATCTCGGGGCTCCCGTCCCGGTCGTTATAACATGCGAGCGCGATGAGACGTGTACGCCGCATGGCCGCGTGGACTCTGATGGTCCTGCTCGTCGCGGGCACGGGGGCGGCCTGGTGGGTACGCCGCGAGCTCCGTGGGAGCCTCGCGCAAGTCGACGGCGAGATGGCGCTTCCGGGCCTCTCAGATCGTGTAACGGTCCTGAGGGACGCGCTCGGGATCCCCACCATCCGCGGAAACACCCGTGAGGACGTTGCCAGGGCAACAGGCTTCGTCCACGCCCAGGATCGCTTCTTCCAGATGGATCTGTCGCGCCGGCGTGCTGCTGGTGAGCTGGCCGCGCTCGTTGGTCCACGGGCGCTGCCAATCGATCGCGACATACGGCTCCACCGCTTTCGTGACGAGGCCCGTCGGGCCGTGTCGCTCCTGCATCCGGATCAGGCGAGGCTTCTCGAGGCTTACGTCGCGGGCGTCAACGCGGGCCTGGCGGCATTGCAAGCCCGTCCGTTCGAATACCTCCTGCTGCGACAACAGCCTGTTCCGTGGCGAGCCGAAGATTCGTTGCTCGTTGTGCTCTCGATGTTCGTTACGCTCCAGGAAAGCGACGGCGGTGTCGAGTCCACTCTCGCTACGATGCACGAGGTACTGCCGCCGAACGTCTTCGATTTCCTCTGGCCGCAGGGTACCGAGTGGGATACGCCGATCGTCGGCGATCGCCTTCCGGTGCCTCCAGTGCCCGGGCCAGACACCTACAACCTGCGCGCGAAGCGCAGCGGCAGACAGACCACGCCGCATCTGCCACGGCCGCGGGACGTCGCCTGGTTGAGCGACTCCGGGACGCGAGACGCCATCGGCAGCAACAACTGGGTCGTCGACGGCCGGTTCACCGAGAACGGCGGAGCACTCGTCGCCAACGCGATGGACCTCACGATCCGCGTACCAAACATCTGGTATCGCGCCATGCTCGAGTGGCAGGCGGAAGGCGGCGACGCCCACAGACTCGTCGGCGTCACCCTTCCGGGCGTTCCAGCGCTCGTGGTCGGCAGCAATACCAATGTCGCCTGGGGATTCACCAACACCTACGCCGACACCAGCGACATTGTCATGCTGGAGACGGATTCAGCGCGACCTGGTGAATACCGGGCGCCGGATGGATGGCGCGCGTTCGAAAGGTTCAACGAAACGATCGACGTCGCCGGTGGACCTGCGGAATCCCTGTCAATCAA
>Ga0075420_100002777_pt1 | contig 15198 bp, 10 predicted proteins | sample SoiMetdeltSBSDD4_FD_75296 | JGI IMG/M metagenome (GOLD analysis project Ga0075420, IMG submission 75296) | Bulk soil microbial communities from a Populus tree surrounding site in Tennessee, USA - Soil MetaG P. deltoides SBSDD4 | ecosystem: Environmental > Terrestrial > Soil > Tree plantation... | reverse complement strand
GGGGAGGCGGGCGCGTCGCGGCGGCGGCGGCCTATGCGAGGCGCCGGCAGCCGGCGGGACACCTCACCACTCGACAGATCAACACGCGCTGCCCGCCGGCCCCGGGCGCGGAGCATCCAGCCGCCGGAGGCGCGATGCGCCCGCCGACCAAACGCGATGCGGCCAAACGCAATGCCGGCCAAAGACGATACGGCCGACCGCGATCTCCAATATCGCGCACCCTGCGCCTAAGCCCGGTTCACGAATCGTAACGGTACAGGGCGACGCTCGTCTGAAAAGCACCAGCGAACCGCCTCAGTAGTTCGGCTGAGTCCGGTGCACCCCGCCGAGATCGCATCACAAACATTGCGTCGACGTTTCTTTGGTGGAAAACTTGCGGCTCCACCGCTAAAGTTCACCCCGAGACGTTCCGGTCCCCCTCACCCCGACCCTCATGGCCGCGCGATCCATAGGCACCGCCACCATCTCGTTCGGGCTGGTCTCCGTACCCGTCAACATGTACTCCTCCTCGGAGTCCAAGACGAGCGTGTCGTTCAACATGCTCCACAAGAAGTGCGGGTCGCGGCTCAAGCAGCAGTACATCTGCCCGAAGGACAACAACGAGGTCGTCGGTCGCGAAGACACGAGCAAAGGGTACGAGTTCGCGAAAGACCAATACGTCGTCTTCACGCCCGAAGAGCTCAAGGCCCTCGAGGAGAAGGCGACGAGCACGATCGACATCGTCGAGTTCGTTCCGCTCGCGCAAGTCGATCGCGAGTACCTCGAGAAGGTCTATTACCTCGGTCCCGACAAGGGCGGCGACCGCGCCTACCGTCTCCTCGCCCAGGCGCTGAAGGAGACCGGTCGCGCGGCACTCGGGCAGTATGCGGCGCGCGGACAGCAGCACCTCGTTCTCCTCCGGCCCCTGAACGGTGTGCTCGTCATGGAGCAGCTGCATTACGCCGACGAAGTGCGCCCGACGACCGAGGTCCCGGTACCTGCCGGTGAAGTGAAGGCGACGGAGCTCGCGCTCGCGAAGCAGCTCATCGAGCAGACCGCCACCGACAACTTCGAGCCCGCGAAATTCCGCGACACGGTGCGTGAGCGCGTCATGGAAGCCATCCAGCGGAAGATCGACGGTCAGGACATCACCGCCGATGTCGCGCCGGACGGCGGCGGCAAGATCATCGACCTGATGGAAGCGCTGAAGGCGAGCCTCATTCAGACCGCGCCGATGGAAGAAGGGGAACGCAAGGTGTCATGAACCCGGGATCGATCCGCGTTGGGACGAGCGGCTTCGCCTTCAAGGAGTGGAAGGGGCCGTTCTACCCCGCGGACCTCAAGGACGACGCGATGCTCGAGTACTACTCGGGCTGCTATCCGACGGTCGAGATCAACAACACGTTCTACCGCCTGCCGAAGGAGCACGTCCTCGAGGGCTGGGCGGCGCAGGTGCCCGAGCCGTTCCGCTTCGCGATCAAGGCGAGCCAGCGTATCACGCACTTCGCTCGCCTCAAGCCCGGGGCGGCGAGCGCGGTCGAGTTCCTCCTCCGGAACACCGCGACGTTAGGCGAGCGGCTCGGCCCGATCCTGTTCCAGCTCCCGCCGAACCTGCAGAAGGACCTTCCGCTCTTGCAGGCGTTCCTCGCGCGGCTGCCATTCGATCGCCGATTCACGATCGAGTTCCGGCACGAGAGCTGGTTCGACGAGGACGTGTTCGCCGAGCTCCGCGCGCACGACATCGCGCTTTGCATTGCCGAGGCGGAGGATCTGCCCGTCCGGTGCCCTGGGGTGGCAACCGCATCGTGGGGATACCTGCGGTTGCATCGTCAGGACTACGACGACGCGATGCTGGCCGAGTGGCGCGAACGCGTCACGCGGGCGTCGTGGAGCGATGCCTACGTGTTCTTCAAGCACGACTACATCGACGGTGCCGGGCCGCTCGCGGTGGATCGCTTCAGGGCGATGGTTCGTGCCGCTGGCAACGGCGTCAAAGCGCCGGATGCTACCCTACCCGCCGCGCGAGTCGGAACGCCCTCGACACACTGAGACCGCGTCCCGCGTCTGCTGGCCCGTGACCATCGAGGTTCGCGTCGTGTCTGGTGCCTAACGCCAGTCCGGTTGCCAGTAGTCCTCGAACCCACCGCCGGCGTTCGGAAAGCGCAGGAGGGTACTGACGCCGTCACTGATACGTACGAGGCGGAGGCTTGTGGGGACGTCACTCGCTCGCCCGAGCAGATACGTCCCATCGGGCGACCAAGTGAGCCCTCGGCTGAACCGCGCCGCTCCGAACTCGCGACGCTCGGTCCCGTCCGCCTTGATCACGGCGACGGTGCCCTCGGACGCAGTGCCAAGGATGTCGTCTCCCTGCGGCACGATGAACGCGATGCGATCACCCTGTGCTGACCAACGAGGCGAGCGTGCGTTCGGTTCGAGCGCGGTTACGGTGCCAGTCGAAATGTGGAGCACTCGCAGTTCGGAACCTGATGGCGCCGGTGCAACGTAGGCGACGCGCGTGCCGTCAGGCGCGATGTCGGCGCCGCCATATCGTTGGGCATGGTTGTATCCGGACTCCAGCCCCGGAAGCACCGCGACGTGCGTGACGGCGTCGTCAGAGCCAACGCGGAACAATCCAATCGGCGACGCGACCTGACCGACGAACAGCAGTGTCCCGTCCGGCAACATCCGCGTGTTGAAGACCGTCGACGCGCCGTGAATGAGATTCACGTCTCGTCGAGCGGTACCGGTTGTGTCGGTAACGATGATGTTTTCGGCACCACCGAACCCGAGGTAGCCATTGTGGAGCGTGATGCGCGTTCGCGTGGGATCGAAGTGTGGGAACGCGCCACCATCGCTCGAGACGCCAGCGACGATCGTCCTCGTCGCACTTCCGTCGAGGTTCACCATCCGGATTTCGCGCAAGTCAGACGTCCACACGACCACGCGTCCCGTGGGAAGGCCCGGCTTCCCGGGGCCATTGGACTCGTCGCTGCCACACCCGCCGAGCGAAAGGATCAGCGAACCGACGGGGGCCGCCACGTACCAATGGCGCGGACACAGCGCGGGATGACGGACCGGCGATAAGCGAGGGCGGATCACGGGCATCCGTCTGGCATGACGATCGTGGCGCTAGCGCGAGCCCGTAATGGACGTGTTTGTGGGAGATGCAGGGGTTGGCGTCAGTCCCATCTCGTCGAGGAACCGATGTCCGCCAGTCGGGTTTCCTCGCCTGACGGCGGCCCGCGAGAGTACCAACCGATCCTTCGCTCGCGTCATACCCACGTACAGCAGCCGCCGTGCCTCTTCGACCTCCTCCGGCGTCGGCTCGAGACCAGACGGCGGGCGACCCGGAAACTGCGCGTCCTCCACCCCAACGACGTACACACGCGAGAACTCGAGTCCCTTCGTCGAGTGAAGGGTCAGCAGGTTCACCCGTTCGCGGTCGACATCCACACCCTCGCTGCGCGCGGAGAGCGTCACGCGCTCGAGGAATGTCATGATCTGCTGTTGCAGCGTGCCATCCCCGACGTGCGAGATGAGCCGCCGCAGCCGAAGCATCGTGGACGGGTACCGCTCGTGCGCCGACTTCTCGGTGCGGATCTTCACCATCAGCTTCGTGCCGCCGAGCGCCTCGATGACCTCATCGACGCCGGGCAGCGACTCGTCGTCCCCACATTCGCGCTCGTAGGTCTCGAGGCACGAGCTGTAGCGGCCCAGCGTATACGGGACGCAGAAATCGCGGAAAAGGAGTGCTTCGCCGCAGAGGGAGCGACGGTCGCATAACGCGAGTCCGAGTCCCACGAGGTCGAGCAGGTTCGCGAGCGCCGTCTTCCGCGCACGCTGTACCTTCATTGCGCCGAGCTCGAGGAAGACGTGTGCGAGCGTGCGAGCATCGTCGAGCGCGCGATGCGACGTACCGGCGTCGATCTTGAGCACCCGCGCGAGCTCGGGGAGCTTGCGGCTCGTGCGGAACAGATCGCGCGCAAGCGGCAGCGTGTCGTACGTACAGAGCTCGAACCGCTTGCCGAGCGAGCGCACCATGCGGCTCAGAATCGGGAAGTCGAAGCCGTAGCCGTTATGCGCGACGACGATATCGTCAGCACAGAAGGCCGCGAGCTTCGGCCAGATGTCGGCGAAGCGCGGCGCCATCGACACATCGGTGGGGCGAATTCCGTGCGTATGCACCGCGCCGGCCGTTATCGCGACGTCCGGCTTCACGAGTGAGGCGAACGTCTCGACGATCTGCCCGTCGCGCACGCGCACCGCCGCGACCTCCACGATCTCGGCCGCATCGAGGTCGTTGCCGGTCGTCTCGATGTCGATGGCGGTGAAGTCGCGGAAGGCATCGGACGCGTCGCCGATCTCGAGCAGCTGGGCAGCTTTGAACGTCGCGAGCACGAGCCCGAGCGACGGAGCGTCGCCGGCCGTCACACGATCGGCATCGATCGACGGCACGCTCGCGACACGCGCAGTCACGCCGATCTGCCCGAGCAGCATCTTGAGCGCGATCTCCACGCCGCCGAGTCGCGGGAGATCGACGTACCGATCGTTCGCCCGCGCCAGACGGAGGCGCTCGGCGATACGAACGACCTCGGGATGGTCGGCGGGGTCGCTCAGCTCGTCGTGACGCTCCTCGAGTGGCGAGCGGGGCTTGATGTTCTGCGACAGGAGATCCGACACGAGCGCGTCGAGCGACGCGTGCGCGCGCTCGAGGGCGATGAGGTTTCGGTAGCGCGAGAGGGCGAGCCGGATGCGACGTCCCCGCGCGTCGCCTTTCGGGAACCGCTTGCCCATCTCGAAGAGCTCCCGCCCGAAGTCCCGCTTCGTGGAGCGGGAGCGGGCGCGCACGTCGTGCACGAGCGGGGCAGGGAGCATCGACGCGAAGAACGCCTCGCGCAGAATCGGATCGTGTGGATGCGCAATGACGCGGAGCGCGGCGAGCACATACGCGACAATCGGCTCCTCCGACAACGCCCGGCCGTGCGCGAGGCGACATCCAATGCCCGCGTTCAGCAGCGATGCCTCGAGCTCGTCTCCGATCTCGTGCTTTCGATAAAGCACGGCAATGTCGCCGAGCCCGTGCCCATGTTCGGAGACGTCGCGCATGATGTCGCTGACGACCCACGCAAGCTCCGCGTTGTCGGTTTCGAAATGGAGTGAGACCACATCGAAAGGCGACATCCGGTCGGCTTGCGGAATCTGCCGGTGCTCGAAGAGCGCGGTGTTCTTGGCGATCAGGCGTCGCGCGACTTCGAAGACGCGACAAGGACAGCGCCGGTTCTCGCGGAGATAGACCGGTGTCGCGATGCCGAAGTCGTTCATGAACAGCCTGAACGCGCGCGGATCAGCGCCCGCCCACGCGTAAATGGACTGCTCGTCGTCGCCAACGGCGAAGACGTGGCGGTGATCGTGCGCGAGCGCCCGGATGATCCGGTACTGGACCGGGTTCAGGTCCTGGAACTCGTCAACGAGCAGCACGCTCCATCGCCCACGAATCTCGGCGCCAACCGGCGTCTCCTCGAGCAATTCCGCCGCTTTGACCACGAGCGTGTCGAAGTCCACGACGTTTCGCCTCGCCAGAAACTCGGAGTAGCGCTCGAAGAGCCGCTGATCGTCCGGATAGAGATGGTCGCCGCGGAGGCGGTGGACCGAGAACCGCGTGAGCACCTTGCGATGCCGTTGCGGGCTTCCGTCGAGTCGGCGAAGCACGATGCGTTGGTACTCCTCGTCGGCGATGCCGAATCCTGCGGTCAGGCCGACGTGCGAGCCGTATTCGCGCAGAAGCTCCGAGCAGAACGCGTGAATCGTTCGCCGCTTGACGCCGTCGACGTGCGAGCCGAGTCGGGTGAGGCGATGCGCGATCTCGTCCGCGGCCTTGTTCGTGAACGTGAACGCGCAGATGCGTGACGGGTCGAGCTCCAACTCCTCGATGAGGTAGCGGATCCGCTCGATGAGGCAGAAGGTCTTACCCGCACCGGGTCCCGCCAATACGAGCACGGGATGGGGGCCGGCTTCGATAGCCTCCTGCTGTGACGCGGAGGCGACGTGTGGGAAGACCTCGCCGGTCAGCGAGGGGAGCGCGAGCTCGGAGACGGCCACGCGCAGAATCTAGCCGGCGGGCACATATCGGACGAGGCTCGGTCGAAGACAGACCCGTGCGCGTTGCGACAAATCGGGCTACACAGGTCACCCGGCTGGTCGCTGGGGGCTGCTGGCATGAGCTGGGGGCTGCGGGCTGCTGCCGGCAGCTCGGGGCTGCGGCTGGCAACCAAGCTGGGGTCTCGGTCGGTCAGTGAATACTCGCGAGGAGAGTGGTGACTCGACTTTCCCCGCGAGTATTCGGTTGCTCGCGCTGCGCGGCGTGGCTGCCAGCGCCAAGCCCCCAGCGGCCTGAAGCAGCCCGCAGCCCCAAGCACCGGCTAGCGGCCCCCAGCCCCAAGCCAGCCTTCGTGTCAACGATCAGTACCGCCTCGATCGCGGCGTCGGCGTATCACAACCGCCGCGAGCGCGAACGCCGCCCCGGGGATCCAGATCCAGACCAGCTCCGTCCCGAGAACGCGGAGTCCGCGCTCGCTGAAGAACCGCCGGATGCTCATCGGCGACACGAGAATCGGTCGCCACGGAAAGAAGTAGCGTTCGTGATGGAACGGCGCGAAGAACGCGACGCCACCGCCACCGCTCGTCATCGCGTCAAGCACACCGTGTGAGGCCGTGGCGAGGAACAGGAAGAGCCAGACGCGACCGCGGTCCGCCGCGCCTCGGAACGCGAGGAGGCCAACACTCGCCATGATCGCTGCGAAGAAGAGCGAATGCGAGAACCCTCGATGCCCGAACTCGCTCTCGTAAGGCACGCCGAGCCAGAAGCCGATGCCGTCGAGGTCCGGCAGCGCGGCGAACGCGGCGCCGAGGACCCAGAACCGCGCGGGGGGGCCGGGGCGGCGGAAGGCTGTACCGAGCGCGAGTGCGGTGGCGGCGTGAGTGAACGCTGAGGCCATCGGACGGGAGGGATCTCCAGTCGTTGCTCGGGAGTCGTTAATCGATAGCCAAACGGCGAAGACGCTGCCGACTACTGGCTAAAGACTAACGACTCGCGCGATCGCTCCGCGCCCGGCGAGCTCTCAGTCGGCTCGAAGGACGGTTACCGGATCCACTTGCGTTGCCCGCCGCGACGGAACCCACGTGGCGATGACCGCCGTCAGTCCGAGCGCGACGGCGACGCCCGCGTATACGGTCGGATCGTAGGATCGCACGCCGTGAATCAGGGTCGCGAACACACGTGTCAGCATCGCGGACGCCGCGAACCCGATCGCGAGCCCTAACGCCGTGAGCCGCAGACCACGCTGCATCGAGTCGCGCAGCACGCGGTGCATCTGCGCCCCGAGGGCAATGCGGATCCCGAACTCACGCGATCGCGCGGCGACCAGCGCGGCCGTGAGCCCGTAAATGCCGACGAGTGCCAGCAGGAGCGCCCCGGCCGCGAACAGCCCGACCAGGACGGCACTGGCTCGCTCGCGCTCGAGATCCGCGTGCCGAACATCGTCGTAGCTCCGCAGGCGCACGATGGCGAGCGACGGGTCGAGCCGGCTCACAACGCGTCGAACCGCCGGCGCCTGGGTCGCCGGCTCTCCGGCCGTGCGCAGCGCGATGGCGCGGGACGAGAACGGGTAGTGGCGGTTCGATCCGTACGCGATGGCGCGCACGGTGCGCGTCGGCCCCTCTCGGACGTCGCCCACGATACCGACTACCTGTGCCCAGGGCCCGGTCTGTACCGGACCGATCTTGATGCGGGCACCGATGGCGTCGCCCTCAGGCCAGAACTGGCGGGCCATCGTCTCGTTCACGACGAACTCGGGGTCGCCACTGCGTGGGTCGACGAGGCGCCCGCGGACGACCGGGATGCGGAAGAGCGAGAAATACGTTTCGCCGACGGAGAAATAGGCGGATTGCGGAAGCTGTCCCGGCGGCACCGGACGGCCCTCGATCCCGACACTCGCCATCGTTCCGCCTACCATCGGCACTCCGCTCGCGCTGGTCACACCGGTCACGCCCGGCAGGGTCGCGAGCTCCGTCTCGAGCGTCTCGTAGAACTGATAGACCGCGTCGTCGGTCGGATAGCGGTTCCGGGACAGCGTCAGCTCGAACACGAGCGCGCTCGATGCGTCGAAGCCGAGCTGCGTGCGCTGTAGCAGCACGAGGCTCTTGAGGAGCAGCCCTCCGCTCACGAGGAGCGCGACGCAGAGCGACGTCTGAAGGACGAGGAGCAGCGCACGGACGCGCCCGTCGGCCTTCGAGTGACCACCCGACCGCCCGATGCTCCGCAGCGCGTTCACGAGAGATCCTCGGCCCACGAGCAGGGCGGGGAAGAACCCGAGGACGAGACCGCACGCGACACACGCCAAAGCGGCGATGCTCAGGATACGCCCGTCGATGGCCGGGAGCCCGACCGCCGGGAGGAACGGCGATGTCATCGGGCGGAGGAGTGCCGCGAGCGCGGGCGCGAGCGCGACGCCTAACGCGCCGCCGGCTGTGGCCAGCACGAGCCCTTCGACGGTGAGCTGCCGGGCGAGCTGCGATCGTCCTGCGCCGAGCGCGGCCCGGACGGCGAACTCGCCGCGTCGCGTGATCACCTGGGCCCAGAGGACGCTCGCCGCATTCGCGCAGGCGATGACGAGGAGCAGCAGCCCGGCGTAGAGCATCAGCGTGACGCGCTGCTCCGCCTGACCGACAATCTGCTCGCGCAGCGATCGAAGCTCGAACCGTTCGTTCGCGTGGTACAGCGGAAGCTCGGAGGCGAGCCGACTCGTCACGACGTTCAGCTCGGCCTGCGCGCGCGTCTGTGTTGCCGCCGGCGCGAGACGGGCGATGGTCCAGAAGAACCGCTGTCGCCGTGACCGCTGTTCATCAGCGAGAAACGATGAGAGGTCGAGCGGCGTCCACGCCTCGGCCGTCGTAATCGGGAACACCGTATTCGGTGGAAGGACGCCGACGACCGTGTGTGGCGCGCCGCCGATCACGACGCTGCGCCCGATGATCGCCGGATCGCCACTGAATGTCGTCTGCCAGAGCGAGTACGAGAGCACGAGCTCCGTTCTCGCGGGCTCCGCGAGTGGCGTGGGCGTGAACCCGGGACCCATCAACGGACGAATGCCGAGGATGCCGAGCAGGTTCGTGGTGATCGACGAGCCCTGAATCGCGATCGGGCCGTCTGGCCCCGTCACCACGAGCGATGCGCCACGCATCGCGCCGACGGCCGCGAGCGAAGGAACCTCGGACGCGATGCGCGTCAGTACGGCCGCGGCGAGCGATGAGCGATCGTCCGGCCGATCAGCGAGCACCGTCGACACCGCGACGAGCTTCGTCGGATCCGTATACGGGAGTTCGCGGAAGAGAACGCGGTCGGCAATGCTGAACACGACCGTGGTGAGACTCAACCCTAACGCCAACGTCAGTACAATGATGCCGGCGAGGAATGGACGGCGACGGGCACTGCGGATCGCGAGCGTGAGGTCGCGCATGAATCACCGGGTGAGGGGGGCCAGGCAATGGATGGCGCAGAGCCGCCGCCGCGACCATTTCCCGTGGGACGAACGCCTCTCTTCCTGTGGTGGACGCCGAATTTTCACGGTATGATGTCGCGTGCTTCCCTCGGATCTCTCTCCCCATATGATTCGGCGCGTCGGTGGATACCGCGAGCTCGCTCCACCGCCGGGCCTCGAGCACGTCGTCGACGCATCGTGGGTATACGAGACCCCCGTCGCGACCAGACAGGCACCGGCGATCACGCACCGCATTCTGCCCGAACTCGGCATCAGCCTCTTCTTCGAATGCTGGCGCGATTCGACTGGTCGCGTGCTGTTCGGAGACCTCGCGCTCCAGGGGCCGATTCGTCGCGTTCAGCTCTTCGCCCCGGCCGGAGCCCAGCGCATCGAGGCGGTCCGACTCAAGCCCGAGTGGTGCCGCAACCTCTTCGGCGCGGACGCCGGCGAGCACGCGAATGGCATCGCCACGTACCGCGCGATCGGCCGCGCGCGCGCGGACCGGCTCTACGAGCGGCTGATGAGAACCAGGTCGACAGGTGATGCACTGCGCGAGCTCCTGCGAGAGGTTCGCGAGTGCTACGAGCTCGTGAGCCATTCGCGTGCGTTACGTGTTGCGAACGGCGCGGCCGAATTGATTCGTGCGAGTGGGCGCGACGTCGCCCTGTCCGGGGTCGCTCGGCGTGTCGGCGTGACCGAGCGTCACCTCCGGCGCGTGTTGCGCGTCGCCACGGGGATCGGACCGAAGCAGTTCCATCGTGTGCATCGGCTGAATCACGCTGTGGGTGCGGCCGACCGCTCGGCGCGCCCGGCGTGGGCGCAGATCGCGGCGGATGCCGGCTACTTCGACCAGTCACACATGATCCAGGAGTTCCGCGCGATCACGGGCCGAGCGCCTGGTGAGTTGCATACCGAGAGGCAGGCGGAAAATCCCAGGGAGTAAGGACGAGGGACGAGGGGCGAGGGACTAGGGAACGCGTTAGGCATCGGGCCGGCCACGTCGAGTCCTTGGTCCCACGACGACCAAGCCGGTGGCGCGCCGACGGGGACTGCGTCGCAGAATACGCGGCAACGGCAGGCGCAGAATACGCAGAGCGGACGCTGCCCACCGCCTCGCCGGGCACCACTGCGGCCGCGACCTGAGGCGACTGAGGGAATGCGAGGCGGGACGGTGCCATCCCCGGGAGCCGTACCCGCCAATGCCGGGCTCTCTTCCGCAACGACGCCAGCCTCGACGGGACTCGCTTTCCCATCTGCGTCCATCTGCGCCCGCGCCGTCAGGCGCGGTTCCGCGATTTCTGCGACGCAGTCGGTTCGGCCCCGGCGGCAACCAACCCGGCCGAGCCGCGGGCTTCCGCGAAATCGATGCCATCGGCTCGATCGGCGTTAGGTGCTGTTCGACCGTCCCGTGTTGTGAGCGAGCGTGCCGGTCGCGGCACCAGACAATCCGATTCCTTATTCCCGATTCCCGATTTTGATGCGCCTGAGCTCGACCTCGGAGATAATGAACCCAAAGCCTGGCCAGCCGCCCGAACGAACCGCGCGGTCGAACCACCGGCGCGCTTCGGCCGAGTCGCCTCGCGTCAGGTACCAGTTGCCGACGCCGTAGCTCAGCGTTGCCACCTGGACGTCGGCCGTGTCGGCCGGCGTGAACACTTCCTCCGGCTTGATCTCGCCGCGATACAGCTTGAGGCGGCGGGCGTAAGCGTTCGTCGCGGGCAGCGAGTCGGGACGGCGCGCGAGCATTGACCGGGCCTCGTTCGCGCGCCCCGCGCGCATGAGCGCCATCCACAGCCAGTCCGTGGACCCAGCGAGCTCGCCGGCATCCGGCGCGTTCGGCTGTGCGCGAGCAAACGCGGCGGCGGCGCCGGCGAAGTCGCCGTCGGCGAACCTGACGATGCCGAGGTGGTACAGGACGCCGTAGTTCGTCGAGTCGAGCGAGAGACCGCGCGTGAGGTCCGCACGCGCGCGATCGAACTCGCGCACCGAGAGGTAGCGGTGCCCGCGCCACCGGTACAGCATCGCGTTGTTCGGCTCGATCGAGAGCCCGCGGGTGAACGTCCGGATCGCCTCCCGAAATTGCCGAACGCCCGACTGCGCCACCCCGAGCGCGATGATTCGCTCGACGTTCCGCGGCTCGGCCGCGAGCGCCGCCTCTGCTCGCGCGATCGCCCCGGTGTCCGCCTGTGAGCGGTACTCGACACCGGCTGGTGACCGGTACTGCACCGCCTGGCCACGCGCGGTCGCAGCGGGGATCACGGCGGCGGCACAGATGAGAGCCGCGATGGATCGAACCAGATGGCGCATGGTCGTCAAGGCGTTAGGCGTTCGTGTCCTTCGTCAGCGCGGAATCGGCTTGTCGAGCGAATCCCAGTTGTACGCGGCTGCCACGCGGGCTTCGATCTCCGCCATGACAGGGCCCCCATTGTCTCCGTTCGTCATGATCACCACGCCATACCCCTTCCGCACGTGCGCGATGAGGTTGCAGCGGAAGCCCCAGTTCGATCCGCCGTGGCTGAAGTACCACCCTTCCGCACGCTCATCGACCGCGAGTCCGACGGCGAACCCGCCCACGCCCACCGGCGTGAGCATCTCGCGTGCGGACGCCTGTGTGAGCACGGTGCCTTTCGGCCCGCGGATCGCGCGCTGCACCTCGATGGCGAAGCGGGCGAGATCGCTCGGTGTCGTCCAGAGTCCGGCCGCCGCCTGCTCAGGGTACACGTGCCACGGCGCGCCCATGCGTCGGCCCGCGCCGTTGTGCGCACGCGCCGCCTTCTTCGCGAACGCTTCGCTCATCGGCTGCTCGAACGTGCTGTTCGACATGCCGAGCGGCGCGAGCACGAGCTCACGCCCGATCTCCGCATACGGCCGCCCGACGGCGTCCATCACCGCGAGCTGCGCGAGTGTCACGGCCCCGCCGGAGTACTTCGCGCCGGCGTACGGCGGCCGGGTGAATCGAACGGGGCCGACGTTCGACGGCGCTTCGCCGTTCATGATCTGCACGAGCGTCGGACGCGCGGCGGACGGATCGTACCCCGGGAAGCCGAAGCCATCATCGGCGCCGGACGTGTGGCTCATGAGCGTCCGGAGCGTCACCGGCTGGTCGCGCTGGAGCTCAGACGTCGGAACGCGCCACGACTTGAGGATCGTGTTCACGTCGGCGTCGAGCGAGAACTTGCCGTCCTGTGCGAGCCTCACGGCCGACATCGCGAAAACCGGCTTGCTGATCGATGCGGCCTGGAACGCGGTGCCGGTGTCGGCGGCCTGACCGGTCTCGACGTCGGCGACACCGTATGCCTTCGCCCAGTGGATCCTGAAGTCCTTGATGACGGCGATGCTGACGGCCGGGACGCGAAACCGTTGCATGATCTCCTGCAACGTCAGGCCATCGAAGCCCTGCCGATTCGGCGTCTGAGGCCCTTCGATCCTGGCGATGAGACTCGGGACGTCGCCGTTCTGCCCGCGAGCGCGCGTCGGGCTGGCGAGAATCAGCATCGAAAGCGCTAGGGACAGCCAGCGTCGCATCGGACCTCCTCGTGATCGTGAACGTGGGACAAACAGCAGCGAGCGGGGCGAACGCGCAACCGGAATCTCGAACTCGAGACGTTTGATCGTGAGCTTGATCGTGAGCTTGATCGTGAGCTCGATCGTGAGCTTGATCGCGAACGGCTCGGTGATGAGGGAGAGTCCGCCGAGACCGTCCGGTTACCGCGACGGCGCCGCGACGGGTACAGGGCCTTGACCCCGGGTGGCATCAACGGCCGAGGGTTATGCGGATGGGGCGGATGAGACGGATCCAGCGGATCGATCCAATTGGTAACAGGGAACCGAGCCCAGACTCTTGACATCGATAGAAGCCAGTTGTATTTAACTCTTGGGTTAACTAACCAAGTGGTTTAATACATGCCGACCGACCCGCTTTCCCGTACATTCTCCGCCCTCGCGGATCCAACGCGACGCGCCATTCTGTCGCGGCTGGCGTCCGGCGAGGCATCGGTCACGGAGCTGGCTGCTCCGTTCCAGATGAGCCTGCCGGCGGTCTCCAAGCACCTCAAGGTCCTCGAGCGCGCGGGGTTGATCAGCCGCGGGCAGGAGGCCCAGTGGCGGCCCCGGCGCATCGAGGCCGCGCCGCTGAAGGACATCTCGGACTGGCTGGAGATCTATCGACGGTTATGGGAGGAGCGGCTGGATCGCCTCGACCGGTATCTGCGAACGCTCGAGCCCGCAGCCGCTGAACCCGACGTTGCCCAGAAGAAGCGCGGCCGGAAACGGACCTGACGGCGGTCCGGCCGTTCGACAAACCCGATCACGGAAATGTTTGAATGGCCATGTCGATTACATGATCTGTCGTTCGACGTGGAAGTAAGAGGTAGAGCCGCGCCACCGGAAACTTCGACGGACAGGACCACCCATGTTCACTCGCGACCTCCGTTTCGCCCTCAGAACTCTCGTCCGCGCCCGTGGCTTCACGGTCGCGGTCATCCTGACGCTCGGTCTCGGAATCGGCGCGAACACCGCGATTTTCAGCGTCGTCCGGGGCGTGCTCCTCCGCCCGCTCCCTCACAAGGACGGCGACCGGCTGGTCTACCTCCGGCACTCGATCAACGGGCCGGGGGGAGAGAGCATCAATTTCTCGGTCCCCGAGATCCTCGACTTCCGGAACGGCGCCAAGGCGTTCTCCGGGATCGCCGAGTACTCGGGGATGATCTATACGCTCGAGGGGAAACAGGACGCCGTCCGCATGACCGTCGGGCTCGTGACGGGCAACTTCTTCCAGATCATGGGATTGTCTCCCGTCGCCGGCCGCCTGCTCAACGACGGCGACGACGGAGTCAACGTGCCACCGGTCATGGTGCTGACGCACGAGTACTGGATGAAGCGCTTCGGCGGCGACCGGAGCATCATCGGCACGCACGTGCGGCTCGGCGGCAAGTCCGTGCAGGTCGTCGGCGTCGTGCAGCCTGCCCCGTATTTCCCGCAGCGGATGGACGCTCTCCTCAACATGGTGATGAGCGAGCATCACACGAGCGCGATGATGGTCCAGGGGCGCACGCACCGGATGACCGAGATGATCGCGCGGCTCGCGCCCGGCGCGACCGTACAGCAGGCGCGAACCGAGATCGCGACGATCCGACGCGCTGTCGAGGCGCAGTACCCCGATTCGTACGATCCGGGATCGGGGTTCAAGGTGTCGGTCATCCCGTTCCGTGAAGTTCTCGGGGAGAAGGCGCGCCTCACCCTGTGGCTGCTCATGGGCGCGGCCGCGTTCGTCATGATCATCTCGTGCGCGAACGTCGCGAACCTGACGCTCATGCGAACCGTGCGACGCGAGCACGAGCTCGTGGTCCGCGCGGCGCTCGGCGCCGGCTCGGCGCGCCTGCGTCGCCTGCTGCTCGCGGAGAACCTGGTGCTCGCGTTCTCCGGTGCGGTGCTCGGATTGCTGATCGCGATTGGCGGTGTGCGGTTGTTGACGTCGCTCGCGGAGCGGTATTCGCCGCGTGCGAACGAGATCGCGCTGGACGGGATGGTCCTCGCGTTCACGGCGACGCTGGCGTTCGTGGTGGCGGTGCTGCTGTCGTTCGCGCCGCGGCTCGCGAAGGAAGGGACGTTAGGCGCCTGGATCGCGGCCGGCGTGAATCGCATGAGCGGTGGCCTGCGGCGCCAGCGCCTGCAGCGTGGCCTC
>Ga0075420_100002774_pt1 | contig 15208 bp, 10 predicted proteins | sample SoiMetdeltSBSDD4_FD_75296 | JGI IMG/M metagenome (GOLD analysis project Ga0075420, IMG submission 75296) | Bulk soil microbial communities from a Populus tree surrounding site in Tennessee, USA - Soil MetaG P. deltoides SBSDD4 | ecosystem: Environmental > Terrestrial > Soil > Tree plantation... | reverse complement strand
GCGAGGTTGAACTGCGGGCGAGGAATCGTGCCGCTGCCGTCAGCGAGGTTGAACTGCGGGCGCGGAATCGTGCCGCTGCCGTCAGCATATGCAAAATTGGCTGAAATCGACGCGGCCAGAATCAGAGACATCTTAAATACGTTACGCATGACAATCCGCCTCCCGGGAGAAAGTGATAAAGCCGGTCCGATACATGTATCGGTTCGCTACATAAGCGACGGCACCTTGTGAGGCCCGTCACAGCCGCGACTGGACAAGACGAAAAAAAGATCAACAATCAGCACCCGTCGTAGAAAAATCGTGGGGAAACCCCCGACGAATTGGGGCATTTAACAGTTCAGGGTGCGTCTTAGCGGGATTGAGGGCTGCGGCTCGGGCGCAGTACGGCGGGTCATGAGAGAATCGCAGTATCCCAGTGCGTGATTTGTCTTGGTTTTGGGGCACTGCTTGGGCGCTTGAGGAGACGTCGGTCTGAGCAACACGATTGCAGCATCCATTCAACCGCCTCCGGATAGGCAGGCGGTCACGCGATTGCTTTCCGCCTGGCAATCGGGCGACGCGCGTGCGCTCGAACGTTTGACTCCTCTCATCTATGAGGAGCTCCGCGATCGTGCACGCCGGTATATGCGCCGCGAACGTCCAGGGCATACGCTGCAGGCGACTGCTGTGGTGCACGAAGCCTTCGTGAAACTGGTGGAGATGAATGTCTCCTGGCAGGACCGCGCCCATTTCTTCGCCGTCGCAGCGCGACAAATGCGGCGAATTCTCGTTGACCACGCAAAGGCGCGGTATCGCGCCAAACGCGGCGGCACGACCGGCACGACCACCGGCTCCATCGATGAGTTTCCGGAACTGGAAACCGGTCCGGTCACCTCCGGCGACATCGACGTGCTCGAAATAGACGATGCCCTCGAACGGCTGGCAGGACATAATCCGCGCCTCGCCGAAATCGTCGAGCTCCACTATTTCGGCGGGCTCACGTATCAAGAATTGTCTGAAACCCTGAAAATCTCCGAAGCCACGGTTGACCGCGAACTGCGGTTGGCTAAAGCTTGGGTTCTCAAGCAGATACGTCCACAGCGAGCGCGCGAAATCGAGTCGCTATGACCTTGAGCCGGGCAGGGAAGACGATCGATCCCAGGTGGGAACGGCTCCAGGAGCTGTTCGCCCTGGCAGTGGACCTCCCCGAAGCCGAACGCACTGCCCTGATCCTGCGCGAGACCGCGGACGATGCCGGGCTGCGCGAAGAATTGTTCGACCTGCTGGCCTGCGACACGGGCAAATCCACCGGACCGCTCACGAACGCCCTGGGTGCGGCACTCGATGCCACCACCCGGGATCGCCGCCGCGCCCTGCTCGGCAAGGTCGTCGGCAACTACAAGCTCGTGTCCGTGCTCGGGCACGGCGGAACCGGCACCGTCTATCTCGGCGAACGCTCCGACCGCCAGTACTCGGCGCAGGTCGCGGTCAAGATAGTTGACAGTGCAACGGTCCAAGGCGATCTCGGCATGCGCTTTCGCGCCGAACGCCAGATCCTCGCGAGCCTCAATCATCCGAACATCGCCCGGCTGCTGGATGCCGGCGAGACGCCGGACGGCCAACCCTACCTGGTCATGGAGTACGTCCATGGCGAACCGGTGGATCGCTATTGCGACCGCATGCAACTGGATGTTCGCGCGCGCCTGGAGCTGTTCCTGCAGATCTGCGCCGCCGTCCAGTACGCACACCAGAACCTGATCGTCCATCGCGACCTGAAACCGGCCAACATCCTGGTCACCGGCGACGGCGCACCCAAGCTGCTCGATTTCGGTATCGCCAAGCTCCTGGATGTCGGCGATTCGGCCTCGCTGCTCGCGTTGACGCGGATGAACGATCGGCTGCTGACGCCGGAATACGCCAGCCCCGAACAGATTCTCGGCCGTGCCGTCACCACGGCGAGCGACGTGTATGCACTGGGCGTCGTGCTCTACGAACTGCTCACCGGCCTGCGACCCTATGTCGTGCCGGCCTCTGCCAGCCAGCTCGAACTCGAGCGATCGATCTGCGTCGCCGACCCGCAGCGGCCCAGCGTCTCGATCGCCCGCGCCATCGACAAAGGTCCGTCCGAAGGCGAATCCAGTATCGAGGCAGTGGCCCTCGCCCGCGGCGTCGCTCCGGAACGGCTGCAGCGGCGCCTGTCAGGCGACATCGATGCGATCGTCATGCGGTCGATGCGCAAGGAGCCGGAGCATCGCTATGCGTCGATCGAACAGCTGACCTCCGATGTCCGCCGCTATCTCAACCAGGAGCCGGTGCTCGCGCGCCAGGGCAACTGGCTGTACTACTCGCAGCGATTCATGCGACGGCACGCATTCGGCGTTGCCGCGAGCGCGACGTTCGTCTCGGTGATCATCGCGTTCGCCATCGCGATGACGATCCAGACACAGCGCATCGCCCAAGAGCGCGACCGGGCCACGCAGGAAAGCGAGCGCGCCGAAAAAGTGTCGAGCTTCATGCTCAACGTGTTCGCCGCTTCCGATCCGTTCGAGAACCTCGGCCAGCAAAAGACGGCCAGCGACCTGCTCGACCAGGCGGCCCGCAGCATCCAGGGCGATCTCAACGAGCAACCCGAAGTCCGTGCCCGGCTGCTCGAAGCCATCGGACGCGCCTATCGCCGTCAAGGCAAACCGGGTCGCGCGGTGGCCTATTTGGAAGACTCGCTGAACCTGCGCGAGAAGCTGCCGGGGGAAAACCTCGCGCAGACCGGCTCGGTACTGACCGAACTCGCGATCGCTTTCCACTTCGACGGGAAATTCGAGGAATCGGACCGCGCGTTCCGCCGCGCCATGGAGATTTCGGAAAAGTCGGCCAACTCCAAGTCCGTCACCTACGCCCGCCTGCTGGTGGACCTCGGCCGCCTCGAATTCACCCGCGGCAACGTCGACAAGGGCGAGAGCTACCTGACCCGCGGCCTCAAGCTGACGCGTGAACTCGAAGGCTCGCGCCATCCGGAAGTCGCCGCCATCCTCAACGACCTGTCCAATGCCCGTGCGTGGCACGACGATCTCGCCGGCGCGGAAAAATTCGCTCAGGAAGCGGTGAGCATTTATCGCGAATCCGTGCACGAACGCCATCCCGACCGCGTAATGGCGGACTTCCAATACGGCCAGGTGCTGTATCTCGAGGGCCGCATGAACGATGCCGGCCCGCTGTTCGAACAGACATTGACCAACCAGCGGCTCCTGTTCGGCACGAACAGCCGCCAGGTCGCCAATACCCTCGATGCCCTCGCTCATGTCCGGCTCGCGCAGGAGCGGACCGAAGACGCACGCAAGCTCGCCGAAGAGGCGGTCGACGTCAGCAAGGCACTCGGTGCCAACAACTTCATGACGGGGTATCTGCAGACGTCGCTGGCGCAGGTACTCACGCGCGAACAGAAATACGATCGGGCGGAACAGCAGCTGCGCGAGGCGCTCGATGTGTATGCGCGCAGCCTCCCGCCGGATCATCAATACATCGCCGCATCCGAGTACGTCCTGGGCGAAGTGCTGCTCGCCACCAAGCGCTTGCCGGACGCGGAAGCGATGCTGCTCGCGTCGATGAATCGCTGGAAACGCACCGATTCATCTACATGGCGAGCGGCCCGCTCGGCCAGCGCATTGGGCGAAGTGCTCTATCGCGAACGGCGCTACGAGGAGGCCGAAAAATACCTGGTCGAAGGCTTCCGCGGCCTCGGCCCGGAAAGCGGCGCCGACGCCGATACCAAGCGCAGGGCCCGCGAACGCATCGCCCGCTTCTATACCGATCGCGGACAGCGACACAAACTCGACGAACTCTCGCTCGCCACCAGCCGCGACGACGTCGCCAACCGCCCCACCCGGCCGAATTAATCCGATCTCATCGAACGCAGCGCGGTTTGCAGCCCGCCTGCGGTCAACGAATCGCCCGCCTTCTGTTACAGTCGCAACATAATGGCTCGCAGGAGTCATATCGAGTGAGTGGCCCGTGGTCTCGTCGCCGTGACGGAACGCAAGCGGGTAACGGTTCGTTTCCGGCAGTGTCTCGCGCTGTACGTTCAGTGACGATCGCCACTGCAGCTCTTGCCTTGGAGGTTCCAGTCCGCAATGCGCGCAAATTCCACTTCGACTCGCACGCGTTCCAGCGTGTTCCCACGTCTCGCGGTATTCCTGCTCGCCCTGTCGCTCAGCACCATGGCGCCTGCGGCGGAGCGGCAGGATGGACGCCTGATGACGTCCACCCAGGTGCTCAACGAATTGTTCGGCATGCCCGAACAGAACATCCCGACGTGGCTGCTCGAGCGCGCCTACGCCGTTGCGGTGGTACCGAGCGTCATCAAGGTTGGCCTCGGTATCGGCGGACGCAGAGGCAAGGGTGTCCTGGTGGTCCGGCGGGACAACGGTTCGTGGAGCAATCCCGTCTTCGTGAATCTCACCGGCGGCAGCTTCGGCTTCCAGGTCGGCGTGCAATCCACCGACGTGGTGCTGGTCTTCACGTCCAAGAAGAGCATCGAGGGGATCGTCGGCGGCAAAGTGACGCTCGGTGCCGATGCCTCCGTAGCCGCGGGCCCGATCGGCCGGCAGAGTTCGGCGGCGACCGACATCGGGCTCACGGCCCAGGTGTATTCATACTCCCGCGCCAGCGGCCTGTTCGCAGGCGTCGCGCTCGACGGCTCGGCGATCACCATCGACAGCCGCTCGAACGAACTCTTCTATGACAAGCCCGGCATTCTCGCGAGTGAAATCATCCGCACCGACGCACCGACGCCGGCACCCGCCGCTCAGACCTTCATCGCTGCAGTCCATCGTTCCGCGGGTGGCGTCGGCCCCACGACCGCCGTGCCTTCCACAACCAATCCTCAGCCCGCTGCAACTGCTTCGCCTGCGCCACAGGCTGCACACGAAGGATCGCTGACGACGTATCCGATGGAAGATCCGAAGCCGGGACAGGAACCGCCGAAGTAAAGCGGGACACAGCCAGGATACGTTGGCCGCGAGGCAATCCTGCGGCCGGCGACATTTCCTCAGACCCACACTTCCAGCAAATCCACGTTTCCGATCGGCGTGCCCGCTCGCTCCAGGGCCGTGCGGATTCTGGCGTAGTCCGCGCAGGCGGCCTCGGTCCAGTCCAATATCGCGAGCCGCCCGAGAAACGCCTCCACTGCTTCCCCAATGCGTGAACTGCCGATTTTCTCGGCGCCAAAGCGCAATTCCGCCGCGGTCATCACCGACACGCACAAGGCATCGGCGTTCTTGTGGAATGTCTCCGCCAGCACCGCCGGACGACGTTCGATGATGTCACTGGAAATGTCGGTATCCAACATGAATCCAGTCATAGCGATTCGCGCGACTGCGGCGGAAGATCCGCGCGATCCGCCATGAAGTTGTCAGGCACATCGACTGCGGCCGCAAAAAACGATGCCCAATCCTTCTTGATCGGAGAGATCACCAGAGTATCGCCTTGCTTGCGGATACTGACTTCCTTCACGTCGTCGGAGAACCGCAGGTCCTGAGGCAAGCGGACGGCTTGGTTGCTGCCATTGCGGAAAATCGCTGCGCACTTTGTTGCCGCGGGCGACATGGAACGCGCTATGGCCGGACGGCGTGCCGACCTGTCCGTCTTGGACGACCCTGTCTTGGGCGACTTAGTCCGCTTCATATTGCACCTACGCACCTTGGCAGATGAGCCTGCACTCGCTTTGACCTGCCCCACCGCCAGCGCCCTTTCGCGCCGCTGCTTTACGGTTCGGTTTAGCGTTAAGCTGCGCCTGCATGAGCACGCGACCCATGGACCCGGACGTCTTGAATCGCCGCACCCTGACCGAACAGGTTGCATTGATGTGCAGGCTGTCCACGGCGCCCCTCCTCGGCAGCACTATCATCGGCGCGGTCGTTGCCTATGCCGCAGTCGAGGACTCGGGCCTGCACGTCGCCGCTGCCTGGTACGGGGCGTCGCTTGCGATCATGCTGGTCCGCCTGGCCGTCGCCCGGCGTTTCCTGCAGCGCCCGCGGGAGCCGGAAGAAGTCCATCGCTGGCTGCGGGCGATGTACCTGCTGATCGCGCTGTTCGGCGTGATCTGGTCCATTCCTCCGGGATTTCTCCTGCCCAGGTCGGCGGAAAAAGAAGTCATCATGTCCGTCATGTTCATCGGCGCGACAGCAACCGGCATCGGTTCGCTATCGCCGGTGCGGCATGCGTATACAGTGCTGCTGATCCCTCTGACGCTGCCCTATGGCATCAACCAGTTCCTGATGGGTGGCGAGCGGGTATGGATCGGCGTTGCCTTCCTGCTCTACCTGCCGGTGATGATCGTGAACGCCAACCGGCAGACGCGGTCGGTGGAACGGCAACTCCACCTGGCGATCGAGAACGAGAACCTCGCCGGTGCCCTGCAACGCGCCAACGATGAGTTGCAGGAGCAGGTGACCCAGCACGAACTCTCCGCCGAACGCATCCGCATCCTCAATCGCGATCTCGAGGTGCAGGCGGCGGATCTGCGCACGGCGAACCAGGACCTGGAAGGTTTCTCCTATTCGGTATCGCACGACCTGCGTGCGCCGCTGCGTGCGATCGACGGTTTCTCGCGCCTGCTCGAGGAGCACGCGCCCGCCGAATCGGACGAATCGAAACATTACGTCAGCCGCATTCGCGAGAACATTTCACGCATGTCGATGCTGATAGACGATCTGCTCGCGTTCTCCCGCTGCGGGCGACAGCCCGTGGACATGAGCGAGTTGCGGATGGAGGAACTCGCCCGCATCGCGGCGAACGAAGCAGGCTCGTCGCGGCCACAGCAGGTTCCGCCCGAGATCACGATCGGTCCGCTGCCGCGTGCGCGAGGCGACCAGGGGTTGATGCTGCAGGTGTGGAGCAACCTGCTCGACAACGCAGTGAAGTACAGCAGCAAGGTACTGCAACCGAAGATCGTCGTGCAGGGCCGCGAAGAGACGGACCGCATCGTCTACGAAGTGATCGACAACGGCGTCGGCTTCGACAGCCGCTACACCGACACGCTGTTCGGTGTGTTCCAGCGCCTGCACGGATCGCGCGAATATCCTGGAACCGGCGTGGGTCTCGCCATCGTACAACGCATCGTCACGCGCCACGGAGGCGAGGTGTGGGCGAAGTCCGAAGTGAATCAGGGCGCGACGTTCGGCTTCGCGCTGCCCAAACCCCTGGACGTTCCCACGGACAAAGCCAGACCGGCTGTCGACAGCGCGGCTGCTTGAACCCAGGCCAAGGCGGCAGCCGTCACTTGCCGTTGCACAGCCGGATACCGCGCCAACCCAGCGCCATCTCGCATGATTTGATCTTCTTTCGATTCGCGGCCGCTTCGAAGCATTCGCAGCCTTCAACGCAGCCCGCCGCTCGCGCCAATAGAAGTCGATCTCCGCTGGAGTACGAGCCACCGCGTGACAACGTCGCGAACGAAACGCACGAGGCCGCCGATCAGCCGGGCGGCCTCGATGCGCCATACGGCGTCGATAGCATCGCGCGCAGGCGCATCGACGGCACTGCGCGTCGGAGTATCCGATTCACGCATGGCAGAGCTTTACGACTTCTGCCGCTCGAGTTCGGCGCGCAGGCGATCCTCCTGGGCACGCAATTCCGGAGTGAACTCCCGGCCGAAGTCCTCGGCCTCGAAGATGGGCCGGATCTCGAGTTCGGCGTCTTCGTCAGGCATCGGATCGGGGCAACGACGCGCCCATTCCACGGCTTCCTCCATCGACCGGACCTGCCAGATCCAGTAGCCCGCGATCAATTCTTTGGTCTCCGCAAAGGGGCCGTCGACGACGTTGCGCTTGCCCCCTGAGAACTTGATGCGCTTGCCCTTCTTGCTCGGGTGCAAGCCATCGCCCGCGAGCATGATGCCGGCCTTGACCAGCTCCTCGTTGTACTTGCCCATCTCGGTGAGCAGCTTCTCGCTCGGCATGACGCCCGCTTCGCTGTTCCGGGTTGCCTTCACGATCACCATGACTTTCATTGCCTTCTCCTCGAGTTTGGCGCGGCCGGGAGGGTCGCTCTGCCTGGCATGCCCAAGCGACGAACGGGGCCCGGCTGGATCGACATTCCTCTGCCACTTTCTTTGTTGGCCCGATTCAGCGTTCGGATTCCCCGCCGGCCGGCTACCATGCCGAGCCGACTGAATACCATGCAGAGCGAATGCGATGAAAGTACCGGTCACCGGCAGCGCTGGGCATCTCGGCGAGGCCGTCGTCCGAACGCTGCGAGGCACGACGAACCCATCGGGGCTCGCATCCTCACCAGAACGCAAGCTCCGCTCCGGCAGACAATCGCCGTGCGGCTTGCCGGGCGCCCTCCTCCACGAAGAATTCGAAGAGCCGGGAATCGCAGGCCCAATCGGCTTTCCGCTCGATAGGGACTCCCAGTCGCGCCGCTAGTGAATCGCTCCAATCCTTCAGAGTCGAGGCAGTAGTGGCAATGTCCTGCAGAATGCAAAGACGCCGTACGACCAGCTGCTTCGTACGTTCCGCAGCCGACCAGGACACCTCGTCTGCACCCCATTGCAGCCACCGCATCATGTCCGGCCAGCGCAATGCCAGCGCAATCCACCGAGCATACTGATCGAGCTCGGGCGACTGCCACGTATAGTCGCGGCGACGGCGTGCGTCACGCAATGACAGATAGAGGCGAGCCAGATTCACCATTCGTTTGAATTCCCGTGGATTGCCCATGTTGTATTCCGACAGTCTGCGGATGATGCGTCCCACATCCCGGCTCTCGACGAATGCCGCCGCCTGCGCATAGCTCGTGTGATCATCAGGAACAGACTGTGGAGCGACGCGCTCGGATTTCCGCCTCGTTTCAACTGACATTTCACCCTCGACTGAAACGGGAGTACGGTTCACCGGCACTGCCGCCGCAGGACCGTCTGTTGTTCGCTCCCGATCGTCCGTCGACGCCGCACCCAGCCACGTGGCATATGCGTTGAGGCGCTCGCCGGTACTTGGTGGAATCGTAAACGGCAGCTGAACGAACTTGTCCATGAAACGCCAACCCAGCGGCACGCTGCGCTCGTAGGGAGGCAGACGGTCGCGCATGTCTTCGTGAGCTTTTTCCAGCGCGGCGGCAATGAGCTGCGGATCCATGCCGATGACGAACATGCAGCGGAAGGTATTGCTCGCGAGCAACATGCTCACCCCTTCGACGACGTTGGCTATTTTCGTCGGCGAGCACCGGTCGAGATCGTCGATGAATATCACGATCGGGGAGTGATCCGAATGCGCATCCTTTCTTGGAACAACGGCGAGGACCTTGCGCAGATCCGCGTGAATCTGATGAATCTCGCCGACTGACTTGTTGTAATCCGGAACGCGGATGTAGTCGGCAAGGCTGAATGACGCCGGCTCCTCGGCCGTCCTGCTCTGGCTCTTGAGATAACTGACGACGAGATAGACGCACAGCACGATCTGTGCGATCAGCGCCGCCGGGAATCCATACGACGACAAAGGCCCCAGCGCCTGCTGTATGGGCTCGATTGACAGCTTATCGGCGGCGCCAACGCTCAGAAAGGAGAGTATTGCCGCACCTGCGGACAGCACCCAGGCTCGAGCCTTGGCCCACCAGATGGTCACGACGCGATCGTAGATCTTGCGCCTCACGACGCCGTCATCGATGCGGGCCAGCTGCAGTCTGAGCAGGAACTTCTCGCGCTCGATCGTAGGCAGGCGCTCGCCGATCTGCGAGACGATGGAATCGACGAGCCCTGCCCAGATCTGCTCGGAAGTCTCGTACTTCCACGCATTGAACCAGACCGTCCAGAGACTGGCACTCTGCGCTGCGGTAACCACGTCGAACGACCGTTCTCGGTCGAGCATCTGCAAGACGCTTCGCAGCGTGAGCCGGCTGGACCACGATGGGCTGGCGGTTGCCGCCTCGCCGCCATCGCAGGGTAAATCCGGGTCGAGTCGCTTGCGGATGAGCTTCATGAGAGTGGACTTGCCGACTCCCCATGGCGCCTGGATGCTGATGCTGAGTGGCGGCGGCGTTTGTACGTGCGAGAGGAACCCGGCAATGGCTTCAGCGTAGCTGTCATACCCCAGCCGATCCTCGGCATTCGCGACATCGTTGTGCAGGGTCATCGCAATCTGACCGAACTGCGCATCACGCAACTCGGTGAGCAATGCCTGCGGAGTGATACGCATGAGTTCAAAGGTCGATGCCAGTCGCGTCCGTTCGAGCGAAAGGAGCGCCGTGACGAGATGATCCATGTCGATAGCCGACTTCCCCGCGCCGCGAGCATGCTCGGCGGCGCCCGCGAGAAGTCGTTGGATATTCGCTGTCGAACGCGGCAATCGCCGCCGCCCGGGCTCGATCTGGGCCAGAGGTTTCGAGAAATAGGTGCCCCATGCATCTGCGTATCGCTCGCCCGCCGAAGCGAAGACTGCACGATTGAAATAGTAAGCGAGCCGGTCCGACTTCAGCTCACGCGCTGCCAGTGAGGACTGACTTTCGGCAAGCGCAAAGAACAGAAGCGTCGTTGACAGGACGTCGGACTTCTTTGCACGGGAGCTTGCCAGGGAAGCGGCGAATGCAAACGCTTCTGCTACAGCCGCCGTGCAGTTGAATCCGTACACGACAGGTGCGCTCGAGGATCGATCCTCGGCCTTCGCAACACCCGATCCCGCAGCGGCAATCGCAGCGAAGACCGCATCTGTGTCGGGGACTTCCGGGGGCATCGACATCACTATCTGGACCTCGGCGCGATCCAGCCAGCCACTCTCCTTCAGCACTCCGTACGTGATCGTGAAGCTCTTCTCCAACGCAAGCCCGCCAGCGCCGGTACCCATCAACGGCAGCCAGAGCGAACGAGCATTCTTCATTCTTCCATCGAGCAGAGCGGCGGCCAGATTCTCCCGCAGCGCCACTGCCGTCTCGCGCCCCTGGACCGTCACCACGAAGCAGATCAGCGGTATGCCTTTGCCCTTGAATGCGTAGCCGGCTTCGAGCTCATCGCGACTCGGTAATGATCGCGAATCAAGGTCCAGTGCTTCCAGGATGTCGGTATTGAGACTGCCTGGCGTCCCCCTCGAATCGCTGGGGGCGAAAACGACATCGCCGTACGGCTTGGAGCCGGACTCCACCACCAGCGACTTGCCGATCGGGAGCGGGTTTGTATCCAGGCGTGCGTTCATTCGGCTGATTCTCCGGGACTTCCCTGTTATATGTCCCGATCTGCAATTAGGTCGCAGCGCGCCCAAGCGCAGAGTCCCTTTTATGCGCAGCTCCGTACCACATCCCCTGCAGCGGGTTGTACGACTCTGCGAGAGAATCTTCAGTAGGGTTCGCAGCCGAGGACGGGCTTGGGCTGAGGATCAAGCAGGCCCGGTAGTCCCCCCGGTAGTCCAAAGGGGCGACGATTCGCCTGGCTGGCATCCCTGCTCTGGTGGGCTCGCTGCATGAGCCGAAACAATTTGCGAAGGGCCGGGACTTCTGCGACTAGTCGAACGAGCTGGCGGACGACGACTGGCGAGCCCGACAGAACTGCGCCCATGCCATGCGGGGCTGCCGCACGCAGGAGGAGATCAAGGACATTCGTGCGTGGGCATCAGAAAGAGCGGGCCTACCCATTCCACAACCCGCTCAGATCCTGGCCGCCCGGTCAAGCGGCGGCCGTCGCCGCTCCCATGAACGCTGGAATGTCGCTGGCTTGCCGGCATTCACGGGGCGTGACGCCGTGGAACCGTCGCATGGCACGGAACAGCGTGGACCGCGAATCGAACCCGACCTGGCGGACGATTTCCTCGACACCCAGCTCGCTGTTCCTGAGCATGCGTGCAGCCACCATCGTGCGCTTGCGCTGCAGGTATTCGTGCGGCGTGACGTCGTGAATGTGCTTGAACAATCTCAGGAAATGGTGCCGTGATAGGAACGCCGCGCCGGCCATGTCGCTGAGCATCAACGGACGTTCGAAGCTCGAATGAATGAAGTCGGTCGCGAGCGAAATTCGCCGCAGGATCTCCCGCTGGGTCGCTGCACGCCGCACCGGAATACCGCGCGCCCGGGCGATGATCTGGCGATGGCGCATGAGCATGCGTTCCAGCAGGAACGCGAGCTGCTCCTCGTACCACAGCGGATCGTCGAGGCCCATTTCGCAGTGGCGGCGGATGAACAGCAGCACCGGCGTGACGCTGCGATCGTGCGGTTGCAGATGTGGGGCGAACGGCAGACCCGCGGTCGTGGCGACTTCGCCCTCCTCGAGCAGCCTGTCGTCATCGCTCAACAGCGTGCGCAGGATTTCTTCGGGCATGCCGGCTCGAAACAGGATGGTCAGTGCCTGCACATCCTGGGCGCCGCGGACGCGGATCGTCGCGGCCGTAGTGGGTACGGCGAGCCAGGTGTCGTCATCGACCAGGATGCGCCGCCCGTCGAGGGCAACCTCCTGCCGGCCCTGCCACGCGCTGACCAGCGCCAGCCGTGAACCATCCAGTGAGTATTCGGCGGCCCGTGTCGTGAGGTTGAGAATCGCCGAAGCGCCTTCCGCCGCATTCCGGCTCGTACCCAGACCACTGCCAGGAATGTCCTGCGTTCTGCGGATAATCATCCGGCGCGCTCCCTAACTATTGTCATGATGAAAGCCATGATGTCGCCGCCAAAGATGCCGGCGTTGCCCTTCGGGCTACAAGCCAATTACGATCATCAGATCCCGCCACGCGACGAAAGGTTGCATCGGCCGCGCTACTTTGTTCGGCCATGTTGCACATTTGCGCAATGGATGAGACTGGAGATTGTGCGTGGACGGCCGGCGGGCCCAGTGGAAGCAACACATTGTTACAACACGGATACCGCTCACCGCACATGGCCGTGGCGGCGCACTGCAGGTATCCTTTGTCACCAAACCCCGACTTCATTTCATCGCAACACCCCATGCCCATCGCTCACGAGCACAATCTCGATCACCCGCTGCCCACGAACTGTCCCTTCGGCATCCGGGTGAAACTGCGCTCCACCGATCCGTTCAAGAACCTGATCGGGCAGAGCTGGACCAAGGAACACTGGTATGCAACCCGCGAGGAGCGCGACGAAGCACTCGCGCAGATGAGCGGCCGCTACATCTATTTCCGGCCCGGAGACAAGCCGTCGCTGGACTACGAGAAAGTGGACAAGAGCTGAGGCGTCAAGAAAAGGGCCGTGGGCTACGGGCGTGGGGCCACGGCAGGAAGCTGAACAGCAAGCATCTTTTCCTGCTCTTGCCGTGGCCCCGGGCCCCTCGCCCGTTGGCCATTCTTCTTCAGAACGTCCTCCCCAGGAACAAATAGAACGCCTTGTCGCCGCCTTCGTCGAAGCCGGTGGCCAGGTAGAGCGGGCCCAGCGGCGTGTCGACGCCGAAGAACACACTCGCATCCTTGCGTAGATCGCCGAAGCTCATGTCGTCGCGATCGGCCCACGTGTTGCCGGCTTCGAGCGAGATGCCGGCGTACGCAGGCAGGTCGAGCACCCCCGAGCCGCCGCGTCCGATCTTCCGATAGTAGATCAGGCGGCTGATGCCGTAGTGAGGCGCAGCCAGGAAGTTGGGTGGCAATCCCGAGAGATTGAAGAGCCCGCCCAGCGTGAAGAAATTTTCCGGTGTCGCCAGGTTGTCCACGGTGGTGCCGATGTCGGTCCAGAAAATCAGCGTGTGCCGATCGATCGAGCGGGCGAACAGCCAGCTCGCCGAGTAGGCATCGAACGCCTCCTCGCCGCCCATGGTCTTGCGCTCTGCACGCCATTCGAGAGTGAGCTGCTGGCCCCGGCGCGGAAAGAAAATGCTGTCGAGCTTGTCGTAGGTGAAGCGGGTGAAGAACCCGCCTGTGTTCGACTTCTCCAGCGGCAGGTCGGGATCGCCTATCAACACGCGCGAACGCGCCGAACCGCGGTTGATGCCGAATCGCAATTCGCCCCAGTTGGAGAATTCGCGGCCGACATCCAGTCCGCCCTCGATGGTACGCACGCGATATTCGGCGACGCGATCGTTGCCGCTCAGCAGGTTCACGCTGCGCTCCTGGAAATCCAGGTGCGGCGCGAGGAAATAGCGGCTGAAGAGCGAGATCGGCTGGTAGAACTCGGTGAACACTTTCGGCGTGTCGCCGATCTGCAGGTCGGTCAGCCATTCGGCGCCGTAGCGATTGATCTCGGTCATGATGAAGCGCAGCGCCGCGTTGTAGCCGCTGTTGCCTTCGAAGTCGTCCTGGAGATTCAGGCCGACACGGACATAGTTCGGTCCCCAGCTCTTGCGGCGCAGGCTCAGTTCGAGACCGGCCTGCCCGTCCTCCTCGATCAGCGCATAGTCGATCGATTCGAACAGGTCGAGTGCATAGAGCGACGACAGGCGGTCGCGCACCCGCTCCTTGTCCAGCGGCTTGTCGGTGAGATCGCGCATCGTCGCGATGACCAGGTCTGCATACTCGAGCGAGTCCTTGCCGGCGCGGATGAATCGAATCACCGGCGTGGCGGTCGCTCGCGGATTGCGGCTGGCCAGATACTGACGATAACTGGCATCGTCGAGCGCGAGTGCCGAGAACTTCGCTTTGTCCAGGCGCGCCGCGAGTTCACCGGCCTGCAATGCCTGCGGCACGCGACTGAAATCCGCCGAAGGAAAGCGGCCGAGCGGCGGTTCGATCAGGATATCGCTTTCGCGAAGCTTCGCGCGCTGCTCCTGCGTGCGCGACTTGATCATGATGGCGAAGGCCTGGTTGGTCACCTCGATCGGCGAAGTCAGTTCCTCGCGTGCATACAACGGAAAACTCACATCGACGACGATCAGGATGTCGACATTCATCTGCCGCGCGATGTCGATGGGAAGGTTGTCCGTCAAGCCGCCGTCGACGAGCAATCGTCCATCGCGCGGTGCCGGGGAAAATACCCCAGGCGCCGACATGCTTGCGCGCATCGCCGTCACCAGGTCACCCGATCCCATCAGCACGCCTTCACCGGTTTCCAGATCCGTCGCGATCGCACGGAACGGAATCGGCAAGCGATCGAAGTCCTGGACCTCCGCAACCGGCAAGGCCGCGTTACGCAGCACCTGTTCCAGCTTCTGCCCCTGCACCAGTCCGCGAGGAAGCACGAAGCCCTTTTCGTTCACGCCGAGGGAATAGCGGACGAGGAAGTTGCGGTCGTCCTGTTTGCGCCGAAAGCCCAGTTCGGCACGGGGCGGGCGGTCCTGGAACGCATCCTGCCAGTTGACCGAACTGATCAGCTTCTCGATCTC
>Ga0075420_100002770_pt1 | contig 15219 bp, 16 predicted proteins | sample SoiMetdeltSBSDD4_FD_75296 | JGI IMG/M metagenome (GOLD analysis project Ga0075420, IMG submission 75296) | Bulk soil microbial communities from a Populus tree surrounding site in Tennessee, USA - Soil MetaG P. deltoides SBSDD4 | ecosystem: Environmental > Terrestrial > Soil > Tree plantation... | reverse complement strand
TACGACGCCATCCAGAAGGCCAAGAAGAACTCGGTGCCCAACGACAACATCGAGCGGGCCCGCAAGCGTGGCGCAGGCGAGGAGGCCGGCGGCGCCGACTACCAGAGCATCACCTACGAGGGCTACGGACCCAACGGTGTCGCGGTGCTGATCGAGTGCCTGACCGACAACCGCAACCGCGCCGCGGGCGAGGTGCGCGTCGCGATGACCCGCAACGGCGGAAACATGGCCGACCCCGGGTCGGTGGCCTACCTGTTCTCCCGCAAGGGTGTCGTCACGCTGGAGAAGAACGGGCTGACCGAGGACGACGTGCTGACCGCCGTGCTCGAAGCGGGTGCGGAAGACGTCAACGATCTCGATGACACTTTCGAAATCATCTGCGAGCCAGGCGATCTGGTCGCAGTGCGCACCGCGCTGCAGGAGGCGGGCATCGACTATGAGTCCGCCGAGGCCGGCTTCGAGCCATCGGTCAGCGTGCCACTCGACGTCGACGGCGCGCGCAAGATCATGAAACTGGTCGACGCGCTCGAGGATCTCGACGACGTGCAGGACGTCTACACCAACATCGACATTCCCGACGACGTCGCCGCCATCCTCGACGAGGAGTAGCCCAGGCCGCATGTCGACAGCCGAGGTAGCACGCAACAAGGAGACCTTCAAGCGCTTCCAAGACGCCATGAACACCTGTGACGCGGAGTTCATCTCGAAGTCGATCGACGAACTCGTCGAGCCCGACGCCACGATCCGCACGCCGCTGCCGGGTGACGCGACCGGCGCGCAGGTCCTCAAGCAGGTGTGGTCGGTGCTCCTGCGGGCCTTCCCCGACTTGCAGCTCGACGTCAAGGACTTGATCGGGGAGGACGACAAGGTCGTCGCGAGGATCGTGGTCACGGGGACGCACCGGGGTGACTACATGGGCGTGGAGCCGACAGGCAAATCCATTGCGTACGACGAGATCTTCATCTTCCGCTTCGCCAACGGCCGAGTCGTTGAGACTTGGGGCGTCGTTGACGTCTATGCGCAGATGAAACAGCTGGGAGTGATTCCCGCCTAGAACGTCATCGCCACCGCGATGCGAACTTGGCGGTGGCGTGCCGAGGCCCCAGACGGCCCAACGTTTAAGTAGCCTGGGCAGGTGTCAGTTGGCGGCCGCTCATCACGCAAGCCTTCTGCTCAGATCCTCTGCGGTGCCGTTGCCGGGCCGCTCTTCGTCACGGCTTTCACAGCGATCGGAGCCGCGCGTCGAGGGTACGATTGGCGGCGCTACCCGGTCAGTTCGCTTGCGATCGGTCGTCAAGGTTGGCACCAGCGCACCAACTTCATCCTCGCTGGAGTTCTCTATTCATGTGCGGCTGCGGGTCTCGCGCGCTCCGATCGGCGGCGCATTGGACCCCGCGCCGTCCCGGCGCTCATCGCAGGAGCGGGCATCGGGCTGATTGGCTCGGGACTGTTCGTCACCGATTACGTTGGTGACCTTCCGAGCGAGGGTCCTGACATGAACCGGGGCCCGGCCGATGCCGGCCCGACCAGGCCAACTCGTGCGGGGCAGATGCACAACCTTTGCGGGATCCCGGTCTTTGCGGGCATACCCATCGCTGGCCTGGCCAGCGCGGCCACCGCCGTGCGGAGCAGGGACTACCGCTGGGCCTGCTACTCGGCAGGATCGAGCACGGTGATGGCGGGCAGTTTCCTTCTCGTGGGCGCCGCGATCAGAGGTCAGTCCCGCCTCCGCGGCAAAAGCGGGATCCTGCAGCGGATCTCGATCGCAACCGGACTCGGATGGCTGAGCGCTTTGTCGCTTCGCGGCCTGTCTCAATAACGAACCCTCACCGGGCGCCCGACTGCTCAGCCACAGATGCGGCGGCGCGCCAATGGACCGGCGAATGTCACGCCGGATGCAGGCTGACCGGCACGCCCGAGTAACGCGTCATCCCCGTCACGAGGTCGATATCGTCCTTGCTGGTAAGCAGATTCACATTTGCCCCGGCGTGGCCGTGCGGGACCGACACCGCACCGCGGCGAACGGAGGCGTCCACCCGCGCGATACCGGTCAGCTCGCCATGCTCGCTACGCACGATCAGCTTCTGATCGTCGGACACACCCGCCGCCGCCGCGTCGTCGGGATGTACGACGACCTCGACGGCCTCACCGAGAAAATCAAGCTGCGCATTGAGCCGACGCAACTGCCGCCGCGGCACCAGCACGAGCGGAGCGGGTCCCCGCAGGGCGTGCAACTGGTCAACGAGTACGCGTGGAGCGAGGCGCCAGCCGCCCAACCGTTCAACATGCTTGTCGACCCACGTCGCAGGCAGCTCGCGATCGGTTTCGGCCCAGCCGCGCGCGACGAGCTCGTCGTACGGAACCCGGCCGCCCGAGCTCAGCTGCGCGAGCATCACCTCGTCGGAGGCGTCGGTGTCGGCCAGCTCGTGGCCGAGGCGCCGACCGATCTCCGCGAGTACCCACCACATCGAACGGCGTTGTCCCACAGGCGGAACCAAGGCGTCGGTGTGTTGCGCCGAGATCTGCGGGCAGAGGAAGTCCCACAGCGTGACGTCGGGCCGCTCGAGCTGACCCTTCGTCGGAAGCACGTGCGTCGACAACGCCGTTGTCTCGTTCGGCAGGATCTCCGTGGTCACGAGGACGTCGAGCTTCTTCAGCGCCGGCAGCAGCGACCCGGCGTTCGGGAACGCGGTGAGCAGGCTGCCGCCGAGGTTCAGGAACGCGCGGATGTTGCCCGCGTTGATCTCATCGGGCAGCGCGGCGCACGGCCACTCCCGCAGAAACGCCTGCGTCTCCGGCCGGCTGCGCGGACCCGGTCCGAACCGCCCCTCCGGCGGCGTGATCGGCAATTCGAAGCTCTCGAGCTGGTAGCCGAACCCCGGATGGAACCAGATTCCGCCGGGACGGTTCATCGAATCCGTTATGATCAGGAGTGCCCACGAAAGCCATTGCGTCACATTGGCACTCGGCGACATCGTGACACCGGTACCGGTGTCGACAGCGATCCGACCGGCCTTCCGGACGGCGCTCAGCAGCCGTTCGAGCTCGGCCTCTGGCACGTCGGCGATCGCGGACGCGTGCCGCAGCGTGAACGGCTCGACGGCGGCGGCCAGCGCGTCAGCGTCCTGGACCGGTGCTTTGACACCGTCGCGCAGCACCTCGCGCACCAGGTACGCGAGCACCGCGTAGTCGGTGCCCGGGCGAGGGGCAAGATGATGCGTCGCCAGCCGCGCCGTCTCGGTATAGCGAGGGTCGACGACCCAGACCTCGGCATGCTTCGCGAGATCGCGGATCGCGCCGCGGGGATTCGGCAGCCCGACGCTATGCCCATGCGAGACAACGGGGTTGCTGCCGATGAACACCGCGAACGTGGCGTTGTCGTAGTCGGGACGCCCAGCCAGTGACGGCGTGCCGCCCATCAGCTCGGCCATCAGTACCTTGGCGGTCCCGTCGATCGTCAATGGACTGAACTTCGCCGGCGTGCCGATCGCGGCGTGCAGTTGCTGCGCAACGCGATAGCCGACCGCGTCCATACCGACGCCGGTACCGAAGTTGATCCCCACGGATTCGGGTCCGTACGTCTCGATGGTGTCGCGAAGCTTGGCGCCGAGGTCATCGAGGCAGGCCTCCCAGGTGGTGTCCTGCAGCGTGCCGTCGACACGTATCTGCGGGCGTTCCAGCCGGTCCGGATGGTGGTGGATCTGCGGCAGGGCGCGGCCCTTTGGGCAGGTGTAGCCCTGGGAGAACGGATTCTCGCGGTCGCCGTGCACGGCGACCACCTGATCACCGTCAATGTCGACAAGGATCCCGCAGACCGACGTGCAGACCCGGCAGAAGCTGCGCACCGTTGCCATGGGAGAACCGTACTCTCGCCGAGAGAGAATGTGCTACCGGCTGCCCATATTAGACTATTTCGTCTATTATCGATCACGTGCCCCGTCCGGAGCGCCACCCAGTCGACAAGATCCTCGACGTGTCGCGCGATCTTGTGCTCGATCACGGTGCCCGGGCGGTCACGGTGGACCGGATCGTCGCCGCCAGTGGCGCGCCAAAAGGCTCTGTCTACCATCGCTTTTCGACGGTGAGTGATCTGCTCGCGACCATGTGGCTGCGAGGTGTGCGCCGGTCGCAGGCGCGCTTCCTGGAGCCGTTGAAAGCGGGCGGGAACCCGATGGATGCGGCGCTGGCCGCAGGTTTGGCCATTTGCGACTTCGCGACTGAGGAGCCGGCAGACGCCAGGCTGCTCGCTGCGCTGCGACGTGAGGATCTAGTCGGTGAGGTGACCGATCCAGAACTGACATCAGCGCTTCGACAAGTCAACCGGGATTTGCACGAGGCGGTGACGGCACTTGCGCGACGTCTGTACGGGCGCGCGACGCGCGATGCGATCGAGCGCACGACGTGCGCGGTCATCGATCTGCCACAGGGTGCGATCCGTCGACACCTTGTCCAAGGAGCACCCGTGCCGCGCAGCGTTCGTTCGCAACTGGCTGCCGCGATCCTTGCGGCCTTGACGCAGGAGGAGTCTCAACATGACTGACGATGTGGACGTGGTGCGACGGATGTTCACCGCGGTCGAAGAACGTGATTTCGACGGTCTGCTTGCGTGCTACTCCGACGACGTGGAGATCAACGAGGCTGCGGTGTTGCCTTGGGGTGGAGTGTGGCGCGGACCGGAAGGTGTCGCCGCCCACGCGGCGGCATTCATGCGTACATGGGGTTCCTTGCAGGGGCCCCGGGAGTCGCAACTCGACGCGCAATTCTTCAGCGATGGTGCGGGAACGGTGTGCGCCGTGTTTCGGCATCGTGGCGTTGATCCGGTGAGCGGAGCGCGGTTTGACGCTCCCGAGGTCGGCGTTTATCGGATCCACGATGATCGTGTGGTGAGATCACAGATGTTTCACGCTGATTCGGCCGCACTCGTCACCTTTCTCAGCAACGTCCGGCAATGATCAGGCGCTGGGATCGGTGGGGGCCTCTCAGCGGTCTCTTGCTCTGCGTCACGTGGGCTCCGATGGCCGTCGCCATCCCACGCCTGCCAGACCTCGACTCATCGCATGAGGTGCAGGCGTTTTGGCGCACCAATCAACAGTTGATGCAAGTCGTGATCCTCTCGGTGAGTGTGGGTTTCCTGTTCTTCCTCATGTTCCTTGGAGCCCTTATCGAACTCATTCGCACAGTTCCCGACGCCGGTGCCGCGAGCTGGACAGTTCTCGGCAGTGCGCTCATGTTCATGACCGCGCTCAACATCGCACTGGGCCTCGATGTTGCCGGCGGCCTACTCGTCGACACCGATTCGGTAAGCACTTACGGGTTGCACACGGCCGCGTTTCTGTTGGCGGCGCCAGCCGCTTTCGCGGGCGCCGCATTCTTCGTCGCGATCGCCGTAGTCACTTGGGAAGCAAAGGTTTTCCCGAGGTGGTCGGGGTGGATCGCGGTGGTCGGCGCCGGGGTCAACGCCGGCGCGGTCTTCGGCATTTTCACGCTGAGTGGCCCGCTGAATTCGGGCAACGGAATCGTCGGCGGTATTGCCGGGCCACTCGGTCTCTACCTGGTGTGGGTGTTCGCCATCAGCGTGTGGTGGATGCGAGGAACTTTCCGAGCTCCGCTGCCGTCTGTTCCGGCTGGTCGAGCATGACCAACACGTTGGCGTCGTCGATATAGCGCAGCGTCGCGCCGGTCAGCTCGGCCAGCCGCGTTGCGTGATCGTCCGGCATCACCGGATTACGGCTCCACAGCACCAGCACGTCGCCGTCGAAGTCGGCCAGCCTGTTGGTGGCGCGGATCAGGTCGGCCTTGTCGAACTTCGTGCGGCAGTACTTGACGAGATCGCGCCGGATCCGTCGGTCGGCCAGGCCGGCTGCCATCCATGTGTCGACAATGCTTTGGGGGATAGGATTTTTCGCCATCTGGCCGAAGATCAGCCACTGCCGCCGCAGCCAGCCGATCTTGAGCTGCCGCATCGCCAGCGCGACCGTGCCCGTGGTCCGACTGGCCAGCCAGGCGACCTTGCCTGGAAAGCCCGGCGGGAAGTTGCCGAACGCTTCCGACGGGCAGATCACCAGGCGCGCAAGGCGTTTATCGCGGCCGATGTCGGTGAGGAAGAGCGCCCCGCCCCAGTCGGTGACGACGAGCGTGACGTCGGCGAGGTCGAGCGCGTCCAAGAAATCTCCGACGATGTTGACCATGCCGGGCAACGTCAGATCCGCGTCCTCGCGCATCGGAATGCGGTGCCCGCCCATCGGCAGGATCGGCAACAGGTAGCGGAAGCCGGACGGCAGCAGAGCCAGCGCCAGATTCCACTGCGCGTCGTTCATGAGCAGGCCGTGGAGCAGCACGACGGGCGGACCGTTCGGGTCGCCTTCCTCGCGGTATTCGATGGTTCCGGCGCTGACGTCGACGGATTTCATCCGTAGCCCTTCGTTAGAACGTTGATTCTAGAACGTATGCTCTAGTCTGTCTGCAGGAGGCGCAGATGGCAAGGTCCACCAGAGAATCGATCCTGACGGCCGCAGCGGAGCTGATGCGCCACAAGGGCTACGGCGCGGTCGGCATGAAGGACATCGCCGAGGCATCCGGCGCGCCGATCGGCTCGCTGTATCACCACTTCCGCGGCGGCAAGGTACAGATCGCGCGCGAGGCGCTGATCAATGCCGGGGCCGCCTACGCACTGCTCATCCCGTCCATCGTGGATTCCTATACCGACCTCGGCGACGCGATCGACGCCGTCTTCACACAGGCTGCCGAGGACATGGCGGGTACTGGTTTTGCGAACATGTGCCCGGTGGCCAGCGTCGCCGCCGAGATCGCCGACACGGTCGAGGAACTCCGCGAAACGTCCGCGACGGTGTTCCAGGGCTGGGTCGACGGCGGCAGCGCGTACTTCGCGGCCCGGGGGCTCGACGCGTCGCATGCCCGCGAGGTGACGTTCGCATTGATCGGCGCGCTCGAGGGGGCGTTCGTCCTCGCCCGCACGCTGCGCAACATCGAACCGCTGGTCGCCGCAGGTCACGCGCTGGCCCCCCGATACCGCGGAGTCGAACTGGCAGCCAAGATAGCTGCATGGCAGTAGTCCTCGACCCGCATGGCAGGGCCTGGTCGGTATATCGCGATTGGTGGCCGTTTCCAGGCGACCTTTTCGATTTCACCGACATTTTCGAGCTGGCAATCGGGCTGCTGTTCGTGGTGTTGTGGCCGTTCTGGTTGCTCACGAAGGTTCTCGGCGCGCGCTGGGTCATCGTGGTCGAGCGAGACGGCCACGAAGTGGGTCGCGAGTTGGTGCGTGGCGGGCGCAAGGCAAAGGGGCGGGTCAACCAGATCGCCTACGAAATAGCCAACGGTCACCGCTCCGGCGGCTACCAGATCTGAGCGTGTCCCTACGGATATCCGTCGGCCCACCGCGCTACCGTGTCGAACAGGTGTTCACAGGAGGGCTGACGTGCGGGTAATGGGAGTCGACCCCGGGCTGACCCGCTGTGGCCTGTCCGTGATCGAGGGCGGCAAGGGCCGTCAGGTCATCGCCTTGGACGTCGACGTGGTCCGCACTCCCTCCGACGATCCGCTGGCGCTCAGACTGCTCGCTATCAGCGACACGGTCGAGCATTGGATGGACACCCACCGCCCTGACGTGATCGCGATCGAGCGGGTCTTCTCGCAGCAGAACGTCCCAACAGTCATGGGCACGGCGCAGGCCGGCGGCGTGATCGCGCTTGCGGCGGCCAAGCGCGGCATCGACGTGCATTTCCACACGCCGAGTGAGGTGAAGGCCGCCGTTACCGGCAACGGCAACGCAGACAAGGCGCAGGTCACCGCGATGGTCACCAGAATCCTTGCGCTGCAGACAAAACCGACACCGGCCGACGCCGCCGACGCGCTGGCATTGGCGATCTGTCACTGCTGGCGGGCCCCGATGATCGCCCGGATGGCGGCCGCCGAGGCGCTGGCCGCCGAGCAACAACGCAAGTACAAGGCGAAATTGAAGGCGGCACGATGATCGCATCCGTTCGCGGCGAAGTTCTCGACATCGCACTCGACCACGTCGTCATCGAAGCGTGCGGCGTCGGCTACAAGGTGATGGCCACGCCGACCACCCTCGCGACACTGCACTGCGGCAGCGAAGCCAGGCTGATCACCGCGATGATCGTGCGTGAAGATTCGCAGACGCTCTACGGCTTCGCCGACGCCGACGCGCGCGACCTGTTCCTGACGCTGCTCGGCGTGTCCGGGGTGGGACCGAAGATCGCGCTGGCCACGCTCGCCGTCTACGACGCGCCCTCGCTGCGCCAAGCCCTCGGCGACGGCGACGTCACCGCGCTTACCCGGGTGCCTGGCATCGGCAAGCGTGGTGCCGAGCGCATGGTGCTGGAATTGCGCGACAAGATCGGGCCGGTGCACGCCGCATCGGGCGCCGTCGCTCTTAATGGCCACTCGGTGCGCGGCCCGGTCGTGGAAGCGCTTGTCGGACTTGGCTTTGCGGTCAAGCAGGCCGAGGAGGCCACCGACAAAGTCCTTGCCAACGAGCCGCAGGCCACCACGTCCAGCGCGTTGCGCTCGGCGTTGTCGATGTTGGGTAAAAAGTGAGCCGGTTCGAAGACGGCGACGAGGTCGAGGACCGCGAAGTCTCGGCTGCGCTGACGGTCGGCGAGGGCGACATCGACGCCAGCCTGCGACCGCGGTCGCTGCGTGAGTTCATCGGGCAGCCGCGGGTGCGCGAGCAGTTGCAACTGGTCATCGAGGGCGCCAAGAACCGCGGCAGCACACCGGATCACATCCTGCTGTCAGGGCCGCCCGGGTTGGGCAAGACGTCGCTCGCGATGATCATCGCCGCCGAACTCGGGTCGTCGCTGCGAGTCACCTCGGGTCCCGCGTTGGAGCGCGCGGGCGACCTCGCCGCGATGTTGTCCAACCTCGTCGAGCACGACGTGTTGTTCATCGACGAGATCCACCGCATCGCCCGGCCCGCCGAGGAGATGTTGTACCTGGCGATGGAGGACTTCCGCGTCGACGTCGTCGTCGGGAAAGGCCCTGGCGCCACGTCGATTCCGCTCGAGGTCGCGCCGTTCACCTTGGTCGGGGCGACCACCCGATCCGGTGCGTTGACCGGACCGCTGCGTGACCGCTTCGGGTTTACCGCACACATGGACTTCTACGAGCCTGCCGAATTGGAGCGGGTGCTGTCCCGCTCGGCGGGCATCCTCGGCATCGAGGTGGGCGCCGACGCCGGCGCCGAGATCGCCCGCCGTTCGCGGGGCACGCCACGCATCGCGAACCGACTGCTGCGCCGGGTCCGCGACTATGCGGAGGTCCGCGCGGACGGCATCATCACCCGTGACATCGCGAAGTCGGCGCTTGAGGTCTATGACGTCGACGAGCTCGGCCTGGACCGGCTGGACCGCGCGGTGTTGTCCGCTCTGACACGCAGTTTCGGCGGCGGACCTGTCGGGGTGTCGACGCTTGCGGTCGCGGTGGGGGAGGAAGCCACCACCGTCGAGGAGGTGTGCGAGCCTTTCCTGGTACGCGCCGGGATGATCGCGCGCACCCCGCGTGGGCGCGTCGCCACCGGCCAGGCGTGGACGCATCTCGGCATGACTCCGCCCAGTGGGGTCAGCGGACTGGGTCAGGCCGGACTGTTCGACTAGGAGGACCGTAATGATCTATGCCGGTTTGATTTTCGCGGGTCTTGCGGCGCTGCTGCACGTCTACATCTGGGTGATGGAGTCGCTGACCTGGACATCTGCGCGCACCCGCGCGACGTTCGGTATCAGCGAGGAAGAAGCCGTTGCCACCAAGGAACTCGCGTTCAATCAGGGCTTCTACAACCTGTTCCTTGCCATCGTGACGTTCACCGGCATCGTGATCGGTGGCACGGGCCGGTACGGCATCGGCCTTGCCCTGATCTTCGCCGGCATCGGGTCGATGTTGGCTGCCGCGGTGGTGCTGCTGGTGTCGTCACCGGATAAGGCGCGTGCGGCCATCACGCAAGGAACTCTGCCGTTGATCGCAATCGTGCTCCTTGCGGTGGGGGTCGCGATGTAGCGTCGCCGTGTGAGGCGAACGCTTCGTGTGCTGATTGCGATCCTCGCCGTGCTGGCGGGTGGATGCGCGCGTAGCGCGGCCGCCCCAGGGCCGTCCGGGCTGTTCGACGTCGGTGACGGCCGAAAGTTGTTCCTTGACTGTCAAGGCTCTGGCTCACCGACCGTATTCATCATCCCTGGAAAAGGTAGCTACACCGAGGCGTGGAATTACGTTGTGCCACCCGATGACCCGATCCGGTCGTCGCCCTACGACATCATCACGCAAGCCAAGCTGGAGCCAAGCCCCGACGCCGTGCAGCCGACCGTGGCGAAAACGACCCAGGTATGCGCATACGACCGGCCCAACACGCGGCCCGACGGTGTCGACCGGTCAACCGATGTGCCGCAGCCGCATGGTCTTCAGCAGGACGTCGACGACGTGGTCGCACTCATCAATGCGTCGCAGCTGCCCACGCCTTTGGTGTTCGTCGCCCACTCCTATGGCGGCCTGATCGCCGATCTCCTCGCACGGACGCGTCCCGATCTGGTGGCGGGCTTGGTGATGGTCGATCCCGTGTCGGAATTCCTCGAGACGCTGGGTAGTCCCGCGCAGAACGCGGCGTGGGAGCGTGACAGCATGACGCCGCCCGAGCCCGGGGATGAGACTGTTCTGGTCGGCGATGCGATCACTCTGGTCCAGAACGCGCCCCCGCTGCCACGCGTTCCCGCCATCGTGCTCAGCTCCGACAAGTTCGCGTCGCCCGAAGTGCTGACGCCGGAGAACTACACGCTGGCGCAGATCCACCAGGCGAACACCTTGCTGGCGGACGCGCTCGGCACCACCAACGTGGTGTCCAACGGCAGCGGTCACAACATGATGCTGTATCAGCCGAAGTTCGTGGCCGACAACATCATCGGGATAGTCGACCAGGTGCGCCAGACCGGTTAAGTCGGATGCGACTGTGCGGCTTCGTACGCTAACACCCGCGTGTCGCGTACGAAACCGCACTCTCGCGTTAGAGCAGTCCGAGCAGCTGCAGGTCGGTGATGTACTTGACGATGACCTCCCGCGTCACATGCGGAATGTCTTTGTCCGGACCGATTTTCGCGTCTTGCACGGCCGTGCGGAACCGGTCCGTCGGCGCGATCGACCCGCGAATCGGTGTCTCCGGCCGCTGATAGTTGTGTATCAGCGGGAGCAGCGAGGCCTGCCTCTGCTTCTCCGGCAGGGCCCGAAGCGTCGTGTCGAACCGCTGGAGCCACGCGTCGTAGGCACCGACGCGTGCGACCGGGAATCCCGCGTCGATCAGCCAGTCGACGTACTCGTCGAGCCCGATGCCGTCGTCGTACGGGTTCATCACGTGATAGGTCTCGAACCCGTCAACCACCCGCTCGCCCAGTGTAGAGATCGCCTCGGCGATGAACTCGACAGGCAGCCCGTCATAGTGGGCCCGCTGCCGATTGCCTGCGGCGTCGAGCTCGTAGAACGAGTCGGGCGCGATGCCCGTGGCGACCAGGCTCAGCATCAGCCGGGTGAACATGTCCGGCAGATTGAGCTGGCCCGCGTAGGTGGTGTCGGCCAGGATCATGTCGCAGCGGAACACTGAGACCGGCAGGCCGCACAAGTCGTGCGCCTCGCGCAGCAGTACCTCGCCGGCCCACTTGCTGTTCGAGTAGCCATTGGCATAACTATCGTCGACCTTGCGGGTCGCGCTGATCACCCGGACATCACCGTCCTCGGTGAACTGGCCGAGCTCGATACCCGCGCCCACACCGATCGTCGACACGTACACGAACGGCTTCTGCTTGGTGGTCAGCGCGATCCGGATCAGCTCCGCGGTGCCGAGCGCGTTGGGGCCGAACAGCTGGCTGTACGGCAGGACGTGGTTGACCAACGCGGCGGGGTCGACGATCAGATCGACCGTGTCGGCCAGCCGCTGCCAGGTCTGCTGATCCAGTCCGAGGTTCGCCTCGCCCTTGTCGCCTGCGATGACCTCGAGGTGCTCGGCGGCCAAATCGCGGTAATGGCGCAGCAATTCAGGGTCACCGCTGTCAAACGTCTTGTCCAGCCGCTCGCGGGCGGTGGCGTCGTCCTTGGCGCGCACCAAGGCGATCACCTTGCCGTCGACAAGGTCCATCCGCTCCAGCCACTCCAGGGCCAGGTACCGGCCCAGGAATCCCGTCGCCCCGGTCAGCAGCACCGTGCGCACTTCCGCGCTCGGACCCGGCAGTGACGGAGCCGCGGCAAGAGTCTGCGCGTCGATGAACTTGTCCAGGGTCAGATCGCGGGCGTGTACCTCGGTGGCGTCACGACCATGCACCGACGCGAACGTCGGCCGCTTGCTGCCGGGCTGGCGCTCGGCCTCGATGTAGGCGGCGAGGGCGGCCAGGTCGCTGGCCGGGCTGACGATGACGCCGACGGGCACGTCGATGTCGAAGATCTCATGCAGCAGGTTCGCGAATGTCAACGCGGACAGCGAATCTCCGCCCAGATCGGTGAAGTGCGCATCAGGCTGCAGCTCGGTTGCCGCCGCGCCCAGCAGCGCACCCGCGGCGCGGCTGATGGTCTCCAGCACCGGACGGTCGGCACCGTGCAGGCGCAGCTCGCGCAGCTCGTTGGTCTGGCTGTCGGCCAGGTCGGTGTAGAGCTGTTCGAGCCGTTCGCCGTAGTACTCCTTGGCCTTCGGGCGCGCGAGCTTGCGGATGCCGGTGAGCAGACCGTTCTCGAGCGTGAAAGGTGTTGTCTCGACGATGAAGTCGCGCGGGATCTCGTAGGATTGCAGACCCGCAGCCTTCGCGACGTCCTGCAGCGATTCGCCGATCAGCGGCTTGAGCGACTCCACATCGTGGCTGGCGAGTGCATCCTCGGTCGGCACGATGACCGCAAGCAGATACGAGCGAGCACTGTTGCCGTAGACGAAGATCTGCCGCACCAGGGGGCTGTCACCGAAGACCGCTTCCAACTTCGCGACGGTGACGAACTCACCCTGCGAGAGCTTCAGGACATTATTGCGACGGTCGAGGTAGGTGAGTTGATCCGGCCCGATTTCGGCCACGATGTCGCCGGTCTTGTAGTAGCCGTCGACATCGAACACGTCGGCGGTGATCTCCGGCCGCTTGTAGTAACCGGGGAACATGGTCTCGGACTTGACGAGCAGCTCACCCCGCGGATGCGGCCGATCGGTGTGGAAGTAACCCAATTCGGGCACGTCGACCAGCTTGTAGTCGGTGACGGGCGGGCGTTGCACCTGGCCGTCGACGAAGACCGCGCCGGCTTCGGTGGAGCCGTATCCGTCGGTCAAGTGGATATCGAGCAGGGACTCGACGAAGGCCTTCATGTCGGCGGAGATTGGCGCGGAGCCCGTCATCGCCGACACAAAGCGTCCACCGAGGAGGTTCTGGCGTAGGTCGGCGAGCACATCCGTTTCGACGGCCCATCGATCGCTGCCGTCAGCGGACCGGCGGTCGACCTCGCTCTGGAACTCCTGAAACACCATGTCCCAGATCCGCGGCACGAAACTCAACTGGGTAGGCCGCACCAGTGCGAGGTCTTCGAAGAAGGTCGAAAGATCGCTTCTGGCAACGAAATAGGCGCTGCCGCCGGCTCCGAGCGTCGCGTACAGGATGCCACGCCCCATCATGTGGCTCATCGGCATGAAGTTCAACGTGATCGATGGAGTGGCACCTTCGTTGCCCCACATCGCCATGCTGGACCGCCGCCACGAGTTCATGACCGCCTTGGCGGGGTACATCGCGCCCTTGGGCGTGCCGGTGCTGCCCGAGGTGTAGATCAATAGCGCCAGGGTAGCGTCGTCGTCCGAATCGAACGCCGGAGGAATTGGCAGCGCAGCGCCGCGGGACAGCACGTCGGCCAAAGTCTCGACGGCAACAGGGGTTTCGGCGAGCCGCGTGGTCGCGGCCGCGAGTGCGTCGCGGTGGTCGTCCACCTCCGCGTGGTAGTCGAAGACCACCAGCCGTTCGGGCAGATGACCGGTCAGCATGAGCTCGACGGCGTCGTCGAGGAAGTCAACGCTCGACAAGATGGCAACCGGCTCCGTCTCGGCGGCGATGGGCCGCAACTGGGCAACCGGCGCGCTGGTCTGAAGCGGCACGGATATCGCGCCGAGGCGCAGCAGCGCCATATCGACGGTGGTGTAGTCGATGCTGGTGAATCCGAGAATGGCGACCCGGTCACCGGGCCGCACCGGATTCTGCGCCAGCGCGGCGGCGACCGCATTCACGCGGTCCGACAGCTCGCGATAGGTGATGGTGTCGAAACGGGGGAGCAGTTCGGCGGATGTCCGACTGGTCGACGGATCGGTGACGAACTCGACGGCGCGTTGCCCGAGGGCGGGCCGGTCGGCGTACCCGTCGATGACGGTCTGGATGATCTGCGGCAGCCGCAGTTCGGGTGATTCGATCGCTTGCGCGACTGCCTCACTCGGTCGGGAGGAGGCGAAGTGCTGGTCTGTGGCGTACAAGTCGGAGATGCGGCGTGTGAGCCGCGTTTCATGGGTATCAGTCGGCATCAGGAATCCTCGGCAAATCGCAGGAAGTTTCGGCGCCACGTCGAGCCTAATGAAAACTACGTTAGTAAAGCTAACTTTATTCCGGTGCTGGCTGTCAGTTTGCTGTGAATGGTGTGACCGCTGTCACCGGATAGCTGGCAGCACGGTCGCCGGATCGGCCCGGCCAGCAAGAGCCTCGATCGCTGCGATCGGGTCGGGGATGGCGATGAGCAAATCGCGCGTCGCCGCGAGGGCCGGTTTCGACGGCTGAACACCGCCGACGGCGTCGGCCAGATCGAGCAGGTGCACAGTCGCCTCCATCAACGCGATTTCGGCAACGACCGCCAATGTCGTTGTAGTGCCAACTACGGGATAGGAGATCACTACTTCTTTGGACATCGGTGTGGCGCGCAGGATTTCGGCACACTCAGTGAAACGCATCACAGCGTCGTCAGGCGTGAGCGTCGTCGCGTCAGTGGCGGCTTGGTCTGCGATGTCGTCGGCAGACGTGTGGGCAATGCCGCCGGGGGCGTTGAAGCGGCGCAGCATTTCCGCGGCGTCGGTGACTTCGGCGTGTGCATCGCTCGTCGCCCCGGTGAGCGTGTCGAACATGGAGCGGCTGGGGCATGCATGCGCGACCAGTCCTCGCACATCCCAGGGCCGACACCGAGTTGGCGTGGACCATTGCTGTGGGCTGA
>Ga0075420_100002767_pt1 | contig 15227 bp, 15 predicted proteins | sample SoiMetdeltSBSDD4_FD_75296 | JGI IMG/M metagenome (GOLD analysis project Ga0075420, IMG submission 75296) | Bulk soil microbial communities from a Populus tree surrounding site in Tennessee, USA - Soil MetaG P. deltoides SBSDD4 | ecosystem: Environmental > Terrestrial > Soil > Tree plantation... | reverse complement strand
CCGCTCGTGGCGATCGCGTTGCTCATCGGGTTCGATGTCAGCCCGGCGGTGGCCGCCGGCTTTCTCATTCTCGCGGTCTGCCCCGGGGCGCCCTTCGGCCCGCCGTTTGCCGGAATTGCACGAGCGAACGTGCCGGTGGCGGTCGGTCTGATGGTGGTTCTGGCGGGATCATCGGCGATCCTTTCGCCGCTGCTGTTGCGCCTGCTGCTGCCATGGGTGTCGGGCGGCGAGGTGCCGAGCGTCGATTTGATCGGAATGGTCGGCGCCCTGCTTCTCACCCAGCTGCTGCCTTTGCTGCTCGGGCTCGTGGTCAGGCACTGGCGTCCGCGGCTTGCCGAGCGCCTGCTGAGCCCGTTCGAGCTCGTCAGCAAGATCTTGAGCCTGAGCGTGGCAGGACTCATCCTGGCCACCCAGTTCCGCATGCTGAGCGAGATTCGAATCAAGGGCTTCGTCGGCATGTTGGTCCTGCTGGCAGCGACCCTCGCGATCGGCTGGCTGGCCGGCGGACCCGGGCGCGACCGCCGCAAGACCATGGCGCTGACCACCGCGCTGCGAAACGTCGGTGTCGGGTTGGTGATCGTGACCGGAAATTTCGCCGGGACGCCTGCGGTGTCGGCCGCCTTGGCCTATGGGATCGTCGAGGTCGCCGGCGCGCTGTTGCTGGCGTTGTGGTGGGGCCGACGGGAGACGATGCCGGGTTTGTCGGGCCGGCCGACGACAACGTCTCGAAATTGAGCTTGCCGCAGATGACGGCCGCCGAGGCGCGTCGGCAAGAGCTCGGTCGGGCTGAGACATGGCGCGGCGCGCGCGCGGCCTCGATCGTTCGCGGCACCCCGGCGCCGAAGCTGAATGGAAACGGGGCGGAGCGCGGCGATTGGCTTCACCGGAAGCCGGCGCGGTAATAGGCAGCCAAGCCGTTGATTTCGGCCGGCGTGAGCCTCGCCGCAATCGTCCTCATTCGTGCGTAGACGTCGTTTCGCCGCTCGCCCGCCGCATACAGTTGCAGTTGCCGGACGAGATATTCCTGGCCCTGCTCGGCGAGGATCGGCGTCTCGATCGGCCCACCGGAACCCGGCCGGTGACACGACGCGCACGGCGGCAGGCCGCGGTTGGGATCGCCGAGCTCGATCAGCCGCACAATCGCGGGATTCGGGTCGGCGAGCGTTGTCGGGTTCGGATTCCGCTTGGGCTGTCCGGCGTAGTATGCGGCCAGATCCGCGATGACGGACTCATCCAATCCCTTTGCGATCCCGCTCATCAGCGGATTCACGCGGCTGCCCGTGCGATAGTCGTAGAGCTGCTTGTAGATGGCGGCGCCGGACTGGCCGTTGAGATGCGGGTTCACTGGATCGGCGGATATGCCGTGCTCGCCATGGCAAGCCACGCACAGCTCCATCACCTTGGCGCGGCCGCGCTCGGTATTCGCGTTCGCGAGCACCTGAAGAATCTGCGGGGTCCAGGTCACCTGCGACACCGGCGACGGGGGCGCACGGTCGAACGGCTGGGGCTGGGCGGGCGAGCCCGGAAGGATTCCGATCGCACGGCAAATGGCGGTGAAGGCGTCCAGTCCGGCGCTGCGACCCTGCACGACCGGAATGAAGATCATTCCCAACAGCACGCCGACCAGGAGGATGCCGACAACGACAATGCTCGCCCAGATGCGCCAGGGTTGGTCGAGAGGTTTGGAATCGGCCATCGTGCGCTCCTACTCGACCCGATGCACGATGGCGCTCGGCGACGGCTCGATGAAGAATTGAGCGATCGGGTAACCGTAGGCGGCCAGCATCAGCACCAGCACGAGCACGTTCCAGAGCCCAAATCCGTTGAGCGCCGCCGGCACCTGCCGCGGCGGATGGATGGCCAGGGCGTAGAGCGGCCGCTCGATCGCCGTGGTTCGGCTCTGCTGCAGGAGGAGCAGATTGCGCACGAACAGGAGCGCGGACGCCAGCAGGATCACACCGCCGACCAAGGAGACCGTCACCCAGGGTCCCCAGCCGGCGATGATCGGATCGGAATAGTTGAAGTTGGCGACCCGCCGCCATTGCCCCTGCAGACCCAGCCAGTGCCACGGCAGCGTCATGACCATCATGCCGACGAACCAAAGCCAAAGCTGCAGCCGCAGCGGGGCGAGCGAGGCGTAGTCCCGTCCGGTCAGCCGCGGCCAGATTTCGTAGGCGATCGCAAAATACATGATCACGACCGAGCCGCCGAAGATCAGGTGAAAGTGCGCGGTGACCCATGCGGTGTTGTGCACCATCGCGTTCATGCCGTAGCTCATGTTCACGAGGCCGCCGCCACCGCCAAAACCCAGCATGATGAAGGCAAGGCCGGTCGCCAGGACCATGGGCCGGTCCCACGGCAGCGCGCCGATCCAGCCGAACAGGCCGCGCCCTCCGCGCAGGCGGCCGGCGACTTCCATGGAGGCGGTGATGGTGAAGACCGTCAGCAGCGTCGGCACGGCCACGAACGCGGTGAGCAGCATCTGAATGAACTTGAACGCGTTGCCGTGTTCGGGGTCCATGAACAGGTGATGCATCCCGACCGGCAGGCTGTAGAGCAGGAATAGAACGAACGTGAGCCGGCCCATCGTATCGCTGTAGAGCCGTCCGCCGGCCGCGCGCGGGACCATGGTGTAGAAGGCGATATAGGCCGGCAGCAGCCAGAAATAGACGATGGCGTGCAACGTCCATGAGAACAGCGTCCGTGCCAGACCGGCGTCCACGGTCTGAACGAAGCCCAACGCGGCCGGGATGACCTGGAACAGCAGCTCGGCTGCGACCCCGACCGTCGTCCACAGCCACAGCACCGCATTGGCGACCGTGCCGTACATCGCCAGCGGCACCGGAACGCCCGGATTCTCGCGTTTCCATTCCGTCATCGCGACGATCATGAGAACGCACCAGATCCAGGAGCCGACCACGACCAGCACCAGGCCGATGTAGAAGAACGCACTGCCCATCAGCGGCGGATAGAACGTGTAGAGGACCGACGCGCGCCCCGAGAGGATGGTCACCACCGCCATGAGCGTGCCGGCAAGCGCGAGCCAGTAGCCGAGCCAGGCCCACGCTCTTCCCGGCAATGGGCGCGCCAGCGCCGTCACCGCGACGAAGTAGCCGAAGCCCATGATGAAGAAGGTCGTGAGCACGTAGGCCATCGCCGTGCCGTGGGCGGTGACCGACATGAAATAGGCCCCCGGCGTGCCGATATTCGCGCCCAGCGGGCTCTCACCCACATCTGCCAGGTGCCGAGAACGGCCGCGACCAGGAAAGCCGCAAACGCCACCCAGAAATGGGCCAGGCACAGCCGCTCAACGTTGCGCACAGGAAACCCTCCCGTCCGACCCGGGGCGAAACTCGTTCTCGGGCAGGACCTGAACCACCGCCCACATCTCGCTGTGGCCCAGTCCGCAATATTCGTGGCACGGCATAAGCAGATCACCTGTGCGCGTGAACACCGTGTGGACCTGGGCCACGTAGCCGGGCACGACCATCGTGTTCACGTTGGTGCCGGTGACCAGGATACCGTGGATGACGTCGGGCGACGCAAAGCGCAGCGTCACGCGCTTGCCGTGCGGCACCGCAATGCAGCGCGGGAGAAAAGCGAACTGGGTGGCGACGATCCGCGCCGTCACGATGCCGTCGGCGCCGACCGTGGTGCCCAGATTGTGCTCGGCGAACTCCCCCGTCAGGTGCAGCGTCTTCGGATCGATGCGCTCGACGTTGCTGGGCGGGTTCATGCCCATCGACACCGCGGTATAGACCACGACGCTGAGAATTGCCGCGACCAGCACGGCCACGAACGCCGACCAGCGCAGCTCGGTCGCCAAGACGCGCCGCTCGTGCATGTCATGTTCAGATTCGGCCATGGCTCAGCCGACGACCCCGCGCGGCACGAACACAAACAGGTAGATGACGACCCATGCGACGGTGAGCAGGGCGACCGCGGCGCCTGCCACCGCAACGGCGCCTTTCGGCGCCTCGTTCATGACCCGCGCGAGCGCCGCCTCGTCGACGTCGTCGCGGTCCCGGTCGGAGGATGCCGTGGATTGCGGACCTGGATGCACGCTGATTCTCCGTTTGCGGGCACTTGCCAGACCCGCTCGACGTCGAGCGGGTCGGCTCATAATGATTCCGGCGGCACGGCGAACAGTTGATCCAGATCATAGCTGCTGTGGCCGGACTCGGTCCACTCCCCGCCGAGTCTCCGGGCGGTGACGGGAGGCAGCCAGCTTTTACGAAGCTTGCGAGCGATCCTGCGATCGATATGCGGGGCGATCAAGCTGTCGAGCGCCCGCGAGAGCTGGATGTATTCACGCTTGCGGCCCACGGCGCGGTCCTCGGGCAGAAATCCTTTTTCGATCACGTCGCCGAACAGCTTTGCACCGGCCCCGTAATTCCGCGCCAGTTTGGCCGGCCATAGACCACTACCACTCGGGGTCACACACAATCTCAGGGAACCCCTCCCCCGCTTTTCAGGGTTTTCCCTGATCGTTTGCAGGGCCCGCGGGTGCGACAGTTACTCGGGGTTAGACCAGCCCATTCCCCGCAGGAGAGGTCAAGAGTAACGATGCCTGTCGTGACGGATCGATCTATTGTCGCAGAAAACTTGACCAAGTTTACGGAACAGCTCGCAACTGAATTTGACTCCACGAGGCGGGCGCGCCTCATCAACTTGCTGATCGAAGAAGTAAATAAACTCGGACCTGGCTTGGAGCAGCTCGACATCATAGATGGCCGAATCGCTTCAGGTCATCGACTCATCGCGCGACAGCGCGCTCTTGTAGCTGACCTCGCCCAAGATGGGCATGATACCCAACTGGCACGTAGCGTCCTCGGCTCGCTCACGCATAGCCAGACTCTTTTTGAAGCCTATAAGCGGCAAATCGTGGACATGCTTGACAGCGATGTCCTCTAGAACATCGCTTTGAGTCGCAGAGGACCCTCCGAGCTTGGCCCGATCAAGGTCTGATCGCTCCATGGCGGTCGCGCCACACGCATGCCGCGGTGCGGCGCGCCGCGGCCTCGCCCGGGGGTGCCCTACGAACTCGAATGTCCGCGCGGCAGGTCGATGAAGATCGGCGCAGCACAGCTATGGGCGGACTTGGTCTGCCCCCGGCCACGCCTTCGGCCTGGTGGTGACGGGAGGCAGCCAGCTCTTGTGAAGCTTGCGAGCCAGCCTTCTATCGATATGCGGGCCGATCAAGGTCTCGAATGCATGCGTAAGCTGAATGTATTCGCGCTTGCAGATCACGGCGCGGTCCTCGGGCAGAAATCCTTTTTCGACGACATCGCCGAACAGCTTCGGATCGGCTCCGTAGGCCATGCACAGCAAATTGTAGAAGCGTTGCGCCGGTGTGCCGTGCTCGTCGGCGAACGTTTGCTGCTTCATCGTCACCGTCGGGGATGATAGGTCGCCTTTATACTGGTAGGCGCTCCCCAGGATCAGCCGGCGCGCCTCCTCTTTGTCGAATCTCAGCATGATGTAGGTCGAAAACTGGTCGGCGGCATCCTCCTCCCGGCCGAACAGGGGAATTCGAAGCGCAGCGAAGATGGCGTGACCGGCTTCGTGCAGAAATACGTCCATGAGCGGGCCGATCAACGTGTCGATCGGGGCAATTCCGCTCGGCGTCGTTTTTTCGGGCGCTTTTTTCCAGATCTCATCGATGAACTCGTAGCAGACGGTCACGCCTAGCTCGTTGGAGAAGGCGTTGGATATGCCTTCGCAATCTCGGGTCTCCAGCAGCAGCCGGTGCGGCAGACGCAGCGGGCTCAAAAGGTCGCGAATTTTTTCGAGCGTCTGATGCTCCTTGAGCAGCTTGTAGAGGGGCTGATAAGCCGCCGACTGTGGCTCTACGTATTTGATGTCGATGCGGTTGGGCTCGGGCCTCGGCGCGGCACTCACTTTGCGCGCCTCGGCTTCCGAGGCAGCCAGAACCAAATCGGCCGCCATCAGGATTGGCACGATCCATTTCATTGCGCTTCAACAATGAATGCCGGCTGTGGCGGCGCGTGCCACAGCGAAAGGGTCAGCCGATATTGCCGTAATCCCGGACACGAGTACCATGGGCAGAAGCTGCGTGCGAATCGCCGATCCACGTTTCCCGGACCGGTGTCGCTCATGCCGGCTGCGCAACGCACTATCCCCTGCTGAGCGGTCCGTTGGCAGTCCGCTCTATCGCCCAAGCCGGTTCGCAGGACAAAGCGTGCCGCCGCTCTTGCCTGCGCTCAGAACATCGCGTCAAAATCGCTTGGCATCGCGGCTCTTAAGCCGGAATCCGTATTGCTGCATGCAGGACAGGCCGCGGGAATAGCGCGCCGCGGAGCCTACGGTCTCACCCGGGGTGTTGGCAACAACGTCCTTCTTGCACCTCGCGAAGGCCTGCTCATAGGTCAGCGATTGGGCGGAAGCGTCAGGCACACCAACGAAGGCAAGCACGGCGACGAATGACAACACAAACATTCCAGAGCGTCGGCAGAATCTGAGCATGATGACCTCCAAGAGCTGAGCCCGAAGCTTATCACGACATATCCTAAGTCGCGTCGGCGCGACAGTTTTGACAAAAGTCAAAAATCCAGTCCGGCGAAGCTGATATGGATGTGCTGCAACGCGCGCACGACCGTGGACCGGATTTTCCCGATCATTCCGTCGATCATAGCATTCGTCGCCGTCGGGTTCGAGCACAGCTTCGCGCGAACGACCGATTTCTGCCGATGGGTCGGTTCAGCAAGGTCAGCGCACCCGAGTCGTCCTGGGCTTCCATCGGAAGGACGGCGGCTGATTTTCCCGCGCAGATGTGGAATAGCTGCGAAGACAGGAAGCCTGGGTGCGCCGACCCCGGCCGATGACAACGATTGGAGTCCCCCGCGTCGAAGCGTTGCGGGGGTGACGCGCCGCGCATGACTTACTCGACCGAGGACCCGAAAGAACCGAGGCTCTGGTGGCTCCCGCCGGCCCGTTGGCTGGCGCAATACCGGGCGGCTTGGCTGCCTGCCGATATCCTGGCCGGCGTGACGTTGGCCGCCTACGCGATTCCGGTCTCGCTCGCCTATGCCGGGCTGGCGGGCCTGCCGCCGCAGGTCGGCGTCTACGGCTATCTGCTGGGCGGGCTCGGCTACGCCTTGCTCGGCTCGTCGCGCCAGCTGGCGATCGGACCGACTTCCGCCATCTCGCTGATGATCGCCGGGACGGTCGGGGCGATGGCCGGCGGCGATATGGAGCGCTACGCCCAGATCGCCAGCCTCGCCGGCTTCACCCTGGCGCTGCTTTGCCTGCTCGCATGGCTGCTGCGGCTGAGCATGCTGGTGCGGCTGATCAGCGACAGCATCCTGGTGGGCTTCAAGGCCGGCGCCGGCCTGACCATCGCAATGACCCAGCTGCCGAGCCTGCTCGGCGTTGCCGGCGGCGGACACAATTTCGTCGAACGCGTGCTGCTGCTCGCCGGCCAGCTCGGCCAGATCCATTATCTGGTGCTCGGCGTCGGCATGGTCGCGATCCTGCTGCTCGTGCTCGGCGAGCGCCTGTGGCCCGGACGGCCGGTCGCGCTCGCCGTCGTCGCGCTGTCGATCGCCGCGGCATCGGTGTTCGGGCTCCCGGCCTTGGGGGTGCCCACGACCGGCGAGATTCCTCCCGGGCTGCCCTCGCTCGCGGGTCCCGCGTTGCGCCTGCGCGACGTCGAGGACATCGTTCCGCTCGCCGCCGGATGCCTGCTGCTCGCCTACATCGAAGGCGTATCCGCCGCGCGCACTTTCGCGGCCAAGCACGGGTACCCGCTCGACCCGCGGCAGGAATTTCTGGGGCTTGGCGCCGCCAACCTGGCGGCGGCGCTGGGTCATGGCTATCCGGTGGCGGGCGGCTTGTCGCAATCGGCGGTCAACGACAAGGCCGGCGCCCGCACTCCGCTCGCCCTCGTCTTCGCCTCCTGCACGCTCGCGCTGTGCCTCTTGTTCCTCACCGGCCTCCTGGAGAACCTGCCGAAGGCGGTGCTGGCCGCCGTCGTGCTGACCGCGGTGTACGGACTGATCGACTTCCCGGCGATGCTTCGCATGTGGCGCATCAGCCGCATCGATTTCTGCGCCGCGGCGATCGCGCTCGGCGGCGTGCTGCTGCTGGGAATCCTGCACGGGATATTGCTCGCCGCGCTGGCCTCCATCCTGATGCTGCTGACGCGCGCGGCGCGCCCGCACGTGGCGTTCCTGGGCCGCGTGCCCGGCACCAACAGCTATTCCGACCGCGCCCGTCACCCGGAGAACGAGCCGCTCCCGAACGTGATCGCCTTTCGTCCCGAAGCTTCGTTGCTCTACGTCAACGCCGACTCCGTGCTGGAGGCCGTATCGGGGCGTCTTCGAGTCCAGGCCGACACCCGCCTGGTCGTCTGCGACCTCTCGGCGTCGCCCACCATCGATCTCGCGGGCTCACGCATGCTGCACCAGTTGCATGACGAGCTCGCGGCCCGCGGAATTGCGCTGCAGATCGTCGGGGCGCACGGACGGGTGCGTGACCTGTTGCGGGCCGACGGCATCGGCGAAAAGGTCGGTGGGCTGGACCGGCTTGGGAGCCTGGACGGCCTGCTCGGGAAGGTCCGCGGATAGACGAGGCGCATATTTCTCGCGCCGACCGCCGCCGGAAATGGTAACACTGTAGGCGGCTGCAGATCCCAACCGAATCTTCACAAAAAGGCCACTCCGCGGATGTGTGTGGGCCGTGCGGCGCGCTCCGCTCGTTGACATTAGTCAAATGGGTCGATCCGCGGTGAGATATTCTTGCAACGGGGGCGACAGGAGAATGCCAGGCGGGCTCGCCCGCGCGGGAGCCCCGGTCCTGCAGAAACAAGGCGACGTCGTGCGAATTCGTCGCGGCGGACAAAATGAGGAGGCGGGCATGGTGGCCTGGTTCTCGCGACTGATCATGATTGCGCTGCTGTGCGCGGCGCCGCTCGCAGCAATGGCCGAGTCGTCGCAGCAGGCGGCCGCGCCCACGCAGCCGCTGCTCAAGGCGCCGGAGCTCGACCAGCTGGTAGCGCCGATCGCGCTGCATCCGGATCCGCTGCTGTCCGAGATCTTGATCGCCGCAACTTACCCGCTCGAGGTGGTGCAAGCGGACCGCTGGGCCAAGGCCAACAAGAACCTCAAGGGTGACGCGCTCACCGGCGCGCTCGCCAAGCAGAGCTGGGACGACAGCGTGAAATCGCTGGTCCAGGTCCCGAGCGTGCTGGCGATGATGGGCGAGCAGCTCGATTGGACGCAGAAGCTCGGCGACGCCATGCTGGCGCAGCAGGCGGACGTCATGGACGCGATCCAGCGGCTGCGGACCCGTGCCCGCGACAACGGCAAGCTCCAGACCACCAAGGAGCAGACGGTCACGGTCAAGACCGAGGACAACAAGCAATATATCGAGGTCCAGCCGGCCTCCCCGGACCAAATCTCCGTCCCGTACTACGAGCCATCCGTGGTCTACGGGGCTTGGCCCTATCCCGACTACGCGCCGTACTATTTCCCGCCGCCCTACGGCTACTATGGCGCCGGCGCGCTCGCCGCCGGCATCGCGTTCGCAGGCGCCGTCGCCATTCGCCATGCCTTCTGGGGCAATTGCGACTGGGGCCGCCGCAACATCAACGTCGTGTCCAACCGATCCGCCAACATCAACAACATCAATCGCGGCAAGTGGGAGCACAACGTGGATCACCGCCACGGCGTAAAATACAACAACGCCGACGTGCGGCAGAAATTCGCCAAGACCAATGCCCAGGCCGGCAGGGAGGCGCGGCAGGATTTTCGCGGCAAGGACGGCCAGAAGGTGCTCGACCCCAATCGCGACCGCCCGAGCGCGGGCGATCGCGAGCGGCCCGGTGCAGGAGATCGCGAGCGGCCCAGCGCGGGCGATCGCGACCGTCCGGGTGGAGGCGACAGAGACCGTCCCTCGGCCGGTGACCGCGATCGGCCCGGCGGCGGCGGCCAGAAGGCGGCCCAGCGGCCGGCGCAGCAGCCGAAGGCGGCGCAACGGCCCGCGCAGCAGCCGAAGGCGGCGCAACGGCCGAGCCAACCGCGGCGCGACACGGCTTTTTCGGGCGCTAATTCGGGCGCCAGGGTTCAGCAGCACGCCAACCGCGGTCGCCAGAGCTACGGCGGCGGTGGCGGCGCGCCGCGCGTGGCCGGCGGCGGAGGACGCGGCGGCGGTGGTGGCGCCCGCGGCGGTGGTGGCGGGCGTGGTGGTGGCGGCGGCGGCCGGCGCTCCGACATCGTGCTCAAGCACGACATCACCCTGCTCGGCCATCTCGACAACGGCCTGGGCTTCTATCGCTTCAGCTATGTCGGCAGCGAGCGCGCCTATGTCGGCGTCATGGCGCAGGAGGTGCAGACGATCATGCCGGAGGCGGTCGCGCGCGGCCGCGATGGCTACCTGCGGGTCTTCTACGACAAGCTCGGCCTGGAGTTTCAGAGCTACGAGCGATGGCTGGCGTCGGGTGCACAAATCCCGACCATCACCCGGATCCGGCACTGACGGCCTGCACGAGCGAGGATGCCATGATCACGAATCTCTCCCTGACCAATCCCATCTCGTCGCTGGCAAGGCTGTTGACCGCGGCGGTGCTCGCGTTCGCGATGGCGTCGGCGGCCAATGCCCAACAGTCCTTCAAGACTCCGGAAGAGGCGGTCGACGCCCTGGTGAGCGCGGCCAAGGCCCACGATCGCAAAGGCGTCCTGACCGTGCTGGGCGCAGGTGCCGCCGACATCGTGTCCTCCGGCGACGAGGTCGCCGATAGGTCGGACCGCGACCGCGTGCTCGAAGCCTACGACGCCAAGCATCAGCTGGTGATGGAGGGCGCGGACAAGGCCGTCCTCGTGCTCGGCAACCAGGACTGGCCGTTCCCGATCCCGCTCGTGCGCAAGGACGGCACCTGGCGTTTCGACACCGCGGCCGGCCGCGAGGAGATCCTGTTTCGCCGCGTCGGCCGCAACGAGCTCGCCGCGATCCAGGCCATTCTCGCCTATGTCGACGCGCAGCACGAATACGCCGAGAAAGGCGTCGGCGGCAACGGCGTCTACGCACAACGCATCGTCAGCCGGCCCGGCACGAAGGACGGTCTCTATTGGCCGGCGCAAACCGGCGAGGACGACAGCCCGCTTGGCGAGTTCGCCGCCAGTGCCGCCGCGGAGGGCTATCGCGCCGGTCAGCAGCGCATTCCCTATCACGGCTACTACTACAAGGTTCTCACCAGGCAGGGACCCAACGCGTCCGGCGGCGCGCTGGATTACGTCGTGCGCGGCAAGATGATCGGCGGCTTCGCGCTGGTCGCCTATCCGGCGCAATACGACAATTCCGGCATAATGACGTTCCTGGTCAATCACCAGGGCACGATCTACGAGAAGGACCTCGGACCGCAGACCGCTGCCATCGCCGGCGGCATGACGGCGTTCAACCCGGACAGCACCTGGCAGCGGGTGTCCGAAGCGGACCAGGCCAGCAACGCAGCGAAGTGACCGTAGCCGGACTACGTGGCTCGGCCGGGCAGCAGCGAGACGCCGCAGCCCGATCTCAATGCCCTTCGAGGAAGATGTAGTTCTGCCAGCTGCGCATGCGCAGCAGGATCTTCCGGATCATCGCGACGTGGTGCCAGTGGTGGGTATAGATCGCGACCTGGGCGGCGGCGCCGAGCGGGATCTGGTAGCCGGACATGTCGTCCTTGACGTCGATGACGGCGAGCGCGCGCCCGCCCGCCGTGCGCTCGCCGAAATCCACCAGCGTCCCGGTCGGCTGCAGCTGTCCAGCCGCGATCGCATCGATGACGAGGCGCACCTTGCCCTTGAACACGCGCCCGGGCACCGCATCAAAGGCGACCTCGGCCTCGTCGCCGGCCTTCACCCGCTGCAGGGAATTCTGCTGGAACGCCGCGCCGAGCGTCTGGTCCTTCTCGTCGGTGTTGACGAAGACCATCGCCGGGCGCAGCGGCACCGGGACGGCGTAAACACCCGGCCGTAACGCCACCTGGGTGACGAAACCGGGGCCCGGCGCCCGCGTCACGGTCTGATCGAGGTCGTACTGGGCGTCGGCCACTTCCGCGGTCAGGCGCGCGACCGTGGTATTGATGCCGTCGATGTTCGACGTATAGGCGAGCCGTGCGCGCTCCTCCTCGGCCCTGGCGCCCGCCAAGGACTGCCGCGCGGTCTCGAGGTTGCGCGCGAAGGTCTCGAGCGTCGCCTGCGCGATCACCTTCTTTTCGAACAGCTCGGCTTGCCGGTCGTAGTTCTGCTGCGCCAGCTCGAACTGGGCGGCGGCCCTTTCGGCGCCCGCGGTCGCCTGGTCGAGCGAGGCCTTCATCTGCTTGACGTTCTGCTCGGCTTCCGCCAGCGATGCCTGCTTCTGTTTGACGATGTATTCGTAGGGCTTCGGATCGATGCGGAACAGCACGTCGCCTTCCTTGAGCGGCGCGTTCGTCTGCACCGGAACCTCGATCACCCGCCCCCGCACCGACGGCAGCACCGGCGTCACCGAAAAATAGATCCGCGCGTTGTTCGTGAACGGATGATTGTAGTTCATGATCAGCAGCAGCAGCGCGATGCCGATGATGCCGCCCAGCGTCGCGGTCGCCAGCGACCACTGGTTGACCGGTATCCTGAACAGCTTGAAGATGACGTAGCAGATCGAGACGTAGATCAGGATCAGCAGGAGTTCCATTACCGGCCTCCCGCCTTCTGATTGCTCTCGAGCTCGGCGATCCGGCGCCGCAGGTCATCCAATTCGTTGGTGCCGGGCGGTGGCCCGGCGCCGGCCGAGGGCTGGTTCGAAAATCCCCAGCCGCGCTCGGGCCGGTAGGCCATCGCCCAGATCCAGAGAAACGGCCACAGCGCGTGCAGCGTGAACAGGCTCACCCACCCGGCCGCATGAATCGCGTCCTGGTGCGGATGCTCGCGCGATTTCGAGATCAGATACGGGATGTCGTGGATCGCGATAATGCCGTAGAACAGCACCACCACCACGAAAATCAGCAGAAAGAGCGCGAAATAGTTCAGGAACGGATCGCCGATCATCGGCAACCTCCAATCCGTGGGCCGGTACCCCCAGTGAAGCGCAGATTCTGGAAAAGATCAAAGCGACCGGCGCAGCATCGAGAATGTTGTGGTGTTGGACGAGGTTGAGCGCTAGTCCGATCGAGCCGCCACGGTCCGAAAGCGAACAAAAAAAGACTCGCCGAGCACCATGCGCATCTGCGGGAGAATCGGGCGCAGCAGGCCCTCCTCCCTCACTGAGGGCTGTCCCACGGCCGCGGATCGCGTGTCATCATCAGCCGGATGAACGGATCCGGGTCCACGCCGATGACCCTGCCGCCGCTGTCGTAGACCGTATTCGGCCGTCCACGCTGTGACGTCTCCGGCGCGCGGTTTGCATACGGATCCTTGCTCTTCTTCGAGGCAGCATCGGCCGACGGAGCGGCAAGCGCGACCGAGGCGAGGATGGCGGCGGCCAGGAGACCGAATTTTTGCATCTCGAGAGTCCAGATGACGATGGTTGCAGATATGTATACCGGAGCGAAGATCAATTGCCTTGACAAAAATCAAGGCGCCTGATGCCGCGACACACCGCTACGAGGCGTGAGCCAAGGCGGCCGGTGGGTTCGGCTTGCTCGTCCGGCTGCCGAGCCTAGGCGAGCCGAGCGAAGGTGTGCCGCGGCAAGAACGCGAAGCCCCGGCTCCTGACAAATGAGCACCTATCGCCTCGAACAGCTGTTCGCTCCGCGATCGGTCGCATTGGTTGGCGCGCGCCCGCCGACGCGTGAGGGCGGTCGTGGAGGGCGTCTGTCAGGCCGTGCCCCTGAGCGTCACCAAAACGGCTTTGGATTGGAGGGCCGCCGCTGCGGCGGGGCTGGCGTTGCGGACGCCTTCTTTTTGCGGCCAAGCGTCTTGCCGGGCTTCTTCTTGGAGCGGCGCTTGGCGCCGGCCGAGGCTCCGATGCGTTTGCGCGGTTCGGCTTCGGAGGCAGACCGGCCAGACGGCTGACGGTTCATCGCACGAGATTCCCTGTCGTCCAATCGATCAAATCGCGTCATGCACGCCGAGTTCCGGCCGCTTCGCGTCGGATTCTGGGCGAGACGCGAAATGGCGCAACGGCCGACGCTGCGGCGGGACTTGCGTTGCGGACGCCTTCTTCTTACGGCCCGGCGCTTGCCTGGTTTTACCGTGGGCTTGCCGGCTTCATCTCGGACCGGCGCCTGGCGCCGGCTGCGTCGCTGCGACGCGAACCCAGGGTTGACGGCATGGGCGCAAAGCGCCACCCTGATACCGCTGCCGCCGGGAGATTCGATGCCGTCGCCGCATTTCATCAACGAGCCGGAGCATTGGCGCAGACGCGCCGCGGAGGCGCGCACGCTTGCCGACCAGATGAGTGACCCGCAATCCAAGCAGGCCATGCTGCGGATCGCGACCGATTATGATCGCCTCGCGACGCGGGCGGAAGCGCGGACGAAGGCTCCGTCCTGAGCCAGGCGACCTGCCGCAAGCCCAAGTCCTGCTGCAATCCGAGCGCTCCTGCGATCCAGCCCGTAGCCCGGATTGAGCGAAGCGAAATCCGGGCTACATCCTAGGGAACGATCCGTTCGGCGCGAAACCGGCGCATGAGCCGCACGAACATCTCTTCGCTGTCGACCACGTCGTGGAAGCCGAAGGCGCGCGACTTGGTGACGTCCGACATCACATCCCAGTCGCAGCCGAAGACGTAATCGGCGAACGGCCAAGCCACCAGCTCCTCGTACGCGTAAGGCGCGAGCCGGTATTTCTCGGTCATGGCGCGCCACAACGGCGCCTGCTCCGCCATGTGGGCGGTGAGGCTGATCGTCTGCAGCCCGCCGGCCGCCATGTCGAAGACGGCGGCAAGCTTCGGCCACAGGTTCTGCCAGCGGAAGTAGTCGCCGTTGGTGATGTTGAAGGCTTCCAGCGCGCAGCGCGGCTCGCCCGCCGCCCACAGCGCGGCGTTGGCGAAGTGGGTGGACTCGGTGACCTGGTAGATCGACGCGTAGGCGCCGGCCTTGCCGGGGAACCGCAGCGGCAGCCCGAGCTCCTTGCTGATCGCGGCGTAGACCGCGATCGCGGGCGCGAGTGACATCGGCGTGCCGGGCGCAAAGCCGCACAAGGTCTGCGGCCGCAGCTCCACCCAGTCCCAGCGCTTGCCGCGCTGGAAGCCGGCGAGCCAGTCGATCTGGTCGAAGTAGTAGTTCGGCCCCACGTGGCGCGGATCGC
>Ga0075420_100002763_pt1 | contig 15233 bp, 11 predicted proteins | sample SoiMetdeltSBSDD4_FD_75296 | JGI IMG/M metagenome (GOLD analysis project Ga0075420, IMG submission 75296) | Bulk soil microbial communities from a Populus tree surrounding site in Tennessee, USA - Soil MetaG P. deltoides SBSDD4 | ecosystem: Environmental > Terrestrial > Soil > Tree plantation... | reverse complement strand
CGCAGCCCTGGTCGGAGCGGTTGCCTCGAAAGCCGTAATCACCGCCACCGCGATCGCAAGCGCGTGAAAAGTGTAGAAGCGGGCGAATACTGACATCTGGACGGTGATCGGGCTGATCGCAAGAATGATCCCGGTGACTACACCTGGCACGGGACCGGCTCGCAAAGTGATCCAACCGCTGACTACCGCGACCAGCAACAGACCCGCTATAAGCGCGGGCAGGCGTGCTGAAATCAGGTTGTCCCCTCGAATCTCGAACGCCAACGCCACGGCTCGCGAGTACACCAGCGCGCGCGAGTAGCTGCCGTCAGCCACCGACGGTGAGCCGGTCTCCACGATGCCACGGGCCGCGAGCACGTGCAGCAGCTCATCGTAGATTGGCGGGTGGTCGATTGCGCTTCGAGCTAGGACCGCGAGTGCCGCGATCGCGACGCACGCCACGACTGCGACCGATGTCACGCGCATGCCGGTGGTGTTTCGGTCAGGTCGCACAGTCAGTGTGAGCTACGCCGATGGCTTATAGATAGTAGCAACCGGGATCGCGAAGCAATTCCAGCTGCTCGCAGGCCGAAACGATTCCTGCAAAGAGGGGCTCGTCGAGGATGCGTCTCGCAGACACTCGGATGGATTCCCTCTCAGCGTCGGTCAGCGGAGTGAAGGGCTGGCCAAGGACTTCGCGCGACAAGCGCTCGAGCAACGCGTTTGGGTCCGCGCAAAAACGTTCATACGACACCATCCAGAAGCGCGAGGGTCCGATTGACGCTCGGGTCCGTTCTGCGACCGCGCGATCGGCCGCGACCTGCGCGCAGGCGTCCTCGGCTGGACGCCCAGGTTGCGCCCGGGCCTCGTATTCGGGCGTCAGGATCCCGTACGGCTCGTCGAGGCGGCCGCGCAGAAGCTGCCGTGCCAATAGCTGCGATTGAGCCAGGTATACCGGATCACGGACTAGGCAAATGAAATGGGCCATCGGCAGCGCTCGTGCCACGTGTTCTCCGTAGGCATACAGCCGGTTGTTCTTGGCGACGATCGGCGTGTGCCAGGCTTCCTGCCAGGCTCCGAAAAAGCGTTTCATGGCCTCGAGCGCCGCGGTTCCGGGCGGATCTGGCAGTCGATTGCGATCCCCTGGGAACCACCGATCCCAGATGCCCATCGCGTCATTGGGCTCGGACAGACCGCGGGACTTACCGTAGAAGCTTCGGAAGCTCACCCTCCGCTGCTCCAGCGCAAACGACATTATGCGCGTCGCAATCAGCGGAGAGCGTGGAAAGAGTCCGACAACGTTGCTGAAGTAGGTCACGGGTAGCTGTCGGATCAGGACCTGCGCCATCACGCTCGTGCCGCTACGCCCTGGCCCGCACACGAAGATGATCGGCAGCTCCGGGGCAGGCGCCCGTGCGTAGATCCGTTGTTCGAAGTGGCCGGCGAAGAGATCAATCGGCGTGGCAAGCACGGCCATTGCCGTGCGGCGCACTTCGGCCCATGCGGCCGGATCGCGGGTGCGCAGGATTCGCGACAGCGTCCCCACGACGTCGTCGACATTGGAAGGCAGCAGTCCGCTCAGAACCGGCATCAGGACGGGCCCTCCACGTCCCGGAACTGGATTACTTCTTCGATGTGATAATCCTTCATTCCCCGGGCGTGCGTGTAGATGATCAGCTCGCCGAGCACGCCCAGCGACACGAGCTGCACACCCAGCACGACCAGCAGTGACGCGAGCAAGAGCGCGGGACGGTCCGCGAGCGGTTGCAGGTGCAGCAGACGCTGCAGGACAAGCACGAGGATGATCGCGGCGCCTGCGCCTGCGATCAGCGTGCCGATGAAGCCGAAGAACCGCAGAGGTTTCTTGGTAAACCTCACAAGGAAGAAGACATTCAGCAGGTCCAACGCCCGACGCCCATAGACGCGTGGTCCGTAGCCTCCTAGGCGGCGGTCGAACGGCGATTGGCGGACCTCCACCTCCCGGACGCGGAAACCCTGCTGCTGCGCAAACACAGGAATGAAGCGATGTTGGTCGCCGTACACCGTAAGCTGGTCGAAGACTTCGCGACGCACGGCCCGTACTCCGCACCCAAGGTCGCGGAAGTCCTGGCCCGTGAAAGCAGCAAGCAGTGCGTGAAATGTCCAGCGCCTGAGCTTTTCGAAGGGACCGCCCTTGCGTCGGTCGCGCACTGCGACGGCAACGTCGCAGGTCTGCAGAGCGGACACAAGCAGACCTATTTCGGCCGGGAGAATCTGGTTGTAGGCAGGGAGCGTCAGGATCAGGCTGCCCTTGGCATGCGACAGTCCGACGATCAGTGCCGTCGCCTCTCCGAACGACCGGCTCAGCGCAACGACAGTGACCGGCTCGTTACGCCGGGTCAGCGCCCCCAGCTGTGCGCGGGACGTGGGATCGGGTCCGTCCAGCACAAAAACGAACTCAAACGGGTGTTCGAGCTGCTGCACGGCAGCCCGATACTCGCCGTAAAGTTGGCCGATGTCGGCATGCCGAGAACCAACAGGCACGATCACCGACAGCAGCGCGGCGCGCTCCGCGCTCACGCAACTCTGCTCCCGGCCTGAGTTGGCCGTTCGGTGCTGGCCGTGACCGCTGCGAAGTGTTCCTGGCGTACGTCACCAAGGTGGCGCGTGAGCTCGGCGAGTACGCCGCTCATGATCAGGATCATCGAGCAGGACAGAAACAGCACACCAGCCCCCGCGATTGGCAGCGAGAGAGAACCGCTCAGCAACGCTATATCGACGCCTTCGAGGACAAGCAGGACGATGCCCAGCACGCCGATCGGGAGGGCGAGAATGGCGAACCACAGCAGCGGTTGGAACACGAATCCGGAGATCAATTGCACCGTTACCAGGTCGAGGAGGACGCGATACGTACGCGCTAGCCCGTACTTGGAGACACCGCGACGCCGCGGGCGATGATTGACCTCGACCTCACCGACGTGAGCACCGGCCACAGATGCCATCGCCGGTATGAAGCGGTGCATCTCCGCATAGAGCGGAATCTCGCGAATGACATGTGCCCGGAACGCTTTGAGCGTGCAGCCGTTGTCGTGGATCGAAATTCCAGTGATGAGACGGATCAGCCAGTTCGCGGCCGAGGAGGGCAGGCGCCGCGTAAGCCAGGTGTCCTTCCGGGCGCGCCGCCAGCCGACGACGACGTCGTAGCCGCCCTCGAGCTGCACCAGGAGCCTGGGAATATCGGCCGGGTCGTTCTGCTGGTCGCCATCCATCGTCACTAGGATTCGCCCGCCGGCGACGGTGATTCCCGCTGCCAAGGCAGCCGTCTGTCCGTAGTTTCTCCGTAGCTTGATCACCTTGACGCGCGGATCGCGCTGGGCGCAGTCGCTCGCGCGCGCCAGCGTGCCGTCGGTGCTGCCGTCGTCGACCAGCAGCACCTCACTGGCCGCGGCACCCGCCAAGTCGAGGACTGCCAGCAGCTCCGCGACGACCGGCTCAACGTTCGCTTCCTCGTTGAACAGCGGAATAACAACGGAAAGGTCTAGGCCCCTGCTCATGGCGACGCTTTCGCGCGCTCGCGTGTGCGCAGCGCGATCTTGTGGTCTCAGGAGAATATCAGGTCGCGTGCGAGCGCGCGGGTCTGGAGTTTGGCAGCGTCCAGGGCGTCACGGCCTTTATGTCCAATCCGTATATTGGTTGCGCCGGCTCTGCCCGGACGTTACGCTGGCTCCCGCCCGCAGTTGGAATCCGCATCTTTCAAACGAAGTCGGGGGCCGGAGCACCGCCGGCAGGATCAGGATAGCGTGCCGGATCGGCGGGAACATGACGATGGCGACGGACTGCGTACCCAGTCTGCAGCTCAAGGCGCAGCTGTCCGCCACGCGCGACCGCTGGTGTCGATCGTGCTCCCGGTCTACAACGAGGCCGGTGTCCTTCACCAGAACGTCGAAGACCTTGTCGCGTACCTGCATGGCCTGCAGGATCGCTTTCGCTTCGAGGTCATAATCGTCAACGATGGCAGCCACGACGACAGCGGAGTGATCGCGGAGGAGCTGGCGCAACGCCACCCGACGCTTCGTGTAGCGCATCACCCGACCAATTTCGGCGTCGGTCAGGCGCTCAAATTCGGTTTCTCGCTGTCCAGCGGCGACTACGTTGTCGTCCTCGACGTCGACCTGAGCTACTCGCCCGAGCATGTCGACCTGCTGTTGCGCAAGATCACGGAGACGAGAGCGAAGCTCGTGCTCGCGTCCCCCTATATGGCGGGAGGACAGCTGACGAACGTCCCGCCGGTCCGCAGGTTTTTCAGCGTGTGGGGCAACCGCTTCTTGCGTTCGCTGGCGCGCGGCCGGCTCAGCACTTTGACCTCGATGGTCCGGGTTTACGACGGGCCGTTCGTACGCTCGCTGGTCCTGCGATCTACCGGTTTGGACCTGATGCCCGAGGTGATCTACAAGACCCGGGTGCTGCGAGGTCGCATTGAGGAGGTTCCGGCGCACCTGGACTGGAGCCGGCAGATTGCGGCCGGAGAGCGGCGTACCTCGAGCATGCGCATCGTCGGGCACATCCTCTCGACGGTGTTCTCCGGGTTCGTGTTTCGCCCGGTGGTTTTCTTGATATTGCCGGGAATCGCGGTGTTGCTGTTCTCCATGTATGTGAACGCATGGATGTTTATTCACTTCTTCGACGCGCTCGCGGCACCGGAGACCCGCACGGTTTCGCAGGCATTCGCGCTCGCTTACACCCGCTCGCCGCACACGTTCATCACCGCGCTGCTGTCGCTCATGCTCGCAATCCAGCTCATCGGTCTTGGGGTGCTCGCGCTTCAGGCACAGAAGTACTTCGAGGAGGTGTTCTATCTTGGCAGCGCGGTGCGTCGAATGGTCGGTCAGCCGCGCAACGACAATCAGCTCTGAAGCGGGCGCAAGGAGTTTCCAGTGTCAGCGACGTATCTGGTGACCGGCTGCGCCGGTTTCCTCGGGTCGAATCTGGTGGAGCGGCTGCTCTCGGCCGGCCACAGCGTGATCGGCATAGACAACCTGTCCATGGGTCGCGCGGAGAACATCGAGGCGTTCCGCAACGACGGACGCTTCCGGTTCATCCAGGAGGACGTCACCGTTCCCGAAACGCTCGCGGCGATCGACGGGTCCGTCGACGCGATCGTCCACCTCGCAGCATTCAAGATCCCCCGCTACGGCAAGGCGATCGACACGCTGAAGATCAACTATGCGGGGACGGAGAACGCCCTCGAGTACGCGCGGCGATCCAGCTGCAAGGTGGTGCTGGCGTCGACGTCGGACGTGTATGGCCGCAACCCGAAGCTGCCCTTCAGCGAGAAGGACAGCGACAGCGTGATTGGCAGCTCCACCGTGCCGCGCTGGGCGTACGCGGTGTCGAAGCTGTTCGACGAGCATCTGGCGCTCGCCTATCAGGATGCATATAACTTCCCGGTCACCATCCTGCGATTTTTCGGATCCTACGGTCCGAATCAGCACCTGAGCTGGTGGGGCGGCCCGCAGTCCGTGTTTATCGACCGTGTGCTAGAGCGCAAGCCGATCCCGATCCACGGTGATGGCAGCCAGACACGCAGCTTCACTTACGTCTCCGACACCGTCGAAGGTATCTACCAGGCGGTTCGCCGCGACGCGGCCAACGGTGAGATCATCAATATCGGCAGCACCGAGGAGATCACCATACTCGAGCTCGCGCGGCGTATTCAGAGCCTGTTCGGCCCGGAGGGAGACACGGGCATCGAGTTCGTGCCCTACGAGTCCTTCACCAGCAAGGGCTACCAGGACGTCATGCGCCGCGTGCCGGACGTGACCCGCTGCAAGGCACTGCTGGGCGTCGAGGCGCGCGTCCCGCTCGATGAGGGCCTCGCGCGTACGATTGCCTGGCAGCGTGCGCTGCCGCGTGCCAGGGCCTGAGTCGGCGCCACCGACACCGAGCAGGATGCATGCGGATCGGAATCATCGGCGGCGGACTAATGGGCCTGGCCCTCGCGGAACGGCTGGGCGCAGCGGGTCACCGCACCGTGGTCTACGAGCGGGCCGCGCAGGTCGGGGGCCTCGCCACCTGGCAGGATTTCGGCAGCTTTACCTGGGATCGCTTCTACCACGTCATCCTGCCGTCGGACTCGTCACTGCTAGGCCTGCTGCGGCGGATCGGTCTCGCCGACCGCCTGCGCTGGCATCAGACGCGCACCGGGTACTTCGTCGACGGGCGCTGTTACTCCATCAGCAGCGGTCTAGAGTTCCTCCGTTTTCCCCCGCTCGATCTGCTCAGCAAGGTGCGGCTCGCCGCGACGATTCTCCTGTGTTCGCGGATCCGCGACTGGCGGAAGCTCGAGCAGCAGACCGTCGAACAGTTTCTCGTGCGTGCCAGCGGGCGACGCACGTTCGAGAAGTTCTGGAAGCCGCTGCTGCTTGCAAAGCTCGGCGAGCATTACCGGCGTGTCTCCGCCGTTTTCATCTGGACGTACATACGCAGGCTCTTCTCCGCGCGCGACGCGGCGGCGCAGCGTGAGCAGTTCGGGTACGTGTCAGGGGGATACCGCACGGTGTTTACGCGGCTCCTGGAGCGCATCGAGCAGTCGGCGGGTGTCGTGCAGACGGGCGTCGAGGTGACGGGCATCCGGGGCGCGGAGCGCCGCGGCATTGAGGTTTCGACGCCGTCCGGAGTCGAGCGCTACGACAAGGTGATTTTCACTGGACCCGTCGACGTCATGCGCCGGGTCGTGGACTCGGCGCTGGTTGACGTGCCCCCGTCCCGGGACGTCGAGTACCTCGGCGTCGTCTGCCTCGTGCTCGTGACCAGCGAACCGGTCGTGCCGTACTACGTGGTCAACATCAGCGACGAGCGCGTGCCATTCACGGGTGTCATCGGCATGAGCTCCCTCGTCGACACGGGCGAGACGGGCGGTCGGTATCTTACCTACCTGCCGAAGTACGTTCTGTCCGGCGACCCGCTGCTGACGCAGGCCGATGCGACGTTGCGCGCCGATTTCCTCGCGGGGCTCGGCCGCATGTTCCCCGACTTCGATCAGAGTTCGATCGAGCGTGCGGACGTTCATCGTGCGTCCCGCGTGCAGCCCTTACCGGTGGTCGGGTATTCGAAGCTCGTCCAGCTGCCACGGACGTGTAACGCTGACTTTTACGTTGTTAATACCGCGCAGTTCGTGGCCAACACCCTCAACAACAACGAGGTTGCGCGTGCAGTGGACACCTTCCTCGGTGACCTTGCGCAGGACTTCATATGAGGGCGGGGCGCTGCGGCTTCTGCGCAAGGAAGACGGCCTCATACTGGCGGTCGAATGCATCAGCGGTTTTTTCTATCACGGCGATGCCCAGTTTCTGCACTGAACTGGCCAGCGGAGAGTGTTCGAAGAAGGCCTCCTGACTGTACTCGCTGCCGGGATGAAGTCCGGCCCGCGCGAGCATCGACCTGAATCCCCGGCGCGAGAAAAAGTAAGTGTGATTCGGCGGATGCAGGGCATACGACGGGTACTTGTAACCCAGTCGATAGAGCAACTTGCCCAACCTTGCAAGAAAGCTTTCTTCGTCAGGCGTGCAGAACAGGACATGACCGCCGGGCGCGACGACCTCGAAGGCCTTGCTGAGGCACGACATCGGATCGGTTACATGTTCGATGACATCCCAGAACGTGATCACATCGAAGCTGTTCGCACCGAGCGGAGCATCCTCGAACGAAGAGTTGGACACGGGTACCTTGACGGTCTCGGCACATCTGCGCGACAGGCTCGGCGACAGCTCGACTCCGTGAGGCTGCCAGCCGCGTTGTTTCGCCGTGGCGAGAAAGGCCCCTGCCCCGCATCCGATGTCGAGCAATCTGCGCCCTGGCGCTCGCGACTCGAGAAGGGACAGCGCCTTCTGAAAGTTGGCGATTCGCCTGGCGTCAACCGTCTCGCCTCGTTCGGTGATCTCGAAATAGGGATGATCGGCATAGCCGGAGTCGACGTAGATCTCACGAATTCGCTGCCGCGAATACATGTTGCTGCGCCAGGCGTTGGCGCAGATGCTGCAGGAGAGGACATCGAATTCCGGATACCGATAAGTGCGCACAGGGTCCGGCGCGCCACAGATCGGACAGACGGTCAGGAAGTCGGCAGCGGTTGCGCTCACGGCTACGCCTGCTCCATCAGATCGCGATCGCGCGCAAACCGGGCGTCTGACGCGCCTTGCGGGCATGTTCGCCCATCGTGACGATTTCGTAGCGCTGCTGCAGCGTATCGAACACTCTGTCAACGATTGCCATCTTCCTCTCTAACCGCATTCGCATCGCTGGAAAGAACATCACTTCCGGCACTTCGTCGGGCCCCAGGAAGTCGAGCGGATGCAGAAGAATCGACGGCCGCGTGCGCGTCAAGTCTGCCAACCTCAGGAACAGGCGAAAGCTGGTCTGAGCTACGTACGGCGACAACAGACCGAGGAAGATCACGTAACTGAGGTGAATAGGGACGCGAAGGAAGGGCATTGTGGTCACCGGAATCTCCAGCAACTCACTCCCGGCCATGCGCCAATGAAAGGGCTTCAGCGGCCGGAAGGCGTCGCGGTAGGTGCCGAAGAGGGCCTTGCGCTGCTCCTTCTCCGCTTTCGTAAGGTTGCTCCTGGCGAAGAAATAGCTTCGTGCCAGGGGATTCAGGACATTGGGGAGCACGGAGGCGTCGAAATCATAGCCACGACGCGCCAGTACGGAAAGCAGGGCGGGAGACAGACTGAACCCGGGACCTCGGAACCCGCGCGGCTTCACGCCGAGCGCCCGATGCAGCGCCCCCTCCGCGCGTTCCATTTCCTCCGTAAGCTCGGCGTCGGAATAGAGGTGCAGCCATGGGTCGTGCCGGAAGCTGTGGCTGGCGATCTCATGGCCGGCATCGGCAATCTGGCGCAGCGCCGAGTGGTTCTTCGTGAGGTCCGCATCCTGACCGATGATGAAGAAGGTGATGCGGAGGTCGCGGCGACGGAGATAGTCGAGAATTCTCGGGACGATGAGATCGAGATAGGAGGGATAGCTCTCCCACCCGGCGTCTCCATTCGTCTTCATGTAGCACCACTGGTTGTCCAGGTCCAGTGACAGGCTGGCATACTTCCGTTCGGCCATTTTCTTTTCCAGGTCCCCCGGCACGCGCGGCCGATCGAGCGTAAGTATAGGCGTCATGCAAGCGGCTGTTGACGCTCCGAGCCCGGGCACGACCCCTATGACACGTGAGACTGGACTTAATCCGACGTAACCACGGCTACTTCCATGACGCCAAATGCCATTCGCCTGGTCAGCATCGTCGGTGCCCGGCCGCAGTTCGTGAAGCTGGCGCCGGTCTGCCGAGCCGTCGACCGGCACAATCAGGCGGGTCAATCTCCGATCGACCACGTGATCGTGCACACCGGGCAACACTACGATCCCGAGCTCTCGGATGTGTTCTTCGAGGAACTGGAGATTCCGCGGGCCGACGTGAATCTCGCGGTCGGATCGGGAGCGCATGGTCGCCAGACCGGGCGCATGCTCGAGCAGTTCGAGAACCACGTTCTCGAGTCGCGTCCTGACGCCCTGATCGTGTACGGCGATACGAATTCGACGATTGCGGGTGCGCTGGTGGGCGCCAAGCAGCAGGTGCTGGTCGCGCACGTCGAAGCCGGCCTGAGGAGCTTCAACCGCCAGATGCCCGAGGAGATCAACCGGATCGCAACGGACCACATCTCGGACATACTGTACGCGCCGACCCCGACTGCGATGCGCCTGCTGAAGGGTGAAGGACTCGAGGCGAGATCCGTCCTGTCCGGAGACGTGAACTTCGATGCGGTTCTGCAGCATGCGGAGCTGGCGCGCCGCAAGTCGAGTGCGCTGCAATCGCTCGGGCTGCGGCCGAAGACCTACGCCGTGCTGACGGTCCATCGCTCGGAGAACATCGACGCGGGCAAGCTGATTGATCTGTTGCGGGCGCTGCGGAAAGTGACGGGGCCGGATCTGCAGGTTGTGTTTCCGATCCATCCCCGAACCGTTGCACTGCTGCCGGTGCCGCCCGAGCAGTTCGTTGAGGTGCCGGGCCTGCGAATCATCCGGCCGGTGGGCTTTCTCGACATGCTGCAGCTGATCGAGAACGCGCGCATGGTAATGACCGACTCAGGTGGCCTGCAGAAGGAAGCGTTCTTTCTCAACACGCCCTGCATCACGCTGCGCTCCGAGACGGAGTGGACCGAAACAGTGGAACTGGGTGCGAACGTGCTGACGGGCATGGAGGCTGAAGCGGTCGTCGCGGCGGTGCGGGGCTGGCTGGATCGCCCGGTCGGCGCCTGCAACTTCGCGTCCGACGCGCCGCAGGCGTTTGGCGAGGGCCATGCCGCCGAATTCATCGTTGATCACCTGATGCGACGGCTGTGTTCTGGCCGATGAGCGGTCCCGCGGGTGCGGATCCGGCGGCAGCGTGAGCCCGGTCGCCCGCAGCGTACTGCTCGGGACGCTGCTCGGCGCCGTCTTCCTGGCCATCGCGGGCTGGACCGTCGACTGGCCCCGGCTTCGTGTCGCCCTCACGCAGGCGGATCCCGTGTACGCGGCTCTGATCGTTCCGGCAGTCGCCCTGTACCTGCTCACCAAGGCTGCGCGGTGGAGTGTTCTGATCCGCCCAATCAGGACCACCCGGACGGCTGCGTTATTTGGCGCCGTCTGCGCCGGGAACGCGGGCAACTACGTGGTTCCCCATTTCGGAGAGTTGCTGCGCGTCATGATCGCGGGAGACCGGTTGCAGGTCGCGCGGAGCGCCCTCCTGGGCTCCATCGCGGTCGAGCGGCTGTTTGACTTTGCGGCGCTTGCCCTGCTGGCAGCCGCATTGCTGGTCCCGGGCGGACGGCTCTCCGTCGAGACGACCGGCGCAATGTGGATCCTGGGACTCATTTCGGTGGCGCTCGCCGCCGCGATCCTGGCATTCATCGTGTGGACGGAGCCCCTGATCCGGGTGATCGAGGGAAGGACCCGCGCGCTGCCGGCGAAGATACGCACGTTTCTGGTGCGCATCCTGCGCAACGGTGCACCGGGCCTCGCCATGATGCGGAGCCCCGGCCTGGTGATTCCCGTCCTCACGCTGTCAATCCTGCAGTGGGCATTCATCGGTATATCGGTTGCCATGAGCCTGCGCTCCATAGGCATCGGCGCATCGGCCGCGGCCGTCTCGGCCGTGGTATTGCTGAACGTCGTCGGACTCATTCTTCCAGCCGCGCCGGGTCACGTCGGAACGATCCAGCTGTCGTTTGCGGTCGCGTTGCGGGAATTCGGCGTGCCGTGGGAGACGGCAATTGCCGCATCGATCGTCTACAACACGATCGTCGTCGGCGTGGTAATGACCCTCGGCGTGCCGGCAATCTCGCGTGCTGGGCTGCGGGTCGGGGAGGTCCTACGTCAGCGCGCGCCGAGATGACGGCACAGCGTCAAAGGCCAGGACGGGACCCATCCGCCGGCATACGGTGTCGGAAAATTTGACACTCGTCGTGTCCGGGCCCACGGTTTCCGCGTAGGCCCGATGTTTGCATGTGACCAACTGATCCGTCGGATGTGGCGCGCTCGTAGTCGGGAGCCAGGATTCATCCGCCGGCGACTCGAGACGATGTTCTGTTACCGTGATTATGTAGTATTGCTTCTGTTGGGCCCATGGAAAGGCGCTAGAGTTGGAGTGGGGACTCCGCTCAGCCGTTCGGGCCAAGGCGGCGAGGGAAATCTAAATGGCAAGTACGCCTGCCGCGATGCGGATGGCACGGAAGCGATCGCCGATAAGCGCGCCGATGTCGCAGCAGGTCGTCGCGGGCCTGGCAGTGATCAGCGACGCAGCCCTGATAATCGGCTCCGGCCTCGCCTTGCAGGACATCCTTGATCGTGCGGGCAGCGACTTTCCGTCCTATCTCGCCGCACTCGGCGCATATGCGCTGATCGCGGTGCTCGCGCTCCACGCCGCCGGAAGCTACCGCTTCACCGCGATCATGGAACCGGCGCGCGTCGTGGCGCGCGTGGCAGGCGTCTGCCTGGCAGTCTTCATGCTGCTCATAGCGACTGCCTTCGCGCTCAAGATCGCACACCACTTCTCGCGGCTCTGGTCATTCTCGGCCTTGCTGACCTCGACCGTGCTGGTCGTCACGGGTCGGGTGTTGCTGGCCTTCGCCCTGCGCAGGCTTGCGGCGGCGGGCAGGATCGGCCGCCGGATCGTCGTCTACGGCGCGAACGAGCAGGCGCGTCGGCTCCTTGCGCGGATCGACAGTCTCAACGAGCCGTGGAACCACATCGCCGGCGTCTTTGACGAACGCGCCACGCGTCGTGAAGGTGCCGTGGGCGGGTATCCCGTGCTGGGAAATCTGGGTGACTTGATTGCGTGGGCGCGGCAGCACCAGTCCGACGAGATCCTGATTGCACTGCCTTGGGGCGCCGAGGAGCGCCTGCTGCGGATAATGCGCACGCTGGCCGTCCTGCCGGCCAACGTGCGTCTCTGCCCGGAGTTCTTCCACGAAGAGCTGATCCACGGTCGCACCAGTTATCAGTACGGCATGCCCATGCTGAGCACCTTCGAGAAGCCGATCGCCGGCTGGGGCTCGATCTGGAAGCGGGTATTCGACCTGCTCATCGCGGTCATCGTGCTGCTTCCCGCGATGCCGCTGCTGCTGCTGATCGCACTCTGGATCAGGCTCGAAAGCCCCGGGCCGGTGCTCTTCCGCCAGAAGCGGTACGGCTTCAATCACGAGCTGGTCGAGGTGTTCAAGTTCCGCACCATGCATCAGACGGAATCGGATCCGATGGGTGACCGGCTCACGGAACGCCATGACCCGCGTGTCACGCGCCTGGGAGCGATCCTGCGCCGGCTGAGCCTCGACGAACTCCCCCAGCTCATCAACGTGCTGCGAGGCGAGATGTCGGTCATCGGGCCGCGTCCGCACGCGATTCGCACGACAGCCGGCGGAAAACTCTGCGAGGACGTCATCGACCACTACGCCGTGCGGCACAAGGTCAAGCCTGGCATGACCGGCTGGGCGCAGGTGAACGGCTGGCGAGGCACGATGTACGACGAGCACCATCTGCGCGAGCGCGTGGCGCACGATCTGTACTACATCCGCCACTGGTCGCCGATGCTCGATGTCCGCATTCTGATGCTGACCGTCTGGACGGTTATCGTCGGGCGCAACAGCTACTGAGACTATAGGCGTCGCGGGTTCCCGCGATCGGGACCGGTCACGCGCGGCTGCAGCGCACCCATTCCTGGAGCGACTCGACGCTCTCGCCGGCGATATAGTGTCGCCAGAATACCTCGATGTTGAAGATCATCCAGAGCCGGTAGTTGTGGTCGAACCGGCCGGCGACGTGCTCGTCGTGGAGGCGCTGCAGCGTGTCGTGTCTCAGGATGCCCAGCTCGACGAGCCGGCTTTCGTCGATCGTGCGCCCCATGAGCTGGCGCAGCGGTCCGCGCAACCAGAGCGCCAGGGGGAAGCCGAAGCCCTTCTTTGGCCGGCGGACGATCGAGCGCGGCAGATACCGGGCCGCCAGCCTGCGGGTCACGTACTTGAGGTGGCCCTGCTTCATCTTGAGCCGGGCGGGGATGCGCATCGCGAACTCCGCGACCCGGCGATCGAGAAACGGGCTGCGCAGTTCCAGGCTGTGCGCCATCGAGAGCTTGTCGACGATGGGCAGCTGATTCTCCGTGAGCCGCGTCTGGCAATCGGCGTGCAGCATCCTGTCGATGAACTCGACGGCACAACCGTCCTCGAAGTAGCGGCGCAGCAGTTCCTCACTGACCCGAGGTTCGAGGCCGCGCCACACGTCCGGCGCAAACAACTCACCTTTGAGCGCCTGCGGAAACCGCAGGTATGCGGCGCTGTCGGCGAAACGCTGGAACCCGCTACTGTCCGCGACCCGGTCGAGCCAGCGTAGCTTCGCCGTAACCGTGTTGTAGCCGAAGGTGTCCGGGATGCGGTTGAAGATGGGGCGGAGGACCCTGTGACGCAGCGGGCGCGGTAGGTGGGCGTAGAGCTCCGCCAGGGCCTGGCCCTTGTAACGGTCATAGCCGGCGAAGAGCTCATCGCCGCCGTCGCCGCCGAGCGCGACGGTCACGCTTCTTCGCGCGACTTCGGAGACGACGTAGACGCCTGCGCCGAACGGGTCGACGGGCTCCTCGAGCGCGGCCACCATCTGCGGAGTCAGGGCGGCCAGATCCGGATCAACGATGGTTTCGCTGTGCCGCGTGCGATAGAGCTCCGCCACCTGACGTGCCCACGGCAACTCGCTCTGGCCCTCATCGTGAACGCCGATTGAGAACGTGGTGAGCGGCTCCCGCAGGGCGCGGCTCGCATAGGCGACTACGAGACTCGAGTCAATGCCGCCGGATAGAAACGCTCCGAGCGGCACCTCGCTCATCAGGTGCTCGCGCACTACCTCGGCGAGGAGCTCATCGAGCCGGTCGATGATCTGCTTCTCAGTGAGCGCGTGTTTCGGCTCGTACGCCGGCCGCCAGATCTCCTCGACTGAGCGGCCTTCGGGCGTGACGGTGAGCGTGTGCGCCGCCGGAAGCTTGCGCACCGCCTCGAAAAACGTGGACTCTCGCGGAAGGTAACGCAACGACATGTAGTGCGACAGTGTCTGCAGATCGAGCGTGCGCGCGACACCCGGCAAGGTAAGGAGCGCCTTGATCTCGGAGGCGAACGCAAATCCTGTCGGGGTCTCGACCCAATAGAGCGGCTTCTGTCCCATCCAGTCGCGTGCCAGCAGCAGCACGCGGTCGCGGACGTTCCAGAGTGCGAAAGCGAACATGCCCTCCAGGCGCTGAATGGCGCGGCTACCACCTCGCTCGAGCAGCCGCAGCACGACCTCGGTGTCGCTGTCGGTACGGAACGCGCAACCCTCGGCCACCAGCTGCGCGCGCAGCCTGCGGTAGTTGTAGATCTCGCCGTTGAAGACGAGCACCAGGCTGCCATCGTCGCTGTACATCGGTTGCCGGCCGTGTGCGACGTCGATGATCGCTAGGCGGCGCATGCCGAGGGCAATCTCCCCGGTGATGTGGAAACCGGAATCGTCCGGGCCGCGGTGTACGAGCCGACTTGTCATATTGCCGACGTATGAGCGCAGCACGTCGGTGCTCGTGGGCAGCTTCGGCATGAAACCTGCGATCCCGCACACGAGCTGAATTGTCTCCGGATGATCCGCGCGTTGCGAGCGACTGGCTGCGGCTAGAGGCGCAGCATCGGGTGGGGCAATATGCCCGCCGCTGCCGCGGTTGGCAATTCGGACTGCAATGCCGATAC
>Ga0075420_100002760_pt1 | contig 15241 bp, 13 predicted proteins | sample SoiMetdeltSBSDD4_FD_75296 | JGI IMG/M metagenome (GOLD analysis project Ga0075420, IMG submission 75296) | Bulk soil microbial communities from a Populus tree surrounding site in Tennessee, USA - Soil MetaG P. deltoides SBSDD4 | ecosystem: Environmental > Terrestrial > Soil > Tree plantation... | reverse complement strand
TCGGCGGTCATCGAATGCGGAATGCGGAATCCGGATTGCCGATGAGATCGTGCCTAGCGGAGGCTCTCACACGCCATCCGCATTCAGCGTTCCGCATTCGCTGACGTTTACCCTCGAGATCAGAATGCCCGATCCAGCCCGGCCTCGAACGTTAGGGCGTGTCGTCGCAACGGAGCGCCGCCCCAACACGCCTCACGAGTTCCATTTCTGGACCGCGGTGGATTCGCCCGTCGGCATCGGAACGATCGTGCGCGTGGAGGGCACGCGCGCCGTGGAGGGACACATCCCGCGCGTGTACGGCGTCGTCGTCGACGGGTTCAGCTTCACCGATCTCCTCTCGCCCTTGCACGACGTGCTCGGTCACGATGGCGATCCCGCGTCGTCGGCGATCGCTCCCACCGAGCGCCCCGAAGTGCGCCTCTACACGGCCGCCGTGCTGCGGCAGATCCCGGAGGAGCCGCTCCAGCCCGTTCCCATGGGGGAGGTGTTCCTCGCGACGGACGAGGATGTGAGCCTCGCGCTGCGGATGGATACCTACACCCGTGAGGGTGCGCGGACGGCGATCCCGATCGGACTCTACCGCTCCGGTGGCATGGACTCGCCGATCTACCTCGATGCCGATTTCCTCGTCGGTCCCGAGGCGGCTCACCTCAACATCACCGGCGTGTCGGGGCTGGCGACGAAGACGAGCGCCGTGGAATTCATCCTCGCATCGCTGTTCGCGCATTTCCCGGAGAGCAAGGGCTCGGTCGCGGCGGTCTGCTTCAACGTGAAGGGGCCCGATCTCTGCTATCTGGACCAGCCGGGCGATCTCGACGCGAACGACCTCGCCATCTACGACCGCCTGCGCGTGCCCGCACGGCCGTTCGACCGTGTGCGCTACTTTGCCCCGTACAAGGCGAACCTGACATCGCTGAACACGCTGCGCTCCAACGAGGAGCTGATGCATAACGTCACCCCACTCACGTGGGGACTCCGCGAGGTGCTGCAGTTCGCGGAGGTCATGCTCAACCGCGATGACGTGGATGCGAAGGCGGACGCGCTCATCGACTTCATCAAGGAGCGTCTGCTCGATCGCGAGTACACCGATGCCGCCCTCCTCGCCGGCAAGCGCTATCGCGTGCAATCGTTCGCGGATCTGGAGGCCTGGTTCCGCGACGTCATCATGGCGCTCGAGCAGAAAGGAAGTGAAGGGTATCGCACCCACCACATCGCGACGATTCGAAAGGTTCGCAACAGGCTCTCGAACATCTCGCTGCGGTGTGCCGGGCTCGTCACCGACGACGGCTCGGTGAGCGACCTGCCCTGGGGGACCTTCGAAGACCGGTCGGTGTATGTGATCGACGTCGCGGGTGCGGAGGAGGACGCGCAGGACCTCATCTTCGCGCGCATCGTGTCCAAGCTGCGCGAGCACCTCGAGCGACGCGACCTCGGCGTCAGCCACGTCGTCGTGTTCGTCGACGAGCTGAACAAGTATGCCCCCGCGGATGGCCCGGATACGTACGTCCGGAAGATGTTGCTCGACATCGCCGAGCGAGGTCGCTACCTCGGCCTCGTGCTGTTCGGCGCGGAGCAGTTCCGCTCGCAGGTCCACCGCCGCGTGGTGGGCAACAGTGGGACCGCGCTCTTCGGCCGCATGGACGGGGACGAGCTGGCTACGCCGGGCTATGCGGTGTTGAGTCCCGCGACGCGCACGAAGCTGGCGACGCTCGCCAAGGGAGAGTTGATGGTGCGGCACCCGCACTTTACACAGCCGATTTTCCTCAGGTTTCCGCGCCCCGCCGTACTGCGGGGGCGTGATGGCGTCGAGCGCTTCCCGCAGGCGACCGAGGCTTCCTTCGAGACATCGCTCTTCCGCACGCTGCGGCAGCTGGACCCGGGCATCCCGCTCGTCTGGGTCCAGGACATGGTGGCACTGTACGATGAGCCCGATCTCATTCGGGCCCGCAACGCGACACTGCAAGCGCGTCCAACGGACGTGAGGGCGTTCTTCGCCTCGCGACTGCGCAACATCATCCCGGCGCAGCCGGTGACCGCGCCGGTTGCCGCGTCGCCGTTGCGGTCCCTGCCCGCCGACGATCCGTACGGATCGTGATCGCGTGAACCTCCTCCTCAGGCGCTTCGCGGCCGCCTTCGCTGTCGCGAGCGGAGCATCGGGGCTTCTCGCCGCGCAGAGCGTCACGCTCCAGATCAAGCCCAAGGTCGGTGACACCCTGCGGCTGCGCATCGAGCAGGAGATGGAGATCACGGCCGCCGGTCGGATGCGCGACGTCGATACGACGATGACGATGCGCTCCTCCATGCTGATGCTCTCGCGGTCGATCGTCGTGCTTTCGGATGACGACGGAACGACGGTCCGCTCGATCACCGACTCCGTCGCCGTGAATCCCGGCGCGCTCGATCCGCGCCTCGATCAGGTGCGCCGCGCGCTGCAAGGGAAGGAGGTCCGCGTGCGCTTCTCTCGCGAGGGGTCCGCGACGCTCGTGGAGGCGGATCCCGAGCTCCCGCGCGATCTGCACTCGGTATTCTCGCAGCTCCCGGCCACATTCCCGCGACACCAGGTCGCTGTCGGAAGCACCTGGAAGCAGCGCATCCCCATCCCGGATGCCGCGCAGGGTCAGATTGCCGGAACGCTCCAGGCGGTGTTTCGGCTCGACTCGCTGACGAATCGGGGGAAGCGGGCGTTCATCTCGATGCGGGGTACGCTGAGTCGAGATTCGACGGCGAGCGTGATGGCCGACGGCGGGCGCATGACGATGACCGGGACCGTCACCGGGTTCATGATTCTCGACCGCGTCCGCGGATGGGTCATCGACGCGCTCACCGAGATGTCGGTGCAATCGCACATCGAGCCGGCCGCCGGGAAGGCCCTGCCCCCCGTCAAAATGCGAATGCGGTTGATTCAGCGGCAACGCACTATGGACAAGGACTGAGCGAACACGCTATCCTCTTAGGAGTATTACAGTTAGCCGAATTTCTCCCGAGGATGGCGTGCGGCTGGTACATATCTCCGATCTGCATCTCGGCTTCCGCCAGTATCATCGCCTGACCCATTCGGGCATAAACCAGCGGGAGGCCGACGTCGCGAACGCGTTCCGTGGCGCGATCGATCGCATCATCGCGCTCGAGCCGGACGTCGTGGTGTTCGCCGGGGACATTTTCCACACCGTTCGCCCGATGAACCCGGCGATCATTCATGCCTTCAACCAGCTCGCTCGGCTCACGCGCGCGCTGCCGAACACGCTCGTCGTGATGGTGGCGGGGAATCACGATCGGCCGCGGGCCACGGAAACGGGGTGCATTCTTCGCCTCTTCACGGTGCTCGGCGTCCATGTGGTCGACGCGGAGCCGCGACGGCTGATGTTCCCCGAGCGCGATCTGGCCATCCTCGCGGTTCCGGATGTCGTTGGGGATTACCCGGCGCTGCTGCCCGATCCCGCGGTTAGGCACAACGTGCTCCTGCTGCACGGCGAGGTGGAGGGAATGCTGCCGCCGAGCGCGGTGCGGCTCGATCGCGCCGCGATGGAGATTCCGCTCGATGCCATCGGCGCGCCGCGCTGGACGTACGTCGCGCTCGGTCACTATCACGTGCACCGCCAGATCGCGCCGAACGCGTATTATTCCGGGTCGATCGATTACACGAGCACCAACCCCTGGGGGGAGCTGGTCGAGGAGCACGAGGCCGGTCTTCCGGGAAAGGGGTTCATCGAGTACGACCTCGAGCGCGGCGTGCACACCTTTCACGCGCTCGAGCCATCGCGACGGCTGATCGATCTCCCCAGCGTCGTTGCGCGCGGGCTCACGGCGGCCGAGGTGGACGTCGCCATTCACGACGCGGTGGAGAGGTGCGTCGACGGCATCGACGACAAGATCGTGCGACTCGTCGTCCGTGATGTGCCGCGACACATCGCGCGTGAGCTCGACCAGAAGGCGTTGCGCGATTACCGGCGCCGCGCGCTGTATTTCCATCTCGATACCCGTCGCCCCGAGGTGATGCGAATCGCCGCGAGCGGTGCTCCTGGTCGGCGACCCACGCTTCGCGAGACCGTCGAGTCGTACCTCGGCAAGCGGTCGCTCCCATCCGGCGTGGATCGCGACCAGCTGGTGCAGCTCGGCACGTATTACCTGAACGAAGCGGACGCGGCGGCGACCGTCGCGTCGGCCGGTACTCCCTCGCCGTTAGGCGGCTAGTGCTGCTCAACCGCCTCGTCCTCCAGAATTTCCGCCAGCACGCGGACAGCCGGATCGAGTTCGGCCCCGGGGTGACGGGGATTATTGGTCCGAACGGGGCGGGGAAGACCACGATTCTCGAGGCGATCGCCTGGGCGATCTACGGGAACCCGGCCGCGCGCGGGACCCGCGATTCGATCCGCTTCAATCGCGCTGGCGCGCGCTCCGGGGTGCGAGTCGAGCTCGACTTCGATCTCGGCGGACACAACTACCGCGTCGTTCGCGGGCTGACGAACGCCGAGCTCTATCTCGACGGCCCCCACAACAAGATCGCCGACTCGATCACCGGTGTCACCGACGTGCTCATGCGCCGCCTGGGAATGACGCGTGAGGAGTTCTTCAACACGTACTTCACCGGCCAGAAAGAGATCAGCGTCATGGCGGCGATGAGTCCCACCGAGCGCGCACAGTTTCTGTCGCGCGTGCTCGGGTACGAGCGCTTGCGCGCGGCGCAGGAGCTCGCGCGCGACCGCCGCCGTGCGATCGTCGCCGAGATCGCCGGGCTCCGACAGGGAATGGGCGACGCGGATGCCATCGCGAGACAAGTCTCCGATGCGGAAACTCGCCTCGGCCAGGCTCGCGACCGCGCTCGGTTCGCCGAACGCCGGCGGGATGCGTCGCAGGCTGCGCTCGAGGAAGCCCGTCCGCGGTGGGAGGCCGCGCAGCGCGCGCGCGAGGCGCATCAGGCGCTCCTCGCCGATTTGCGCGTCGCCGAGCAGCAGGAGGCGGCCGAGCATCGTGAGGTGCAGCGTGTGGAGCGCGACCTCGGTGACGCCGCGAACGCCCGTGCCGAGCTGGAGCGCCTTCGCGTCGAGCTGGAGCCGTTTCAGCTCATTGCCTCGGAGTTTCAGCGCCTCGACGTGCTGGCGCGAGAGGAAGGTCGACGGCGCGCGCTCCTCGAAACGCAGGGCGCCATCGCCGAAGACCTGGTTCGCCTGCGGGACCGTCGCGCGAAGCTCGAGAACGCTCCGGCGCTCGAGACCGAGATCGATGCCGCGCTCGTCGCGAAGCGCGCCGAGTTCGAGGCGACCGATGGGCTGCTCGAGGCGCGGCGCACCGAGTGGGTGCGCGACCGTCAGGAGGCGGAGACGAAGCGCCAGGCCCTGCGCGAGCAGTACACCGAGCTGAAGGAGCAACGCGATCGTATCGTCAGCCTGGGAGCCGAAGGAGCCTGCCCGACGTGCGCCCGCCCGCTCGGTGAAACCTACCGCGCGGTGCTCGATCTCCTCGACGAGCAGCTGGAGACGGTGCGTGTCGACGGCAACTACTACAAGGCGCGCTTCGAGCAGCTCATGGAGATGCCGGAAGACGTGCAGGCGCTCGATGAGCAGCGTCGCGCCTTGTCGCTCGAGGTCTCGACGCTCGAGCGCCGCCTCACGAAGATCCAGCTCGCCGTGCAGGAGCTGGCGCACGTGGAATCGGATCTCACCGGCAAGAGCGAGCGGGCCTCGCAGGTCGCGGCGGAGCTGGAGGCGATTCCACCCGGATACGACGCCGCCCGCCATGACAAGCTGCGCGCCGAGATCGAGCGCCTCACGCCGCTCGACGCGCGCGCCGCGCGGCTGAGTGCGCAGCTCGAACGGGTGCCGCAGCTCGAGCGCGAGCGCGCGGCAGCGGTCGAACGGCTGGGCGCCGTTCGCGAGCGACTGCGCGCGCTTCAGGCGCGGCGCGAGGAGACGACGATCCCCGAGGCGGATCACGAAGCGCTGCGGGCGGAGTACGAGCGTGTGCGGGGCGAAGCCCACGCCGCCGAGTTGGCGCTGGTGCAAGCGCAAGGCGAGGAGGTGGGTGCGCAATCCGCTCTGGAGCGCGCGCGATCGATTGCGGCCGAACTCGCCGCCCGTCAGCGAATGCTCGGCGAGCTCGCCGCCAAGAAGCTCCTGCACGACGAGCTGGACCGCGCCTTCACCGACCTGCGGACGGATCTCAACTTCCAGCTGCGTCCCGAGCTCTCGGAGCTGGCCAGCGGGTTCCTGAGCGATCTCACCGACGGCCGCTACGGCGAGCTCGAGCTCGACGACGCGTACAACATCGTCGTCCTGGAAGACGGCGTGCCGAAACCCGTCATCTCCGGGGGGGAGGAGGATCTCGCGAATCTCGTCCTGCGCCTCGCGATCTCGCAGATGATCGCGGAACGCGCCGGACAGCCGCTCTCGCTGCTCATCCTCGACGAGATCTTCGGCTCGCTCGACGAGGCGCGGCGCGCGAACGTGCTCGACCTGTTGCGGCGGCTGCAAGGACGGTTCGAGCAGGTCATCCTGATCACGCACATCGAGCAGGTGCGCGAATGTGTCGATCGCGTCATCTCGGTGCGATACGATCAGGAGACCGGGAGCTCCGTCGTCGAGCAGACGACGCCCGAGTTTCCCGATCTCACCTCACCACCGGTCGCGGGGGATGAGGTATACGAGGCGGCGGGGGCCGGCGACTGATGGCCACGGCGCGCACGTGGCGTTCGCATCATCAGGCGGAAGGCCCTCAGCCTGCGCGCCTCGATGACATCGCGGGGCTGAACCAGGTCTTCAGCGATGCGTTCAGCGAGCGCTACCGTCGCGACGGAATGGTCGGGGTGCGCGTCCCCTTCCTCAATCCGGCGATCTGGCGATACGCGATCGAAGACGCGAGCGGGGGAGCGCTGGTCTGGCGCGATGACCGCGAGGAGATCGTGGCGTTCAACATCGCGCATCGCTCGGGCGTCGAGGGCTGGATGGGCCCGCTGGCCGTCAGGCCGGACTGGCAGGGCGCGGGGCTGGGCAAGGAGATCGTTCGGGGGGGCATCGACTGGCTGCGCGCCGCGGGTGCGAGGACGATCGGGCTGGAGACCATGCCGCGCACGATGGACAACATCGGGTTTTACTCGGGGCTGGGATTCCTCCCGGGGCGCCTGACGATTACCCTCACGCTCGATGCCGGGCTGCTCGGCAACGGGCCGAACCTGCTCGGTCGCCTCTCCGCCCGCGACAAGGACGACGCGATCGATGAATGTCGCGCGCTCACCGACACGCTCGCGCCCGGGCTCGACTTCACGAGGGAGATCGCACTCACCGACCAGCTGGCGTTAGGCGATACGGTGCTACTCCGCGAGCGGGGCCGGTTGGTGGGGTTTGCGCTCTGCCATACCGCGCCCTTGGTCGAGGGACGAGTCCGCGAGGAAATGCGTGTGCTGAAGCTCGTGCTCGAGCGCGAAGCGGACCTGACCCGTCTCGCCGAGGTGCTGGTGGACTATGCGCGGCGGAGCGGGACGCGCCGCGTCGCGCTCCGGGTGCAGACGGAGTTTCTCGGTGCCTATCAGGTGCTGATGGGTATGGGGGCGCGCGTCCGCTGGACCGATCTGCGGATGACCATCGCCGACATGCCGGAGCGCCTCCCGAAGCAGGGCGTGGTCTGGTCGAATTGGGAGATTTGAGGGGAGGGAACCGGAGAAAGAAATGAGGACGAAGGCGCGTGGAAACTGATTGGGTTTAGCCCGCTGAATTCGTCAGTCCTGCGTCCTCGCTTCGTTTTCCCTGATCTCGGCTGACCACGAGCGCGCGACCGCACCAGTTCACCATCAGGTCCGGGCTTGCCTCTTCCCACTCCGTGGGAATCGGGGCGAGTCGGCGGCGCTCGGCCTCCGACTCGAACGTCAGCCACCCTTCGGCGAATGTTGGGGAGACGGAGCGAAGCGCGTTCGCCGACACCGGACGCGTGTCCCACACCCGCCAGATTCGTCCTGCATCGTCCTCGAACTCCCTGTACCCCACGCCAGCCTCCGACACGCTCCTCGTGTCACGCACTATTGCCGCGCCCAGACTTCAATCCGCGCGCGCGATCGTGGCCCTCTGCACGCTTAGTGCCGCTGTGTGCGTTGGGTCACAATTTATTCGCGGAAGGAACGGCGAGGCCGACCGATGCGGTGCGCGGGCCTAACGGGGTGCTGTGTGGCAGACATCCTGCAATCGGCTGGAGGGATTCCCACACCACAGGCGACATGGCTGTCGAGGAAGGTCTCGAAAACGGATTGCTGCTCCGCACCCTGACGGATCCCGAGACGGGGCTGCCGAGCGTGCTGTATTTTCGGCTCGTCCGCGAGTGGGAGGAACGCCGCGCGGCGCGGCACGGAGGCCGTGTGCGAACGATTCGCATCTCGGTGCGTGGCGGCGACGAAATGTCCTGCCGCCGCTTCACCTTCGGCCTGTGTCGCGAATTCAGGAAAACGGATCTCATCGCGTCGTCGGGGCGGGCGCAGTATCGCCTGCTCCTCGTCGGGCGCGATGCGGACCAGGCGGATGCCATCCGGGACCGGGTGGAGCGGCTCAGAGACGACACCAACGCCCGCTCGGCCACGGACGGGACGATTGAAGTCCAGGTCGCTGTCGACGAGACGCATCCGGTTCGAGAGCGCGACGCCCACGAGCCACCGGATCTCGGGCAAATCGAGGACAGCGGATTCCAGCGCCGCTTCGACCCGGACGGGCCGCGGCCTAACGCGTGATCAGTGCGCCGGGCGAGGACCGCGTGTGGCGCCAGTCCTCGACGACGGTCTGCAGCGCGGCCAGCGTTCGCAACGCGTAAAACGCGGTTCCTTCTTGCTCCTGCCGGGAGTGCGCCGTCTGGTCTCGCACCAGGCTCGCGAGCCGTTCACGGTTTTCGGCGTCACGAAGCTGGGCATCGACGCGCGCATCGCGAAGGCCGAGGCGCTCCCAGAGCCCCCCGATCGCGAGCACGTAGTCGAACAGCGCGGCGAGATCGTCCGCGCGGGCCGCGGCAGCGTCCACGAGGGCGGAAAATCGATCGAGATGCGCGTCCTGCAGGACAGTCACCATCGCGCGTGACCCGTCACCGATCGGGGCACGATCTACGTCGTCGCAGCTCGTCACCCCCGCGCCGACGCACAGCACATCCCGCACCATTCAGCGGCCAAGCAGCGATCGAAACGCCTGGGCCGCGGTGATGCCGCGCAGGTACTCCAGCTCCTCGGGCGCGAAGGGAGTCGGTATGATTCCGAACGCGTCGCGCAGCGCGTTCCCGTCCACCACGTTGTCGATGGCGAGCAGATCCAGCAGATCGGTCGTCACCGGAGGGGCCGGGAGGATACGCTGAAGGAGCGCAATGACGGGGCGCAGCACGCCCGTCGGCATGGGCACGAGGATCCTGCGCGCTTCCATCGCCACGAGAACGCGCTCGACCATCTGACGCAGCGTCAGCTGAGCAGGCCCGCCAATCGGGTACGCGCGACGCACGGTCGCGGCACGATCGAGCGCGACGGCGACGACGCGGGCGACATCGTCAACGGCTATGGGTTGAAATCGCGCCGTGCCGCCACCTGGCACGGGGTAGATCAACGGCGAAAGACGGACGAGCCGTGCCAGCACATTCACGAACTCATCCTCCGGCCCGAAGATCACCGACGGACAGAGCACGGTCCACTCGGCTGGGCTGGCGCGAACCGCATCCTCCGCCATGCCCTTGCTGCGGAGGAACCGGTACGGCGACTTGCTCGACGCGAAGTTCTGCGACATGTGCACGAGACGCCGCACTCCGGCGCCGTGCATCGCGGCCAGCACGCGCTCGGTGCCGCGTGCGTTGATCTCATCATAGCTTTGGCCCGGCCGCTCGACGGCGATCGCCACGAGATGGACGACGGCGGTGCAGCCGTGCATGGCGCGCCCGAGCGACGTCGCGTCACGGATGTCGCCGACGTACAGCTCGATGGGAAGCTCCGCGAGCCGTTCGGCGGCCTTCGCCGCCGAGCGCACGAGCCCACGCACGCGTGCCCCGCCTCGGGCGAGCTCGCGGCACACATGCGTGCCCACGAAGCCGGCGGCACCGGTGACGAGCACCGTGTGATCGCGAAGTCGTCCCTCCGCCTCGGGCTGTTCGGCGACGGCGGTCGAGAGACGTGATGCGGCGCCCGGCGCCCCGGTCATCGACGATCGCGGCGAGAGGACTCGTCAGGCGCGGCGCGCGCCGCGATTCGCCAAATGAGCAGCGACACACCGGCGGTGAGCAGCAGATGAATCCACCCGGGTCCGGCGAACGCGAACGTGCCGACGGCCCAGACGACCAGCATCGCGATTGCGGCAATTATCCAGACGTCCATGTGATTGACTGACCTCTGAGTCGTCTCTAGATTGGCAAATGACCCTCGGGACGCGCTGTTGCGAGAACGGGCGGTGCGTCGTCGGTGGTCTCGAAAGGGACGGAGAGCTCTAATTTTTGAGCCAACAAGTCCACTCGGGTGGGTTCGACATCCATGCGGACGTCATGCCCCAGTGCGGGGAAGGCGGAAGTGTGGTGAGGGCCTCATACATTCGGATGGGCTTCAAAAATCCTCTTCGTTCCCCACTGTGCGAGCCCCGTCGAAAGGCGGGGCTCGTTCTTTATGTCTGTTCCCGCCGCCCCCTCACCATCTGAAGGAACACGCGCGGCGCGGCCGGCGGTCGCACGATGAACCAGAGCACTAACCCAACGGCCCATGCCGCATACACCAGTGTAATCTCCTCACGCCATTCCGCGCGAAGGAACTGGACGAGCCAGAGAAAAAAGAGCAGCGCAGCGTTCCACCACTCGAAGCGCATGTTCGCGAGCAGAAGCACGGCGACGACGCTTTGCATGATCGTCAGCAGGATCTCCATCCGCTGCTCGCCATCGAAGGGAAGCGCGGAGGCCTCGCCGCGCGCGATCGAAAAGACAATGGGGATCATCGCCGCGAGCACCGTCCACTGATTGACGTTGCTCGACAGCATGTTCATCAGCCCCATCGGAGCATGCGTGACACGCCGCGCCCACGCGAAGGCGGACACCTTCTCGGGAAACTCGCTCAGGAACGGAGCGACCCATTGCACGAAGACGAACTGGCTGATGCCGAGGGACACTGCCAGGGCCAGCATCGAGTTCAGGAAGGGGTGCGCGGTGAAGTACAGCAGCACGCCGCCGACCACGAAAAAGCCGACGATGGTCGCATGGCGCCACGCGCCCGGTCGCGTGTAGGCCCAGCGCGCCGGCGCCGGCGCATCGGCGAGGTTCTCCTGATCCTGCGGCGGGAAGCGCCAGAGAATACCCAGGTACACCACGTACATGGCGATGAGGACGCCGGCGTCGACGAGACTCAGCGAGCCCTTGTACCACACCCAGAAGAAGTAGAGGACCGGGGGTACGGTCGCGAGCACCTCCACCGAGTGCTCGTCCTCGAGCTGTATCGCGCGCAACGCCTTTCCCGCCTTTCGGCGATAGAAGGCGGCCACGAAGTAGATCATCGGCCAGCCAAGGCCGATGAGCAGCCGGATCGCCCCGGTATAATTCGCGATCGCGAGGTGGGAGTGACAGCCAATGGGAGGGTTGGCGACGAAGCACTGCACGGGGTCGTTGCCCGCCTCCCACGCGATCACCGCCTCGACGGCGAATTCCGGCAGCGTCTGCAGCCACGCCAGGATCGCGAGCGCGAGCCCCTGTGAAATCATGAACTGCGCCGCCTCCGCGCCCCACGCGATCATGAACGCGCTGAACAGGATGCTGGGGAACGTCCACAGGGCCGACCAGGCGGACGACGCGCCCTGCAGGATGGCGACCAGCAGCAACTTGACTTTCAAATGGGCGCCATCCAGATAGGGGTGATCCCGGCGGTGAAAAGTTGCGTCAAGTTAGACGTGCACCGCGGGCGACTCAAGCTGGACGGGTGCGCGTGCCTGCGCGCCATACGTTCGCGAACCAATACACGCCCCATCGCTTCGTGACTCAACGACGAAACTCGCGCCCGCGCGCCGCCGCGCGCCGCGCGAAAGCCCCACCCGCGCCCCTTTCCGACCGCCGTGTCGATACGGACTCGCTCGAGCTCGCCGAGTTCGATGCCGGTCTCGACCTCGATCCCGGGCCGGTGCACAACGCGGAATTCGAAGCCCTCGTCCGCCGCATCCTCGAGCTGATCGGCGAAGAGCCATCACGCGAAGGGCTGCTTCGTACCCCGACGCGCGTCGCGAACGCCCTCACCTGGCTCACGCGGGGCTACGCCCTCAACGTCGAGGAGGTCGTGGGCAAGGCCGTGTTCGCCGAAGCGCACGAGAGCATGGTCATGGTTCGCGACATCGAGCTCTACTCGCTCTGCGAGCACCACCTGCTCCCGTTCTTCGGCAAGGCCCACATCGCGTACATTCCCGACGGACACATCGTCGGACTCTCGAAGCTGCCGCGTATTGTCGACGTCTTTGCGCGCCGGCTCCAGGTGCAGGAGCGTCTCACCGAGCAGATCGCGCAGGCCATTCAGGACGTCCTCTCGCCGAGGGGCGTCGGTGTCGTGATCGAGGCATACCACCTGTGCATGATGATGCGGGGTGTCGAGAAGCAGAACTCGAAGACGATCACCAGCGCGCTGCGTGGCTCGTTCCGCTCCGACGCGCGGACGCGAGATGAGTTTCTCCAGCTCGCGCACGGCAGCTCGACGCCCCTGCGGTGACAGGCGCCTCTCTCCTGCCTGACGAATAGCCATGTTCATCGAGCTGGTCGAGTCGCTCCGCTGCCCCCGCCCGCACGACTTCACGTGGCTGGTGGCCTCCACGCTCGAGATGGCGGGGCGCGACATTCGACGCGGGCTGCTTGGCTGTCCCGCGTGCAGCGCTCGCTACCCGATCCGGGATGGCATCGTCGATTTTCGAACGCGGGATGGCACGACACCGCTTCCCGATTCCCCTCCGCTCGCCAGCGCGCCCCGGGACCCGGACCTCGCGACCCGCGTGGCCGCCCTGCTCGACCTAACGAGTCCGGGCGGGTTCGTCCTCCTCGCCGGGTCGTGGAGCCTGGCCGCGCCGGCGCTCCGGGACCTCGCCGAGGGGGTTGAGCTCCTGGTTCTGAATCCGACGATCGCGCTCGCCAGCGGCGACGGTATCTCGCTCGCGCGCACCGACGGATCGATCCCCATTCGGCCGGCAGCCGCGCGAGGCATTGCGCTCGACACGGGGCACGCCGCGCACGTGGATGGCGCGGCGACCGCCCTTCGTCAGTTCGGTCGTCTGATGGCGCCTCTCAGGGCAACGGTGCCGTCGGGCCTCGAGGAGCTGGCTCGCGACAACTCCGACTGGGTCGCGACCAAGCGGGTGGCGACATCGGAAGCCGTGCCGCTACGAAGAGGCTGAGGTGGTCGAGGGTGTCGAGGGTGTCAAGGCAGTCAAGGAAACCCTCGACACCCTTGACACCCTCGACACCCTCAGCCTTTACAGCGAGTCCGTCCCCGCCGTTCGCGCCGGAACCGGCGTCTGCCCCGCTTCGCGAGCCTTGTCAACCCGGTGCCACACCGAGCTCGGTGTAGGCGCCATCCCGACGGGAGGCGCAAACACCATCGTATTGTCGGCCGCGCTCGCCAGGACCTGAATCGTCTCTCCCGCGAGAAGCGGTGGCCGCCCTCCCGAGGCGGTCGTCGTGACATTCTCGGGGGTGAGCGTCAGCAAGCCGCTCGGCGTAACCGTAGCGCCCCCCGTGGCGACGAACTGATCCCCCGCCGGGTAGACCGCCACCATGCGGAAGCTGCTCGGGGTGAGGCTCAACTGCACGCGTCGGGCGCCGACGAACGCGGTTTGGTTCGGGTCGGTAAAGAGCACCCACTCGCCATACGGGCTCGAACTCTGAGCGGGGGTGTGCGCCGGCGTCGAATCCGTCAGCTTCGCCTTACGGAACCAGCTGCACGCGGGAAGCGCCGCGAGCAGCGCCAGTGCCAACACCGTCCTGCGCATGTTCAACTCCGGTTATGGTCTGCCATCTCCATCCGGAAGTGCACCAACTATGCCGGGCCAGCCACCCGCCGCCCGGGCGGTCAACCCTGGGCGGCGGTCTCCCGGTCCTCCTCATAGAGGCGGTTGATGCGGTCGGCGTACCGCTTTTCGATGATACGCCGCCTCACCTTGTGGGATGGGGTCAACTCGCCGCTCTCGATCGTGAAGTCGGTCTCGAGAAGGGCCACCTTCTTCGGAGTCTCGAACGACGCCAGCCCAGTGAGCTTCCGCAGCACCTCCTTCTCCATCTTCGCCAGAACGAGGGGCAGGTTGATGAGCTGCCGGCGGTCGGTCCAGATCAGGTTCTTGATCTTCGCCCACTTCTCGAGGTGCTCGAAGTTCGGCACGACGAGCACGATCGGGAACTTGCGCTTGTCGCCGAGCACCACGGCCTGCGAGACGTACTTGTTCGTCTTGATCATGTTCTCGATCGGCTGGGGCGCAATGTTCTTCCCCCCCGCCGTGACGATGATGTCCTTTTTCCGATCGGTGATCGCGAGGAAGCCATCGTCGAGGACGCCGATGTCGCCGGTATGGAACCACCCCTCGTCGTCGATTGCCTCACGAGTGGCGTCGGGCTTGTTGAAATACCCTTTCATCACGTGCGGGCCGCGCGTCAGGATCTCGCCATCCGCCGCGGTCGTGACCTCGACGCCCGGGATCGGCCGGCCGACGGTGCCGATGCGAAAGTGCCGAGGGGTGTTGACGGCGATGACGGGCGATGTCTCGGTGAGCCCGTACCCCTCGAGAATCGTGAGGCCGGCGGCGTAGAAGAACTTGTTGATCTCCGGTGCCAGCGGTGCACCGCCCGAGACGAAGTACCGCATGCGCCCGCCCGTGCGCGCCTTGAGCTTGGAGAACACGAGCAGCTGCGCCACTCGATAGGCGAGGGCCAGCGGTCCCCGCGGCGTGCGCCCCGCGAGCGTTTCGTCCGCCCATTTGTCGGCGACGTGTCGCGCCCAGAAGAAGATGCGCTTCTTCACCGCGCCCCCCGCCAGCGCGTTCTCGAGGACGCGCGCGTAAATCTTCTCGTAGAGCCGCGGGACCGACATCATGACGGTCGGCCGCACTTCCTGCATGTTCACCGGAACGGTATCGATCGACTCGGCGTACGCGATCGAGACCCCGCAGGCCATCATCAGGTAGTCACCCATCCGCTCGAAGACGTGCGAGAGTGGCAGAAAGCTCAGCGCCACGTCATCCCGGAACGGAAGAATCTCGGTGCACACCTTCACGTTCGAATGGAAGTTGTCGTGCGTGAGCATGACACC
>Ga0075420_100002759_pt1 | contig 15242 bp, 13 predicted proteins | sample SoiMetdeltSBSDD4_FD_75296 | JGI IMG/M metagenome (GOLD analysis project Ga0075420, IMG submission 75296) | Bulk soil microbial communities from a Populus tree surrounding site in Tennessee, USA - Soil MetaG P. deltoides SBSDD4 | ecosystem: Environmental > Terrestrial > Soil > Tree plantation... | reverse complement strand
CGTGCCGGCGTCGACGGTGTCGGCCTGCTCGGGCTTGGCGGGCTTACCGGCCTTGTCGCGCTCGCGGGTCGGCTTCGCCCCGCGCTTCTCGGGCCTCCCGCTCCTCTCCGCGGCCTTCCTCGGGGGCCGGCGGGGGGTGCGGGTGCGCTCGCGGGCCGGGGCAGCCTCGGGCTCGATGTCGAAGATGTGGGCGATCTCGGGCAGCTGCACGCCGAACCGGGCGATCGTGGTGCGCAGGTCGGGGCCCACCTTGGTCGGCAGCGAGTGGGGAACGACCCGCCGCCGGATCGGCGAGTAGGCCAGCGCGTCGAGCACCGTGGCCCAGCGCTGGGGGCCGGTCTCGGCGGTCAGCGAGGCCTCGGTGGCCTGGATCAACTGCCCGGCCAGGTCGGGTGGCAGCGGCGAGCCGGCCTTGGGCGGCCGCGAGCTGAGCCGCAGCGCCCGGACGACCCGGCCCTCGCGCAGGTTCTCGGCGACCTCGTCGACCCAGGCCGCCTGCTCCTTCTCCACCCGGTTGGCCAGCGACTCGCGCAGCTGCTCGGCCACGGCGCGCGCCTCGGCGTCGCGGCCGGCGTCGCCCGCGGCGTTGACCACCGACCGCAGGTCGCGCAGGTCGAGGTCGTCGATGCTGGCCAGCGCGGCGTCGGCACGGTCGCGCCACAGCGCCGTCTGCGCCCGGTGGCGGAGCTTCTCGGCCACCTCCAGCAGGGGCTCCGGGCTGACCTGGGACTTCCCCTCGGCCTTGAGCTCCTCGTTCTGCTTCTCGATCGCCTGCCGCACCGCCGGGATGCCGCCCTGGAAGAGCTGTTCGGCGATGGGTCGCTGCTCGGGCGGCAAGGCCTCCAGGAGGGCGTTGCGATGGGCCTTGCCGGGCCGCAGCCGCTTCGGCCGGGGCTTGGCTTCGACCTTCGCCGCGGGGCGGGGTGCCGTCCGGCGGTCGTGACCCTCGCGGCCGTCACGGCGGTCGCGGCCGTCACGGTTGTCCCGACCGTCACGGTGGTCGCGGCCCTCGCGGGGCGGCCGGCGATCGCGGCCGTCGCGACGCTCGCGGCCGTCGCGCCGGTCGGCCCGCGGCGTGCGGGCGACACGGGTCGTCACCAGCGGTCCCTCCGAGCGGCGTGAGAGCAGCTCGAGCTTCTCGGGCTCGGCGCGGGCGGTCTTGGGCGGGAGCACCGCGACGATGGTGAGGCCGTCGAGGAACCCCTCGACTTCGGCCCGCAGCACGTCGCCGACGCTGGCCGGCGACGGCAGCAACGCCGCGTCGAGGGTGCCCTTGGGCTGGCGCGCACCAGCCGCACGCCAGGTCCACGTGCCGTCACCCCGGTCGCTTGTCAGCTCGATCTCGATCCGCCGGGCCATAGGGAGTCAACGCTAGCGCGCTCGCTTCCCGGTCCAAGAGGCCGGCGGCGGCTCCTCGCCCAGATCCTCTAGCGATGAGCCCGCAAGCGGCGCCGGGACCAGGCTTCGGGATCGGCCAACCGCTCCTCCACAGCGGGCGGGAGGGTGCCGGCGGCGATGTCGGCCACCGTCACGACCTCCAGGACGCCCCGGAGCGCCGCACGCGTGGCCACCCAGACCTGTTGGAGCGCGCTGGCGGCGCCCGGATAGGTGATCTCGTCGGGTGACGTGCCCCGGACGTCGGCCAGGGGGCCCTCGACGGCACGGATGATGTCGGCCACCGTGACGGCCTCAGCCGGCCGAGCAAGGCGGTAGCCGCCGTCGGCACCCCGCTGGCTGGCGATCAGCCCGGCCCGCCGGAGGTCGGCCAGGATGTTCTCGAGGTACTTGAGAGGGATGCCCTGCCGGTCGGCCAGGTGCTCGCCCTTGACCTGCGGTTCGGTGCTCGCCGCGAGCTCGGTCATCGCCCGAACCGCGTAGTCGACCCTGGCCGTGACGCGCACGGACCGACAATAGGCCGCCGGCCGGTGCTGGCCGGATCGACATGCTTCCCTGCGGTCGTCTACGGGCGGAGGCGCCTGATCGACACCGACCTGACGTGGCGTTAGATTTGGAACACGTTTCATTTTTTGCAGGGGGACAGGACACCTCGGATGCACGTCGCGTACACACCCGAGCAGGAGGAGCTGCGCAGCACCCTGCGCTCGTACTTCGCCGGGCTGATGACCCCCGAGGTCCAGGAGGAGGTCGCTCGGGGCGAGACCGGCGGTCCGCACTGCCTCGCCGCCGTCCGCCAGATGGGACACGACGGCTGGCTCGGCATCGGCTGGCCCGTCGAGTACGGGGGTCAGGGCCGCAGCGAGGTCGACCAGATGATCTTCACCGACGAGGCCTGGCGGGCCGGGGTGCCGCTGCCGTTCCTGACCATCAACACCGTCGGCAAGACCATCCAGGAGTTCGGGTCCGACCAGCAGAAGGCCACCTTCCTGCCCAAGATCCTGGCCGGTGAGCTGCACGTCTCCATCGGCTACACGGAGCCCACCGCGGGGACCGACCTGGCCTCCCTGCGGACCACCGCCACCAGGGACGGCGACGAGTGGGTCATCTCGGGCCAGAAGGTGTTCACCTCGCTGGCCAGCTACGCCGACTACATCTGGCTCGCGGTCCGGACCGACCCCGAAGCGCCCAAGCACAAGGGCATCAGCATCTTCCTCGTGCCGACCAGTGCACCGGGGTTCTCCTACACCAAGATCCACACCATGGTGAACGCGTCGACCTTCACCACCTACTACGACGAGGTGCGGGTCTCCGACGACGCGGTGGTGTACGGCGTGAACCGGGGCTGGGACCTGATCGTCAACCAGCTCAACTACGAGCGGGTCTCGCTCGCGCCCGCGGGCATGTTCTCCCGGGTGTACGAGGACGTCGTCGCCTGGGCCGGTAGCAGCAAGCTCCCGGACGGGCGGCGGGTCATCGACCAGGACTGGGTGCAGGAGCGGCTGGCGCGGTGCTACGCCAACCTCGAGGTGCTCAAGCTCATGAACTGGAAGGTGGCTTCCAGCGAGGGCGCGAACCCCGCGGACGCCAGCGCGACCAAGGTCTTCGGCACCGAGTTCTTCGTCGAGGGGTACCGCGCCCTGATGGAGGTGCTGGGCCCCGCCTCGGCGCTGGACCGGGGCTCGCCGGGAGCGGTGCTGGCCGGACGGCTGGCCCGCGCGGCCCAGGGATCCCTGATCCTGACCTTCGGTGGCGGGGTCAACGAGATCCAGCGGGACCTGATCGCCCTGTTCGGGCTGGGCCTGCCGCGGGTGCCGAGGACCTGAGGAGCTGAGGACCGGAGCGATGGACTTCACGTTGGACGACGAGCAGCAGGCCATCGACGACCTGGCCGACCGGATCCTCGCCGAGCGCTCGGCCGCCGACGCCTGGACGGCGCTGGCCGGTGCCGATCTGCTGGGCCTGGCGCTCCCCGAGGCCGTCGGTGGCAGCGGGCTGGGGATCCTCGCGGCCGGGCTGGTGGCCCGGCAGGTCGGGCGCCACGTCGCCGAGGTGCCCTACTGGCCGTCGACCGCCGCGGCGATCGGCCTGGCACGGTGGGGCGACGACGAGCAGCGCAAGCGCTGGCTGGCCGGCGCCCTCGACGGCACCGCACCGCTGGCCATCGTGGGCGGGGGCAGCGTCACGCCGGTGACGTCGGGAGCCCGGTGGCAGCTGCACGGCAGCGCCGGTCCGGTGCCGTGGGCCCGGGGGGCGGCGGCCCTGCTGGTCTCGACCGTCGCGGGCCTGTTCGTGGTCGACGCCGCCGCGCCCGGCCTGGCCCTGGTCGACGAGCGGGCCATCACCGGTGAGCCGTCCCAGACCGTGACCTTCAACGGCGTGGCCGCCGACCTCCTGCCGGGCGGCAGCGAGGCGACCGCCGCGCTGACCCCGATCACGCGGACCCTGCTGGCCATGACCATGCTCGGGGTGTGCGAGGAGGCGCTCGCGCTGACCGCCCGGTACGTCACCGAGCGCCAGCAGTTCGGCTCGCCCATCGGCACCTTCCAGGCCGTGGCCCACCGCTGCGCCGACGCCTACATCGACACCGAAGCCGTACGGCTCACGACGCTGCAGGCCGCCTGGCAGCTCGACGCCGGCGAGGAGGCCACCGACGCGGTCGCGGTCGCGACCTTCTGGGCCTGCGAGGCCGGGCACCGCGTGCTCCATGCCGCCCAGCATCTGCACGGCGGCATCGGCATGGACACCGACTATCCGCTGTACCGCTACTTCCGCTGGGCGACCTACCTCGAGGCCCTGCTGGGCGGGCCCCACGAGGCCCTCTCCAGCCTCGGCGCGACCCTGTCCGCCAGTGCGATCTCCGTGACCTAACGTGCTGTCCTCTCACGGGCAGACTCGGTGACCAACAGGGGGAACCAAGTGACCACACCGAGATGGCGAGCTCTGGGCCTCGCCCTGGTTCTGATCGCCGCGCTCGCGTCCTGCGGGCGTTCCGGTGACCAAGAATCCGGCAACGAGGACGACGGCGGCCAGCAGCCGAGCGAGGCCGCCTCCGGGGACGGCCGCATCGCCAACGGTGAGTTCGGCGACCTGGGGGCCGTCTGCCAGGACGGCGAGCCCAGTGGGGCCAGCGAGACCGGTCTGACCGACAGCGAGGTCCACGTCGGCGCGCTCACCGACAAGGGCTCCGACGTCCGCCCGGGCCTCAACAAGGAGATGTACGACACCGCGGTCGCCTTCGCTGACTGGTGCAACGAGCACGGTGGCATCAACGGGCGCGACCTCGTGGTCGACGACCTCGACGCCCGGCTCACCGAGTACGGCCAGCGCATCGAGGAGGCGTGCCAGAACGACTTCTTCCTCGTCGGCGGCGGTGCCGTCTTCGACGACGCCGACAACGGCGCCCGTGTCGCCTGCGGCCTGCCCAACATCGCCGGCTACGTCGTGACGCCCGACGCCCGGGTGGCCGACCTCCAGGTCCAGCCGGTGCCCAACCCGGTCCAGGAGTTCCCCGTCCAGCAGTACCGCGCGATGCAGTCGCAGTATCCCGACGCCACGAACTACGGCGTGCTGTGGGTCGACCTGGCCGGAGTGCAGACCGTGCACGCCCAGCTGACCGAAGCCCTGACCACGCTGGGCTACGACGTGGTCTACGACCAGACCTACGCGCCCATCGGCGAGACCGGCTGGCGCAACTTCGTCCAGAACATGCGGGACCAGGGCGTGCAGGGCATGGAGCTGATCGGCGAGCCGGAGAACATGACGGCCCTGCTCGGGGCGATGCAGACCGAGGGCTGGTACCCGGACTTCATCACCATGCAGCCCAACATGTACGACCAGAAGTTCGAGGACGAGGCCTCGGCCAGCGCCGGCGACGGGAACATCTTCCTGCGCAGCGCCTTCCCGACCTTCGACATGACCGACGACAACCCGGCCATGGCGGACTACCTCGAGCTGATGGACACCTACAACCCGGACGGCAAGTACCCGGCGTTGCTCGGTGCGCAGGCCCTGTCGGGCTGGCTGCTGTTCGCCCGGGCCGCGGTGGCCTGCGGTGACGACCTGAGCCGGCAGTGCGTGCTGGATGGCGCATCGGCGACCACCGACTGGACGGCGGGCGGCCTGCACGCGCCCAGCCAGCCGGGGAACAGCGAGGCCATCCGGTGCAGTGCGATCATCCAGTTCACCAGCGACGGCTTCCGCTACGACGAGCAGATCACCAACCCCGACGACGGCATCTTCAACTGCAGCGACGACAACGTGCTCGAGCTGACCGGTGACTACGGAGTGACTCCCCCCGAGGGTTGATGGACCAGTTCTTCGAGGCCACCGTCCTGGGTCTGGCCACGGCGTCGATCGTCGCCGTGGCCGCCAGCGGGCTGGTCCTGACCTACACGACCACCGGCATCTTCAACTTCGCCCACGGCGCGCTGGGGATGATGGGCGCGTTCACCTACTGGCAGCTGCGCGTCGACTGGGGTTGGCCGGCACCGGTCGCCCTGGTCGTCGTGCTGGGCATCCTCGCACCGGCGGTCGGTGCGTTGATCGAGCTGGTGATCATGCGCGGCCTGACCGACGCACCGGAGACGGTGCGGGTGGTGGTCTCGATCAGCCTCCTGGTCGCGCTGCTGGGCCTGGGCCAGTGGCTCTGGAGCCCCCAGGAGGCCCACCCGGTCACCCGGTTCTGGGGCCAGAGCCGGCTCGACGTGCTCGGGGTGACCGTCAACTACCACGACCTGGCCGCGTTCGGGATCGCCATCGCGCTGGCCATCGGCCTGCGGCTCCTGCTGTACCGCAGCCGTCCAGGGCTGGCCATGCGGGCGGCGGTCGACGACCGGCCGCTGTCGGCGCTCAACGGCGCGCGACCTGACCGCTCGGCCATGCTCGCCTGGGGGATCGGCTGCGCGTGCGCGGCGCTGGCCGGGATCCTGATCGCCCCCATCACCACCCTCAACCACATCAACCTGACCCTGCTGATCGTCAACGCGTACGCGGCGGCCATGATCGGGCGGCTCCGCAACCTCCCGATGACCTTCCTGGGCGCGCTGCTGCTGGGACTGGCCGACTCGTACGCCATCACCTACCTGTCCGACAAGGGCCAGAACTGGGACCGGTTCCGCTTCGTGCTGCCGGTCGTCGTGCTGTTCGCCGTCCTGCTGATCCTGCGCCAGCCCAAACCCCGGGGCCACGCGCTGATGCGGACCCGCGAGATCATCCCCAAACCCTCCTGGCTCGGCGCAGCGATCACCGCCGGTGCGTTCGTGGCTGCGGGCCTGTACCTGAGCAAGGTCCTCACCGAGCCCGACGCGCTGTCGGCGTCGCGGGTCGTCGCGCTGGCGATCATCGGGCTGTCGCTGGTCCCGCTGGTGGGCTTCGGCGGCCAGCTGTCGCTGTGCCAGATGAGCTTCGCCGGCATCGGCGCGGTGATCATGGCCCACCACGGCCACGGAGGAAGCCTGGCGGGGCTGCTCTACGCCGCGATCGGCGCCGGTGTGGTGGGGGCGATCGTGGCGCTGCCGTCGATCCGGCTCGGCGGGCTGTACCTCGCGCTCGCGACCGCGGCGTTCGCGGTGTTCCTCGACCGCTGGATCTTCGTGCTCGAGCCCTTCGAGATCGCCGGCGTGACCATCAAGCTGTTCCCGCAGGGCAGCGTCTTCGTCGACCGGCCGGACCTGCCGGGCACCGATACCAACGGGGGCCTGCTGGTGGTCCTGTCGGTGATCTTCGCCCTGCTGTACCTGCTGGTCGTGGTGGTCCGGCGCAGCATCTTCGGGTACCGGCTCCTGGCGATGAAGGACAGCGCCGCGGCCTCGGCCACCATCGGCATGAACCTCACCGCCACCAAGCTGCTGGTGTTCACCCTCTCTGCGGCGATGGCCGGAGTCGGTGGCGCCCTCTACGGCGGCACCCTCGGGTCGACGCCGCCCGACCGGTTCAACTTCTTCACCAGCCTGCCGCTGCTGCTGCTCGGGGTGGTCGGTGGCATCGGCTCCGCGGCCGGAGCGCTGCTGGCCGGCTTCCTGCTGGGCGGGCTGCCGGTCATCGTGGCCAACTACCCCTGGTTCGAGAACATCGCTGCCGTGCTGCCCGGCCTGATGGGCGTGGCGTTGGGCCGCAACCCCAACGGCATCGTCCAGGACCTGCGGGTGGCGTTCGCCCCGCTCGCCAAGGCGCCGGCGGCCCTGGCGATCACCTTGGCCGCCGTCGGCGGCGTGCTGGTGCTGCGGTGGGCGGACGTCGTGTCCGGCCTGTCGTTCGGTCTGGCGCTGGTGGTCGCTGCGCTGTCCGGGGGCCTGCTCCTGCGGCTGGGTGTGCTCCGGGGCGGCGAGCTGGCGGGTGCCCTCGCCGGCGGCACGGTCGGGGACGAGGACGTGGTCGACGACGTCCCGTTGGAGTGGCTGGGCATCGAGCGGGAGTTCACCGCGGCGGACGTCGCCGGGCTCGACCGGGCGCTCGGGCTGGAACGGGTGCGGACGTGAGCCTGCTCACGGTGCGGGAGGTGACGGTCCGCTTCGGGGGGCACGTCGCGCTCGACAACGTCAGCCTCTCCGCCGAGCCGGGCAAGGTCACCGGGCTGATCGGTCCCAACGGTGCCGGGAAGACGACGTTGTTCAACGTCATCACCGGCCTGCAGGCGCCGCAACGGGGCGAGGTGCGCCTGGGACGGCGCGACCTCGGCGGCCTGCCGCCCTACAAGCGGGCCCGGCTGGGGCTGGGCCGGACCTTCCAGCGCCTGGAGCTCTTCAGTCTCCTGACGGTGCGCGAGAACGTCGAGCTGGCGGCCGCGCTCCAGCGGACGCGCTCGCCGGCGGCCCGGGCCGACGAGCTGCTGGCGATGGTGGGGCTGAGCGAGCTGGCGGGCGTCCGGGCCGACGAGCTCCCCACCGGCCAGGCCCGGTTGGTCGAGCTGGCCCGGGCCCTGGCGACCGAGCCCCGGGTGCTGCTCCTCGACGAGCCCGCCTCGGGCCAGGACGACCAGGAGACCGAGGCCTTCGGCGACCTGCTCGGGCAGATCGCCGCGTCGGGTGTCGCCGTGGTGCTGGTGGAGCACGACGTGCAGCTGGTCATGCGGGCCTGTCAGGTGGTCTACGTCCTCGACTTCGGAGCCATCCTGGCCGTGGGCACCCCGGACGAGGTCCAGCGTGACGAGGCCGTGCTCGCCGCCTACCTGGGCGCGTCGACCAGTGGGATGGCACTGTGACGGCCGTGACGACGACGACGAGCGCGGGGCTCGCGGATGCAGTGGTGGAGCCGCTGGTCGAGCTGCGCGGCGTCCGCGCGGCCTACGGCACCATCGAGGTGCTCCACGGTGTCGACCTGGACCTGCAACCCGGCGAGGTCATGGCCGTGCTCGGCCCGAACGGGGCGGGGAAGAGCACGACCCTGCGGGTGCTCGCCGGGCTGCACCCGCTGTCCGGGGGAGACGTGTGGGTGGCGGGCCGGCGGGTCAACGGCGCGCGACCCGAGGACCTGGCCAGCACCGGGCTGTGCCTCATCCCCGAGGGCCGGGGGATCTTCCCCAGCCTCACCGTCCGGGAGAACCTCCGCATGGCGACCTACCGCGGGCGGTCGCTGGCCGAGGTCGAGGCGGCCGCGTACCACCGCTTCCCCAAGCTGGCCGACCGCCGGCGGCAGGTGGCGGGCACGCTGTCGGGCGGCGAGCAGCAGATGCTCGCCCTGGCCCGGGGCCTGGCCACCGATCCGGCGGTGCTGGTCCTCGACGAGCTGTCGATGGGCCTGGCGCCGATCGTGATCGAGCAGCTCTACACGCAGGTGGCGGACATGGCGCGGACCGGGGTCTCGATCCTGGTCGTCGAGCAGTTCGCGCGGGTCGTCCTGGGGGTGGCCGACCGGGCGGCCATCCTGCTCGGTGGGCGGGTGACCGACGTCGGCCCACCGGACGTGATCGAAACCAAGCTGTCCTCTGCCTATCTGGGTGGTTGAGCGATGAACCAGAACACCGAGCGAATCGACCAGTTCAAGACCGAGGTGGCCGGGATGCGCCTGCGCGACCCGGCGACCGCGGTCGACCGCCTGTTCCTCCGCCTGGGCTTCGCCGGCATGATCGGGGGGATCGCCCTCGGTGTGGTCGCCTACGCCCTGTCGCACGGCACGACCAACCCGCTGCAGCAGCGCGACGCCATCGTGCTGGCGCTGATCGGCGTCGCCGTGACCATCGCGGGCTCGGCGCTGTTCGTGAAGGCCGCCCTGGCCGGGTTCCTGCGGTTCTGGCTGGCTCGCCTGTGCTACGAGCAGCAGGCCCAGGCCGACCGGGTGGTGGCCACCGTCCGCTCGGCTGACGGGCCGCTGCCCGGGCCGGGCGCCAGCCCCGTCGAACGGGTCTGACACCTCCCCGGACCGTGGGCCGGCGGTCGCCGACCGCGTTCAGCGGGTCTTAAGGCCGCGCGGCGCATCTTGGAGGGGCCCGGCAACGCCGGTGGCGGAGCACGGACCCACGAGAGGAGCGCACCCATGCAGCGCAAGAGCAAGCTCATCGCTGGCGGGGCTCTGGTCATCGCCCTGATCGGCGGCGGCACTGGTATGGCTCTGGCCGGCGCGAACGGCGACGAGGAGTCCAACGACGGCGGGCCGCTGAGCGGCTCGACCCGTGATCGGGCGGTCGCCGCCGCGCTGGACGCCACCGGTGCCAGCTCGGTCTCCGAGGCCGAGCTCGCCGACGACGGCGGCACCTACAGCGTCGAGGTGGTCATGGACAACGGCGACCACATCGAGGTGAAGCTGGACGAGAGCTTCCGGGTGACCGACCAGTCCCCCGACGACGACGGTGCCCACGACGCCGACAACGGCGGCGGCTGAGGGACGGGTGATGGTGGCCGCTCAGCGGCGGCCGTGCTCGTAGAAGCCCCGGCCGGTCTTGCGACCCAGTAGGCCAGCCTCGACCATCCGGGCCAGCAGCGGAGGCGGCGCGTACAGCGGCTCCTTGAACTCCTCGTAGAGCGACTCGGCGACGGCCATGGTCGTGTCCAGGCCGATGAGGTCGGTGAGCGCCAGCGGGCCCATCGGGTGGGCGCAGCCGAGGACCATCCCCTCGTCGATGTGCTCGCGGGTCGCGAAGCCGGACTCCAGCATCCGGATGGCCGAGAGCAGGTAGGGGATGAGCAGGGCGTTGACGATGAACCCCGCCCGATCCTGGGACCGGATGACCGACTTGCCGAGCCGCTGAGCCGCGAACCGCTCAGCGGCGTCGGTGGTCTCCGGCGAGGTCAGCAGCGAGGTCACCAGCTCGACCAGCTTGAGCACCGGCACCGGGTTGAAGAAGTGGATGCCCACGACCTGGGCCGGCCGGCGGGTCGCCATGGCCAGCTTCATGATCGGGATCGAGCTGGTGTTGGAGGCCAGCACCGCGCTCGGCTCGGTGACGACCTTGTCGACCCACCCGAACACGTCGACCTTCTCGTCCTCGCTCTCGATCACCGCCTCGACCACCAGCTGGCGGTCGGCCAGCGCCTCGCGCTCCGTGGTGACCAGCAGCCGGGCGAGGGCGGCGTCACGCTCGGCTTCGTCCAGCTTGCCGGCGCCGAGGGCCCGGTCGAGGGAGCGGACCACGCGGGCCCGGCCGGCCTCGGCGGCCTCCGGGTTGACCTCGACCACGGCGACGTCGCAGCCGGCCCGGGCGGCGACCTCGGCGATGCCCGAGCCCATCAACCCGCAGCCCACGACCCCGACCCGCTCGCTGGTGCCCTCGGCCTCGATCTGGCTCATGCTGGCGTCTCCTCGTTGCTCACTCCTGCGCACCTAGTCAACTGCCGGCTGGGCGTCGGCCAGCTCGCGCAGCTTGTGCTTGGCGACCTTCTCCAGGGTCGCGGTGGGGAACTCGTCGACGACGTAGACCGCCCGGGGGACCTTGAAGTCGGCCAGGTTCGCCCGGCAGGCGTCGATGACGGCGCCCGCCAGCTCGTCGTCGGGCGGTGCACCCGCGGCCTTGACGACGAAGGCCACGGGCACGACGTCCAGCATCTCGTGGGCCTTGGCCACCACGGCCACGTCGTCGATCCCGGGAACCTGGCGGCAGACGTCCTCCACCTCCCGGGCCGACACGTTCTCGCCGCCGACCTTGAGGGCGTCCTTGTCGCGCTCGCAGTAGAAGAGGTTGCCGTCCTCGGCCAGGCGCACGAGGTCGCCGGTCCGGAACCAGCCGTCGTCGGTGAACGACGCGGCGTTCGCGTCGGGGTTGTCGTAGTACTCGAGGAAGAGCTGGATGCCGCGGGTCCCGCGCAGCCACAGCTCGCCGACCTGGCCGTCCTGGCAGAGCTTGCCGGTCTCCGGGTCCACGATCACGCACTCGTAGCCGGCGGTGGGCTTGCCCATGGACAGGCGGGGATAGTCCTCGAAGCGCCCGGCGTGGATGGCGTGGATGACGGTCTCGGTCATGCCGTAGGCCGGGACCACCCGCATGCCGAGCCAGGCGTCGAGCTCGGGCATGATCAGGCCGAACACGCCGACCTTCACGGTGTGCTCGAGGATCGGCTGGCCGGCCAGGGCCTTGAACACGAACGGGATCAGCGAGACGTGGGTGACCCGGTGCTCGGCGATGATGTCCCAGAAGCGGCGGGCCGAGAACTTCGGCTGGAGGACGATCGTCCCGCCGACCCCCAACGTGGTCCAGATGCTCCAGCTCTGCGCGTTGACGTGGAAGAACGGCAGGTAGACCAGGTAGGTGTCCTCGGCGGTCATGTCGATGGCCAGTGGTCCCTGGCGTGCGGCCCACAGCGCGTTCGCGTGGGTGTGCACGACCGCCTTGGGGCGTGACGTGGTGCCCGAGGTGTAGAGGATGCCGGCTGGCAGGAGGGGATCGGGGGCGCGGCGGGGCGCGGCGTCCGGGTCGCCGTAGAGGTCCGCGAACGGCAGGCGGTGGGCGTGGTCGGACGGACCGGGCTCCGCGGCGTCTCCGGCCTCGGGCGGGGGGACGGAATCCTGGTCGGTGACAGCGATCCAGCGGAGGTCCGGGGCAGCCGCGGCGACGATCGCGGCGTACCGGGGTTGGGTGATCGCGGCGACGCAGCGGGCGTGCGACGCGAAGTAGGCGATCTCGGCCCCGACGCTGCGGGTGTTGGTGGTCACGGCGACGGCGCCGACCCGCGCGCAGGCGTACCAGGCCAGGACAGCCTCGGGGCAGTTGTCGGCGTGGATCAGAACCTTGTCGCCCACCTCGATGCCCTGTTCGGCGAGGCCGGCGGCGAGGCGGGCGACGTCGACCGCGAACTCCCGATAGGTCCAGGTACGGCCGTCGCCGGTGCGCGGCTCCCAGACCAGGAACGGGTGGTCGGGCCGGGTCCGGACCCACCGCTCCACCATCCAGGGGATGTCCTGGCCGGCGAACTGGAAGGCGGCGGCAGCGGTGGCGTCCAAGGAGGTCCTCCGGTCAGTGCAGGGGTGCGCGGAGGCTAGTGGTCACGGCGCCGGCACGAGCAGCCGCTGGAGCAGCTCGCTGACCGCGACCTCGGCTTCCCGCGTCGCCGCCGCACCGTCCTCGGCCCGGACGATCAGCAGCGCCGTCTCGTTCATGGCCGCCAGGATCATGTGGGCGAAGGGCTCCACCAGCTCCGCCGGCAGGCGCCCCTGCTCGGCGATCGGCCGCAGGGCGGCCTTCAGGAGCCCGAAGCCGTAGCGCTCCTCGATCGCGCGCCACCGCTCCCACCCCAACACCGCCGGGGCGTCGAGCAGCACGATGCGCTGGACGAGCGGATCACCCGCCAGCCGGACCCAGGCGAGGCAGCCGGCTCGGAGCGCTTCCACCGGGTCGGTGTGGGCCCGGCTGGCGGTCAGGGTCTTCTCGGCGATGCCGGCCTCCACATGCTCCAGGACCGCGTCGAACAGCGCTTCCTTGCTGACGAAGTGGTGGTAGAGGGCGCCGCGGCTCAGACCCGACTCCTGCAGCACGGCCTCGATCGACGCCCCCTCGTAGCCCCTCGCCGCGAACAGCCGGGTGGCGATGGCGACCAGCTGCTCGCGGGTCGATCTTCCCCGCTCGACCTTCTTGTTCATCGCAGTGCATCCTTGACCGACCGACTGTCGGTTTGGTATCTAGGATACATACCGACCAACGGTCGGTAATCGTCCGAACCACGCTACTGCCCGGAGGACAGCACCATGACCCTCGCCGAGCTCGAAGCCCACCGCCGGACGGTCGAGACCCCGTCCGGCGCCGTCAGCTACCTCGACGTCGGCCGCGGCGCACCAGCCCTCTTCGTCCACGGGATCGCGACCAACGCCTACCTCTGGAGGGATGTCATGGCCGGGCTGGACGACGTGCGGCGCTGCATCGCCGTCGACCTGCCTCTGCACGGCCGGAGCCCGGCGGGGCCCGATCAGGACCTCTCGGCGTCCGGCTTCGCCGAGGTGCTGGAGGAGGTGTGCGAAGCGCTGGGCCTGGCGACCGTGGACCTGGTCGCGAACGACACCGGAGGTGCCGTCGCGCAGATCTTCGCCGCCCGACACCCGGAGCGCCTGCGTAGCCTCACGCTGACCAACTGCGACACCCAGGACGCGTTCCCACCCGACGCCTTCGCGCCGACCGTCGAGCTCGCCCGCCAGGGCCAGCTGGCGGACACTGCGGCCCAGCTGCTGAACGACCTGGAGCAGGCCCGGGCGCTCACGCTCGGGTCGGGCTACGAGGACCCCGCGCACCTGACCGACGAGGTGCTCCGGGCCTACCTGGAGCCGGTCATGGGCACCCTCGAGCGGGCGAAGCAGTTCGAGCGCTGCCTGGCCGCCATCGACGCCAAGGATCTGGTCGAGATCGCGCCCCAGCTCAAGGAGCTGACCACGCCCACGCTCATCGTGTGGGGGACAGGTGACGAGTTCTTCGACCTCAGCGAGGCCTACTGGTTGCGGGACACCATCCCCGGCGCGACCGAGGTGGTCGAGGTGCCGGGCGCCAAGCTGTTCTTCCCCGACGAGCGGCCGGGCGACCTGATCCCGCACCTGCGCCGGCACTGGTCAGCGACGTCGGGATGAGCGCGACGCTGCGGCCCGTCAGCCGCTGGCGGTCGGACCGACGTCGGTGACCCGCTGCTCGCCGCAGTAGACGTTCATCGAGGGACCCCGCAGGAAGCCCACCAGCGTCATGCCGGCCGACTCGGCCAGCTGCACGGCGAGGCTGGTGGGCGCCGACACGGCGGTGACCATCGGAAGCCCGGCCACCAGCGCCTTCTGGACGATCTCGAACGCGATGCGGCCCGAGACCATCAGGGCGTGCCCGGTCAGGGGGAGCCGCCGCTCGGTGGCGGCCCACCCGACGACCTTGTCGACGGCGTTGTGGCGGCCGACGTCCTCCCGGATGCAGACCAGCTGGCCCTCGGCGTCGAACAGGCCCGCCGCGTGGAGGCCGCCGGTCCGCTCGAAGACCCGCTGCGCCGCCCGGAGCTGCTCGGGGAACCGGGCCAGGGTCTGCGGCGTGCAGTGCAACGGGTCCGCGGTGACGTCGGGGACCCGCTTGCGGACGGCATCGATGCTCGCCGACCCGCACAGCCCGCACGACGACGTGGTGTAGACGTTCCGGCGCAGGTCGTCCGCGACCGGCGTCGGATCGGTCAGCCGGACGTCGACCACGTTGTACTCCTGGGCCTCGTCGTCCACGCAGTAGCGGATGGCACGCACCGCGGACGGGTCGTCCACGATGCCCTCGGTCAGACAGAACCCGAGCGCCAGCTCGAAGTCGTTGCCCGGGGTCCGCATGGTGACGGAGATGGCGGCGCCGTTGACCCGGATCTCCATCGGCTCCTCGCCGGCCAGGGAGTCCGGCCGCCGGGCGGCGACCCCGTTCCGCAGCGTCAGCACCGAACGCCGCTCGACCATCCGCCGGGGCGCCGGTGCCCGGGAGGGCG
>Ga0075420_100002752_pt1 | contig 15261 bp, 15 predicted proteins | sample SoiMetdeltSBSDD4_FD_75296 | JGI IMG/M metagenome (GOLD analysis project Ga0075420, IMG submission 75296) | Bulk soil microbial communities from a Populus tree surrounding site in Tennessee, USA - Soil MetaG P. deltoides SBSDD4 | ecosystem: Environmental > Terrestrial > Soil > Tree plantation... | reverse complement strand
CGGACCGTCCTCGTTCTCCCAGGGCCGGTTCGTCCCCGCCCCCGATGTTCCCGTCGTCCCGCGGCGTCGCTGATGGCAATGAGCCGCCTCGTTGGCGCCGAGTTCGGAGCGCTGTTCCGCAGCTTCGAGCACACCGCGTTCCGGCTGGAGACGCTGGACCGGTACCACTCGCCCAACGAGACCACGGCGTGGTTCCGGGACTGGTTGTCCACGATTCGCGAAGCCACGGCGGCGGGGCGGCGCTTCACCCGCGTGCGGGTGGTGGGCCTGCCGCTGAGCGACTACAGCCGCTCCGGCCTGTTCTGCTCGCGGTACACGAACGCCGCTGGCGAGGACATCCGGTACCTGGAGCGCGACCGGGCCGAGTCGGCGGGACTGCCGCGCCGCGACTACTGGCTGTTCGACTCGCGTACGTTGATCACGATGCACTTCGACGACCAGGAGAACTTCCTCGGCGGCGAGGTCGTCGACGATCCGGCCGAGATTGTCAGGTACAACTACTGGCGCGACGCGGCCAGTCATCTCGCCGTACGACGGGACGACTTCGCCGCCAGCTTCCTCTAGCCGAGGGAGGGAGGTTCAGGCGCGCTGGCGCTCTTCGCGCTGCCGGATCAGCTCCTCGACGGCGCTCGGCAGGGTCGTCTCGAAGTCGATCAGCTTCGCCCAGGTCGGGGTAACGACGATCCGGACCATGCCGTCGTAGAGCGAGCGGACTTCGGTCTCCCACTCCGCCCGTTGCTCCGGTGTCATCTGGTAGCTGCCGTTCATCTGGAGGTATTCGTCCGGGATGCCGTCGACCGCGTCGAGCGCGGCCCGACCGCGGACGAGCAGGATCTTCGGCGGGTGTACCTCGGTGTCGATGGTCAGCGCGACGGCCGGGTTGTTCCGCAGGGCCGGCAGCTTCGGTGCGTTCTTCGCGGTGCACATGACGATTTCGGTGCCGTTCCAGGTGAACCCGATCGGGACGGAGCGTGGTGTGCCGTCCTTGGCGACGTAGGCCAACCGGGTCACGTCGCGGGCCAGGAGCTCCTGGCTGGTCGGATGGTTCAGGACCTCGGTGACTTCCTTCGGCTGCACGGTCAGGCTCCCCCTTCCAAACTGTTCGGGCCGGGTACGTCAGCCGTACCCGGCCCGAACGGGCGCCTAACCCTGTCGCGCTACCGCGTGTCCTGCAGCAGACCGAGCTGGCCGAGGAAATCCATCTGGTCGTAGTAGAAGTGGTGCTCGACAATCAGTCCATCTTGGACGGTCGCGATGTCGCAGCCACGTACCCGGATCCGCTTGCCGGTCGGCGGTAGTTGGTCTCCGGTCGGCAAGTGGAGCGTCCCGGTGTTGACGCCGCCGAACCAGCCCTCGTCGATCGCGGTGTTGCCGGCTTCGAGCTCGCGCAGCGGCTCCCAGGCCAGCTCCGAGAAGCCCTCCAGGAACGGCCGCCACCACTCTATGATCTGGTCGCGTCCCGTGACCTCGCCCTGGTCCGGGGTGATGATGACGGCGTTCTCGGCGTAGCACTCGCCGACGGCTTTGAGATCTCCGATGCGTACTGCCGCGTCGGTCACCATGTTCATGACCTCACGTGCCTGTCCCATGGTTCTCCTCCTCACGATGAGGCGGTTTACACGGATTTGTCCCTATCTTACCCAACGGCCTTGAACGGCGATCATGATATGGAGCAACTTCGGTCGATTCGCGTGTTGCCGAGGGCCAGGTAGGGGACCCGGGGGTAGCCTGAGCGCGTACAGCGCTTGCTGGAAGTTCGGCGAGGGGAGTAGCGCTGGGCACGGTAGCGGGGCTGGTGCTCGCCGCGGGCGGGGGTGTGCGGCTGGGCAGCCCAAAGGCGTTGCTGCGTAGGGACGGCGAACTGCTCGTCGAACGGGCGGTCGCGACCGCGCGGGAGGCGGGTTGTGCGCCCGTCGTGGTGGTGCTCGGTGCGAGCGCCGACCAGGTCATCGAACAGGCCCGCCTGGACGATGCGACCGTGGTGGTCAACAAGGCATGGGCCACCGGTATGGGTTCGTCGTTGCGCACGGGACTGCAGGCGCTCGACGGCAGCGGGGCAGATGCGGCAGTCGTGCTGTTGGTGGACATGCCGGGCATAACAGCCCAGGCGATCCGCCGCGTGGCGGCGCTGCCGTATCCCGGGGCGCTGGTCGTGGCCACGTACGAGGGTCGGCGCGGTCATCCCATCCTGATCGGCAGCGGCCACTGGTCGGGCGTTGCCACGCTGGCCCGATCGGACGTCGGCGCGCGGCCGTACCTGCTGGCCCACAAGGGCGAAGTGATGGAGGTCGGCTGCGACGGCGTGGCCGACAACGGGGACATCGACACCCCCGAGGACGCCGTTCGGTGGGGTGTGGAGATCCCGGGGGAGGTCGCCACGCAGGCGACCTTGGAGTCATAGTGGACCCGTGTTCTCCTCCCCAGAGGCTCTCGGCCAGGCGCTGACCGAGGTCGGGTACCTCGCCGACGACGGTCTGGCTACCGCGGGTTTCCTTGCGCTGCGCCTGCACCGCCCGGTTTTCCTCGAAGGTGAGGCCGGTGTCGGCAAGACGGCCTTCGCGCAGGCGATCGCCACGGCCACCGGTACGCCGCTGATCCGGCTGCAGTGCTACGAAGGGCTGGACGCGGCGCAGGCGCTCTACGACTGGGACTTCGCGCGGCAGATCCTGCACCTGCGCGCGATGGAGGCCAGCGGCGGCGCCAGCGATCCGAAGAGCCTCGAGGCCGGCCTGTACGACCGGCGGTTCCTCGTCGCGCGGCCGCTGCTGCAAGCACTCGAGTCGGCACCGTGCGTGCTGCTCATCGACGAGGTGGACCGCGCCGACGACGAGTTCGAGGCGTACCTGCTCGAGCTGCTCGCCGACTGGGCGGTGACCATTCCGGAGGTCGGTCGGGTCGTGGCGACCACCCCGCCCATCGTCGTGGTCACGTCGAACCGCACCCGCGAGGTGCACGACGCGCTCAAACGCCGCTGCCTCTACCACTGGGTCGACCATCCGGACCAGGCGCGCGAGGTCGCGATCCTGCGGCTGCGCCTGCCGTCGGTCGCCGAAGGGCTGGCCAACCAGGTCGCCGCGGCCACCGCTCGGCTGCGCGAGCTCGACCTGGTCAAGCCGCCCGGAGTGGCCGAGGCCATCGACTGGGCGCAGGCATTGCATGCCCTGGGGGCCACCGCGGTCAACCCGGCGCTCGCCGCCAGCACGCTCGGCGCCGTGCTCAAGGTCCGGGAGGATCTGGACCGGGTACGCCCGAAGCTACCGGTCCTGCTGGAGTCCTAGATGTCAGGTGATCCGCTCGACGCGCTGCTCGGCTTCGTGGCCGGGGCGCGGCGGGCGGGTGTGCCGGCGAGCCCCGATCGGGTACAGGCCTTTGCCCGGGCGCTCTGCGAGGTCGGCGACGTCTACTGGACCGGCCGGCTCACGCTGTGCGGATCGCACGAGGACATCGCGCACTTCGACGCGGCGTACCGGGCCTGGCGGCAGGGCGTCGACGGGGAGCGCCCATCGGTCACCGGGCCGCCGTCGACACCGCGAAAGCTCGTAGTGCCGTTCGGGGTGGACGGCGGTGCCGAAGGCGACGGACGAGGTTCCGACGACGTGGCCGCGTACGCGTCTCGGCACGAGCTGCTGCGGACGCGGGACCTCGCCGAGATGTCCACAGTGGAGCGTGACGAGGTACGCCGGCTGTTGGCTCTGTTGCGGCCCGTCACGCCGTCCCGACCCGGGCGCAGGCGGACCGCGTACCCCCGGGGTGAAGTCGATCCGAAGAGGACGCTGCGCTCGACGTTGCGTGCGCTCGGCGAACCTGCGCGATTGGCGCGCCGGCACCGGCGCGACCGACCGCGGCGCCTCGTGCTGCTGATCGACGTGTCCGGCTCGATGGCACCGTACGCCGATGCGCTGCTGCGCTTCGCACACGCCGCGGTCCGTCACCGTCCACAGTCGACAGAGGTGTTCACGCTCGGGACTCGGCTGACGCGAGTGACCAGGGCGCTGCGCACGAGCGACCCGGAGGCGGCGCTGACCGCGGCCGGCTCGGCGATCCTCGACTGGTCCGGTGGCACCCGGCTCGGCGACGGGTTGGCGGCGTTCGTCACCAGGTACGCCCATCCCGGCCTGGCCCGGCGCGCCACCGTGGTGGTGTTCAGCGACGGTTGGGAACGCGGGGACACCGCACTGCTCGCACAGGCAGCGGCCCGGCTGCGCCGGCTGGTGCACAAGCTCGTCTGGGTGAGCCCGCACCGGGGCAAGCCCGGCTTCGCCCCGACCGCGGGCGGGCTCGTCGCGGTCCTTCCCCACCTGGACGCGCTCGTCGCCGGGCACAGCCTCGAGGCGCTGGCCGAGCTCGTCGATACCCTTCAGGAGAGGTGATCCCCATGCGTGAGGTGCTCGACGATCTGCTCGGCTGGTGGAAGGCGGGGGAACCGGTCGGCATGGCCACGGTGGTGGCGACCTGGCGCAGCGCGCCGCGGCCGGCGGGCGCGACGATGCTGGTGGGCCCGGACGGCACCGCGGTCGGCAGCGTGTCCGGCGGCTGCGTGGAGGCCGCGGTCTACGAGCTGGGCAGCGAGGTGCTGCGGACCGGTGAGCCGGTACTGACCAAGTACGGCGTCAGCGACGACGACGCCTTCGCCGTCGGGCTGACCTGTGGCGGCATCATCGAGCTGTTCGTGGAACGGGTCGACCGCACGTCGTTCCCGCAGCTCGACGAGGTGGCCGCGGCGATCGCCGCGCACGAGCCGGTGGCCGTGGTGACCGCGGTGCGGTCCGCCGATGGAAGATTGGGCCGGCGGATGATCGTGTGGCCGGACCGGCGGGACGGCACGCTCGGTTCGGAGCGGCTGGACGACGCGGCAACCGACGACGTGCGGGGCATGCTGGCGACGGGCCGCACCGGTGAGCTGCGGTACGGGCTGGACGGTGAACGCCGCGGCGACGAGCTGACGCTGTTCGTGGCGTCGTACGCGCCGCCGCCCCGGATGATCGTGTTCGGCGCGATCGACTTCGCCGCGGCGGTTGCGCGGCTGGGTTCGTACCTGGGATTCCGGGTCACGGTCTGCGACGCGCGGCCGGTGTTCGCGACGCCGCGGCGGTTCCCCGACTCGGAGGTGGTCGTCGACTGGCCGCACCGGTACCTGACCAGGGAAATCGAGGCGGGCCGGATCGACGCGCGCACTGTCGTCTGTGTGCTGACCCACGACCCGAAGTTCGACGTACCGGTGCTCGAGGTGGCTCTGGAGCAGGAGCTGGCCTACGTCGGCGCGATGGGCTCCCGCCGTACCCATGACGACCGCCTGGCTCGCCTGCGTGAGGCCGGCGTTCCCGAGGAGCACCTGGCGCGCCTGTCGTCCCCGACCGGCCTGGACCTCGGTGCCCGTACCCCCGAGGAGACCGCCGTCAGCATCGCCGCCGAGATCATCGCCCGGCGCTGGGGCGGCGGCGGCCTTCCACTGTCCACACTAGACGCCCGCATCCACCACGACGTTCTCTCCGCCGATCAAGGAGAAGTGCACACGGTTTGAAGATCGAACCGTGTGCACTAGTCCTAGATCGCGGGTTTAGGCGGCGGGGATGGCGTTCGCCGTGTACGGGGTGTCGGGGGTCGGTGGCGTGGTGAAGCGGGCATTGGGGAGGTAGAGGCGGTCGCCGAACTTCGCCACCGTCGTCGGTACGTCGAAGCGTGGGTCGGTCAGGATCGTCTGCAGCGTGCCGGACGTGCCGGCGCTGTTCAGCCGGTAGACGGCCACCTGGTTGGACCGGTTCTGGACGACGTAGAGCGTACGGCCGTCGGTGAGCAGGCCGTCGCCGTTGGTGAGGAGGTTGGCACCCAGGTCGACCCGGGTCGTGACGCCGGTGGCCGGGTCGACCCGGAACAGGAACCCGGTGGCCGACTGGACGACGAGCAGCCCGGTGCCGTCCGGCGTACGGGCGATGCCGTTGAGGTTGAAGCCGGGCTGGTGCACGTAGTCGCCGGTCAACGGAATCTTGACGAACCCGTCGGCGGCCGGTAGCCGGCCGAACCGTCCGAATGGCAGCTTGTACAGGAACGGTTGCAAGGAGTCGGTGAAGTATGCGCCGTCCGGAGTGAGGACGACGTCGTTGACGAAGCTCGGGTCGGTGGTGAACTTGTAGGACGCGAGCACGTTGCCGCTGAACGCGCTGACGACCCGGCCGTCACCGCCCGGTCCGCCGGAGACGAACAGCCGGCCGAGCAGGTCGATCTTGAGTCCGACGGACGGGGTACCGGGGCCTTGGCTGAACACTTCGCCCTGGCCGGTGACGAGGTTGGCCCGGTAGAGGTCACCGTCGGCCCGGGAACCGAAGAACGCGAACGGCAGCAGGCCGATCGCGATCCCCTCGGGCAGCCACCCGTTGGGCAGCGCGATTGTCGTGGGGAACAGGTCGACGTCGGCCTGCGCCGGAGCAGGCGCGGCGGCCGGCGCCGCCACGGCACTGGGTCCGACAAAGGACGTAGCCAGCGCGGCCAGAACGGCGGCCACGCCGACCAGTTTGCGGCGATGCAGCATCTGCGAGGACTCCCTCCGAATACACAGTCATTGCCATCCAAAATCACGGATGACTGTGATGCCGGGTTCACCTCGGTCAACTAGCCACTTGCGGTGACCACCGTCGGGGAGTTGGCTGATCAGGGTATACGGCCCGCGTACCGCGTCGGAGGAGCTATGGCCCGGATCAGTGTCACCGTCGACGGAGTTCAGTACGTCGACGACGTCCAACCACGTACTCTGCTCGTCCACTACCTGCGCGAGCAGCTCGGGAAGGTCGGCACGGTCGTCGGTTGCGATACCAGCAACTGCGGCGCCTGCACAGTGCTGATGACCGACCCGGACGGCGATGCCCACGGCGTGAAGAGTTGCACCGTACTGGCCATGCAGGCCGATGGTCGCAGCGTCACGACGATCGAAGGGCTGGCCTCCCCGGACGGTGCGCTGCACCCGATGCAACGAGCCTTCCACGAACAGCACGCGCTCCAGTGCGGGTTCTGTACGCCTGGCATGATCATGGCGGCGGTCGACCTGCTGCAGGACATCCCGGACCCGACCGAGGAGCAGGTCCGCAAGGGCCTCGAGGGCAACCTATGCCGGTGTACCGGCTACCAGAACATCGTCCGCGCGGTGATCGCCGCCGCGGGCGCCCAACGCGGTGCGCCCAGCGCATCCGAGCCGGAGTCCGAACCCGAGGCTGCTCCCGAGGCCGCTCCCGCGGCGGAGCGGGCAGAGCCGGCGGTGACCGCATGACCGCGGTGATGGAACCGGAGGTCGGCAAGGCCCGGCTGCGCAAAGAGGACGCCCGGCTGATCACCGGCCGGACACAGTGGACGGACAACATCTCGCTGCCGGGCATGCTGCACCTGGCGATCCTGCGCAGCCCGATGGCCCATGCCCGGATCAGCCGGCTCGACGTGTCGGGAGCGATGCTGCGCCCGGGCGTCATTACCGCGTTCACCGGTGCCGACCTCACCGACCGGCAGGTCGGCCTGCCGTGCGCCTGGCCGGTGACCGAGGACATGGTGCACCCCGATGCCTTGCCGCTGGCGAAGGACACGGTCCGGTACGCGGGTGAGCCCGTGGCGGTCGTCGTCGCGCGTGACGCGGCCAGTGCCGTCGACGCGCTCGAGGCGATCGAGGTCGAGTACGAGTCACTGCCGGTCGTGCTCGACATGGAGGCCGCACTCGCCGAGGGTGCCGCGCTGGTGCACGAGGACAAGGGCACGAACAAGTGCTACACCTGGATCTTCGACTCGGCCGGCGCCGGTACCGGCGGCGACGTCGCGGCTGCCGAGGCCGAGGCGGAGGTGAAGATCCACCGGCGGTACGTGCAGCAGCGCCTGATCCCGTCGTTCATGGAACCGCGCAGCGTGGTGGTCGACCCGAAGCCCGGCGACTGGACGATGTGGTCTTCCACGCAGATCCCGCACATCCTGCGTACGCTGCTCTCGCTGCTCACCGGCACCCCCGAGAACCAGGTCCGGGTCATCGCCCCGGACGTGGGCGGCGGCTTCGGCGGCAAGATCGGCGTGACTGCCGAGGAAATGATCACCTTCTACGCGGCCGAGCGGGTCGGCAAGCCGGTCAAGTACACGGAGAGCCGTTCGGACACGATGGTGTCGGCGCACCACGGTCGCGACGTGATCCAGGACATCACGCTCAGCGCACGGCGCGACGGCACGATCACCGGCCTGTCGGTGAACCTCATCGCGAACATGGGCGCCTACCTGGGCCTCGTGACGCCCGGCGTACCCCTGCTCGGCGCGTTCATGTACAACGCCATCTACAAGATCCCGGCGTACCGCTTCGAGTGCACCGGCGTCTTCACCAACACCACCAAGACCGACGCGTACCGCGGTGCCGGCCGGCCCGAGGCCACGTACGCCATCGAGCGCATCATGGACGAGCTCGCCGTGGAGCTGAACCTCGACCCGGTCGAGGTACGGCGGCGCAACTGGATCAAGCACGAGGAGTTCCCGTTCACCACGGTCTGCGGGCTCGTGTACGACTCCGGCAACTACGACGCGGCCACCGACAAGGCGCTGCAGCTGCTCGGGTACGACGAGCTGCGGGCCGAGCAGACCGCCCGGCGCTCGGCCGGTGACCCGGTGCAGCTCGGCATCGGTGTCTCCACCTTCACCGAGATGTGCGGTCTGGCCCCGTCCCGGATCCTCGGTGCGCTGCGCTTCGGCGCGGGCGGCTGGGAGTCGGCGTCGGTACGGGTCCTGGCCACCGGCAAGGTCGAGGTGATCACCGGTACGAGCCCGCACGGTCAGGGCCACCTGACCGCGTGGAGCCAGATCGCGGCCGACCAGCTCGGCGTGCCCTTCGAGGACGTCGAGGTGCGCTTCGGCGACACCCGCGTCGCTCACAAGGGTCTGGACACGTACGGTTCCCGGTCGCTGGCGGTCGGCGGGATCGCCCTGGTCCAGGCGTGCGGGAAGGTCGTGGAGAAGGCCCGTACCGTCGCCGCCCACCTGCTCGAGTGCTCACCGGACGACCTGGAGTACTCGGCCGGGTCGTTCCAGGTGCGGGGCACGCCCGGCGCCACCATGTCCATTGTGGAGATTGCTGGAGCGGTCAACGCCGCGCACAACCTGCCCGACGGCGTGGAGCCGACGATCGACGCGGACGCCACGTTCGACCCGGAGACGTTCTCCTTCCCGCACGGGACCCACCTGTGCGCGGCCGAGGTGGACACCGAGACCGGCGCGGTCCGCATCCGCAAGTACGTCTGCGTCGACGACGTGGGCCGGGTCGTCAACCCGCTCATCGTCGAGGGCCAGGTGCACGGCGGCGTGGTACAGGGCATCGCCCAGGCGCTGTTCGAGGAGGCGGTGTACGACGCCGACGGCAACCTGCTCACCGGGTCCTTTGTGGACTACACGCTGCCGAGCGCGGCGGACCTGCCCGACATCGAGTCGGACCGGACCGAGACGCCGGCGACCTCGAACCCGCTCGGCGTCAAGGGTGTCGGCGAGGCCGGCACGATCGCCGCGACCCCGGCCGTGGTCAACGCGGTCGTCGACGCACTGCGCCCGTACGGGGTGTCCGACATTCAGATGCCACTCAGCCCGGAGCGGGTGTGGCGCGCGATCCAGGGTGGTGCTTCATGATTCCGGCGGCATTCGACTACCTCAGGCCGTCCACAGTGGAGGATGCCGCGGCGGCGCTCGCCGAGGCCGGCGACGAGGCCAAGGTACTGGCCGGCGGGCAGAGCCTGCTGCCGTTGCTGCGGCTGCGGTTGGCCTCGCCGAGCCTGCTCGTCGACATCGGCGGGCTGGCGCAGTTGCGCGGCATACGCGTCGAGGACGACGTGCTGGCCATCGGGGCCATGACGACGCACGCGGAGGTGTCCTCCTCGGCCGAGGTACAGGCCGACGCGCCACTGCTCGCGGCCGCCGCGGGTGCGGTGGGGGACCGCCAGGTGCGGCATCGCGGTACGCTCGGCGGCTCGCTGGCGCACGCCGACCCGGCGGGTGACCTGCCCGCGGTGGCGCTGGCGCTGGACGCGCAGCTGGTCCTGGCCGGCTCGGGTGGCCGGCGTACGGTCGGTGCCGCCGACTTCTTCACCGACTACTTCACGACCGCACTGGCCGGTGACGAGTTGCTGGTGGAGGTACGCGTCCCGCGGTTGTCGTCGTGGGGGGCGTGCTACGAGAAGTTCCACCGGACCGCCCAGGCGTGGGCGACGGTGGGGGTGGCGGCCGTGGTCCGCCGTGAGAACGGGTCGATCGCGGAGGCCCGGGTGGCGCTGACCAACGTCGGACCGACACCGGTCAGAGCGGTTGCCGTCGAACAGGCGCTGGCCGGCGCGGACGCGACCGCCGAGGCGATCGCCGCTGCCTCCGGTCACGCGGCGGAGGGCACCAACCCGACGAGCGACCTGGCCGCGTCGGCGGAGTTCCGCAAGCATCTGGCGCGGGTACTGACGCGGCGGGCGCTGCACGCGGCGGCGGGACTCTAGGGATGCAGCTCGAGCACACCTTCACCGTGGCCGCCCCGGTCGAGCAGGCGTGGGCACTGCTGCTCGACATCGAGCGGATCGCCCCGTGCATGCCCGGTGCCACGCTGACCTCGTTCAGCGGTGACAACTTCGAAGGCAACGTACGGGTCAAGCTCGGGCCGGTGAACATGACCTACGCCGGCAAGGGGCGGTTCCTGGAGAAGGACGAGGCGGCACATCGGATGGTCATGGAGGCGTCCGGTCGGGACGCGCGCGGCGGCGGTACCGCCAAGGCGACGGTGACCGGGACGTTGAAGGCGGCCGACGACGGCGCCGGCACGGTCGTCACCGTCGTCACCGACCTGGCCGTGACCGGCCGGCCGGCGCAGTTCGGCCGCGGCATGATCGCCGATGTGGGTGGCCGGCTGATCGGCCAGTTCGCCGACTGCCTGGCCAGCAAGCTCAGCGAACTCCCCGCGCCGGAGCCGACTCCCGCCGAACCGGCTCCGGCGCAGGAACCCGAGACCGGCGAACCGGCCTCGGTAGTGGAGCCGGCGGCGGTCGTAGCGGAACCCGCCGCGGCCGTCTCGCTGGCTCCCGTCAAGGTCACCCCATCCGCCGAACCGATCGACCTGTTGCACGTCACCGGCGTGAGCGGGGCGGTCAAGCGGGCCGTGCCGTACGTCGTCGGTTTCGTCCTGGGCGGCCTGGTCACCTGGCTGTTGCTCACCCTGCTCACGTAGGTCGCACGCCGCTTTGCTCTGCCTACCTATGCGCAACAAGGTTTACCCGAGGTAGGCAGAGCAAAGCGGTGCCTAACCAAGACCCAGCAGGGTCAGGCCGGCGTTGAACTTGTTCACGAGGGCCGGTCCGACGAGCGCGATGCCGGCGGTCAACGCGATCGCGACGAACACCGTACGCAGGAAGAAGACCTCGAACCCGCCGCCGACTTGGACGGAGATGCCGTTCGGCACACCGAGCATCCGCCACATCCGCCGCCCGCGGGTGGGGATCGGCCACAGGATCGGTACGCCGGCACTGGTCACGAAGTCGCCGAGCAGGTGCACGACACAGCCCACCCCCACGGCGACGCCGAGCATGGGATAGCCGCGTCCGGGCGGTAGGGCCAGGAATGTGTAGTACGCGGCACCGCCGGACACCAGCGTCACGATGATCCAGCCAGCCCGCTCGGCCCACCGGTGGAACAGCCCGCGCAGCGCCAACCCGAGCATGACGAACAGGATCGGGATGACCGCCCACTTGCCGAACTTCGCGGCCAGCGCCGTCGTTCCCCAGCCGACCAGGAACGCGAACGGCAGCGTGTGGGTCAGCGTCCGGTGGCCGTTTTCCCGGTCGGGGTCATGGCGCAGGCAGGTCAGCTTGTAGACGGCCAGCGACACCTTCTCGATCACCTCGGCCACGAACAGCGAGAAGACGCCGAAGGTGTGCGCGACGGTCGCGCCGCCCTGGTTGCGAATCACCTTGCCGGACATGTCGAGGTCGGGCAAGAGCGCGCCGCCCGCGCAGACCGCGGCCCCGACCGCGATCGTCAGCGGAGCCTGTTCGTAGCCCGCGAACTGGTCCAGAGCCCACGAGCCGGCGAGCCAGACCGCCGCTCCGGACAGGGCATGGGAAGGACCCATCATGGCTGAACACTGTCCCAGCGCCGAACGCCGCCAGCGTGGAGGCTCGAGTTCCGGCGCGCTACTCCCAAAGTGGTATGAGTCGACACTCCACCGAGCCGATGCTGGCTACGACGGCGGTGACCTACCGTGCAGGTGTGTACCGCCACGGGCATCGGGTCGCGATCGTCGTGGGCGTCGTCCAGTTCGTCGCCGCGACGGTCACGGCCGGGGCGCAGGACCTGCCGCTGGACGGCCTCGGCTACGCCCTGCTCGCCGCCGGCCCGCTCGCGCTGGCGTTCCGCCGTCGCGCCCCGGTCGCCGCGCTGGCCGTGGCGGCGGCCGCCGCGGTGCTCTACATCCGCCTGCCGTACCCGGGTGGCGCCGCGGTGATCTCTGCCGTTGTCGCCCTGTTCGTAGCCGTTCGAGAGGGTCGCCGGGTGCAGGCCGCGGCGACGGTCGCGCTCGCCTACCTCGCGTACCTGCTGGTGGGCCGGGTCGTGGACTCGGTGGCCGGGCACCCCGTCGACCCGAGCCCGAGCGTGGTGCAGGCCATCGTGACCGCGGTCTGGGTGCTGATCGCGCTGGCCCTCGCCGAGGCGAACAAGGTGCGCCGGGAGCAGTTCGCGCAGATCGCGAAGGTACGGTCGGAGGAGGCGCGGGCCCGCGCGGAGCAGCAGCGCCGGCGGGCGAGCGAGGAGCGGCTGCGGATCGCCCAGGAACTGCACGATGTGCTCGGGCACCACCTGTCGCTCATCAACGTGCAGGCCGGCGTGGGACTGCACCTCATGGACAGCCAGCCCGAGCAGGCCAGGGCCGCGCTGGCGAACATCAAGGAGGCGAGCGCGGAGGCGCTGCGCGAAGTGCGGTCGGTGCTCTCCGCGCTGAACCCGGACGACAAGGCGGCACCCCGTACCCCCGCTCCGGGATTGGACCGGGTGGGTGACCTGGTCGCGGACGCCGCGGCCGCGGGCCTGCCGGTCGCGACGGACGTCACGGGTACCGCGCGGCCGCTGCCACCCGAGGTCGACCGCGCCGCGTACCGCATCGTGCAGGAGGCGCTGACCAACGTCCGCCGGCATGCGGGCCCGGGGACCACGGTGAGCCTGCGCATCGAGTACGGCGAGCACACGGTCACCGTGACACTCGACGACGACGGTACCGCCGATCCATCCACTGTGGACGGTGGAGGAGGGATCACGGGTATGCGCGAACGGGCTACCGCGCTCGGTGGCGAGCTGGCCGCCGCGCCGCGGCCGGATGGCGGCTTCCGGGTGCGGGCGGTGCTGCCTACATGACCGAGCGCTCGCGCGAGGTCCAGCCGGCACATCATGGCGGTGCCGACCGAAGGGAGGCACGGGCATGATCGGCGTGGTGGTGGCCGACGACCAGGCGCTGGTGCGTGCCGGGTTCCGCGCCCTGCTCGACGCCGAGCCGGACATCGAGGTGCTCGGCGAGGCGACCGACGGGGCGCAGGCGGTGCGGCTGGCGCGGCAGACGCGGCCGGACGTGGTACTGATGGACATCCGGATGCCCGGCCTCGACGGCCTGGCCGCGACCCGGCAGATCGCCACCGATCCCACCCTGGCGGCGACCCGGATCGTCATCCTCACGACGTTCGACCTCGACGAGTACGTGTTCGAGGCGATCCGCGCGGGTGCCGCGGGGTTCCTGGTCAAGGACACCGAACCGGTCGAGCTGCTGCGCGGCGTGCGCGCGGTCGCGGCGGGGGACGCGCTGCTCTCGCCGGGCGTGACCCGGCGGCTGATCGCCGAGTTCGCGGCGAAGGCCAAGCCACCCGTTGCCGCGCCGGGGCTCGACGCACTGACCGACCGGGAACGGGAGGTCGTGGCGCTCGTCGGTGAGGGACTGTCCAATGAGGAGATTGCCGGCCGGCTCGTGGTGAGCCCGGCTACCGCGAAGACCCACGTGAGCCGCGCGATGGTCAAGCTCGGCGCGCGGGACCGGGCACAGCTGGTGGTGTTCGCGTACGAGGTCGGCCTGGTGCGCCCTGGCTGGTTGAGCTAACTTACGGCCCATGGCTCAGCTCTCGGTAGCGGGAATCGACTGTTCCACGCAGTCGACGAAGGTCGTGGTCTGTGACGCGGAGACCGGGATGGTGCTGGCCAGCGGCCAGGCGCCGCACCCCGACGCCACCGAGGTGGATCCCGCCATCTGGTGGGACGCGCTGAGCGCTGCGGCCGGCGACCTGCTCGACGGCGTCTCGGCGGTCGCGGTCGGCGGCCAACAGCACGGCATGGTGACCCTGGACGAGGCGGGTGAGGTACTGCGCCCGGCGCTGCTGTGGAACGACACCCGGTCCGCTGGCGCGGCCACCGACCTCGTCGCCGAGCTGGGCGCCCCGGGCTGGGCAGAGGCGGTCGGCACGGTGCCGGTAGCCAGCCTGACCGTGACGAAGCTGCGTTGGTTCGCCCGGCACGAGCCGGAGCTGGCCGCCCGCGCGACGCAGGTCATGCTGCCGCACGACTGGTTGACGTGGCGCCTGACCGGTGGCGAGCCGGTCACCGACCGCGGTGACGCCTCCGGTACCGGTTACTGGTCACCGGCGACCGGGCAGTACCGGCCGGATCTGCTCGTGCAGGCGTTCGGCCGGGAGCTGGCGGTGCCCCGCGTGCTCGGCCCGCGGGAGGTGGCCGGGGAGACGAAGTCCGGCGCGCTGGTCGGGGCGGGTACCGGCGACAACATGGCCGCCGCCCTGGCCCTCGGCGTCGGACCGGGGGACGTGGTGGTCTCGATCGGTACCAGCGGCACGGTGTTCGCGGTGCACGAGGCGCCGACCGCGGACCCGACGGGCATCGTGGCCGGGTTCGCCGACGCGACCGGCCGGTTCCTGCCGCTGCTCTGCACGCTCAACGCGGCCCGGGTGCTCGACGCGACGGCGGTGTTGCTGGGTGTAGACCACACCGACCTCGACGCGCTGGCCGTCCAGGCGCCGGCCGGGGCGGGCGGGCTCGTGTTCGTGCCGTACCTCGACGGCGAACGCACGCCGAACCTGCCGAACGCCAGCGGGCAGCTACACGGGCTGCGGCGCGCCACGATGACACCGCCCTACCTGGCCCGAGCCGCCGTCGAGGGCATGCTGTGCGGGCTGGCCGACGGGATGACCGCTCTGCAGGCACTGGGCATCCCGGTACGGCGGGTGCTGCTCATCGGCGGGGGCGCCC
>Ga0075420_100002751_pt1 | contig 15266 bp, 7 predicted proteins | sample SoiMetdeltSBSDD4_FD_75296 | JGI IMG/M metagenome (GOLD analysis project Ga0075420, IMG submission 75296) | Bulk soil microbial communities from a Populus tree surrounding site in Tennessee, USA - Soil MetaG P. deltoides SBSDD4 | ecosystem: Environmental > Terrestrial > Soil > Tree plantation... | reverse complement strand
CGGAACGTGGTGATCGGGAATTCGACGATCGGACCAGCCGGGGTCGTCACGACGAAGGGGTGCCGAGGCGCGTCGGGAATGCCGTAGACGTCGTGGCGGATGGGGAAAATGCTCGAGTCGTACGTGAATCCCGCCTCGGCAAGGACGTCGAGTGCCCAGAGCGACTGCGACGTGATGGAGTAGCTCGGGGCGCGATAGCCGAAGACCGGTTCACCCGCCGCCTGCTCGATCGCGTCCTTGGCCCGGCGGGTATCGGCCGCGAACTCCTCCCGGCTCAGCTTGTAGATCAGCCGGTGCCAGTACGAGTGACAGGCCGCTTCGTGTCCTCGCGCCACGATGTCCCGAACCAGCTGCGGGTACCGCTCCGCGACCCATCCGAGGATGAAAAAGGTGCCCTCGACCTGGCATTCGTCGAGCAGGTCCAACAGCCGTTGCGTGTTCGCCTCAACTCGGCACGCGTACGTGTCCCAGCGCTGGCGGTCGACAACATCCGCAAATGCCTCGACGTGGAAATAATCCTCCACGTCGACGGAGAACACGTTCCGGTCAGCCACGTGGCTCGCGCGGCACAGGCGAAGCGAGCCGACGGGGGTTGGGCGCGCCGGCAACAATTAAGTGCATGATCAATGGCTAGATGCAACGAGCCTCGGCAGATCCTGCCGGGGCGGCTGTAGTCGGGCGATCGGTCGAACGAACGGGGGTTTGCGCGGCCGCGGGGTCGGCTACCGGCGCCCGATTCTCATCGGACGGGCACGACCCCGGGCACGCGCGTGGTTCAAGTGCAAAGCGCGAGCCGGTTCGTTTTCGTCGCGTTGAGTTGTTTTCCTAGCGCGCACGAGCGCGACTTTATCGACCCGACTTCCGGTCGTCAGCCGTCGAGCGTCCGCCTTCGGCGCGCGCCATGCGCTCGTAGTTCTCCTCGCCGGTCGTCCACAGCCAGCGGCCGAACAGGTATCCGCAAAGCGGGAAGACGAGCACGGCGATCGCGATGCCCGTCCGCAGGTGCTGCGTCATGACGAGCCGCCAGACAAAGCCCTGCTCCTGGACGACTTGGTACGCGATCGTGATCAGCGCGACGGGGATGCCCCAGCCGAACACACCTCGGCGCCAGATGAACGTGGACCGGCCCATGGCCCGGTTGCGTTCCCAGGCGGCCATCGCGGCCGGACGCGCGTCTCGTTCCGAGGCGATGGGCTCGGTACGATCGCCGGTGGGGTGGGGGCGAGCGACCATCTGATCCTTAGCCATAGCGACCCATGATTGTCAGCGCACGATCCTCCCTCGTTCGCGCTGACGACACTCCTTCGTAGGATGACTCGGGGGTCAACCTACCGCAACAGCAGTTTCGCGATGGTCTGCAGCTGCATGTTCGACGTTCCTTCGTAGATCGTCCCGATCTTCGCGTCGCGGTAGAACTTCTCGACCGGGTAGTCCTTCGTATAGCCATAGCCGCCAAGGAGCTCGACGCATAGCGACGTGACACGCTCGCACACCTGCGATGAGTAGAGCTTTGCCATCGCACCTTCACGCGCAATGTCGTGGCCCGCATCCTTGAGCCGCGCCGCGTTGTACACCATGAGTCGCGCGGCCTCGAGCTCCGTCGCCGCCTGAGCGATCTGAAACTGCACGGCTTGGAAGTCCGAGATCGCCTTGCCGAACTGCTTCCGTTCGCGCACGTACTCGGTGGCGATCCCGAGTGCACCCGCGGCAACGCCGATCATCTGCGCGCCAATGCCCACGCGACCTTCGTTGAGGGTCTCGATCGCGATCTTGTACCCCTGACCCACCGGGCCCAGGACGTTCTCCTCCGGCACCTCGCAGCCGTCGAGGATCAGCTCGGTGGTGCTCGAGGCACGGATGCCGAGCTTGTCCTCTTTCTTGCCGACGGCAAACCCCGGGAAGTCGCGCTCCACGATGAACGCGGTGATGCCCTTGTAGCCCGCCGACGGATTCGTGTTCGCGAAGATCACGTAGGTCTCCGCTTCTGCCCCGTTCGTGATCCACATCTTGCGGCCGGTGAGCACGTAACCGCCGTCGCGCTTCTCGGCGCGAGTGGCCAGGCCGAATGCATCCGAGCCGGAGCCCGGCTCCGAGAGCGCGTACGCCCCAACAGTGTCGCCGACCAGACGCGGCAAGTATTTCGCGCGCTGTGCGTCGTTGCCGTAGCGGGTGATCGGATAGTTCACGAGCGTGTTCTGCACATCGCACACGATTGCCGCCGACGCGTCCACCCTGCTGATCTCTTCGACGGCGATGGTCACCATCGTGAGCGTCCCGCCGGCGCCACCGTACTGCTCGGGCACCTCGATCCCCATGAGTCCGAGCTCGAAGTACTTCGGCAGCAGCGCGGGATCGATCTTCGAGGCGCGCTCCATCGCCTGCACGCGCGGGCGAACTTCATCGTTCGCGAACGCGGCGACGGCGTCGCGGAAAAGCTGCTCGTCGTCCGAGAAGATCGTGAGCGGCGGGTGCGAAGTCGTCGCGGTCATCGGCGTTGGTGGTCTCGAAACCCTGTTCGGGTGGCAGAAGCGTCGTCGATCGAAACGTAATCAGCCAGCGCGTTCAACTCGTGGCGGCTGGTTCCGACGAAGGGCCACGTGAACGGTGCCGGCGCCCGCCTGTGGGGCGATCGGGATGGTCACGTCCACGGCATCGCCTTGCACGCTCGCGCGCGGGGCGGGTTCGCCGTTGCGTGTGAACGCCGTGAGAAGTGCGCAGGGCATCGACGCTGCGCGTTGCGACAGAACGAGAGCGCTCGCATCGACCTCCTCGCCGAACTTTGGCGAGCGGCGTGTCGGCTCGACCGCGAAGGTCGTCGATTGCGGCTTCAAACCGAACCAGCTGATCAGACAGTCGCCGAGGGAGACGCTCGACTCGCTGCAACGCGTCACTTGCGTCCGTGGTACCGCAAGCGGCCATCGAACGTCGACGTCGTGCACGCTGGTGCCCGATAGCAGATCGCAGACGATGACGCCACACCCTCGCACCAACACGACCTGCCGCTCGTGAGCCACCAAGCCTCGTGGCGTGGGATACTCGTACCGCAACCGACAAACCCAGTACGTCCCGTGATCGGAGACGTCCACGTTGGGCGTCGGCGCAACCGAGGCCCAACGAAACGGGCGCACGTCCGGCGTCGCGAGTTGCGTTGCGTCCAACACGAGACACGCGTGTGCGAGCTGGCTGCGATACCAGGTGCGGCGCTCGGGGTCGCTGTTGTAGATCGCACACCCGGGATCGACCGTGATCCATTGCCGGCCATGCGCAATCTCGACGTGACCGAGATCCGCATGTGCGTGACCCGTCAGGTCACCGCCGTGTGGCCCGGCATCCACGAGCGCGTACCACGCATCGTCGGACCAGCGATCGCGCGCGACGAAGTAGCCGGCTGCGTCGAGCGCCCGGCTAGCCTTCCAGGGCGTGGTCGAGGACGAAGTCGCCGACACTCGCCATGTGTCGTCGGGAAGCGTCCACCACCCGAGTGACGATGTGGCCGCCGACATGTCTGCGAGCAAGTCGCGCCGGCCTACGAGTCGCGCGACCGTTGCGAGCAGATCACTCTGGTCCGTGACGTCGTGTGTTCCAAGGCGAACGCACGAACCACCGTCTTCATCACCTAACACGGGCCACGTGCCGTCGGGCCGCTGCAGATGCACGCTTGCCTCGAGCCCTCGCGATAACGGCGGTACCAGCCGCTCCGCCCACGCATCTCCCGATGATCTCGCAATCGCGAGCGCGTGACAGTAGAACTCGAGGTTGTATCGATGGTAGCCGGTGCAGCGCTCGTAATGCATGCCGTCCGACAGAAACTGCCGCCCCGCTTCCTCAGCAAGGATGTCGATACCGAGCCGGCGCCAGCGCTCAGCGCCGCGCAGCTCCGGAAACACCGTGGCGATGTAGACAACACCGAGTGCTTCGCCCGTCAGGTGCGTGTTCGGGCTGTGGTGCACGGAGTCGTAGCGTGCAATGAACCGCGCGGCGTGTGCGACACCCCAGACCAGTCGGCCAACTCGTTCGTCCGTCCAGGCGCGGCTGTCGGACGTCAGTTGCCACAGCCAGCACCACGCGATCGTTCGGAAGGCGACGTCGACGCAGCTGATCCAGTTGATGCCCGTCGCCGGCGGATTCTGATCGAGCCAGCTGTCGAGGAGACGGACTGCCGAGTCGGCGAAAATCTCGCGCCGAGTGAGCCAGTAGGCCTGAGCGAGCCGAACGAGCTCGGCGTGGCGGTTGATCTCCCAAAGGAATTTGACGTCGCCACCGAGGGAGGACGCGTCGGATGGGACTCGTGAGAAGTGAAGCGCAGGCGTCGCAACTCCGGAAAGCGGATGCGCGCGCCAGTCGAGCGTGTCCGTCGCGACGTGCACGCGCCGACCTAACACATCCCAGTCGCCGCGAAGCACGCGCTCCGCATCCGCCACGACCGCCCCCGCGTCGGGCAGCAATCGTGGGTCTCGATGCGCGAGATGAGTACGTGGATAGCGCGATGCCGCGGTGTCACGGAAATAGCGCGCGACGGCGGCAAGCGCATCGTCCTTGGCGGCGTCAATCCCGCCGAGAACCTTCGGATCGAGCACGGCGACGGTGTCGGCCGCACCGCGCCAGCGGGGGGCGACGCCGATTCGCTCGAGTCGCTTCCAAACTTCCTGACGCGCGCGGATGAACCGCGCCAGCGGTCGCCGATTCATCCGCCCCTGCGTTCAGCCACGCCCGCAGGCGGTCTGGGCGCGATCACTTGGTCAGAACGAGGATGACGCCGCTCGCCGTGTTCGTCATCATGTCGGCCCGACTTACCGGGCGCTCGCTGTACGTCAGAAACCGCCGGGCGAAATGTGGCGTGGCCCATTTGTACAGCGCGCGGAGCGGCTTCAGCGGGCCGGGCAGCTTTCGCTGGATGACCCGCTCGAAGCACTGAAATCCGTAGTCGCCGAAATACACCCGATCCACTTCACGGAGTCCGGAAGGCCTGATCAACCGTTCCTCGACTGCGGCTACATCGTAGTGGCGCTGATAGAAGACCGGCTCCGCGCGGAATGCTTCCCCGTAGACATCGCGCTCCACGAAATGCTCGCGGAAAAACCCGTCGTTCATGAGCGTGGTCAGGATGTACGTGCCACCAGGTTTCAGAAGCCGCGCGGATCGCTCCATGGCGGTCGCATCGCTGTCCCCGGCGAAGTGCTCGATCACCGAGATGTTGGTGATGATGTCGAACGTTGCCTCGGGCAGCGCGGCCTCCAGCAAGTCTCGCACTTCGACACTGAACCGTCCGTTGAGGGGCTCGCTTCCCAGGACCTTGGCGGCATACTCCTGCTGGCGCTGGACCCAGTCGAACTTGTCGACGCAGCGGATGCTCCAGTTCGTTGACCGAAGCAGGAACGTCGGCAGCGGCGACTCGCCCCCGGACCCGATGTCGAGATACGAAAGCCGTTCGGAGAAGCGCGGTCGGAGCCGGTCGATGACATACGGCAGCTCGGCGCACCGCTCGTAATTGAGGCCGTGGAGGCGATTGGCCAGCCGCATCGAGGCGAAGTGGTTCGAGATCTCCGCCAGTGTCTTTTCGTTGATCCGCTGCATCATCTCGTACTAGAGTCGTGGCTTGGCCGGCAGAACCGCCCGTCAGTGGCAAGACGGGGACCATGCCCTCTGCGCCACTTGGACCGGTGCTCGAGGGTCAAAGATGCTACCCGCCGACCGACAGCGCATCAGTGTTGCACGTGCACCGCGACTGTCGTCGCACCGGAACAGACCCCTAGTTTCATTAACGGACCCGGGTCGGCGGTACCGGGCTTGCGTCCGACACCCTCACTCGACACGACACTCCTGCTGGCGGCGTCGCACCGACTCCTGACGCCCCAGACCGAATTCGCATGACTCCAATGGTGTTCTTTCGATGTGCGGCATAGCGGGGTTCGTTGGACGCGTCGCCAACACCGACGAGGCCAAGGCCACGCTCGTTCGAATGTGCGACGCCATCCGGCACCGAGGTCCGGACGACGCGGGCTACCACGTGGCGCCGGGTGTCGCCCTCGGAATGCGGCGGCTGAGCATCATCGACGTTGCCGGCGGCCACCAGCCCATCGCCAATGAAGATGCCACCATCCACGTGGTGTTCAACGGCGAGATCTACAACTACCAATCCCTGCACGATCGACTGCGTCGCAACGGACATCGGTTGGCGACGCGGAGCGACACCGAGGCGCTCGTTCACCTGTACGAGGAAGATGGCCCTCGTCTCGTGGACGCGTTGCGCGGGATGTTCGCGTTCGCGATCTGGGACGACCGCGCGCAGTCGCTGCTCGTCGCCCGTGATCGCTTGGGCATCAAACCGCTCTACTACTGGCCGACTGATGACGGCGTCGCGTTCGCATCGGAGCTGCGAGCGCTGGTTGGCCTGCCGGGATTTCCGCGCGACCTCGATCCGGTCGCCGTCGGTCAGTACGTCGCCTTTGGTTATGTTCCTGACCCGCGCTCGATCTTCCCCGGCGTCCACAAGCTACCGCCCGGGCACCGACTGCTCTGGGACCGCGAGCGCGGTGTGCGTGTCGAGCGTTATTGGACGCCCGCGCGCGCGGAGAACACGTCGATCGATCCACAGGAGGCAGTGGCCGAGACGCGGCGTCTCCTCGAGGAGTCTGTTTCCATCCACCTCGTTTCCGAGGTGCCGCTCGGTGCCTTCCTGTCCGGCGGCATCGACTCGTCAGGCGTCGTCGCCACGATGGCGCGCCTCCTCGATCAGCCGGTGCAGACCTTCTCCATCGGATTTCGCGAGCGCGAGTTCGATGAGTCGGCACACGCGGCCGCCGTCGCCAAAACGATCGGCACGCGTCACACGGAGCTGATCGTCCGCCCCGATGCCGATCTCCTGTTCGAGGAGATCGTGCGGGCGCTCGACGAACCGTTCGCCGACACCTCGGCGCTCCCGACCTTCCTCGTCTCTCACCTCGCACGCAAGGATGTCACCGTCGCGCTCTCGGGCGATGGTGGCGATGAGTTGTTCGGGGGGTACACGCGGTATGCAGAGCTCGATGGCACCGCGGAGTTGTCGCCCGCCACGCGTGCGATGCTGTCGCGCGTCGGCCTCGCGCTCCCGCATGTCGCGTATGGCCGCAACCGGTTGCTCGATCTCGGTCGGACCATGCGCGGTCGTTATGCAAGCACCGTCGCGTTCCCGGTGCGCGAATCGGAAGGTGGGGTGCTGCGCCACGAGATCGCGCACCGTGTCGCGGCGCACGACCGGTTGCTCGACGAGTGGTTCGCGCACGGTGCGGGTCGCGACTTCATGACGCAAGTCATGATCGTCGACCTGCTCAGCTATCTCCCAGGAGACATCCTGACGAAGGTCGATCGGATGAGCATGGCCGTGTCGCTCGAGGCGCGTGTGCCGCTCCTCGATCACCACGTCGTCGAGTTCGCGATGTCGCTTCCGGCGGCGTTCAAGCTGCGCGGGGGCGTGGGCAAGTGGGTGCTCCGCGAAGCGATCACGGATCGCGTTCCGGGCGAGGTCTTTCAGCGGCCAAAGCAGGGGTTCGACGTGCCGCTCCGGCATTGGTTCCGCCGCGAGCTTGCCTATCGACTCGATCAACTGCTCGATCCGAAGGCAGCGCTCTACCAGTATGCGAGTCCTGACGCGGTCTCGCGGATCGTCCGCGAGCATCGCGTGGGCCGCCGCGACCACGCCCGCATGATCTGGCGACTGCTCGTGCTCGAGCGATGGATGGGTTTCCATGCATCGGGCGAACTGTCGCATGGCTTCCGCGTGAGCCGCGATGTCGATGCTCTCGTCGATCGAGCGGCCGCGGAGGGTGCGCTCGCGACGTCATGACCGAACGTTAGGAATCCCACACACCTCACGAGTGAGTGCGGTCTGCCCTGTGGCAGACCGCACTTTTTTTTTGCCCGCGATGCACGCGCGCGATGTGCGCTCGCACGCGAGTGACCGCTCGCTAGGCACGTCGTCAAGCAGGTGGACGCCGCAAAGTGCCTCGCGCGTTGCAAGGTGCGGCGTCGCAACACCCGAGATGATCGAGCCCTCGACGAGGGCGCGACAACGGCAAACCCGTCGAAAGGCGGGGACGCAAAGCAAACGGGGCTACCGCGCGCACGAGTCTCCCCGCGCGCCACGCCGGCTGAGCCGCCGAACGCTTTCCGTTGGGAGGTCTCGATGTTCTGCGCTCGCCGATCGATGCGGCACGGTGGCGCCATTGCGCTGTTCTTCCTCGTCGCCGCGTGCGCTGGTGACAATTCGACCGGACTCCACAAGCTCACCACGCAGCCATCCACACCATCCTCGATCGTCATTAACCCCAGCTCCGACACGTTAGGCGTCGGACAGTCGCGCCGCTTCGGCGCGGTCGTGAGCGACGCGGACGGCATGCCGGTGCAACGGACCGTGCTCTGGACATCGGCCAACCCAACGATCGCCAGCGTGAGTGCCAGTGGCGACGTGACCGCCCTCACCCCGGGGATTGCGCGGATCGTCGCGGCGAACGCCCCGCTCGCCGACACGGCCACCGTCGTCGTGCGGGCGCAGGACCTCATCGTCGAACCGACCGCGATCAGCATCGCGGTCGGCGAGCGAGTCCGTCTCATGGTCAGCCGGCCGAATGGTACGGTGACGTCCTACGAGACCACCGTCGCGTGGAAGTCGTCGGACGAATCAGTCGCGCGCGTTGCGACGGACGGAACCCTGTCGGCCGTCGGCGTTGGTGACGTGATCCTCACGGCGACGGTGAATGGCACCCAGGGAAGTGCGATTGCGTCCGTGCGCGCGAAAGACCTCTCATCGCTGCGCATTGGCCCAACCACCAGCTCCATCTACACCGGCGCGACGCAACAGATGGCCGTCACGGCCTACGACGACAACGGCGCGCAGCTGCCGCTCGAGCCGAGCGATGTGAAGTGGACTGTTTCGGATAGCAAGATCGCCGCGATCACGAGCGACGGACGCATCACGGGCGCCGGCAAGGGATCGACGGTGGTCAGTGCGCGAATGGGAAACAAGCAAGCAACGGCGTCGGTGAACGTGCTGCCGCTTCCTGCCGCGGCCGTCGCAGTGTCGCTCGGCAGCTCGACGTTGGAAGTCGGTCAGACTACTCAAGCGACCGCCGTCGTCACGGACGCGAATGGTGGCACGATCGCGTCGCCAGTGCTCGCCTGGCAGAGCTCGAACCCCGCCCTCGCGACGGTCACCGCGACCGGGCTCGTGACCGCGGTGGCGCGCGGGTCGGTGACGATCAGCGCGGTCAGCGATGGGAAGGTTGGCACCGCGGCACTCACCATCGCGACGAAGGCAGTCGCCTCCGTTGCCGTGACCCCGAACCCGGCTGCCGCGCTGCAGGGGCAGACGGCCCAGTTGACGGCCACGGCGAAGGATGCGCAAGGCAGTGCCCTGCCCGGCAAAACATTCACGTGGACGACCGCAAACACTGCTGTTGCAACCGTGTCGAGCACGGGCGTCGTGACGAGCATCGGCCCGGGCAGTACTACCATCACTGCCAGCAGTGAAGGTGTATCAGGCACCGCGACGTTTTCGACCACGCAGTTGGTCATCGCAAGTGTCACGGTGACACCGACGACGGCGTCGATTCTCCCGGGTCAGGATCTGCAACTGACCGCGACCGCGACCGACGCCAGTGGTGCCCCACTGTCCGGCCGCGTCGCAACGTGGGCGAGCTCCAATCCGACGGTTGCGACCGTGTCGTCATCGGGGAAGGTGACGGCGATTGCTCGCGGAAGCGCGAACATCACCGCGACTATGGACGCGAAGTCCGCGAGCGCGGCGGTCGCGGTGAGCGAACCGGAGCCGCCACCAGTAGCGAGCATCACGGTCACGCTGAACGCCCCGTCCATAACGGTCGGTCAGAGTACGCAGGCGGTTGCGGTGTTGAAGGACGCGAACGGCAACACGCTCACGGGACGGGCGGTCACGTGGACGAGCGAAGCGCCAAGTCTCGCCACGGTGTCGGCGAGCGGGTTGGTCGCTGCGATCGGTGCAGGAACCGCCACGATTACCGCGTCGGCAGAAGGGAAGACTGGCAATACCACGATCGTCATTCAGCCCGCCGCGCCGGCTCCCGTGGCGAGCGTCGCCCTCTCGGCGACATCGACGTCGATGTCAATCGGTGAGTCGCAAGCGGTGACCGTGGTGCTGCGCGACGCGCAGGGTAATGTGCTGAGCGGCCGTTCCATTTCCTGGTCGAGCAGCAACCTCTCGGTCATGTCGGTAGCGCCGAGCGGCATCGTGACGGCGCTCGGAGGCGGGACCGCGACCGTCACCGCGACGAGTGAAGGGAAGAGCGGGACGATCACGTTCACCGTCGCCGCGCCGGTCGCGCCGGTAGCGTCGGTGTCGGTGACGGCGCCGACGACAACCTTGTCGGTCGGGCAATCCACGACCGCGACGGCGACCCTCAAGGACGGTCACGGGGCCGTGCTGACCGGTCGCACCGTGAGCTGGTCCAGTTCGGCGCCTAACGTCGCTACGGTATCGAGCACTGGTGTCGTGACTGGTGTCGCCGGCGGCTCCGCCGTGATCTCAGCGTCGAGCGAAGGGAAGACCGGGTCGCTGCCGTTCCAGGTGACGACGCCTGGCGGCGCAGCCACGGTGAGCGTGACGCTCTCCGCACCAGCGCTGACGGTTGGCCAGACGACACAGGCTGCCGCCGTTGCCAGGGACGCAAATGGGAACACGCTGACCGGGACACCGTCGTGGTCGAGCTCGAACACCACCGTTGCCACGGTCTCCGGGAGCGGGTTGGTGAGCGCCATCTCTGCAGGCACGGCGGAGATTCGGGCATCACTGGCTGGTACGCAGGGATCGGCCAGCTTGTCCGTGAGCGCTTCAGGCGGAAACACGGTGACGCCGACGCCCGCAGAATTGCCGCGCAGCGTCCCGTCATTCACGATTCCGTCGCCGTCGCGCACGTACACCATCACGACAGACTTGCAGCGCGCGCTCGATACGGCGAAAGCCGGCGACGAGATCCGCTTGCAGGGCACGTTCACCGGCAACTTCGTGCTGCCCGCGAAAACGTGCGGCACGTGGATCACCATTCGGTCGGTGGCCGAGCCGCCTGCTCCTGGCGTCCGCGTGACGCCGACGACGGCCGCGGGCTATGCGCGAGTCGTGTCGCCGAACAACGCACCGGCCATCAAGACCGCCAACCCAACATGCGGGTGGCGCCTGCTCGGCTTCGCGATCACGGGGACACTTCCCCAGACGTCGGTCCAGTACGGGCTCCTCGCACTCGGCGACGGCGGCTGGCGCGATGGCGGTGATACGCAAACCGACTCCACGAAAGTCCCGAGCAATCTCGTGATCGATCGGATGTACATCTACGGCTCGAGCACGCTCAACTCGACGCGGTGCCTCGCCCTCAACTCCGGCACGACCGTGATCCGCGACTCCTGGATCTCGGAGTGTCACGCTGCGGGATTCGACTCGCAGGCGATCAACGGATGGAACGGGCCCGGCCCATATCTGATCGAGAACAACCGCCTCGAAGGCGCTGGTGAGAACATCATGTTCGGCGGTGCCGACCCCGGGATCGCGGGCATGGTACCTTCTGATATCACGATCCGCCGGAATCACTTCATCAAGCCGCTCAGCTGGAAGGGCGGGCCCTGGTCGATCAAGAACCTGTTCGAGCTCAAGACCGCACGACGGCTACTGGTCGAGGGGAACGTGTTCGAGAACGTGTGGCCAGCGAGCCAGGAAGGCATGGCCATCGTCATCAAGTCGAACGCCAACGGCTGCCAGTGCACCTTCCTCGGTACGACGGACCTGACGTTCCGCTACAACATCGTCCGCAACGCCGCGGTCGGGCTCAACTTGCAGGCCTCCGACGACTCCTACGGCTGGACCGGGTTCACCCACACCCAACGGATGCGTTTCGAGCACAACCTGTTCACGAACATCGGCAGCGAGGGGGGCAGGCAGTCGCTGATGTTGTTCACGCACGACCTCAAGGATGTCGAGATCGCGAACAACACGATGGTGCACGCCGCGGGCTCTGCGGGGCTGACGCTTCCAATGGCGTACGCGTTCGGCGCGGCGCGCCGGGTCGTGCTGCGCGACAACGTGTTCACGGCCACGACTGGGTATGCGTTCCACAACTCGGACAACGGCAGTACCCATACGAACGCGCTCAATGCGTTCGCGAACGACGGCTCCTGGTCGTTCACGCGCAACGTCGTGGGCGGCGTGCTGGCCGATTACGTGAGTCTCAATCCGAGCACGTCGTGGTATCCGAGCACGATCGCGGGGGTCGGTCTCGCTGCCGACTACTCGTTAGGCGCTGGCTCGCCCTACAAGGGACGAGGGCTTGGCGGTGTCGACCCGGGTGCCGACATTGCCGAGGTCACGCGTCGAACCGCGGGCGCCGTGGTGCCCTGACCCGACACCAGGCGGGGAACGTAAGCGGGGCGGACACCTCGGTGTCCGCCCCGCTTACGTTCCGGCCGGTGGCGATCGCCGAACGCGCTTCCCCTTTCGGGTTCGACGGCGTCGCGGTCGCTCAGAACCTCACATGCGCATACCGGCGCATCGTCTCCTCGAGACCCCAATGAAACGTGAGTGCGCTCTCCGTGAGGTCCTGGCTGTACTGCTCGGGAACGAGCACACGCTCACCGGCGCGTAGTCCGAAGCGCTTCGCATAGCGTTCGAGGCGCCAGTTCACGCGGAGGTTGATCTCATACAGCAGCCGCATCGCACGGAACCGGAGCTTTTGCAACGGTGTTTCGAAGATCGGAATGTTGGCGGCAAACGCTGAGAACGCCGCGTACGAGCGCGGCGCCATGTGTCGATCCAGCGGCTCGTTGAACCAGAGCGGTTGCGTAATCGCTTTCTTGGTCCGGCCGAAGGCCGACCGAGCGACGCCGATCTCCTCCAGCATGCGACGAGGAATCGGTCGATCGTAGTCGTTCCCGAGCGCCCACGGCCGCATGGTGTCCGAATTCGCGATGGTGTAGAGCGACGGATGCCGGATGTAGCCCGCCGTGGGTACTGGAAAGTGAACGAACCCCACGCGAAGGCGGAACTCACCGAGGCTGCTGCCGCCGGGATACAGCATCAGGAGCTCCGTGTTCACGCGCCGGGTGACACGGTTCCAGGCGGCGTCTCCGAGATACCCGGTGAACAGGAGCTTACCCGGAAGGACGCGCTCGAGCGGCGCGAACACGACCTCCTCGCCGCCGGTCCCGTTCGCGAGGAACTCCGCCTCCGGGATTGAATCGCTGGAGCGATACTCGAGTCGGTCGAACTCCAGCACGCGAAGACCGAGGTGATCGGCAATCTCGCGCCCGCTGTCGTCCTCCTCGTCGTAGCCGGGTCGTGCGCGCCCAAAGGTGATGGCGTCAGTGGCTCCGACGGACCGGGCGAGCAGGGCACACGCAGGCGAGTCGTACCCGGACGAAATCGTCGCGATCGGGGTGAAGGGCTGCGTTCGGCGCGGATCCGCCGCGTTCGCCGCCACTGCGGACACCAGCTCGTCGAGGAATCCGCGGTAGTGCTCATAGCTCTCGAATACCGGCGGGAGTTGCTTGTCGATGACCTCGACGCTCAGGTCCGGCCGCACCACGACGTTCGCGTGATAGAAGATCCGGACGTCACGCCCGGCGCGCGTTCTGACGGATCCGCGATAACGCCGGTAGCCCTTCATGTTCGACATGAGCTCGAAGTGGTAGTACTTGTGCTTCGCGCTCATCGCGTCGCCGGTAGCAGCGAGGAGAAAGGGCAACGAGTTCGACACGTAGAGCTCATCGTCGACACGGACCATCTGGATCCGTTCGAGCATGTGTGTCGGCGTGACGAAGCGGATGCCCTCCGGGGCGACCTCCCCTCCCGAGCCGAAGCACGCGGTCGCGGTCGATGGCGCCCCACGATCGAAGGGCGAGTTCCAGGCCCCCTCGAAAAACCAATCGGCGCGCGTTTCCACCCACGGGCCGTGGACGACGACCGCGTCATCGGCACCGCGCTGTAGGCGGGCGCACCACGCCAGGCGAGGTAGCGCGTCGTCGCGTCTCAGGGTCAAGCGTATGGGCATCGGTTCGTTAGGGTCGGTGCGTTCGTCTGAGCGGTGCGTGGCGAATTCCTCCCGGCCACGTTGCCTGAGTGGCCAACCACGGCGGACAGTTGTTGTCGCGAGTGATCCAGATCACACCATTCAAAAATTCTAAGATAATGGTATTCTTACGCTTATGAGTTGGCCGAGCGGTCAGAGGTGCCTTTGCAACGACGTCCGTTTGTGGTGGACAATACGGCCGAGCCCATTGACATTCAGCCGCAATTGATCGGCAGGATCGCTGCCCCACCGGGGTCGCGACAAAGGCAAAGCCGTCGAAAGGCGGCGACGCAAAGCTACAGGGCTACCGCGCGCAAACGCGTGCCACGCCGGCTGAGCCGCCGAGTAACCCGGATGTGGAGGTTCGATGCGATTGCCCTACGCCGACGTACGGCTTGCAATTGCCATGTTTGTTGCCGTCTCTGCGTGCTCCCCGACAGACGCCACTGACCCCAATGGCCTTCGGAGCGCTGGCCCCCTCAAGCACCTCACTGACGCCGGTTGTGGGGCCAACGTTGCTTCGCTGGTCTTTTCGGCATATCCGTCGCAGATCGAGGTAGGGCAGCAGTCCGTCTTCTACGTCTCCTTCCTCGGCGCGGACGGTGTGTCCGTCTCCGCCGTCCCTCTCACGTGGACGATCGCCGATACGACGATCCTCGCGAACTCCTTCGATGATGCTTCCGGGCGCCCGGCAGGTCTCGGCAAGCGAGCTGGCTCCACCACGGTAACCGCGAATTGCGGCGGTATCACCGCAAGCTTGACGATCACCGTTGGTGGGGGCACGCCCGGCGACACGCCCGCGACGTCCCCCACGACGGTGCAAGTCACGATCCCGACCGGTACCATCGCTCCTGGCCAGACGACTCAGGCGCAAGTGCAAGTCACGGACGCCACGGGCCAAAACGTCGTCGCGTCGGATACGGCCTGGTCGACGTCGAACGCAGGTGTAGCGAGCGTGACAGACGGCGGTGTCGTGACCGGGATTTCCGGCGGAACCACGACCGTCACCGCCAGTGTCGAAGGAGCGAGCGGTGGCGCGGCGCTCGTAGTGTCGGCGCCCCCGACCTCTCCGACCCCGCCCCCAACGACCCCCGTCGATCCGGGCTCCGGCGTCGTGGCGGTCAATCCGGAGTTGCCACGCACCCAGGTGGACGCGCGCTACGTCCAGCCGACGGGCCGCACGATCAACGTTCCTGCTGGTGGCGA
>Ga0075420_100002750_pt1 | contig 15271 bp, 14 predicted proteins | sample SoiMetdeltSBSDD4_FD_75296 | JGI IMG/M metagenome (GOLD analysis project Ga0075420, IMG submission 75296) | Bulk soil microbial communities from a Populus tree surrounding site in Tennessee, USA - Soil MetaG P. deltoides SBSDD4 | ecosystem: Environmental > Terrestrial > Soil > Tree plantation... | reverse complement strand
TCGTGACCCGTAACGTAGCAAGCGATCCAGTTCCACATATGTCACCTTGCCGGAAAGGCTGTCGCAGTTTGATAGGGCCGATGGCAAGCGTGATGCCAGTGTCGCGTAACGGGTCGATGGCAGCCAATTCCGTGGGATTTCGTGGATCGTGAATGTCGAGGGATCGCGGTTTACAGAGTCCGCGCCAGGCAGAATTCACCGCAGCATTACGAATGTGCAAGGCTTTGCTCGATGCGATCTAGCGAGTGAAGTCGGCGGCGACGGGAGTGGTTTCGTCAGCGCGAATCGTGACGGTGACCTTCTTCTCGCCGTGCTGTGGGTGCTTGAAGACGAACTCGCGCACGCCGAGCGGCACGCGCATGTTGGCGAGTGGCGTGTCGCCAAGCTTCTGGCCATCCAGCCAGACCTCTGCCCAGGGGACGGCGTTGAGGCTGACCGTGCCCTTTGGCTCGACGGTGATCGATCGCACCTCGCCGGCGTCGACCGTCACTTCCTGCACTGTCTTGAAGCCGAGGTCGCGATTCACCAGCGTCAATTCGTGCTGGCCAGGCGAGAGCATGATTCGATCGATTTCGGTCGTTCCGAGTGACTTGCCGTTCTCGGAGATCTCCAGGAGGATTGGCGCGAAGATCGCCACCCAGCCGGAGAAGATAGGCACGTCCACAGCGACCGTCTTGCCGGAGGCTACGCGAACGGTCTTCATCACTTCGCCGCTTGTCGAGATGAACGTCAGGATGTGACGTCCCGCGGGGATTCCCGTCAGCTTCAACGGGCTTTCACCCACAGGTTTTCCGTCGAGCAGCACCTTGGCACCGGCCGGTTGCGTCTCGATGTTGATGTCACCCTTGCCGGCGGCTGGTGCAGTCGCCGCAGCCGGAGCGGGCTCCGGTGCCGGGGCTTCTGCAACCTTCTTCGATTCAATCGGCGTCGCGCTCTTCGACGGGATATACGCGCGGCCCACCACGATGGCCCCGGCGACGATGAGTACCGCTGCCACTGCCAGCTTCCACGGAAAAGCCCGTGTCTCGCCAGTGTCGAACATCCGGTCGATTGGTGGAGCCATCGTCTCGCGGCTGCGCCCGGGTACGTAACCAGTGGGCGCGTCGGTTTTAATCCGGAGCGGCGCGGATGCTGGACGCTGAACGGGCTGCACAGGCGCAACGGGCGCCTGCACCTGCACGGGTGCTGGCGGCGGCGGCGCGATCGGCTGTGGAGCGGGCGCACCGAACACCGGCATCGGAATCGGCTTCACAGGCGGTGCAATGGCTGCCGGAACGACTGCCGGCGGCGGTAGTGCGATCGTCTGCGGCGGCGGGTAGTAGACCGGTGGCGGAGGCAGCGTGTGTCCGAGCGCTGGAACAACAGGTGGTGGCGGCTCGGGAACCGGAGGCTCGAATTTCGCCGCGCGATCGGGTGCCACGAGCCAGCCTGACGGTGTCTGCTTGGCAGGTTCGGCCTTTGCGGCGACCGCTGGCGGTGGCTGCGGCGATGGTGCGAGAGCAGGTGGCGGCGCTGTCGTCGAACGCAGCTTGTCTTTCCGCGCGCGCGCCGATCTGTGCTGCTGCCGTTTGAGCCGGCGCGTCGAAATGCTGGACGGTTCCTCGGTCGCGGCCTTTTCGTGGTCGTCTGACGAGGCGTCCGAGGCCTCGGCGGTCTGTGGTTCGACCGGCATCGGTGCAGGTACGTACTGAACGGGCGGTGCTTCGATCGCTGCCTGCACGGGTGCCGGCTCGACTGGCGGAGGCGCCGCGAGCTGAGGGCTGACAGGCTCGAGCGTCGGCGGCGCGAGTTGAGCCGGTGCGGGAGGCCACACACCGTCGACCACGAGCGCCGCGGGCTCACTCACCGGCGGTTCGGGGTCAACCATGAGGAGCTCGGGTTCCAGGTCCTCCGTAATCACGAACCGCGGCGGGGGAGGTGCGACCGCGACCGGGTCTTCGAACAGCGAGAGCTCGACTTCGAGCGACGCGTCGTCCGAGTCCTCTTCCAGATCGTCATCCGAGTCGTCTTCGTGCGGTTCGCCGGCGTCGTCGAGGACCTCGATCGAATCGATCGCATCGAGCGCGCTCGCATCGATCAGCATCCGGTTCCTGGCCTCGCGAGGAGCGTAGTCTTCTTCGACGTCATCGTCGACGAGTTGCTCGTCGTCCGGACCGCCGCGCGTCGACGAGAATGCGTTATCGGTCTGCTCGGTGAAGTCCACGAGGGCCTGATGACAGGCAGTCAGACCGATCTCCCGCCTCAGCAACTGCCGTACTTCTTCGAGTGCTTCGATGGCGCTCGCGAACGGACGGCGGCCCGGGAGCGGCAGCGAACGCTGCAGGAAACGCTGCAGCCCGCTGGCGAACAGATGACTGCCGCGGATCTGGGCAACATCGACGACCTCGATGAGCAGTGCCGGCAGCGCGTCGGGATACTCGTCTTCGCCAAGCCGGCGCCCGAGCACAAGCATCACCGCGCTCAGCGCAGCCTGAGAGATGTCCGCGACGACGTCGTGGCGGACGGGACCGGAGGAGGGTGGCGGTGAGGCGAAGCCAAGCTCCGTCCAGAGCCGGCTGCGGGAGAGGCCCAGGCGTTCGACGACGGCGGCGAACGAGCAATCGAGGAACACGATCTGGCCCGCGGGTGTGATCACCATACGCGTGGGATCGACCAGACCGTGCGGGCCACCGGTGGTGGCGTGGAATGTCGAGAGGGCCGGCAGCGCCTCCAGGAGGAATCCGAGCGCCACGTCGACGCCCGGCACGAGGCCGGCCTCCTGTGCAGTTTCGAGCAGATCGGACATCCGGCTGCCCGCCACGAATTCCGAGAGCACGCCTAGATCGCCAGACTCCGAATCACGCTCAAGGGAGAACGGGCGCGCGAACCGCTCGTCCTCGAAGTGGGCGAGCTCGTCGACGCGGTGGCGCAGGGCGCTTTCGAAGGCGGACAGCTCCGGCCGAAGGCGGAGCCTCTCCATCATGGCGCCGGTTTCGCGATCGATCGCGAGCAGTCGGCGTCCGAGGCCGTCGACGTGGCCGGACGAGGAGATCGAAGAGGGCAAATCGGTCAGAGGTGCCGACATTTGCAGGAGCGCGAACGAGTTTGCAACCCGCGCACCAGCAGACCAATTTCATGCCGTGTGCGGTAACGCACTCATTTGTCTGCTTTTGTCGGGAATCCGTCGGTCGGTGGGCGGTGGGGCCTGGTGGGTGTGTGACCTCTTCGTGATCACTGATCCGAATAGTGTAATGCGAGGGGGGACGGTCACCGGGCTCGGTGCTCCGGCTCGGTGCTCGAAATCAGGATGGATCAAGCGGCGCCGGTGCTGCGGCGCGCGACCATCGTGACGACGAGGCCACGCAGTGCCGCTGAGGCGAGCGCATGTGCCGCGGACAGGCGTGACAATTCGTCGAGCTCTTCGGCAGGAATATCCGCGTGCACGTCGAGGGCTTCGATGCGATCGCGTATCGCGTGCAGCGCATCCGCCGTCGCCACAGCACCGCGAAAAGAGGCTTTGAGGGCGGAAATCTCGTTCGGATCAGTCATGGTGCGTTCACTTTACTTCAGGCGAATGCACGGATAACGACAGCGCTTAGATCGACCGTCCGACCGTCGCGCCCGATCCTCCGTGTTACAATATTTTGTTCGTGTCATTGTGCAGCCATGTGCTGTGCATCCCGCGGCACGATGTATCATGAAGTGGGCGCATAGCTCAGCTGGGAGAGCGCGTGGTTCGCAATCACGAGGTCGGGGGTTCGATCCCCCCTGCGTCCACCAACCTTCGCTCATGATCGGGTGCGAAGGTTGTCCCGCCGAAGCGCCAACGGCGCGAAGGCGGACTACATCACTTCACCTTCGCTCATGATCTAGTGCGATCGTTCCGCAGGCGCGGCGACTGACCCCTCCAACCCTCGCCTATACTCACTGAATGTCGACGTTGTCAGAGAACCGATCCGGGATCAAACGCATTGGCATCCTGACGGGCGGCGGCGACGCGCCGGGGCTCAACGCGGTCATCCGCGCCGTGGTGAAGTCAGCAGCGAACTACGGATGCGAAACGATCGGTATTGAAGACAGCTTCGACGGGCTGATCGAACCAAACCGCAGCCGTCCGCTCACGCCGCGCGACGTGACCGGGATCCTGCGCATCGGCGGCACAATTCTCGGCACGACCAACAGGGGCAATCCGTTCGCCTACCCGATCGAGACTTCTGGCGGAACGCGAGACTACTCCGATCGATGCATCGAGATGTTCCGCGAGCTCCGCCTGGACGCGCTCGTCGTGATCGGCGGCGACGGTACGCTGTGCATCGCACACGCGTTCGCGCAGCGCGGCATCCCGCTCGTCGGCGTTCCCAAGACGATCGACAACGACATCGTCGAAACGACGAACACGTTCGGATTCGATACCGCGGTGAGCTTTGCCACCGACGCCATCGACCGCCTGCATACGACCGCCGAAGCGCACCGGCGCGTCATCGTCGTCGAGGTCATGGGACGTTATGCGGGGTGGATTGCACTCTATGCGGGCGTCGCTGGCGGTGCCGACGTCATCCTGATTCCGGAGATTCCGTACGATCTGACAAAGATCGCCGAACGCATCAAGGCACGCGATGCCTATGGCGCCCGGTTCAGCATCGTGGTCGTTGCCGAGGGCGCTCAACCTGTGGGCGGCAGCCGGTCGATCGTGTCGGAAGGGACGCCGGCCATTGCGGAACGCCTCGGCGGCATTGGCGCACTCGTCGCCGCCGAGCTCGCGCCGCTGGTTGGCAAAGAGACGCGAAACGTCGTGCTGGGTCACCTGCAGCGCGGCGGCGCACCGACGTCGTTCGATCGACTGCTGGCCACTCGATTCGGTGCCCGGGCCTTCGAGCTGCTGCTCGAAGGCAAGTTTGGGCACATGGTGGCGTTCCATCCGCCCGACATCGTCGCCGTGCCGCTCGACAAGATCGTCGGCCGTACCCGCAACGTACCCGTTGATTTCGACGTCGTGCGCAGCGCCCGCGCACTCGGCGTGTCGCTCGGCGATTGATCCGCCTTCGCCAAGGCTTCGGCGGGGCTACAGCAGGTCGAGGTATTTCAGCGCACCGCCCGTATTGAACAGGACTACCGTCTCGGACGGTTTGACCTGTCCGGCGGCCACCAGCACCTTCAACGCGCGCAGGGCGGCGCCGCCTTCGGGTGCGGCGCTGATGCCTTCCTTGGACCCCAGCTCGCGCATGTCCGCGACCATATCGGTGTCGCTGACGGCGATCGCCGTACCGCCGCTTTCCCGAACGGCGCGAAGGACCAGGAAATCGCCGACCGCTTTCGGGACCCGCAAGCCGTCGGCGACGGTCCTGGCGTTCTGCCACATCTCGGATCGTTCGGCGCCCTGATCGAACGCCCGCACGATCGGCGCGCAGTGTTCAGCCTGCACCGATACCATCTTCGGCCGTCGCCCGGCAGCCTTCCATCCGATCTGTTCCATCTCGTCGAAGGCCTTCCACATGCCGACCATGCCCGTGCCGCCGCCCGTTGGATAGATGATCCAGTCAGGGAAGTTCCACTCGAGCTGCTCGCCGAGCTCGTACGCCATCGTCTTCTTGCCTTCGATCCGGTACGGCTCCTTGAGGGTCGAGACGTCGTACCAGCCGAGCGGCTTGCCTTTTTCGGCGGCAATCCGGCCGGCATCGGTGATCAGACCGTCCACGAGATTCACCGTCGCGCCGTAAAGCTCGCACTCGCGGATGAACGGGACCTTGACGTCCTTCGGCATGAACACCTGAGCGGGGATGCCGGCCATTGCGGCATACGCGGCCATCGCATTGGCGGCGTTACCTGCCGAAGGGATCGACATCGTGCGCGCGCCCAGATACGCCGCGCGCGTCACTGCGGCCGACAGACCACGAGCCTTGAATGAGTTGGTCGGGTTGAGCGACTCGTCCTTCACGAGCACGCGCTTCAGGCCGAGCGACTCCCCGAGCCTCTTCGCGTGCAACAGGGGAGTCCAGCCCTCGCCAAGCGTCAGCGGCTGTTCACCGTCGAACAGCGGCATCAGCTCACGATAGCGCCACATGTTGGGTTCGCGGCCGGCCAGCGATTCCCGCTGCCACGCACGCGCCCGCGTCAAGTCGTAGCGGGCCAGGAGGGGAGCGCCGCACGTGCACAGATGCTGTTCCTGCCGAGGGTCGTAAGGGCCGGCTCCGCACGGAACGGAGCATTCCAAATGTGTGAAGTAGGACATGACAGGGTTGTCACTTGTGCAGCAGCTCCCCGTCTTTCTTCTTCTGGAGCTCGTCGAGCGTGGAGATGTGTTGATCGGTGATCTTCTGTACTTCGTCAAGGCCGCGACGCTCGTCGTCCTCTGAAATCTTATGATCCTTGAGGAGCTTCTTGAGACGGTCGTTGGCCTCCCGGCGCACCTGGCGCACGCCGTTCCGGCCTTCCTCCGCGTACTTGTGCACCAGCTTCGACAGTTCCTTGCGCCGTTCTTCCGTGAGCGCGGGGAGCGGAATGCGCACGACCTTTCCATCATTGGTCGGATTCAGCCCGAGGTTGGCCGTGCGGATTGCCTTTTCGATCGTCGCCATCAGCGCCGGATCGAACGGCTGCGCGACAATCAACGTGGGCTCGGGGATGGAGAGGGAAGCCACCTGGTTGAGTGGCATGTGCGACCCGTAAGCCTCCACGTGGACGGCGTCGAGGATCGTCACCGACGCCCGGCCCGTCCTGACGCCACCGAGCTCCCGCTTCACGTGCTCGATCTGGCCATCCATGCGCTTCTTGACTTCGGCGAACAAGCCCTTCAGATCACTGACGTCCATGGTTGTCCCTCGTTGCGGCGCTGAGCGCTTACGACGCCCTCACCGTCGTGCCCACAGGCTCGCCCATGATCACGCGGCGGAGATTTCCGGCGGTGCGCAGGTTGAAGACGACGATTGGCAGCTTGTTGTCCATGCAGAGCGAAATGGCCGTGGCGTCCATGACCCGCAGCCCCTGCTCGAGCACCTTCAGGTAGGAGATCTCCCCGTATTTGGTGGCCTCGGGATGGAGCATCGGGTCGGCCGTGTAGATGCCGTCCACCTTCGTGCCCTTGAGGATCACATCCGCTTTCATTTCCATCGCGCGCAGCGCCGCGGCGGTGTCGGTCGTGAAGTACGGGTTGCCGGTGCCGGCGGCAAAGACGACAACGCGTCCTTTTTCGAGGTGGCGAACGGCGCGCCGGCGGATGAATGGCTCGGCGACCGCGCGCATCTCGATGGCCGTGGCGACGCGCGTGGTGATGCCGGTGTGCTCGAGCGCATCCTGGAGCGCCAGCGCATTGATCACCGTCGCCAGCATGCCCATGTAGTCGGCCGTCGCACGGTCCATTCCCCGCGCGCTCGCCGCGAGCCCGCGAAACAGGTTACCGCCGCCGATCACGACACCGGTCTGCACGCCCAGTTGCTGGACTTCGCCGATCTCTTTGGCAATCTGGGTGGCGACGGCGGGGTCGATTCCGAAGGGCTGCTCCCCCATGAGAGCTTCGCCGGAGAGCTTGAGGAGGACACGATGGTACACGGGCACGGACATATCCGGCCGATTATATCGGATTGAGCTTCGCATGCCGTGGTCCGTGGACCGTGATTCGTGATCCGTCAGATCGACGAGACACGGACGACGAACTGCGGACCACGATTCTGCAGGCCAGGCGCGCGGAGTGCGCCTGGCCGTTCGGATTTAGCTCGTTTCTCCCAGCTTGAAGCGAACGAACCGCGGGATGGTGATGTTTTCGCCCATCTTGGCGATGGCCGCCTGGACGACCTGGCCGATCGTCATCTTGGGATCGCGGATCGACGGCTGGTCGAGCAGGCACACCTGCTCGAAGAAGCTGTTCAACTTGCCCTCGACGATCTTCTCGATGACCTGCTGCGGCTTGTTCTGACCTTCCATCTGCGAGCGATAGATGGACCGCTCGCGCTCGAGGACGTCGGCCGGGACCTCGTCGCGACGGACGTAAGTCGGGCTGGCTGCCGCCACGTGCATCGCAATTTCGCGGGCGAGGTTCTGGAAGTCATCGGTGCGCGCCACGAAATCCGACTCGCAGTTCACTTCCACGAGCACGCCAATCTTGCCGCCCATGTGAATGTAGCTGCCGATGAGCCCTTCGTTCGTCGAACGGCCCGCTTTCTTGGTCGCCTGGGCGAGACCGCGCTTGCGAAGAATGGTGGTCGCCTCCTCGATGTTGCCGGTCGCTTCGGTCAACGCCGCCTTGCACTCCATCATGCCCGCGCCGGTCAGGTCGCGGAGCTTCTTCACCATCGCTGCCGTGATTTCCATCGCTGTTGCCATCTCCTGCTCCGTACAAAAAAAAGCCGGCCGCACTATCCGGCCGGCCGAACTCTGGAAGAATCTCCGAATCAGACCGAGGCCGGGGTCGTGGCCTGTTCCGAACGCGACTGACGCACGGGACGCGAGCGCCGGCCGCGTTCATCGGCATCATCGCCCTCGTCTGCCTGCGCCGACTCGCGGATCCCGCGACCCGACAGCACCGCATCGGCGATGCGCGACGCGAACAGCCGGATGGAGCGCAGGGCATCATCGTTGCCCGGAATCACGTAATCGACTTCGTCCGGATCGCAATTGGTGTCGACAACGCCGATCACGGGAATCTTGAGCTTGCGCGCCTCGTCGACGGCGATCTTTTCCTTGCGCGTGTCGACGACGAAGAGCGCGTCCGGCAGGCGCGACATGTTGCGGATGCCTTCGAGGTTCTTCTGCAGCTTGCGCTTTTCCTTCTCGAGCTGCGAAATCTCTTTCTTGGAGAGCGTATCGTAGCGGCCGTCGGTCTCCATCGCCTCGAGGTCGCGCAGGCGGCCCAGGCTTCGCTGAATCGTCGAGAAGTTGGTGAGCAGCCCGCCGAGCCATCGCTGATTGACGAAGTACATGCCGCAGCGCTGGGCTTCTTCTGCCACAGCATCCTGTGCCTGCCGCTTCGTCCCGACGAAGAGGACCGTGCGTCCTTCGCTTGCGAGGTTGGTCGTGAACTGTTCGGCTTCGCGGAACAGCCTGGCGGTCTTGGCGAGGTCGATGATGTAGATCCCGTTGCGCTCCCCGAAGATATACGCCTTCATCTTCGGGTTCCACCGCTTCGTTTGATGTCCGAAGTGGACCCCCGCCTCGAGCAGATCCTTCAACGCGATGCCGGTCAAGCTGCCTCCGTCCCTTCCTAGCGTTTACTGAACTGGAAGCGCTTCCGCGCCCCCTTCTGTCCGTACTTCTTGCGTTCCTTGATGCGCGCGTCGCGCGTCAGGAATCCAGCCTTCTTGAGCCGCTGGCGCAGCTCGACGTTGTATTCGACGAGCGCGCGGGCGATGCCAAGCCTCAACGCGCCGGCCTGGCCGGCCGTGCCGCCGCCCTTGATCGTCGCCAGCACATCAAACTTATCGGCCGTTTCCGTTACCGCCAGCGGCTGCTTGATCTGGGTGCGCAGCGCCTCGGTCGTGAACGCCTGTTCGAGCGGTTTGTAGTTGACGGTGATGCCGCCCGCACCGGGGCGAAGGAATACGCGGGCGGTTGACGTCTTCCGGCGGCCCGTGCCGTAGTACTGAATCCCTGCTGCCACGTTATGCGACCTCGCGCTTAGTGAGCTTGGCCAGCGGCTTCGGCCGCTGGGCCTGGTGCTTGTGTTCCGCACCGGCGTAGACCTTGAGCTTGCGCCACATGGCCTCGCCCAGCTTGGTCTTGGGGAGCATGCCGCGCACGGCCTCTTCAACCATGCGAACGGGGTTCTTCTGACGGACGTCCTTGGCGCGCTCCTCGCGCAACCCGCCCTCGTACCCGCTGTGATACCGGTACAGCTTCTGGTCTTCCTTCCGACCGGTCAGCCGGATCTGCGCCGCGTTGACGATGACGACGTGATCGCCGGTATCGATATGGGGCGTGTAAATAGGCTTGTGCTTCCCCTGCAGAAGCCGGGCGGCTTCGGTCGCCACGCGCCCGAGGACCTGCCCCTCCGCATCAATCAGGTGCCACTGCCGCTCGACACTTCCAGCAGTGGGGACAAACGAACCCATGAAATCCCTTTCGGCCTTTCCGCTGCGCGCCGCAGCGGACCCGCCGGAACCGTTGGCGGGCACTACTGACTGGGCTGACTCCTGGCACCGCCCGAAATCCCAGGGCAAGTGGAGCCGGTCGGCCTCATTCAAAGGACGGCAAACCAAGAGGATACCGGCGATTGTGGGGGTTGTCAAGCCGAGGCGGACGCGCGCGTGGAGCGACCATTCTAACCCGCCAGCCGAGCGCCCGCGCGCGGTACGCAAGTCCTGCCATTACACATTCGTCACCACCGCACAGTTTTGTCGAACACCCACCTGTGCCGGACTCCCGCCGTGATGCCAGAACTGCGCATTTCTGCCTCTTTTGGTAGCCGAGCCAGCGTGGCACCCGACTTGCCCCCCGGACCATCCGACTGGTCAGTCGATCGATGGTCCCGGGTGTGCCCGGCGCCCATTTCTACAGGGTTTTTCCAGAGATAGGACAACGCGGTGTTGCGTAGAGCGAGATCACTTGTCGGTCTGGACATCGGGTCGAGCGCCGTCAAGGCCATCGAGCTGAAGCCGTCCGGCAAGGCATACAAAGTGACGGCGTTTGGCAGCGAGCCCGTTCCGCCGGACAGCATCGTCGATGGCGCGATCATCGACGGCGCGGCGGTGGTGGAGGCGATCCGCCGTCTGTTCGACAGCCGCAACATCAAGACGAAAGAAGTCGCCGCGTCGCTCTCGGGCAATGCGGTGATCGTCAAGAAGATTGCGCTGCCGGCGATGACGCAAGCAGAGCTCGCCGAGTCGATCTACTGGGAGGCCGAGCAGTACATCCCGTTCGACATCCAGGACGTAAACCTCGATTACCAGATCCTCGACGCCGGCAGTGCGGCCGCCGGGAAGAGCACGATGGACGTGCTGCTGGTCGCGGCGAAGAAGGAAAAGATCGCCGACTACACGGGCGTCATCGGTCAGGCCGGCCGCGCCGCGGTGGTCGTCGACGTCGACGCCTTTGCGCTGCAGAACGCGTACGAAGTGAACTACGGGTTCCAGCCCGGCGCCGTCGTGATGCTGCTCAACGTCGGCGCCAGCGCGACGAACATCAACATCCTCCAGGGCGATCAGTCGGTCTTCACCCGCGACATCTCCATCGGCGGCAATGCCTACACCGAGGCCGTCCAGAAAGAACTGAACCTCGCCTTCGAGCAGGCCGATCAGCTCAAACGTGGCGTGCCGGTCGAGGGCGCATCGTTCGAAGACGCGCGTCCGGTGCTGCGAGCGGTCACCGAGAACGTGATGCTCGAAGTCCAGAAGACATTCGACTTCTTCAAAGCGACGGCTGCGTCGGAGAAAGTCGATCGCATCGTCATCAGCGGCGGGGCGTCGAGGGCCGAAGGTTTCATCGAGATGCTGACCGAGCGCTTCGAAGCGCCGGTCGAGGTGTTCGATCCGTTCAAGAAGGTCGCCTTCGACGCGAAGAAGTTCAACGTCGACTCCGCCGAGGAGATAGGGCCCACGGTTGCGGTCGCGGTCGGCCTCGCGCTGCGTCGGGTGAACGAGAAATGATTCGCATCAACCTTCTCGCCGTCGAACGCCAGCGCACGAAGAAGACCCGCGTTCTCATCCCCGCGGCCCACCGGGTGACCGTCGGTGCGACCGTGATCCTCATTGCCACGGTGACCGGCATCGGCTGGTGGTTCTGGTCGCTTCGTCAGGCGTCCCTGCGCGTCGACGCCGAGATCTCCAGGGCAGAGACCGAGACGGTCCAGCTCCGGGGCGTGCTCTCGCAAGTCCAGAAATTCGAGACCCGCAAGGCCCAGTTGCAGCAGCGCGTGAGCCTGATCGAGCAGCTGCGAAAAGGGCAGTCGGCCCCGGTGCACGTGCTCGACAACATCAGCCGCAGCCTGCCAGAGCGCCTCTGGCTCACCGAGATGAAGCAGACCGGCGCGGAGTTCGTGATTGCCGGGTTCGCCACGTCGCTGACCGCTCTCTCGGACTTCGTCGGGAACCTCGAGTCGACGAAATGGTTCAAGCGGCCGGTCGAGATCGTCGACAGCCAGGTGCAGTCCGACGTGAAGACGGGCGAAATCGTGCGGTTCTCGATCAAGGCGACGTTCAACGATCCCGAGGCGCCGGCGACGCCGGCGCCCGCGGCCAAGCCACCCGTCAGACCGGGCGGGGCCAGCGGTTCGCGGTAACAGGCAGGCATTCATGGAACTGTCGCTCAGCAAGCTTCCCTGGCAGGCGCAAATCGGCGCGTTCGTGGTGGTGTGTGCCGGCGCGGTGTTCGGCTTCTGGAACTTCTACGTGGCCGAGATGCAGTCGGACATCAGCATGCGGCAGTCACGCCTGACCGCGCTGAGGGCCGACATCACCAAAGGCAATCAAGCTGCCCGCCGGCTGCCGGAGTTCCAGGGCCAGGTGGATCAGCTCGAAGATCGCCTCGAGAGCCTGGCCGCCGTGCTGCCCGAGCAGAAGGACGTGGCGGACATTCTTCGCCGCCTGCAGGGCCTGGCGGCGCAGTCCAACCTGTCGATTCAGCGCTTCACGCCGCAGCCGGCCGTGCAGCAGGCGCTGTACGCCGAGGTGCCGTTCAAGCTGCAGGCAGAAGGCTCGTATCACAGCCTCGGACACTTCTTCGATCGCATCAGCAAGTTCCCGCGAATCATCAACGTCAGCAACATTTCGATCCGCGCCAACAACGAGAAGGGCTCGGAGGCCACGATCGTCGCCGAGTGCATCGCCACGACGTTCGTGCTGCAGGAAGGCGTAGCGAAGCGTAGCAAGAACGTTCCCAAGCAGCCCGGGGCTGCGGCTCCGGCGGCACCGCCGGCGGCAAAGTGAGGCGCGCGATGACACGACTGGGGCTTCTTGGCGTGATGCTCCTGCTGGCCGGCTCGGCGGCCGCCGCGCAGAGTGCTCCGCCCGCCGGGCAACCGGCGCAGGCGCAGCCGGCGGCACCGCAACCGGCAGCGCCGCAGCCGGTCGAAGCGACGAAGCCTGGCTACTCCTACGACCCGGAAGGCCGGCGCGATCCGTTCCAGAGCCTGCTCGGACGCGGCAACGACCCGCAGTCGAATACGTCGCGCCCGTCAGGTGTGGCGGGGCTTCTGATCAGCGATGTCGCCGTCAAGGGCATCCTCCGCGATCGCGGCGGCTTCGTGGCGATGATTCAGGCGCCGGAAGGCAAGACGTTCCTCGTGAAACCGGGGGACAAGCTGTTCGACGGAAGCGTCAAGGCGATCTCGCAGGACAAGGTGATCTTTTCGCAGGACGTGAACGATCCGCTCTCACTCGTGAAGCAGCGCGAAATACCCAAGGCCGTTCGGCCAGCCGACGGGCGCGGCGCCTCGCCCGGTTATTGATGGATGTGTCGGCGTGATGCCCAGACAGACGGAACTGACAGCGATCAGCTGGAAAGAGTCGAATCGATGACCGCGCACAAACGAGATGGGGACCGGCGGAGCGACCCGCCACAACGGATTGCGACGGTTGTCGCGGCCACGGTGATGGCCGCGGCAGCGAGCATCCTGCTGTCGGCCGCCGCCGCGCCAGTCAAGCTGGTCGGAGTGTCAGCGCAGGGCAATGCGGTGCTGATCGAAGCCACCGAACCGGTGGCCTACTCGGTGAACCGGCCGGACCCGCTGACCGTCGTGATCGACATGCGCAACGTCAGCGTGAGCGACGCTCGCAACGACGTGTCGCGCCAGGGGCCGATTGCCGGCGTGCGTCTGGAGCAGGCAAACGGTGTCGATGGCCGCTCGGTGGCGCGCGTGCACCTGTCGCTGAGCAAACCCTCCGAATATCGAGTGCGCAGCGCGCGGAACACCATCCGGGTCGAGCTGTCGCCGGCCGAAGTTGCAGCCGCGCCGTCGCCTGTGAGGCGTGCGGACGCTGCGGATGCGAGCGCCACGTCTGTCGCGCCTGTCACCCCGCGTCCGGTTTCACCCGAACCCAAGCCTGCCGTGGAGAAGGCGAGCGCGCCGGCCGCGCCGAAACCGATGGCGGTGTCGGCGACGTCGGTCCTGGCGAATCCGGCCGCGACGGGTGGCGTGGCTGCTGCCCGGATGCTCGAGAGCGTTCGGACGAACCGCTCCGCCGCGACGACAACGGTCGTGCTCGCGGGGGATGGGTTGCTGACGCCCGCGCGCGTCACCGAGAGCGAGAACGCGCCACGCCGGCTGGTTCTGGATTTTCCGAACGTCGGATCGAAAGCGCCAGCGCAGACCGAGATCGACTCCGCTCTCGTGAAGAAAGTCCGTGTGGGTTTGAACAGCCACGAGCCGCTGGTCACGCGCGTGGTGATGGAAATCGACGCCTCCGCCACCTACCACGTCGAGCGGTCGGGTGACGGCGGACGCGATCTGGCTGTCGTGTTCGGACGCGTGCAGGCGCCGGCAACGGTGATGCTCGCACCCCAGGAAGTTCCTGGCGGAGCCGTGGAGCCGGAGCCGCCAATCTCGATGGAGCAGGCAATCGCGAATGCCGCAGCCATCACGTCACCGGCGGCAGGGCCGGTGACGACCCTTGTCGCCAAGCCGGAAGTCGTGACGCCGGCAGCGCCAGCACCGGCACCCGCGCCGAGCTCACGCTCGAACGCGCCGGCGCCGGCGAACCCTGTTGACCCGATGTCAGCGTTGAATCTCGTCGGGCCGCCGGCCACGCGCAAATCCGAGTACGTCGCGGCGCCACGCCCGTCGCCTCTGGTCGCGCCACCGGCCGCGCAGGCGTCTACGCAGCAGGCGGCCATTCCGGTGCCGCCGGCGACGTCCGTCGCGCCCCCCGTCACGTCTGCGGCGCCGCCCGTGTCGCAGCCACAGGCCACTCTGCAGCAGCAGCCTGTTCCGTCACGCCCGCTGGTCACCGCGCAGACGCCGGCGCCGCAGACGCCCACGACACCATCCGGTGGTCAACCCGTTCCGGGCCAGGCCGACAAGAAGTACACCGGCCACCCGATCAGCATGGACTTCCAGGGGGTCGATCTTCGCGCGGTTCTTCGCGCGTTTGCCGAGCCCAGCGGACTGAATTTCATCATCGATCCGGACGTGCAGGGATCGGTCGACATGGTGCTGACCGAAGTGCCGTGGGACCAGGCCCTGGAAGTCATTCTCCGCGCCAACCAGCTCGACTACACGGTCGACGGCACGATCGTCCGCATCGCGCGGATCGACACGCTGAAGCGCGAGAACGACTCCCGCCAGGCGCTTGCCAAGTCCGTTGCTGACGCCGGCAGCCTGCAGGTCCGCACCTTCGCATTGAGCTACGCTCGGGCGACGTCAGCGGCG
>Ga0075420_100002747_pt1 | contig 15273 bp, 10 predicted proteins | sample SoiMetdeltSBSDD4_FD_75296 | JGI IMG/M metagenome (GOLD analysis project Ga0075420, IMG submission 75296) | Bulk soil microbial communities from a Populus tree surrounding site in Tennessee, USA - Soil MetaG P. deltoides SBSDD4 | ecosystem: Environmental > Terrestrial > Soil > Tree plantation... | reverse complement strand
GGGTCGTCGGCGTCGACCAGCAGCTCGTGGCTCAGGTAGCCCTCGAAGCACGGCATGTCCCGCCAGATGGCTTCGGTCGCCGCGCGCCCCTCGGCGGCGCGTGCGGCAGGGAACCGGGACTCCCAGATCGAGTAAATCGGCATGCCTCCTCCGATGTCACGGTCTAATCAATTATAGATCGTGACAACCGTCGGGTGCCATTCGGGAGTTCGACGTGGGACTCGAAGGCTGAGCTGCAGCCGGACTCGCCCGCGGTCCAGACCGACCGAGCTATCAGAATCGCGATCGGTGCGAACCAGCCGGCATGCCTGGGGCAACTGCCATCACGCCGTGAGGGAGCCACTCGCCGAGCCGTATCACCGACGGTGAGCGGCGCTATCCACCGGGGTAGCGCCGCCCCTCCTGCCAGCTGGTGGTCGACGTAACACTGGTCTGATCGAGCCCAGGAACGATCTCGGCGGCGATCCAGTCGAGCGCCTCGCCGACCTGTGACGCGTCGATCGGGCTTCAGAAGGCGCACATCGAGATGCCGGCTTCCTGGAGCGACCACAGGTCCTCCAGCCCGCTCTCGGCCGTGGGCCTCGGACCTCCGAGCAAGCGTCCCGGCGACCGTCGGACCTGGTCGAGCTTGCCGCCGGCGGAGAACTGGTTTCTATGCCGGCCGCGGCGCTCGCCGATCCTTTCTCTGGGCCAGCTCATCGTCGTCCACCAGGACGATCATCGGCTTGCCCGGCACACACATCATCGTGACGACGAATCGGACCCACGAGTCCGTGCGATTGTTGCCATCCTGGTAGTGGATCACATCGCCGCCGGGCTCCCAGAACGCTTCCCCGGCCCGGATGACTCGCTCCGGCTCGCCTTCCAGCTCAAAGCGCATCTCGCCCTCCACCACGTAGCCGAAAGCCGGTCCGGGATGGCGATGCGGAGGGGTCCCAGGATCCCCCGGCGGAAACTGGATGAGGACCGTCATCACCTCGGCACCTTCCGGTATCGAGGGCGGATGCGCTGCCTGGAGCACGGTGACCGCCGTCTTCCAGGCGTCGGAGCGCGGCGCTGTCTGGTTCGTCTCTGGGGCGTTGCTCGACACGTTCCTGCGACCTCCATTGTGCATGGCGCTGTTGAAGGCACCCGATATCTCAGACCAGATGCCATCGTCGTTTGTGACACCTGCGGTCGAATCGCACGAAAGTTGGATCGTCGGTCCAACTGATGCCCGATGCTCCGAGCCGCGGGCGTTGTCATCCTGTCTGTAGCGGAGGCGCGCTGCCTCGGCCCGGCGCGCTGCGCCGAAGTTCTCGCGAGAGGAGCAACCGTATGGATAGCCAGGTGATCGCCGACGTCATCCGAGAGGTCGACCGACAGGCCGGCGACGTCGCAGGCAGGCCACGGCAGAACGTCTACGACGACGTGGTACGTCAGGCCGTCGACGTGCTCAGAGCCCGGGTCGAGCGCCCGATCGAGACTCGATTCTGGCCCGTCGGCGGGCCCGAGTACACAGGAAGGGCATGATGCTCCACATCGCCACATCCACCGAGTCGGCCGGGCCGTTGCCGGCGGGCGTCCCGGCGCCGGATCTCGGCCTGCGCTCAACCCATGACGAGATCGTGAACCTCCGCGACCTGCGAGGCAAGGCCGTGATCCTGGCGTTCTACCCGAACGACTGGAGCCCGGTCTGCAGCGATCAGTTGTCGCTCTACAACGAGCTGCTGCCCGAGTTTCAGCGGCTCGGCGCCGAGCTGTTCGGGGTCTCGGTCGACAGCGCCTGGTGTCACCTGGCCTTCGCCGACGACCGCAAGCTGCGCTTCGCCCTGCTCGCCGACTTCGAGCCGAAGGGCGAGGTCGCGCGGCGCTACGGCGTCTACCGACAGCCAGATGGTACCAGCGAGCGCGCGCTGTTCGTGATCGACGGCGACGGGATGATCCGGTGGAGCTACCTCTCCCCGGCCGAAATCAACCCGGGCGCCGATGGCATCCTCACGGCCCTCGAGAGTATGCAGGCGAAGGAGTACGTCAGATGATGACACCCGATGGCGGCGGGCTCACAATGACCGTCTCCGACCGAGATCATGTCCAGGGGCCGCCCACCGCGCCGGTGACGCTGGTTGAGTACGGCGACTACGAGTGCCCGTACTGCGGCGCGGCGTATCCGATCGTGAAGCGCCTTCAGGAGCGCCTCGGCGATCGGCTGCGCTTCGTCTTCCGCAACTTCCCGCTGACCACTGTGCACCCGCACGCCGAGCACGCTGCCGAAGCGGCCGAGGCGGCCGGCGCGCAGGGCAGGTTCTGGGAGATGCACGACTATCTCTACGAGCATCAGCTCGCTCTGACGGACCAGGATCTGTACGAGTACGCCATTGCGCTCGGGTTCGACGTGGAGCAGTTCAACCGCGAGATGGCGGAGCAGGTGCACACGGAGCGGGTCCGCACTGACTTCATGAGCGGCGTGCGGAGCGGCGTCAACGGCACGCCGACCTTCTACATCAACGGCTATCGTCACAACGGTGCGTACGACTTCGATTCGCTGCTGGCCGCCATCGAAACCGCCATGTCCGAGGTCGCGGCTCGTCCAGGTCGGTAAGGACCGTCGGCCGCCTGGCGAGCCGCACGCTCGCTTCCGGTGGCCCCGCTAGCAAGCCGTGCCTCCGCCCCGGCGGAGGCACGGTGCGGACCCGGTCCGTTCACGGTTGCACCATCTCGACGAGGGGCGGCTGGCCATCCTGCCTGACGAGGCCGGCGGGCTGCATCCCCGATGGGCTGGGAACCAGCAGCACCGGGACCGGACTGTGCTCGAGTACTTCAGCCGCGACCGCGCCCAGGCGATGGTCGCCGCGGGTATTCAGGCGGCGCGCCGCCATCGCGACAACGTCGACGACTGACCGCCGGGCGACATCGAGCAGCGCTCGACCGACCGAGTCCTGGCTCTCGACGAGATCCGTCTGCGTCACGACGCCCCTGGCGCGTAGTGTGGCCGCGAGATCGTGCAGGTAGCGTGTCGTCGCGCGGCGCTCCGTCTCCAGATCGGGAACAGACGGCAGGACGGCACCGAGGGGGCCCAGTCGCAGGTGGACCACGCCGACCAGGCGAACCTCCAGCGATCGGGACCCGGCGATCTCGAGCAGATGCACGAGGGCCGACTCAGCCAGCGCCGAGCCGTCCAGCGGCACGAGCACACGCAGTTGTGGACCCGGGGCGGGTGCCATCACCTCACCGGCCGGGATGATCAGCACCGGAATCCGTATCTGGTGCATGACCTCGTCGACGATCGTCCTGCGCAGCCAGCCGGCAAGATCGTTCCCTACGTCGCTGGATCGCACGATGGCGCTGGCGTCGAATTCGCGCACGGCGTCGACGATTGCCGCCCCCGGCTCGGCACGGCGGACCTGGGCGTCGACGGCGATTCCATCTCTGTGCAGCTCGTGCGCCAGGCTCTCCAGCTCCAGCCGCAGGCGCGCTTCGTCTCCTCGACGTGCAGGCGGATGTCGGTGCGGCACGGCACGTAGGAGCACGAGGCGGCCGCCGGATGTTCGCGCCGCTGCGCGGGCAGATTGGAGCACGTGGACCGACTCCACCGAGCCGATCAGCGGGACGATGAGTGTCGGCACCACGGGAAATCCCTCCTCGCCGCATGTCGGAGCTGACTCGGCCTGGTGGACATCCAGCCAGGAAAGCTCAGCGGGATCGGCCTGGGAGCAAGACGGATTCGAACGAAGCGGCCCCCATGGGAACAACTGCCGCGCTCCCAGCGGGCGTGACATGCGAGGTCGTTCCAGAGAACGTCGCCCGCTTCTGCATCAGGCGGTGCGCCAGGCGTCGAGGCTGACGTCAACCGAGTCGGTCGTCGGGCAGTCGAGCGCAACCAGGCCGGTCCGGGCCGCGTAGAGGGCGATCTGGGTACGGGTTGGCAGCCCGAGCTTATTGAGGATGCCGCTGACGTGGCACTTGACCGTCGACTCGGCGATCCCCAGGTCGCGTGCGACTTGCTTGTTCGCCAGGCCGCGTGCCACCAGGTACAGGACCTCGGTCTCGCGCTCGGAGAGGGCCTGGTGTCGTCCCATCGAGCGCAGCAGCCGAGCGACGGCCCGGGCCGGGATCACCACCTGACCGGCGACCGCGCTCCGAATGGCCCGCAGAAGATCCTCGATCAGCGCTTCGCGGCGGAGGTACGCCGCCGCCCCGGCTCGAACGGATTCGACGGCCGAGGCATCGTCGTTGCCGCCCGAGATGACGATGACCTGCGTGTCTCGTAGCTCGGAGCGGATCGTTCGGGTCACGGCGATCGCGTCGAGCGTCTGGATCCCCATGTCGATCAGCGCGAGATCCGGCCGCAACCGTCGGGCTAATCTCAGCGCGTCAGCGCCATCGCCAGATTCTCCGACGATCTCAAGCTCCGGCTCGGCCGCGAGCAGGCCACGCAGGCCGTGGCGGACGATCGGCTGGTGGCTCGCGATCAGGACGCGGACCACCGCCCGGCCGCCCGGGGGGCGGGTATAGGCGATCGCCACCGGATCCGCAAAGGAGGGTAGGGGTGTTCCGATTGTGGGGCAATGCTCGGCGGCGAACGCTGCGCTCATCGTGTACTCCCGTCACGTGGTTCCGTCCAAGTTGGGCGCATTTCCAGTCTGCGGCTTCCTGACGGTTCTGTCCTGGGCCTCACTGGGCACAGTCGTTGGACCCATGTAAGAACACTAGTTGGACTTTGTTGGGCGTCGCAGGACGTCACACCCAATTTGGACGCTTTCTCTCGGCACGCGAGACAGTCATCTCGGTCCGACGCCCGGCTACACTTCGGTCAGGCGACGCCGACGTCGGCCGGGTGGTGCCGAGTGAGAGGACGTGCGCGTGTCATCGCCCTCTGACGACACCGGCGAGAGTTTTCGTAGCCTCCTGCTGCGGCTGCGTGGGCGCATCCATCTGACCCAGCGCGACCTGGCCGCGCAGATGGGCGTCCACGTCCACTCCATCCAGGGCTGGGAAGCGGGGTCCAACTACCCGGGCGTAACGAGCCTGCGTGCGCTCATCGCGGCTGCCGCGCGGGTCGGCGCGTTCACGCCGGGGGACGAGGCGGACGAGGCGGCGGCGTTGTGGACGGCGGCTGCTCGCGAGGCACCTCGTCTCCGAGTCCCGTTCGACCGGGCCTGGTTCGACGGGATCATCCCGCCGCGAGCGGGACCCACGCAGAGCGAGGCCGTACTCGACGTGGCTGCACCAACCCTATCGCCTGTGCCGACCGGCGGGACGTTGCGAGCGTCCTGGGGCCAGGCCCCGGACGTCGCCGGGTTCGTCGGACGAGCGACCGAACGTGAGCTGCTGACGAAGTGGGTGCTCGACGAGCGCTGTCGGGTCGTCGGCGTGCTCGGGCTGGGCGGGATCGGGAAGTCGCTGCTGGCGACCCGCCTCGCCCACGACCTCGCACCGTCATTTGAGTACGTCTTCTGGCGCAGCCTGCGCGATGCGCCGACGCCGGGCGAGTGGCTGGCGGAAGCGCTCGGGAGCCTCGCGCCCGGCGAGGCTCCCGAGTCGGCCGGTGAGTCTGGATCGTTCAGACGGCTTATGGAGCTGCTCGGCGAGGCGCGCTGCCTGCTGGTGCTGGACAACGTCGAGACGGTCCTGCAGCCGGGCGGTCCCGTCGGCGGGTATCGAGCCGGTTACGAGCGGTACGGCACGCTGCTCAGGCAGGTTGGGGAGGCGCCGCACCGGAGCTGTCTCATCATGACGAGCCGCGAGGAGCCGTCAGAGATCAGGCTGCTGCGGGGCGAACGGGGCCCGGTCCGGATCCTGGAAATCGACGGGCTCGGCGCCGAAGACGGACAAGCCCTGCTGCGCGACAAGCGGCTGGACGGCGACGAGGCCACGTGGCAGGCGCTGATCGACCGGTACGGCGGGAACGGCCTGGCACTGAGAGTTGTCGGCGAGACGATCCGGGAGCTGTTCGGTGGCTCGATCGCCGACTACCTCGAGTTCGCGACCGAGTCGACGGGCGTGATGGTTGGTGGCCTGCGCGAGCTCCTCAAAGTGCAGTTGCAACGGCTCTCCGACGCCGAGCAGGAGCTGCTGCGTCGGATGGCCGTGGCGCGCGAGCCGGTCGGCATCGCGGATCTGGCGGCCGATCTCAGCCCGCGCATCGGTCGGGCCGCGACGCTGGAGGCGGCAGAGGGGTTGAGGCGACGGTCGCTGCTCGAACGGACCGATGGGGGGCGCCTGTTCGGCCTGCATTCGGTCGTGCTGGAGTACGTCACGGAGCAGATGATCGAGGAGGTTGCCCCGGAGCTCGCAAGCGGCGAGCCGGTTCGCCTGCTGCGCCAGCCGCTGATGAAGGCGATGGCGGAGGAGTACGTCCGCCGGAGCCAGGAGCGGCAGATCGCCGCACCGATCGTAGAGCTGCTCGTGGCCACCCGCGGGAGCACCCGGGCGGCGGAGCAGCGGCTGGTCAGCCTGCTGGAGATGCAGCGCGGGCGACCGTTCGAGGAGCAGGGCTATGGCCCGGGCAACCTCGTCAATCTGCTGCGGCTGCTGCGTGGCGACCTGAAGGAGGTTGACCTGTCCGGCCTCTCTATTCGCCAGGCGTACTTGCAGGAAGTTGAGGCGCATGGCGCGAGCCTGGCGGAGTCCCACCTGGCTGACACGGTGCTCGGCGAGGCGTTCGGCTACCCCACGTCGCTGGCGCTCAGCGCCGACGGTGCCTACCTGGTGGCCGGGACGGAGACCGGCGAGGTCTGCTGGTGGCGGGTGGCCGACCGCACGTTGCTGGCGACCCTGCCGGGGCACGCCGGGGCAGTCTGGGGCGCGGCGCTGAGCGGGGACGGCCGACTGGTGGCCAGTGGCGGCCTCGACGGGACGGTCCGGCTCTGGGACTCAGCGAGCGGACGGGCGCTTGCCACGCTCACGGGGCATGCCGATGGGGTGCGCGGCGTGGCGCTGAGCGGGGATGGCCGACTGGTGGCTAGCGGCGGCCTCGACGGCACCGTCCGGCTCTGGGACTCAGCAAGCGGGCGGCCGCTCGCCACGCTCCTCGGGCATGACGGTGCAGTCTGGAGCGTGGCGCTGAGTGGGGACGGGCGGCTGGTGGCCAGCGCCGGCTCCGACGGGACGGTGCGGCTCTGGGAGGCGGAGACCGGGCGGGCGCTCGCCACCCTCACGGGGCATGCCGGTGGGGCCTGGGGCGTGGGGCTGAGCGGGGACGGCGGGCTGGTCGCCAGCGGGAGCTACGACGGGACAGTGCGGCTCTGGGAGGCGGAGAACGGACGGGTGTACGCGACACTCACGGGGCATGCCGGCGGGGTGCACGGCGTGGCGCTGAGCGGGGACGGCCGGCTGGTCGCCAGCGGCAGTTACGACGGGACCGTCCGTCTCTGGGAGGCCGAGGGTGGGCGACCACTCGCCACGCTCACGGGGCATGCCGGCGGGGTGCGCGGCGTGGGGCTGAGCGGGGACGGCCGACTGGTCGCCAGCGGCAGTTACGACGGGACGGTCCGTCTCTGGGAGGCGGAGACCGGGCGGCCGCTCGCCATACTCACGGGGCATGCCGGCGGGGTGCGCGGCGTGGGGCTGAGCGGGGACGGCCGACTGGTGGCCAGCGGCAGTTACGACGGATCGGTCCGGCTCTGGGAGGCGGAGACCGGGCGGGCACTCGCCACGCTCACGGGGCATGCCGGCGGGGCCTGGGGCGTGGCGCTGAGTGGGGACGGCGGGCTGGTCGCCAGCGGCGGCTCCGACGGCACCATCCGGCTCTGGGAGTCGGAGACCGGGCGGGCGCTTGCCACGCTCACGGGGCACGACGGCGGGGTGCGTGGCGTGGCGCTGAGCGGCGATGGGCGGCTGGTGGTCAGTGGCGGCCTCGACGGCACTGTCCGGCTTTGGGAGGCGGAGACCGGGCGGGTGCTCGTCACGCTCCTCGGGCACGACGGTGCAGTCTGGGGCGTGGCGCTGAGCGAGGACGGTCGGCTGGTGGCCAGCGGCGACATTGATGGAACCGTCCGACTTTGGGACGCGGCGAGCGGGCGGGCGCTCGTCGCGCTCACGGGGCATGCCGGCGGGGTGCGCGGCGTGGCGCTGAGTGGGGACGGGCGGCTGGTGGCCAGCGGCGGCCTCGACGGGACGGTGCGGCTCTGGCACGCGGAGACCGGGCGGGCGCTCGCCACCCTCACGGGGCATGCCGGTGGGGCCTGGGGTGTGGCGCTGAGCGGGGACGGCGGCCTGGTCGCCAGCGGCAGTTACGACGGGACGGTCCGTCTCTGGGAGGCGGAGGGTGGGCGGGCGCTCGCCACCCTCACGGGGCACGCCGGCGGGGCCTGGGGCGTGGCGCTGAGCAGGGACGGCCGACTGGTCGCCAGCGGCGGTGTCGATGGGACAGTCCGGCTCTGGAATACGAGCAGCGGCGATCTGAGGCGATCGCTCCGTCCCGAACGGCGCTATGAGGGGCTCGACATCACGATGCTGACCGGCGTGACCGAGGCGCAGCGACAGGCTCTCCTCGCACTTGGCGCCGTGGAACGGACCGGTCCGCCACGCCCCGGTCGCACCGGCTGAGGCCGAGACCATCGTCGCGGTCCGACGCGCAGCTACACTTCGGTCAGGCGAGGCCGACGTCGGCCGGGTGGTGCTGAGTGAGAGGACGAGAGCGTGTCATCGCCCTCCGACGATTCCGTCGAGAGTTTTCGTAGCCTCCTGCTGCGGCTGCGCGGGCGGATCCAGCTGACCCAGCGCGACCTGGCCGCGCAGATGGGTGTCCACGTCCACTCCATCCAGGGCTGGGAGGCCGGGTCCAACTACCCGGGCGTGACGAGCCTGCGTGCGCTCATCGCGGCTGCCGCGCGGGCCGGCGCGTTCACGCCAGGGCACGAGATGGACGAGGCGGCGGCGCTGTGGGCGGCGGCTGCCCGCGAGGCGCCTCGTCTCCGGGTCCCGTTCGACCGGGCCTGGTTCGACGGGATCGTCCCACCGCGAGCGGGACCCACGCAGAGCGAGGCCGCGCTCAACGTGGCTGCGCCAACACGATCTCAAGCGCCAACCGGCGGTCCACGTCGTGCATCCTGGGGCCAGGCCCCGGACGTCGTCGGGTTCGTGGGCCGCGCGGCCGAACGCGAGAGGCTCACGCGGTGGGTGCTGAACGAGCAGTGTCGGGTGGTCGCCGTGCTGGGGCTGGGCGGGATTGGGAAGTCGCTGCTGGCGACCAGATTAGCCCACGATCTCGCACCGGCATTCGAGTATGTCTTCTGGCGCAGCCTGCGCGATGCGCCGACGCCGAGCGAGTGGCTGGCGGAGGCGTTCGGGTGCCTCGCCCCCGCCGAGGCGCCCGAGTCGGGCAGCGAGTCCGGATCGTTCCGAAGGCTCCTGGAGCTGCTCGGCGAGGCGCGCTGCCTGCTCGTGCTGGACAACGTCGAGACGGTCCTCCAGCCCGGCGGCCCGGTCGGGGCGTATCGCGCGGGATACGAGCGCTACGGCGCGCTGCTCAGGCGGGTCGGGGAGGCCCCGCACCGGAGCTGCCTGATCGTGACGAGCCGCGAGGAGCCATCAGAGATCAGGCTGCTGCGAGGAGATGCAGGCCCGGTCCGGGTTCTGGACCTCGGGGGGCTCGGCGTCGAAGACGGGCGAGCCCTGCTGGACGACAAGCGGCTGGACGGTGACGAGACTGCGTGGCCGGCGCTGATCCACCGGTACGGCGGCAACGGGCTTGCACTGCGAGTCGTCGGCGAGACGATCCGCGAGCTGTTCGCCGGCTCGGTTGTTGAGTACCTCGAGTACGCGACCTCGGCGCCGGGCGTCGTGGTCGGCGGACTCCGCCAGATCCTCGATGCGCAGGTGCAACGCCTCTCTGACATAGAGCAAGAGCTGCTGCGTCGGATGGCCGTGGCGCGCGAACCGGTCGGCATCGCGGAGCTGGCGTCCGATCTCGGTCCGCGCATCGGGCGGGCCGCGACGCTGGAGGCGGCGGAGGGGCTGCGGCGACGGTCGCTGCTCGAACGGAGCGAAGGGGGACGGCTGGTCGGCCTGCAGTCGGTCGTGCTGGAGTACGTCACCGAGCAGATGATCGAGGACGTCTCACGGGAGCTGGCGAGCGGCGAGCTGTCTCGCCTGCTGCGGCAGCCGTTGGTGAAGGCCCTGGCGAAGGAGTACGTCCGCCGGAGCCAGGAGCGACTGATCGCCGCCCCGATCGTGGAGCAGCTCGTGGCCACCCGCGGGAGTGCCTGGGCGGCGGAGCTGCGGCTGGTGGGCCTGTTGGACGGCCAGCGCGGGCGAGAGATGGACGACCAGGGCTACGGCCCGGGCAACATCGTGAATTTGCTGCGGTTGCTGCGCGGCCACCTGAAGGGCGTCGACCTGTCCGGCCTTTCGATCCGCCAGGCGTACGTGCAGGACGTCGAGGCGCAGGGCGCGAGCCTGGCGGAGTCCCACCTGGCTGACACGGTGCTCGGCGAGGCGTTCGGCTACCCCACGTCGCTGGCGCTCAGCGCCGACGGCGCCTACCTGGTGGCCGGGACGGAGAGCGGCGAGGTCTGCTGGTGGCGGGTGGCCGACCGCGCGTTGCTGGCGACCCTGCCGGGGCACGCCGGTGCAACGTTGGCCGTGGCGCTGAGCGGGGACGGCCGGCTGGTCGCCAGCGCCGGCTCCGACGGCATCGTTCGGCTCTGGGAGGCGGAGAATGGGCGGCCGCTCGCCACGCTCAAGGGGCACGATGGCGGGGTGCGCGGCGTGGCGCTGTGCGGGGACGGCCGGCTGGTCGCAAGCGGCGGCTTCGATGGGACCGTCCGGCTGTGGGAGGCGGCGGGCGGGCGACCGCTCGCCACCCTCCAGGGGCACACCGGTGGGGCCTGGGGCGTGGCGCTGAGCGCGGATGGCCGGCTGGTTGCCAGCGCCGGCTCCGACGGCATCGTCCGTCTCTGGGAGACCGAGGGCGGTCGGCCACTCGCCACGCTCGACGGGCATGCCGGTGCAATCTGGGGCGTGGCGCTGAGCGAGGACGGCCGACTCGTGGCGAGCGCCGGTGTCGATGGGACGGTGCGGCTCTGGGAGGCCGCGGGAAGGCGGCTGCTCGCCACCTTTCAGGGACATGCCGGCGGGGCCTGGGGCGTGACGCTGAGCGGAGACGGGCGGCTGGTCGCCAGCGCCGGCGTCGACGGGATGGTCCGGCTGTGGGAGGCGGAGACCGGACGGCCGCTCGCCACGCTCATGGGACATGCCGGCGGGCTCTGGGCCGTGGCGCTGAGCGGGGATGGCCGGCTGGTTGCCAGCGGCAGCCTCGACGGGACGGTGCGGCTCTGGGAGGCGGGGACCGGGCGGCCGCTCGCCACGCTCCACGGGCATGCCGGCGGGATCTGGGGCGTGGCGCTGAGCGGGGACGGCCGGCTGATCGGCAGCGGCGGCGTCGACGGGGCGGTGCGGCTCTGGGAGGTGGAGGGCGGGGGGCTGCTTGCCACGCTCCAGGGGCATGCCGGTGGGGTGCGCGGCGTGGCGCTGAGCCGGGACGGGCGGCTGGTTGCCAGCGGTGGCTCTGACGGCATCGTCCGGCTCTGGGAGGCAGAGGGCGGGCGGGCGCTCGCCACCTTTCAGGGGCATGCCGGCGGGGTGCGCGGCGTGGCGCTGAGTGGGGATGGCCGCCTGATCGCTAGCGGCGGCTTCGACGGCACGGTCCAGCTCTGGGAGGCCGAGGGAGGGCGGCTGCTCGCCACCTTTCAGGGGCATGCCGGTGGGGTTCTGGCCGTGGCGCTGAGCGGGGACGGGCGGCTGGTTGCCAGCGCCGGCATCGACGGCACGGTGCGGCTCTGGAACGCCGAGGGCGGGCGGGCGCTCGCCACGCTCCAGGCGCATGCCGGTGGGATGTGGGCCGTGGCGCTGAGCGGAGATGGCCGTCTCATCGCCAGTGGCGGCTTCGACGGGATGGTTCGGCTGTGGGAGGCGGAGACCGGACGGGCACTCGTCACGCTCCAGGGGCACGCCCAGGGGGTGCGCGGCGTGGCGCTTAGCAGAGATGGCCGGCTGGTCGCCAGCGCCGGCTTCGACGGGACAGTGTGGCTCTGGGAGGTGGCGGGCGGGCAGCCGCTGGCTACGCTCCAGGGCCATGCCGGCGGGGCCTGGGGCGTGGCACTCAGTGGAGACGGACTGCTGGTGGCCAGCGGCGGCTCCGACGGGACGGTCCGGCTGTGGGATACGAACAGCGGTGTCCTCCTGCACGTGCTCCGTGCCGAACGGCGCTATGAGGGCCTCGACATCACGGGGCTGACCGGCGTGACCGAGGCACAGCGACAGGCACTGTTTGCGCTCGGCGCCGTGGAGCGGAGAGGGTCGCCACCCTCCGATCTCTCCGGCTGAGGCAGAGACCGTCGTGACAGTCCGACGCCGGCTACACTTTGGGCAGGCGACGCCGACGTCGGGCGGGTGGTGCTGAGTGAGAGGACGAGCGCGTGTCATCGCCCTCTGACGATACCAGCGAGAGCTTCGGTAGCCTGCTGCTGCGGCTGCGCGGGCGGATCCACCTGACCCAGCGGGAGCTTGCCGCGCAGATGGGCGTCCACGTGCACTCCATTCAGGGCTGGGAGGCCGGAGTCACCTACCCGGGCGTGGCGAGCCTGCGCGCGCTGATCGCGGCTGCCGTGCGGGCCGGCGCGTTCACACCGGGGCAGGAGGCGGACGAGGCGGCGGCGTTGTGGGCGGCGGCTGCCCGGGAGGCGCCCCGACTCCGGGTTCCGTTCGACCGGGCCTGGTTTGACCAGATCGTCCCTCCGCGACCCGGTCCCACGCCGAGTGAGAACGTGCTCAACGTGGCGGCGCCACCGTCGCCTGTGCCGACCGGCGAGATACGGCATGTGTCGTGGGGCCAGGCCCCGGACGTCGTTGGGTTCGTGGGCCGCGCGACGGAGCGTGAGACGCTTCGGCGGTGGGTGCGTGACGAGCAGTGTCGGGTGGTGGCGGTGCTGGGGCTGGGCGGGATCGGCAAGTCGCTGCTGGCGACCAGATTAGCCCACGACCTCGCACCGTCATTCAAGCATGTCATCTGGCGCAGCCTGCGCGATGCGCCGACGCCGGGCGAGTCGCTGGCGGAGGTGCTTGGGTATCTCGCGCCCGGCGAGGCGCCGGAGTCAGGCGGCGAGTCTGCTGCGCTCCGCCGACTCATGGAGCTGCTCGGCGAAGTCCGCTGCCTGCTGGTGCTGGACAACGTCGAGACGGTCCTGCAGCCGGGCGGCCCAGTGGGCGGGTATCGCGCGGGCTACGAGTTGTACGGCACGCTGCTCCGTCAGGTTGGGGAGACACCGCATCGGAGCTGCCCGATCGTGACGAGCCGCGAGGAGCCGTCAGAGATCAGGCTGCAGCGGGGCGAGCGAGGATCGGTCCGGGCCCTGGCCCTCGGCGGGCTCGGCGTCGAAGACGGGCGAACGCTGCTGCGCGACAAGCATCTGGAAGGCGACGAGACCACGTGGCCGGCGCTGATCCAACAGTACGACGGCAACGGCCTGGCGCTGAGAGTCGTCGGCGAGACAATCCGAGAGCTGTTCGGCGGCTCGGTCGCCGACTACCTCGAGTTCACGACCGCGGCTCCCGGCGTGATGGTGGGTGGGTTGCGCGAGCTTCTCGGAGCGCAGATGCAACGCCTCACCGACACGGAGCAGGAGATGCTGCGTCGCATGGCCGTGTCGCGCGAGCCGGTCGGACTCGCGCAGCTGGCGGCCGAGCTCGGTCCACGCATCGGTCGGGCCGCAACGCTCAACGCGGCGGAGGGGCTACGACGACGGTCGCTGCTCGAACGCACCGATGGGGGACGGCTGTTCGGCCTGCATTCGGTCGTGCTGAAGTACGTCACCGAGCAGCTGGTCGAGGACGTCGTCCACGAGCTGGCAAGCGGCGGTCCGGACCGCCTGCTGCGCCAGCCCCTGGTGAGGGCGACGGCGAAGGAGTACGTCTGCCGGAGCCAGGAGCGGCTGATCGCCGCCCCGCTCATGGAGCAGCTCGTGGCCAGCCGCGGGAGCGCCCGAGCGGCGGAGCAGCGGCTGGTGGGCCTGCTGGACATCCAGCGCGGGCGACCGGTGGAGGACCAGGGATACGGCCCGGGCAATCTCGTGAACCTGCTACGGCTGCTGCGCGGCGACCTGAAAGGCGTGGACCTGTCCGGCCTGGCGATCCGCCACGCCTACTTGCAGGACGTCGAGGCGCAGGGTGCGAGCCTGGCGGGGTCCCACCTCTCGGAGACAGTGTTCGCCGAGGCGTTCGGCTACCCCACGTCGCTGGCGCTCAGCCCCGACGGGGCCTATCTCGTGGCCGGCACGGAGGGCGGCGAGGTCTACCTGTGGCGGGTGGCCGACCGCACGTTGCTGGCGACCCTGCCGGGGCATGCCGGTGCAGTCTGGGCCGTGGCGCTGAGCCTGGACGGCTGGCTGGTGGCCAGCGGCGGCCTCGACGGGACGGTGCGGCTGTGGGAGGCGGAGACCGGGCGGCCGCTTGCGACTGTCCAGGGGCATGCCGGCGGCGTGCGCGGCGTGGCGCTGAGCGGGGACGGTCGGCTGGTGGCCAGCGGCGGCGGCGATGGGACGATCCGGCTCTGGGAGGTGGCGAGCCGGCGACCGCTCGCCATGCTCACCGGGCATGCCGGCGGGGCCTGGAGCACGGCGCTGAGTAGGGACGGCCGTCTGGTCGCCAGCGGCGGCCTCGACGGCACCGTCCGGCTGTGGGATACGAGCAGCGGCGCCTTGACGCGCACGCTCCGTGCCGAGCGGCGGTATGAGGGCGTCGACATCACGGGGCTGACCGGCCTGACCGACGCGCAGCGACAGGCCCTGGTTGCGCTCGGCGCCGTGGAGCGGAACGATCCTCCACCGTCCGATCTCACCGGCTGATGCGGAGACCGTCGTCGCAGTCCGACGCCCGGCTACACTTCTGCCAGGCGACGCCGACGTTGGCCGGGTGGTGTTGAGTGAGAGGACGAGCGCGTGTCATCGCCCTCCGACGATACCGGCGAGAGCTTTCGTAGCCTGCTGCTGCGGCTGCGCGGACGAATCCATCTGACCCAGCGTGAGCTGGCCGCGCAGATGGGCGTCCACGTCCACTCCATCCAGGGATGGGAAGCCGGGTCCAATTACCCAGGCGTGGCGAGCCTGCGTGCGCTGATCGCCGCTGCCGCGCGGGCCGACGCGTTCACGCCGGGACACGAGATGGACGAGGCCGCGGCGCTGTGGGCAGCCGCGGCCCGGGAAGCGCCTCGTCTCCGAGTCCCGTTTGATCGTGCCTGGTTTGACCAGATCGTCCCTCCGCGACCCGGTCCCACGCCGAGTGAGAACGTGCTCA